>Ga0247727_10012463_pt1 | contig 14590 bp, 9 predicted proteins | sample WisWelCaveWW1625_FD_202498 | JGI IMG/M metagenome (GOLD analysis project Ga0247727, IMG submission 202498) | Biofilm microbial communities from Wishing Well Cave, Virginia, United States - WW16-25 | ecosystem: Environmental > Aquatic > Deep subsurface > Groundwater > Cave microbial mat | place... | reverse complement strand
GGATTTTTTTCGGCGACCAAAGACAGCCACCACAAAGAGAAATCTTCGGAAGGGTGTTTCAAATACTCTTTTAAATTCTTTCCGGCAAAACGGCGGGTATCGGCAAATTCGTGAATGAATTTTATAAACTCATCTTTGACGGCAAAAGATTTCTCATCGAACTTCTTGAGATACGACACAACTTCAACGGAATCCGGAGACCGCGATCGCAACGCCTTCGTAACGGCTGCGACGCACTCTGGCTGCGTTGTCAAAGGGCAAAGCCAAACCTTTAAATTCTTCCGCGAAAGCCTTTGAATTCGTTTGGGATGGACGTGCTCATCAAAAATATAGAGGATATTTCTGGTCACTGTTATTTTTTCAAAGCACCCACGCGCCCAAGGACATATTTTTGATGGATTTCACTGAGGATATTGAGAATCCCCTGGCCCATATCGAGGTGTTCATTGCCGCGGATTTTGGCGGCGATTTGCGGATTAAAAACATAAGGGGTAATTTCATAATGCTCATTATGCCGGGCCGGCTGGAATTCAATTTGGACGTCGCCTTTGAGCATCTCTTGAATCATGGTGAGCAAGTCCTTGACTTTGATCTGCTCATTGCCCGTGATGATAACGCGGCGGTTTTTATATTCCTCTTTAAGAATATCCACGCTCAACCGTGCGGCATCCTGCACGTGGATATATTCGCGGATTTCCTCCCCGTCACCATCGCGGATGATTTTCTTGTCGATCAAGGCCTGTTTGAGGGTCCGGTACACCCAGTTTCGCTCATCCGAGCGGGACCCATATAAAGAACCGTAACGCAAGATAGTGTAGTCAAGCCCATAAACTTTCTGATAATTCTCGATAAAAAGCTCGCAGGACTGTTTGCTACTGCGGTAAAAAGAACCGGCGTCGCTGTAGACATAAATGGAACTGGAGAAGATAAACCGTTTCACCTTTTCCGCTCGGGCCGCCTCCAGGACGTGGAGGTTGCCAAGAATATTCACGTGGGCTGTCTCTACGGGACGTTTGCTCGCCTCATCAATATCAGCCAAAGCGATAAAATTATAAACAATGTCCATGTCTTTGACAGCCTCGCGCACGGCCTTTTCATCTAAAACGTCACCGACCATCATCTCCTGATCCTTACGCAAGTAAGGCGAGACGACTTTATCAAAGATCGTCACCTTATGCCCGCGCTCGGACAAAACATCCGCGACATGACTTCCTAAAAATCCCGAACCACCGAAGACGATAACGTTCATAATTTTATCCTTTACTAACGTGAACCGTCGTACACCTACGAGGTGTCGTTTGAGAGTATCTGTGGCGACACCTCGTAGGTGTATTTGTACGGTTAAGATTGGTTCCGGACATTAAGCATTTTTATTTTGTAACCCTTTTATTAAATTTCTCACAGCCTCAATTTCCATTTGAATCCGGCTTTCCTTTGCGTATGACCCGATATGTGGCGTTAAAATAACATTATCTAAATCTTTCAGCGGCCCATGATAAGGTTCCTGTTCAAATACATCCACCGCGGCGCCGGCCAATTTCTTATCTTGAAGAGCCGCAAAAAGCGCCTGTTCATCGACAACACCGCCACGCGAACAGTTGATGAACAGTGAATCTTTTTTCATCAACCCCAACTGCTCCTTTCTCAAAAGATGCTTTGTCGTTTGGCTGAAAGGAACATGCACCGTCACAATGTCAGCTTCCCTTAATAGGGCGTCCAATTCAACACGCCGGACCTTTGGAATTTTTGTTTTTACACCCAGATCGTAATAAAGAACATACGCATTAAGACTCAAACTTAAACTGGCGACCGCTTGACCGATTCGGCCAAACCCAATAATACCAATATTCTTCCCCGAAAACAAGCTTCCCATTTTCTTTTGCCATTGGCCGGCCCGGATGGCGCGGTCCATGGCCGAGACCTGTCGCAATAAATTAAACGCCAGACCGATGACCAGCTCCGCCACGGCAACTGTCGGCCCATCAGGTGTTGAAAAAACTTTTATCCCCAGACGATCGGCGGCATTTAAATCCACGTTATCCATCCCCACCCCACAGCGGGAAATGACTTTTAAACTTTTAAGCTGCTCTAAAACCGAGGCTGATAAATTTTCCGTACCGGCAATGAGACCCTGTGCGCCAACCGCCAACTCAACAATTTCCTTCTCCGTCACCGTCCGGCCGTGGGGATTAAGAACAACCTCCATCCCGGCCTTTTCTAAAATTTCCTTGGGCTCTGGATCATACTGGGCAAATGACGTTAATGATACGACGATTTTCTTTTTCATTTTCTGATTGAAACGTTTCTAATCCAACTTCGACAGTTTAGTCCAAGATTTTTTATTTCGTTGCGCGGGGTTGTACTCAATTTTGGTGACGAGCTCCAATACCAAAATAGTCATTGGACCTGACATATTCCCCCTGCTTACTCTCCCTCAAACTCCGCCTGTTTGAAGCCCAGCGTCCGGCTGTTTTCTTTGACGGTGCGCTGGACGTTTTCATCGAATCCATTCGAGGACGAAGCTTCCACTTCGACTTTGATTTTCACATCCGTACCGACCTTGGATGAGAAATGCTGGATGACTTCGCGGATGATCTGATCGAATTGCAATATCGCACTCGTTGGTTTTAAATCAATGACGCCGTAGAATCTTTTCTTTTTCAACTCATGGGAAATTGTTTCTATGGCTTTTTCGATGCCGTGAATTTGCGTAGAAGCATGGCCTTCCCCTTTTTCGGACATTGATTGTCCTATCCCCGCTTCTCCGCTTCCACTCTGAACGGCCGGCTCCGTTACAATTTGCTTTAAGGCTGCCTCCTTTTTCACAATGACTCCGGCCCCATCCATAAAGACCATGGCCGATACCGCATACTTCAATCCGACATACCTCTCTCCTTCTTTGCCCGAGGCATAAGCAAAGAAGTCACGACTTTGGATACCATCAGCGACGGCATTGAGGAGAACATTCTCATCCACCAACCGAGGCAGGTAAGTGTACCGGCAGAAATCGTTCCATAAGGTCTGCAACAAAACATCATTGGTGTTCTCTTTAAAATACCATTCCCTCAAGATTCCCGCGAGATGGATCCCGGCCCAACTCGGAATAACGATTTCCATTTCTTTCAATTTACGCACGACCGATTCCAGCGGATCCGTGTCCGTTGTCGCGACACGGATTTCTTCCCATTTAATCGAACTTAACCCTTTACCGTTTTTCTCCTGATAAGGGACAATGACCCACTTATACGTCTCCCTCAACGCGCCATGAAGCCGGTCGTCCGCTTCTTTCTGATTCCGCGTGGCCTCCCGAATCCTGTGCTGGTCCAAATTCAAGGCATCCTTGTCCAGCAGGATGGACTGCCAGGCCAGGAACCGCTTGATCTGGTCATAGACGGCGGTTTTGGTGTCCTCATCGGCCGCAAGAAAAATCAACCGATTCTGGTTTAACCGGGGTTGATTCCCGCGCTTTGTGAGATACTCCTGAGCCTCCCGAATCGCCATAGATTCCTTCTTTAAGATATGCGACTGGCGCAAAGGAAAGATGACCAGACGCAGCTGCGTATCATCCATAATATCTTCGTGAGGGCTGAAAACATGTACCCCGGCAAAGGCACTGCTTCCCCGGAAAATGGACGCCAGACGTTTCTTCAGTTCCGGCAGAATATGTTCATCAAGATCAAACCGCGACATCCGGTCCTCCGCCTCCCGCCGCAAGTTTGTCTGGGCATCAAACCAGTAGCGTTCATTGCCGGAATACAAATAGTGTAGATGATCGTTAAGATGCCTGATGGCATCATCAAAGCGGCCGACCTGCTGGCCTGGCTGACAGCACGCCAGCCGAATGTGTTCCAAATTAACCCCGCGAATCTTCTGGCCCGAGCTGCTTGGGGCGCTTCCAAGAAAAACAGCACGCGCCACACGACGGGCTGCCTGAACACTTCCGAGCAACGGATTGCGCTCATCGATCTTGGTCGGTTCCGCGCGCGTCCCATCGACATCTCTTTCGACAACAGGTTCCCATCCCTGCGGCAGATAGCGGATCAATTCATTTCTGATCTGAACATCGTACAGCGGAAATGAACTGGGCATAATCATCAAGTCCTTATTACCGTCGCTCCACAACCGGTGTAGAACCATCGCCATAAGGCGCAAAACACCGCGGGTCCTCTGAAAATTTTCTAACGTTGCCCAGTCCTCATACAGCCGGTCAAAGACTTCCGGATGAATCGGATAGGCCGCCTTTAAACGATCAAAATAGACCGATTCTTTCGTTTCCGATGGATATCCATTGGCGCCGTTATACATATCCGCAAAGGCGCGGCAGACCTCGTTACGAGCGTTCTCATCGGAAACAGGTGTAAATAACCGGCGCCGAACAATCTCAAAGCCTTCTTCGGTTGCCACCGGCTTCCAAATCGCTTCTACTCTATGGAAAATATGTTCAATAGATTTCAAGGCCTGCTTGCCCCGTTCCCCGACGGCTTCCATATCTGACTCGGGTAAAGACGCGAGCACACAAGCGGTCTTGACGTGGCCGGCGGCCTCGGTTAAAGCCTGAATAAAAGCCAGGTTCGATTCAAACGTCCCGCCGGCATAGCTCCTGCCCGCTTCAAACTGCCGGACATAAGCCACGGTTTCATCCATCAAAACAACGACGGGAGAAAAATTCCTAAAGAGTTCCGCCAAAATTTCCTTCCCCGGTGACGTCCCCTCCTTGTCGGCCTTTTCTAAAAGGCGATATCCCTTCTCGCCTCCGATCTGCCATGCCAGTTCCCCCCACAAGGTATTCACCGTTACGGAACCATACTTCCGCAGCTGAGACGGGCTTAGAGCATTGCCGTCAAGGACGGCCACCTTGGCCTTGGGTAAATCCGTAATCCCTGCTTTATCAATAATGGCGCTGACGCCGGATAATTCCGAAACGGGCTTTTCTCCCCTGGCCAAATGATAGGCGGAAAGAATCGCGTGCGTCTTGCCGCCGCCGAATGCCGTCTTAAGCTGAATAACCGGATCTCCTCCTTTTCCGGCCATGCGTTTGATGACACTATCCAAAAGGAGAGCCATCCCCTCGGTGATAAAGGTACGTTCAAAAAAGAGCGCCGGGTCTTGATATTCGGGCGTCGCTGTTCCGCGAGCTACTTTACTCAAATCGGCCGCGAATTCGGCCTCCTGAAAACTTCCCTCAAGAACATCTTTATGGGGACTGATAATTTCTCGCCATGCTTTTAAACTCATTATGACCTCCGGGGGATTGAGGTATTATCCTAAAAATAATTCCTGTTGAGTCTGCGCATGGCCGACCTTGTGGCTTTCTTCCAGAATGGCATGCCAGCTTGTAATTAGACCGTTATAAAGAGCGGCGTGATCCGCCCATTTTTTGCGTTCACATAACGTATAAAGTCGATAAGCCAACTGTCTGATGGCCTCGGCCTTCTCTGGCATTCTGGCCAGAAGCTCACCGGCCCGTGTTTCACTGATTTGAAGCGCCCGGCACATCTGATGACACGCTTCCCAAATGGGAACGCGTTTATCGACTTGCGGATTCCAATTATCAGTAAATTCAGAGACTTTCAATAAGCGAACCTTTCCCGCTTTTGCTGAAATGACACCTGAATCCTGAACGCCTTCAACGCTCGTCCCCTTTGCCCGTGCCAAAACATCGGCTTCACCAAACACGCTTTCCTTGAATCCATACTGCTGAAACCAATCTACACAAAACCGCGTATCCGCGTCCATTTCTCCCTCGGCCTCAGTGAAATATTCATCGATGGCCTTGTTAATCAGAATGAGCGCATTGTGAACCGACATCGGCGTTCCATCCGCTTCGAGGACAGCCTTGTATTTTGAAAATACCGCCATGCCGGGGCCGATGGCGGCCTGGGCTAAATCCACTGGAGCAATCGGCGAAGCCGCTTCCGTCCCACCGATCATATCCTGTAAAGCTTCAGGCAATGCGTTCTTTAACTCACGCAAAAAATCTTTTCTGGATATCGTCGTTGTGTCCACCGGCCGCTTGCGGCAGACAAGGATGATGCTTGAGGCCAAAGCATTCGTCCCTGATCCTATCATGCGATTACTTAGCTCAGTTCTCATCGGCCAAGTACCATTAACGGCAAATCCCGCACGCAAAACAGCTTCAAGAAAAGTCTCCCATCCAGTCGAAATTGTCCCGGTGTCAGAGGATTCCGATTGTTTGAAAGCGTAATAAATTGTTACGGGAAACGCCGAGTGAGCCTGATTCGCCAAATTTTGCATAGCATGCGTCATACCATCAAGAAAAAATGCCTCTGCCTTCTCCTTGCTCTCATGTCGGTAAGGGGTGGCGACTAGCTCCTCTGCCTTTGGTACAGCAAGCGTTGTAAATAAATCTGAATAAATCATCTTAAGCGTTCGGCGTAGCCAGACATAAAAGAAATCAGACAGGTCGGCATAACCAATATTGTCGTAATAAGGTGGATCGGTAGAAATAAGTTTGCTTGAACTGATAGTTTGGTTTGAAGCGTCGCTTTGCTGGGACAATCCTGACATAATAGCTGGTAGTTCTCTAAGGACACGAACTCCTTGGTCGATTGCATTTTCAAAGCTACCAGCGCTACCAGCGAGTGGATGTGATTCCGCAAAATCCCACATCATCGGAATCGCTTGACGACCAAACACCCCTCGAATACTGTCTCTTGAGGAATCCCAACCACAAATCGAAGAATTACGATCAGACATTTTGTCTACAGCAAATGTTAAATACACCGCTACGGCATCTGCATAGGCGGTGGCACCGGTGCCGCTGTTGTTGATACCTTTACCATCATCAGCCATGCCTGCGGTCAAGGCATCTTGTTTCACCTGTTCTCGCGTTTTCTGTATTAAATCAGAAAATGTCGTCAAAGCCACAAGCTGGCGGGGGGTAAAAAGCTCATACCAATATTTAAAACCGTAACCACGACCGCTCAACAGATCCTTACTGTCCTGATTCATTTCAACTTCCGGTTTCCATCCAGGCCTTGCTTGCTTTGCAATACTTTCATGCTCTGGGGTAGGTGCAAGATATATCCTCCCTCGGTCTCCTTCTGCAACGATAGCCATCAATCGCTCACTGGATCTTTTAGCCTTAAATTCACCCCGGATATGCTCCTGACCTATCGGGACACCCGACATCAAACATTGAAAATTTGCACCGCGTGAAAGTTTCGTCCCATTCTTCGCGCTTTCAACATTTTTCGGTTTGCCCACCTTCACAGTAAAACTATAACCACCATTCTTAATGACCGGTTCTATATAAACCTCCTTGCCTACTTTATTCGAGAGCATAAAGGTCGAGGCCAGCGGTACGTCCACATGAGAATATGCAGGATTCGGACTCTTCACCGTACGTGCCCAAATCCAGGCGATAACCGTCAATTTTTTGCCAACATATCCTTTGAGGTCTGGTCGTTCTTTAGCCATCTCTGCCGTGACTTCAACTTTCGGATAAAGATGGCCGATGCGCTTCTCGGCCTCATCCCGCATCCATTTGCCGTAATAACGGACATCATCGGCTAGGCCCTGCGCACCGCGCCATGTTCTTTTGAAAAGTCCCTTATCTTCCCGTGCCTCGGGATTGACAGGAGGCCTTCCTGCAAATTTCGGTGGAATTTCAATCATGGCCTTATTAATTAAAACAGCTACAGGATTCAAGTCAGAAGCATAGGCCTCCAATCCCAACCGCTGCGCTTCCAACGGAATGGCTCCCCCGCCCGCAAACGGATCATGAAATGCCGGAAGCTTGGATGGATCCTCGCCGGTAATCTTGCAAGTTTCTTCCCAGGATTTGCGGATCTCCGCGCGTGCACGTTCCAACAACTCCTCATTGTTGGTGTTTTCCCATTTCACGAGCTCACGAATAATATCAAATAACCGCTCCCGTTCCTTAAGGGCTTCTTCCTTTGTCTGCCCTTTGTAAGCGCCATATCCGCGCTTGCCACCGGGATCATTGACCAACTGCGCAAAGAGCACCGCCCGTGCCGCCGCCAACGGCCGCCGCGCCCACCACAAATGCAACGTCGATGGATGCCCATGCCGAATAGACTTCTCTCTCGCCGCTTCGCGGTTAATATCGTCGAGTGGTAAGGCTACTTCAATGAGTTTTTTAGGATATTCAGTCATTTATTTCGAATGAATTAAAGCATCTTTCATTGATGAATAAAATTCTGATTTACTTTTAGCCTTGAAGATATTAATATCCAATCTTTTTTCAACGAGTTGGTCTTGGACATTTGGACTAACAACATTTGGATATTTGATTAAAAACCAGCCTCGAAAAATTGACATATCTTCAGGCATTTCTCCGGTTAGTTGCATGTACATTTCAACGGCATCGAGTAATAAAAATTCGGTTTGTTCGGGATTAAATTTTAGTAAAGCGGCAGGATCTTTTTCCGCATGTTTAAAAAAATTCTCTGCCTCATTAATCATCATCATATATTCTTTAAGGGCTTCTTTTCTAATCACAATGCTTTCTTTCACAAAGGATTTTATATTTTCCAAATGCCCGATATCCATTAACAATTGGTGGGCTGCCGCCGTTAATGTATGGATCGAAACGGGGTCCGATTGCTTAAAGAAAAGATTTATCGCAATGTCCAATTGCCTTTTAGCCGCATCTAATTTTGAAATTTCCATTAAAAAATCGGTAGATTATCGGTAGTATTCATTCAGCGCTCTATAGCCTTCTGAAATTTCTTCAAATACGTCACGCCCTTTTTGGTCAGACGGTATTTTTGCAGGCGGCTGTTAGGTTTGTCGGGAATGGTCATTGCGATCAGATCAAGTTTAAGCGCCGGCTCAAGATACCTGTTTCTAAAGTTTGCCTGCCCTTTCAGTCCTAACACGGCTTGCGCTTTGAGGCGAGGCATTTGGCCGTCGGCCAGTATTTTCAAAAGCTTGATAACTTCACCCGTGACTTCACCTGCGACTTCACCCGTGACTTCACCCGTAATTTGCTCTGTTGACTGGGGCGCTGACTTCGAATGCACTGTCTTCTTCCATCGGATTGTCAGTACAAACTGCGCTCAACGCTGTTCAAATTCCGGTTCGGGAATACCCGCCTTGCGGCACAATGCGATCATATCCAGCGTGCCTGTTCCCGCCCGCTCGATGTAATGCGCCCAGAAAAGCGGTTCACTGATCAGCGGATTGCGCGGCACAGAGGAATGCTCCACACGCAGGGTTTCCATCGTCATGCCTTCGGGCAGCGCGCCAGGATTCCACACCTCAAGCCGATCGTCAAACAACATCACCTGAATTCCGGCGTTAGACGTGTAATTTTTATGTGCCACGGCATTAACAACGGCCTCGCGAATGACCGGTTTGGGTATCTCATACGCAACCTCACTGGCAACGCCGGTTTTCCCCGGAGCGACTGAACGATCCAATTTCGAGAGCACAAAATCGACCGCCTCGTCCACCTGCTCGAATAACGTTCCTTTATAAACTTGATACGACGGGATCGGTTTACGGACCTCCACGCCGTGAAAATACAGGCACTTAACCTCGGCAGTAATCAAGGAGCGAAATTTCTGCGGGTTGCGGCAAAACAACAGAACCGCGGCGTGAGAAAGCTTACTGCCATTAAGCAGATTGAGATGCGTGAACAATGGTTTCGGTTGGGTGTTTCTCGCCAATGGAAATTTTCGCTCCGCCCGTGCCGTCTCCAGAAAATTGCCCACGGTTGTTTCATCAATGTCTTTAAACGAAGCTCCCTGACAGACGGCGGCGTCAAAAGGTACGGTCTGCAAGACGCCGGTGTCCTCCATGTACTGCACGAGGGCCGCATAGACTTGAGCCACCAGTTCCGGTATATTCGAAAATTTCCGGCGAATCATGGCTCCGCCGGCCTTTCGAATCAGCCCAGCAATTTTGGGATGACGATCCGCGTCCGGTCCGTCTTTGATAAAAAGTAATCTTGTTTTTCCCAGTTTTGTCGCCTCATGAAACTCGCGTTCCGTGGCAGAAACACCCCGCCTGTCCTGAACTCCATACTCATTTCCCAGCAGACACACGTACACATCGCATTTCCTGACTTCATCCAGATATACCGAATCGGGATGACGGTCACGCGCAGGAATATTCTCAAACAGAAAGACATCGAAATAGCGCCGGCAGAGTGGATCGTGTATGAGGAATTCTCTCAGTGCAGTGCGTTCGGCCTTGAATTCTTTCTGCACACTGCTGATAAAAATCTTATGCATTTTTTACTCCCGAAAGCAGATCGTCCAAATTGTAATTCACACTCGTCACCCCGAAATCCGGCTCCTGCCCGAATGGAGTGTTCAAATAAAAAAGCCCTTCAATTTTATCACCGTCAATCAAGACGACGGCGAGAATAAATCTTTCCGGCTGATTCAAGCAGGCCAGGATTTCGTTCTTGGTGATCGTAACTGTGGATGCTCCTTTAACACGTCCTTTCACCTCAATGAATCTCACGTCGCCTTTGTCTGTTCGCGATTGAACGTCCCAGCCGTATTTGCATTTTGAAACGTCTTCGGGAATAAATCCCAAACCTCTTTCCTTTTCCATAACGACCTGCATGGCCAGCTTCTCAACGCGCGCACGCTCTGCTGCGTCTTTACACCACAAGGGCACTTCTTCTCCTTGACGTTCTTTAAGCAGTCCTTGGGGTATCACCAGAGCCCCTCCTACGATAATGGGCGTATTGGATATGATATGCCGCTGGGCCTCCAAATCCTTGGTGCGCTTTTCCAGCCGGGCTTCCAGTTCCCGGGCCCGCCGCCGGATATTTTCCGGCTGCATACGCGGCTGTCTTCCTGCCTCTACTTCTGCCTGAAGCTTGACGGCCCGATGGCTCCAATAGTTGATCTCTTTTGTTAACCGTTCATGCACGGCCTGGAGTGTGGCGTCCACCAGCTTTTCTCTTCGTGCTTTGACCTCATTGAAATGTCCCGGGACCAGCATCTTGGCGGCGTAATTGACCGCCATCGGATCAAGGTCGCTCGATAACCATTGACCTTGCAATATATCCTTAATCGTGCTTAACTCATCAGGGGAAAGCAGATCATAATCCAGATAAGGCGCATATCCTCCCTGGGAAATGTTTCCTTTCTCATCGAACAGGACAAACTGCATTCTACGCGAGATGACGCGCTGTTCACCCCGGCCGTCGGTCTTTCCGTCCCGCACGGTATGATCAATAATAAAAAGTAAATGCGGTTCGGTCCCTTCATCCGCCCGGTCGATAAAAACAGCTCCTTGCTTCAGCAGGCCGCGCAGGTTTTCCAGCGTCAAGTCAATGATCGAGTCCATCAAGGGATGGCCGGGAGAAATCAACTGGGCCGGAGGTTTGCCGTCAACATGCAGTTTTGATTTCTCAAAACAGATCCGTTCATAACGCTTCACAACGGGATTCCCAACACCGATGACGCGGTCGCGGTCCCGGATGGTCGGGGGAACATAGTTGATTTCAAATCGCCCGGGTTCTCTTTTCCTGAGTTCGCCTTTTAATTGGGCGAAGGCTTCTTCGAAGAAGGCGCGGATAAAAAACGGCTGGAGCTTGAGCGCCTCGGCTTTTTCCATATCGGCCTTCACATCAAAGAGCTTTGAGGTATCCATGTGATCGGCGGCCAGGGCATTTCTGCGCATGATCTCGGTGAGATGTTCTTGATCCAGAGCGTTATCGATTTTCTGATAGAGCCTGGCCCGGACCTCGGGCTGGTCGCCATACCGAATAGCTTCGATCAACAGGTCTTTAAGCGGGCTGGATTCAAAGGCTTCACCGAGAATATCAAAAACCTTTTCCCTTAAACTTTCGCTCTCCCTCTCTATCTTTGTCAAAAGGCGGTAATAGACCTCACCCTCCCGTGTTTCTTTCGCTACCAGGTTCCACAAATGGCACACCTCGGTCTGACCGATACGGTGGATGCGGCCGAATCTTTGTTCCAGACGGTTTGGATTCCACGGCAGGTCATAATTGATCATCAGATTCGCCCGCTGCAGGTTTATCCCTTCGCCGGCGGCATCGGTGGCCAGGAGGATGTGAGCATCCTTGTCCTGGGTGAATCTCTCCTGGGCCTTTCGTCTCTCCTCGCGTTTGATCCCGCCGTGAATGATTTCAATATGATCTTCACGCCCCAGGAGACTGGAAATTCTGTCGTGCAAATAATTCAAGGTGTCCCTGTGCTCTGTGAAAATGATCAGCTTTCTTCGAACGCCGCTCGTGTCTTTCATTTCCGGGTTGTCCTGCAGAAGACCTGATAGTTCCTGCCATTTTTTATCTTCCCCGGAGAATCGCACATTCTTGGCCTTTTCAATGAGCTCATTAAGGGAACGAATCTCGGCTTCCAGTTCAGGAATTGTCTGCGCGGCCGTAGACCGCTCCAGGACCTGCTCTTCCATGTCCTCCCGTTCTTCCGCCGAATAGTTATCCTCGTCATAATCTTCCTCGGGAAGAGATCCTTCTTCCGTCCCTCCGAGGGCCGACAAGCCCCTGTGCTGGATTTTGGCCTCATTTAACCGTCGGTTAAGATTCTCGCACCGCCGAATCAAAGATTGATAGATCGCCTCAGGAGATGAAGCCAAACGTCTCTGCAAGATGGTCAGGGCAAACCCGATGTTGCCTTTGCGTTTTGAGTCATCGAGCCGGTCCGCCCGGTTCATCTCTCCCCGGACGTATTCCGTGACAGAGCGGTAAAGATCCGCCTCCAACGGAGAAAGATTGTAATTGACCGTATAGGCTTTTCGCTCGGGAAAGAGCGGGGTCCCGTCAAATTTCAACAGCTCTTCTTTGATCATGCGCCGCATCAGGTCGGAGACATCTACTGTTCGCTCACCGTCCCGCACCTTGCCGTAAAACCGGTCGGAATCAAGCAGGGCCATGAAGGCCTGAAAATCTTCGTCTTTACCATTATGCGGTGTGGCCGTCATCAGAAGAAAATGGCGAGCCTTTTGTCCTATCTTTTCTCCCAGAACATATCGTTTCGTTCGATTCAGTTCATTCCCATAATAGGACGCCGACATTTTATGAGCTTCATCAACAATCACGATGTCCCAGTCTTCACCGTTTTCCAATTTTTCTCTCAGGTCATCGGCCCTGGAAACTTGATCGACACGGATGATCAGTTGGTGCTTTTCAGAAAACGGATTGCCGGACCGGGAAGATTCAACCATCTCTCTCGAAAAAATCTCGAAATCCAAACCGAACTTCTCCCCCATTTCATCCTGCCACTGTTCGGCTAGGCTTCCCGGAGCCACGATAAGACAACGCTTCACATCCCCCCGAACCATGAGTTCTTTGATCAGCAGTCCCGCCATGATTGTCTTTCCGGCACCCGGATCATCGGCAAGGACGAAACGAAGCGGCTGCTTGGGCAACATGGATTCGTAGACAGCCGTTATCTGATGGGGCAGCGGCTCAATGGATGAACTGTGAACGGCCATCAGTGGGTCAAACAGATGGGCGAGATGAATACGATAGGCTTCGGCGGCGAGTTTGAAATCTTTGGGACTAGCGTCAAAGCTCCAGGGTCTTCCTGCCTTGACGATATCGATTTGATTTTCATCGGAACGGAACAACATCCGCTCTCCGAGTTTGCCATCATCGTCCCGATAATAAATCGTTAATGTATCCCCTCCAATTTTTTCCGTTGATACGATCTTGACGGACCGCCCTGGAAGGATGCCGTTAATGAGTGAATCTTTTTTGATATCCTCTAACTTAATCATTTTCGCTTGCTGTATTTTAAAATTAATTTTTCCAGTTGCTTCTTTTCAAAGCACCGTGGCCGCTAAACTTTCAGCTTGGTCATGCCGGCTCCTTTTCTGCTTTTTAATTTTAGAATCTCTCCGGAGGCCTTAAAAAAAGGGGTGGCAGATTGCCCCCATACTTTTAATACCCCCAGACTCACCCTTTTTCTAAAATTTGTCCCAATTCCTTCAAAAACCTTTTCATCTGCGCCACACTGCCGATGTTGATGCGCAGACAACGTTCGAGGGAAAAACCAAAGCCGCCTTTGGAAAGAATTTTTCTTTACCTGAGGACAAATCACTTGCCCAGGCTCTCCCGCGCCCACTGAAATATTCGGACGGTAATCTTGACTATCTCCTCGGCATCCGGCTTAAAAACACTGCGGCATTCGTACTGTACCATGTTCTTTCGGGCAATAACCTTACGAAGTTGTTTGGCTTTTTCCCCTGCGCCATCCACAGAAAGCTTCGCCACCAGATCGCAGACATCCAGATGATCCTGAGAGACGCAACGAACACCTTTCTCAAAGACACAAATCGCATCCGCCGAGGAAATGGCGCATTGCACGGCCAGTGTCGCGGCGGCGTTCCAGTTAGAAGCATGAAAAGCGGCCAGCATCTGCTCATAGTTATCCGCCGCCTTCTTTAAATAATCAACGGCCGCGGATTTACCTTCTGCTTTGGTTTTCAATTCACGCGCGCCCATTTCAAATCTCCAACGGTTCTTTGCCGTACAAAACCGAATAAGAGCGCATCAAAGTAGAAACGGGAGGCTTATTTTTCTTAAGCCGCCCGCGAAACTCCGCCGCCGACTTTATATACACATCAAGCTGGGCGCCGAAATACGCCTTAAACCGCG
>Ga0247727_10012462_pt1 | contig 14590 bp, 11 predicted proteins | sample WisWelCaveWW1625_FD_202498 | JGI IMG/M metagenome (GOLD analysis project Ga0247727, IMG submission 202498) | Biofilm microbial communities from Wishing Well Cave, Virginia, United States - WW16-25 | ecosystem: Environmental > Aquatic > Deep subsurface > Groundwater > Cave microbial mat | place... | reverse complement strand
AGGTGGTAGCCCTGCGCGCGGACGTGGCGTGCGACGAGCTCGAGCATCGCCACGGGATCGTTTCCCGGCGCGAGGCGCAGATCGATCGACGCCGTCGCCGATTTCGGGATCGCGTTGGCCACCGCGTCGCCGACGGGACCCGCATCGAGTCCGCGGACGTTGAGCGCCGGCTCGAGCAGCCGTTCGGCGAGCGACGCGCCCCCGCCGTCGGTCGTCGCGAGGCCCAGCTCTCGTCGAAGCTCGGGATCGGTGTCGGGCAGCCGCGCGATCGCCTCGCGCTCCGCCGGGTTCGGGGGCCGGGTGGTGTCGTAGAACCCGGCGATCTTCACCCGACCGTCGTCGTCCACCATGCTGGCCAGCAGCCGCGCGAGGCGCAGCGCCGGGTTCGGCGCCCAGTTCCCGTAGTGTCCACTGTGCAGCGCGCGCACCGGCCCGTAGACGGTCAGATCGAGACCCGCGATGCCCCGCACACCGAACACGAGCTGCGGCCGGCGGCTCGTGTGCACGGGCCCGTCGGCGAAGAGCCAGGCGTCGACCGCGAGTCGCTCGCGATGCCGCGCGAGATAGCTCGAGAGGTGCGGCGAGCCCCGCTCCTCCTCGCCCTCGAACAGGAACACGACGTTCGACGTCGGCGCGAATCCTCCGGCCGAGAGCGCGTCGAGCGCCGCGAGAAGCGCCACGATCGGCGCCTTGTCGTCTCCCGCCGCGCGGGCGTAGATCCGCCACTCGGGATCGATCGCCTCGCCGACCTTGGGCAGCGCCCGTCGAACGCCGCCCGCCTCGATCGCGGCGGTGTAGAGCGCCGGCTCGAAAGGAGGGTTCGTCCAGTGGGCGGCCTCGACCGGCTGCCCGTCGTAGTGCGCGTAGATCCCGATCGTCCGCCGGGCGCCCGGCGCGTCGATCCGCCCATAGACCACGGGCGCCGCGCCCTCGGCCGTCCAGATCTCGGTCTCGACCCCGCGCGCGGCGAACCGTTCGCGCAGCGCCTCCGCGTTCCGGACGAGCCCCTCCGGGTACGCCGGGGTGTTGGGGATCGCGAGGAGCGCAACGAAGTCCTGGAGGATGGCGACGCCGTGCCGCTCGCGATGCGCGCGGGCGGCCCGGACCGCCTCGGCCGGGTCGTTCGCCAGGGCGGGCGTCGCGCCCGCGACCAGCGCGAGAAACGAGAGCGAGCGCAGGCAACGCACCGGGTGAATAATAGCCGGACCGCACCTCGATTCCGAGGGTCGTCTCGTGCAGCGTCGCCCGTGGCTTGGGGTTGTGCTCGCCTTCGCCTGCGGCGGCGGCGCCGCGGGCGAGCCGACGCCCGTTCTCGTCGAGCTGTTCACGTCCGAGGCGTGCTCGAGCTGTCCGCCCGCCGACGCGCTCCTCGCGCAGCTCCACGCGAATCAGCCGATCGAGGGGATCGACATCATCGTCTTGTCCCAGCACGTGGATTACTGGAACGACCTCGGGTGGGCCGACCCGTTCTCGTCCACAGAGGCGACGGCGCGCCAGCGGGCCTATGTCGGGAGGCTCGGTCTGCGGAGCGCGTACACACCGCAGGTCGTCGTCGACGGAGAGGCCGAGTTGGTCGGTGGGGACGAGGCCGGTGCGGTCGGAGCGGTCCGCCGAGCGGCCACGAAGCCGAAGGCGCGCGTCGCGCTGCGTGTGATCGAAGCGACGCGGGGCCGGCCGGTGGATACGATCCGGTTCGAGGTCGTCGTGTCGGGTCTCGAGCGGACGGGCCGCGAGGGCCCGGCCGACGTCGTGCTCGCGATCGTGGAGGACGGTCTCGGCGTCGACGTGCGGGCCGGCGAGAACGTGGGCCGAACGCTGCGTCACGACGGTGTCGTACGCGAGCTGCACGTCGTGGGCCCGGTCGCCGACAAGGCCGACCGGCTCAGCCTGGCAACGCCTCGGATCGCGCTCCCCTCGCGCTGGAATCGCGATCACACGCGCGCGGTCGCATTCGTCCAGGAGCGCCGGACCGGCCGGATCCTCGGGGTCGATCGCTGCGCGGTTCCGGCCGGCCGAGAGTGAGCGTCAGCGCTTCACGAACCTCGCGGGGCCGAGCGGCAGGACCCGCGGGGCGTCACCGCCCTCGGTGATCTCGATCGACCGATCGACCGCGAGGTCGCGAAACGTCTGCCGCGTGTCGCTCGCCGGCCAATCGACCTCCAGCACGTCGATCCGCTCGGCTCGACCGAGGCCGATCTCCTGCCGCAGCGGGTTCCCGCCGAAGCTGCCGCCGGTCGATACGACCCGGTGGATCTCGCGCGGCACGCCATCCTCTCGAATGGCGATGCGGATGCGCGCGCCCACGCCCGAGCGGTTCGAGCGCGTGCCGATGAGGCGCACCTTGATCCAGTGGTTCGCTCCGCCGGGGTTCTCGAACAACGCGTTCGCGAAGCCGTCGCCCGGGTAGTTCCCCCCCATCTGCGCGAGCACGTCCTGGTCGCCGTCGTGATCGAGATCGGCGAAGGCGATCCCGTGCCCCTTCTGCAGGTGGCCGAACCCGCCCGCCGTCGTGACGTCCGCGAACCCCCGGCCCGCGCGGTTGCGGTACATGACGTTCGGCATCAGACCCTCGTAGTATGGGTAGCCCGTGCCGAGATACAGGTCGAGATAGCCGTCGTTGTCGATGTCGCCGAAGTTCGCGCCCATCGGGAGCGTGACGCGCGGCAGCTCGTGCCCTTCGAAGCGCCCGGCCCCGGTTCCGCGATAGACGATTCCCCTTTCGGCCGTGGTGGGCCGCCCGAGGTAGCTCGCGGCGACCTGCGCCACATCGGGCGGCAGGTTGATCCCGCCGTACGCGCTGACGTACAGATCGAGCGAGCCGTCGTTGTCGTAGTCCCAGAACCAGGTAGCGAACGAGGAGATCGGCCGCTCGACACCGGCGTCCCGGGCCACGTCGGCGAACGTCCCGTCCCCGGCGTTGCGGTACAACCGGTTCCGGCCGCCGAGGTTGCTCACGTACAGGTCCGGGTAGCGGTCGCCGTCGTAGTCGCCCCACGCGACGCCCTTGGCGAAATGCCCGTTCATGACACCGGCCTCGCGAGCCACGTCGACGAACCGGCCCCCCTCGTTGCGGAATAGCTGGCCCGGCGCGTCGACGTTGGCGTCACGCTCGTTGCCCACGTACAGATCGAGATCCCCGTCGAGGTCGTAGTCGGCCCACGCGCCGGTCTGCGTCGGGTAGCTCACGTCGCCCAGGCCGACGTCGAACGTGACGTCGGTGAACGTGCGATCGCCATTGTTCCGCAGCAGCGAGTTCGGGTGCCGTCCGTGGATCCGCTGCCACGCGCCGCGCAGCACCAGCACGTCGGGGTCGCCATCGTTGTCATAGTCCGCCTGGGTCATGTTCAGACCGCCGCGCATGCGGTCGAGCCTTGCGGCGGCCGTCCCGTCGACGAACCGCCCGCCTTCGTTCCAGTACACGTGCATCGACCCCGCGGGGTCGGACGTCGACACCAGGACATCGAGCAACCCGTCTCCGTCGAAGTCGTCGACGATCGCCCCGCCGGCGAGATCGAAGGTTGCGAGGCCGACCTCGGGCGCGACCTCGCGGAAGCGCGGGAACGGCTCGTCCGACTCGAACGTCTCGGGCGCGATCCGGTACGCCGCAGGCACCCCGTCCGCGTACTTTCCGAGCGTCATGTACGAGATGTTGAGGAGCCACTCGGCCCTCGCGTACCACGGAGAGTCCTGCGGAGCGAGCGCGAGCACCTCGGTGAAATAGCGCAGGGCCTCTGTGGACGACGCCGTCTCGACATGAATCCCCCCACCGCGGATCGGCAGGATGCAGCTCTCGCTCGTGTGGCGGCGCGCGCAGTTCTGAACCTCGCCGAGCCGCAGGTACGCCACGCCGGTCTGGAACACCGTCTCGAGCGCCTTGTCCTGCGGGATCTCGCCGCGGAAGCGCTCGAGCTCTCCGTACGCCGCAAGCGCATGCTCGACCGCTTTCTCCGGCCGGCCGAGCCGCATCTCGTGGCGGGCCAGCAGGCCGTGATAGAGCCAGCGACGCAGATCGGGAACCCCGCCGGGAAGCGCGGCGAGCTGCGCCTCGATCTCGCCGACCTGGTTCTGCCCGAAGAACGCGTTGTCGACCCGGGACGCGCGCTCCACCTCGTCGAGCGCCGCGATCATGCGCAGGTGGCTCGGCGCTTCCGGCGCGCCCCGGCACGCGCCCGCGGCGACGGCAAGCGACAGGACCGCTACTCTCGTGAGCCACGCTCGAGCGAGTGCACGCACAGCACCGGGCATTATAGATGTCGCTCGACGACCCATCGGTCGCTGGACGTGTATAGTTGGCGATCGCGCATGCGTACGCCTCGATCGAGCCCGCGACTCCGCCCGCGTCGCGTCACGGCGCTCGCCGCTCTCGCGCTCTCCATCATCACCGGCTGCGACCCTGGCGGCTCCGCCGACGAAGAGTACCGCCGTAGCCAGACCGCGTTTCGCGAACAGAACTGGGCCGATGCCGCGGCGGCAGCGCGCCGCGCGACCGTGCTCGACCCGCGCCACGCCGACGCATGGTTCACGCTCGGCCGCGCCGCCGCGCGACAAACCGCCTGGGACGAGGCGATCTCCGCGTACGAGCGAGTGGTGGCGCTCGAGCCGGCGAACTCGAAGGCGCTGAACAACCTGGCCAACGTGTACTTCCGCCAGGGCCGCTTCGACCTGGCGGAGCGCTGGTACGCTCGCGCGATCGAGGTCGATCCGAGCTACCTGCTCGCCGTGTTCCATCACGGCTGGGTGCTGCGGCAGCTCAACCGGAACGAGCAAGCCGAGCGGGCGTTCCGGCACTGTCTCGAGCTGAGACCCGCCGATCCTGCAGCCCAGCGAACCCATGTGGACTGCCTGTTCCTACTGGGCTCGCTGCGCTTCCGGGCCGAGGACTACGCGCAGGCGGCAGCGCTGCTCGAGCAGGTGGTCACGGTGCTGCCGACCCACACCGAGGCGCGTCATCTGCTCGGCCTCGCCTACCGCCATCTCGACCGACCGGCGGATGCCGAGCGCGAGCTTGCGACGCACAAGGAGATGCTGCGCGCTCGACGCTCCGAGCCGATTCAGATCGGAGACGATCCATGAAATGGAGGACGAGCTACCGGAATTCGCTGCCGCGCGGCGGTGGCTGGTGCCGAGGCGCCCTCGTGGTCGTGCTCGCGACTGCAGCGGCGTGCGACGGGAGCGCGGACCCGAAGACCACGGACACGCCATCGCCGTCACCCGCTCCCGCCGCTCCGCTCGCCGGCTTCGCGTTCGAGGAGATCGGCCGCCGCATCCCGGCCCTCGACGCCCCACAGATCGGCGGCGGCGCAACGGTCGACTACATCATCGAATCGCTCGGCTGCGGGGCCGCGTGGCTCGACTACGACCTCGACGGCGATCCGGACCTGTACCTCGCGCAGGGAGCGACGCGCGCGACTCCCGACGGCCCGCCCGATCGGTTGCTCCGCAACGACGGCGACCCCGACGGCCGCGGCGTGCCCTCGTTCGTGGACGTGACCTCGATCGCCGGTCTCGGGGACACGGGTTGGACCTTCGGTGTCGCCGTCGCCGACTACGATGGCGACGGCGACCCCGACCTCTATCTGCTGAACTGGGGGCCGAATCGCCTGTACCGGAACGACGGCGACGGCACCTTCACCGAGATCGGCGCGGCGGCCGGCGTCGCCGATCCGAGCCTCGGCGTCTCGGGGGCTTGGGCGGACGCCGACCGGGACGGCGACCTCGATCTGTACGTGGCGAACTACGTCGCGTTCGACTTCGCGCGCTACCCGGGCCGGGGCCAGCGGGGCGCCGGTGGGGCGCCGCCCTGCACCTGGCGCGGCCTCGAGGTGTTCTGCGGCCCGCGTAATCTCGTCGCCGCCGCGGGTGTGTACTACCGCAACGACGGCGACGCGGACGGCGATGGCATCCCCACGTTCCGCGACGCGACGCACGAGGCCGGCCTCGTCCCCGACGAGCCGCGCTTCGCCCTCGGCGTGCGGTTCTTCGACGCAGACGACGATGGCGACGACGACCTGTACGTGACGAACGACTCGCTCCAGAACGTGTTCTTCGTCAACCAGGGGAACGGCACGTTCCGGGAGGGCGCGATCCTCGCCGGTCTCGCGTACAACGACCAGGGCCACGAGCAGGCGAGCATGGGCATCGCGGTCGGCGACTACAACGACGACCTGCGCCTCGACGTTGCCGTGTCGAACTTCTCGCACGACCACGACACGCTGTACCGCAACGACGGGAACGGGCTGTTCACCGACGTGTCGTTTCCCGCCGGCATCGGCACCGCGTCGTGGTTCTCGCTCGGCTGGGGCATGGCGTTCGTCGACGTGGACCACGACGGCTTCGAGGACTTGTTCTGTGCCTACGGCCACGTCTACCCCCAGGTCGACGAGCGCGATGTCGGCACGACGTACCGGCAGCGGAACGGGCTGTATCGCAACCGTGGGGACGGGACGTTCGACGAGGTGGGTGCGCGGGCGGGCTCCGGCCTCGCGATCGTCAAGAGTAGCCGCGCGGTGGTCCCGGTGGACCTCGAGGGCGACGGAGACCTCGATCTGCTCGTGACGAACCTGAACGACGCGCCGGACCTGCTGCGCAACGATGGCGCGCGCGGCGCGTGGCTCGCGGTCGCGCTTCTCGGCCGGGGGCGCAACCGCGACGGCATCGGAGCGCGGGTGACGATCGAGGCCGGGGGGAAGCTGCAGGTCCGGGAGATTCGCCGCGAGGTGGGCTACGGGGGCTCGACCCTTCCCATCGCGCACTTCGGGCTCGGGGCGGCGACGATCGTCGAGCGGGTCGAGGTGCGCTGGCCCTCGGGAGGCAGGAGCCGCTTGGACCGGGTCGCCCCGAACCAGCGCCTCCTGGTCGAGGAGCGGGCGGGCCCTTGACAGGCTGCCGCCCGTGCCCTACTGTGCCGGCAGGTTCTGGTCGACATCCTCTCGTACAGAAACGAAAGTATGACGCGCCGAAGCCGACCACGTGCGAAGGCACGCGTGACCGTCCCGTAGTCTCGGGCCGGCGGCCGGAACCCGGAATAGGCGCACCGTTTGGATCGCGCCAGGAGTTCGAGAATGGGTACCAGACTGTATGTCGGCAACTTGCCCTTCAACGCGGACGAGGACCAGATCCGCGAGCTCTTCGCCCAGGGTGGGCGCACGGTGAGCGAGGTCAAACTCGTGACCGACCGCGACACCGGCCGGCCCCGCGGATTCGGGTTCGTCGAGATGGGCAGCCACGAGGACGCCGACGGAGCGATCAGCGCGCTGAACGGCCGTGACTTCGGCGGGCGCCCGCTGACCGTGAACGAGGCCAAGGAGCGGTCGAGCGGCGGCGGCGGCGGCAACCGGCGCTACTAGCCTACCGCGACTCTTTCGAGCGTATCGGCTCGGGGCACCCCAACGGGGGTGCCCCTTTTTCGTCTGGAGCCCGCCGCCCCCCTACTCCAGGAGCTGAGGCTCCTCGTCGTCGATGGACGGATCGTGCGCACGCAGCCGTTCCAGCGCAGGATCGCGTCGTCGTTGCCCTCAGGACGGATGCGCTCGGCCTGCTCGTAGAGATCCATCGCGTCCCGCAGGCCGTCGTAGGCGGAAGACGCGGGCCATGCCGCGCGTCAGCAGGGCGCGGGCCTGGCGCTCGCAGATCACGCCACCGTAGTAATCGCGGGCGGTGCGCGCACCGGCCGCCCCGCGCTCGCTCGAGAACTGGTCGGTGAGGGCCAGGATGATCGTGACCAAGGCGCCCTCGTGATCCGGCGCGAGACGCAGGACGTCCCGGCAGATGCTCTCGGCCTGGGTCGGATCGTTGAGCAGGCGATAGCGCTCGGTCTTCTCCAAGGCCTCTCCGATCGCATCCGCGCGGATCGGCTTGATCTCGAACTGCTCGCTCGTGGCCTCTGCCCTCCGTCGGATCAGCCGCCCCCGAAGCGCCCGAACAGGCGCCCGGCGATCATCCGCAACGGATCGTAGTACCGGTCGACGATGCGCTCCTTGAGCGGGATGATGCCGTTGTCCGTGATGCCGATGTGCTCCGGGCACACGTCGGTGCAGCAGCGAGTGATGTTGCACATCGCGGATCCAAGGTCGTTCTTGACGTCGGGAATGCGGTCGTCGTCGTCCAGCGGGTGCATCTCGAGACTGGCCAGGCGGATCATGAACCGCGGGCCGACGAACGCCGCCTGGCCCTCGCGGTCGCGCAGCACGTGGCAGACGTCCTGACACAGGAAGCACTCGATGCACTTGCGGAACTCCTGCACCCGATCGACGTCCTCCTGGTACATGCGATGCCGGCCGTCGGCCCCCTTGGCCTTGGGCTTGAACGGACGGATGCGCCGGTTCTGCTCGAAATTCCAGGACAGGTCGGTGACCAGGTCGCGCAGCACCGGGAACGCCTTCAGCGGCTGCACGGTGATCGACTCGTGCGGAGCGAAGACGTTCATGCGGGTCATGCAGGCGAGGCGCGGGCAGCCGTTGATCTCCATGCTGCAGGATCCGCACTTGCCGGCCTTGCAGTTCCAGCGCAGCGCCAGGTCGGGCGCCTCACGGGACTGGATGCGGAGCAACGCGTCGAGCACGACCATGCCCGGATCGAGCTCGACCTCGTAGCTCGCGAAGTCCCCGCCCTCCGCGCTGCCTCGCCAGATGCGGAAGCTGCGTCGCTCAGCCATTCTGGCCCGACCTCGCCGGCGCGCCCTCGCGCTCGCCGGCCACCTCCCGCTCGAGGTCTTCTATCCCCGACCGCGCGATCCGCGCGAGCTCCGCGGGCGGTTCGGGGCGCTCGACCTTGCGTACCTGCATCGCGCCGTCGGCTCCGCGGCGAACCACGACGTTGTACTTCAGCCACTCGTCGCGCTCGCCCTCGAAGTCGAGCCGCGTGTGCGCGCCACGGCTCTCCTCGCGCACGAGCGCCGCGCGCGCCACGGCCTCGGCGACCACGATCAGCGCGCCCATGGACAGCGCCTCGTGCCACCCGGGATTGTACTGGCTCGCGCCGCGAGCCTTGACCGTGGCCACGCGCGCGGCCAGGCGCTCGAGACGCTCGATGCCCTGCTCGAGCTCGGCCGCCGTGCGCACGATCCCCACCTGGGAGTCCATCAGCACCTGCAGCTCCTCGTGCAGCAGGTAGGGGTTCTCACCGGATTCCCGGTGAAGCGGCTCGGTCGCCCGCCGGAACGCCGCGCGGACCTGCGCGTCGTCGGCGTGCGGTGTGGCGCCGAGGCCGCGCAGGTAATCGGCAGCGCCCCGCCCGGCGCGCTGGCCGAAGACGATCAGATCCGACAGCGAGTTGCCGCCCAGCCGGTTCGCCCCATGCAGCCCGGCCGCGCATTCCCCACAGGCGAACAGGCCCCCGACGCAGGTCTCTTGCGTGTCGGCGTCCACGCGGATGCCGCCCATGAAGTAGTGCAGCGTGGGTCCGACCTCCATCGGCTCCTTCGTGATATCCACCTCGGCCAGCTCCAGGAACTGGTGGTACATCGAGGGCAGCTTGCGCCGGATGAAGTCGGCCTCGCGGCGCGAGGCGATGTCGAGCAGCACGCCACCGTGCGGCGAGCCGCGCCCCTCCTTGACCTCGCGCATGATCGCCCGGGCCACCACGTCGCGGGTCAACAGCTCGGGCGGGCGGCGCGCGTCGCTCGCGCCCGCGAGCCAGCGGTCGGCCTCTTCGACGCTGTCGGCGGTCTCTGAGGCGAAGCGCTCCGGGATGCGATCGAACATGAAACGCTCGCCCTTCGAGTTGAGCAGCACGCCGCCGTCGCCGCGCACGCCCTCCGTGACCAGGATCCCGCGCACGGAAAGCGGCCACACCATTCCGGTCGGATGGAACTGGGTGAACTCGAGGTCCATCAGCTCGGCACCGGCCTCGTAGGCCATGCTCAGACCGTCTCCGGTGTACTCCCAGGAGTTGCTGGTGACGCCCCAGGCGCGGCCCGCGCCCCCGGTGGCCAGGATCACCGCGCCGCAGCGCAGCACCACGAAGCGCCCGCTGTCCCGCCAGTACGCCGCGACCCCGGCGACCCGCCCACCGTCGAGCAGCAGCTGCAGCGCGGTGCACTCCATGTGCACGGCGAAGCCCTGGTGGACGCCATGGTCCTGCAACGTGCGAATCATCTCGAGGCCCGTGCGGTCGCCGACGTGGGCCAGCCGCGGGTAGCGGTGCCCGCCGAAGTTACGCTGGCTGATCAGACCGTCCCGCGTGCGATCGAAGACCGCGCCCCAGTCCTCTAGCTCCTGCACGCGCTCGGGCGCTTCCCGTGCGTGGATCTCGGCCATGCGCCAGACGTTGAGGAACTTCCCGCCGCGCATCGTGTCGCGGAAATGGATCTTCCAGTGATCCCGCGGGTCGACGTTGCCGAGCGCCGCGGCCATCCCGCCCTCGGCCATCACGGTGTGCGCCTTGCCCAGGAGGCTCTTCGTGACGAGGCCGGTGTCGAGCCCGAGCGCGCTGCACTCGATGGCCGCGCGCAGCCCGGCACCGCCGGCGCCGATCACCACGACGTCGTGCGAGAGCGTCTGGATCCCGGCGACGTCCATCGCTCAGTTCCAGGTGTGGAAATCGGTGATCGCGCCCATCGAGACGAGCCGGACGTAGAGGTCCGTGAACGCGACCCAGAACAGACTGAGCCAGGCGAACTGCGCATGGTTCTCGTTGAGCCGGGTCGACAGCTTCCACCAGCGGAAGCGCGCGGTGCGCTGCCCGCAGGACAGGCAGTCCAGACGGCCACCGGCGAGGTGACGGAACGAATGACATCCCAGCGTGTACCCGGCGAGCAGCACGACGTTGATCGTCAGGACCACGGTGCCGACGCCGATGCCGATCTGCCCGTCCCGCACGAAGGCCGCCAGGGCGTCGGCGCCCAGGATCGGCAGGTACAGGATGGCGAAGTACAGCGCATAGCGATGGAGGTTCTGGAACAGCAGCCACGCCTTCTCCCCGCGGTAGGACCGGGTGTGCTTGGCCAGCGGGACCACGGCGCAAGCCGGCGGCGAGCCGGCGAACGAGCGGTAGTACGCCTTGCGGTAGTAGTAGCAGGTGAAGCGGAACGCCCCGGGAAAGGCCAGGATGAAGAAGGCCGGGGAGTAGGGCAGGAAGTCAGGCCACCACGCGGGCAAGGCGCCGAGCAGCGCGTGCCAGGCCGGGGCCGCGCCCGGCACCGACGCGTCCGTGTACAGCACCGGCGAGTAGAACGGGCTGAGGTACGGGTGATGGTAGTAGTGGTTGCCCTGGAACGCGGCCCACGTGGCGTAGACCACGAAACCGCCCAGCACGACGACGGTCAGCACCGGCGCGATCCACCAGCGATCGTCGCGGACCGTCGCCGCCGGGCGCTCGGGATGGCCGCCCAGACTGGCCAGGCCCGTCGCTCCCACGGTCGACTCCTCGCGAGGAACGCGCCGACGCGGCGCGAGACGCATCATAGTAAGGAGCGACGCGAGCTGGCAAGGGGTCCCGTGGCCGTTCCCTCCCCCGCACTCGGATAGAATCGAGCGCTGTGAGCGCCCCGCCTGACCGGCACACGCGGATCGGCCTCGTGGGCGACCACGATCCCGCCGTCACCGCGCATCGCGCGATCCCGCGCGCGCTCGATCTCGCCCGGGAGCGACACCGACTCGCGCTCGACTGGACGTGGATCGATACGCCAGCGCTCGAGGGGGACGGGCCGGACGTGCTCGCGGGCCTCTCGGGTGTGTGGTGCGTCCCGGCGAGCCCGTACCGCAGCACGACGGGCGCGCTCCGCGCGATTCGTTTCGCCCGCGAGCGCCGGGTCCCGTTCCTCGGAACGTGCGGCGGGTTCCAGCACGCGCTGCTCGAGCACGCGCGCTCGGTGTGGGGCGAGGCCGACCCCGGCCACGCCGAGCTCGATCCGGGCGCTGAAGCTCCCTTGATCAAGCCTCTCTCGTGCGCGCTCGTCGAGCGCCATGGGAGGGTGCGCGTCGTTCCGGGCACGCGGCTTGCGGCGCTCTGCGGTTGCGACGAGATGAGCGAGGAGTACCACTGCAGCTACGGGCTCAACCCGGCCCACGCGCACCGACTCGACGACGGCCCGCTTCGCGTGGCCGCACGCGACGAAGCGGGCGAGGTTCGGGCGGTCGAGCTCGACGGTCATCCGTTCTTCGTGGCCACGCTGTTCCAGCCCGAGCGCGGGGCGCTGGCCGGAAGGTCGCACCCGTTGATCGAGGGGTTCGTGGCCGCCGCGGCGTCCCACGGCGCCGGAACGCGCGCGCTCTGATCGATCCTAGGCCGGGATCGCCGCGCGGGGAGACGAAGCCCGCTCACGGGCGGGACCGAGCAGGTCCACGTACAGTCGATCGAGATCGCGCACCATGCGTCGGATGTCGAACTCGCTCGTGAGCACGCGCCGCGCGCCGGCGATGCAGCGGGAGCGTAGCGCCGGATCGGCGATCAGCTCGAGCACACGCTCGGCCGCGCGGTCCGGGCGGCCCTGCGGCACGAGCAGCCCGCTCTCCCCGTCCCGCACGACCTCGGGCGTGCCGTCGACCGCCGTCGCCACGACCGGAACTCCAGCCGCCATCGCCTGCAGGACGGTGCGCGGCAGCCCTTCGAAGCGCGAGGTCAGCAGGAACACGTCCATCGCGTGGAGCAGCTCCGGCACGTCGCGGCGCCATCCGAGCAGCCGAACGACGCCGTCAAGCCCGAGATCTCGCACGAGGTCCGCAAGCGCGGGGCGCAGATCGCCGTCGCCGGCGACGAAGAACCGCAGGCGCGGATCGCGCGCGTGCGCGGAGGCGGCGGCGCGCACGAAATCGAGCGGCGCCTTCTGCGGCTTCAGGCACGCCACGGTCCCGACGACGACGTGCTCGGGGCCGAACCCGAGCTGCTCGCGTATTTCGTTCCGCGGCCGGCTGGGCCGCTCGAACTCGGCGATATCGATCCCGCTGCGGATGACCTCGTACTGCTCTGGGCGCCCGATGCCGCGGGCCAGCCCCTTCTCTCTGTCGCCCGCGGCGACGACGACCAGCCGATTTGTCCGTCGCGCGGCGAAGCGCTCGAGCCGCGCGTACGCCGCCTGGACGGTGGCAGGCTGGGTGTCGTTGAAGCTCCAGCCGTGCACCGTGTGGACGACGACCGGCACGCCGGCGATCCGCGCGGCCAGTCGACCGAGGATCCCGGCCTTCGACGAGTGGGTGTGCACCAGGTCGACGCGCCGCGAGCGGAGCTGCCGGCGCAGCCGCAGCACGGCCTCGAGGTCGCGCCACGGAGCGATCGGATGCACGAGCCACGGGACGAGGTGCACGTCGGCGTCGGCGATCCGGCGCGCGTCGGCGTCGAGGATCCCGCCGGCGCCGGCGATCAGCTCGACGTCGAAGCGGGCGCGGTCGTGATGGCCCACGCAGAAGAGCGTGTTCTGCTGCGCCCCGCCGAGATCGAGCCGGGTGATGACATGCGCGATCCGGTGGCGGCTAGTGGCCATGGCGTCGCGTTCAACGTAGCGCCCCACGCCCGGCAGCGCACCCTGGCGCGAACGGGGGCTCAGCGCTCGCTCTTGAGCGTCCTTAGCAACGGGGCCCGGAGCGCTCCCTGAACGGCGGCGAAGCTTGCCGCCATCCCGGTCGCGAGCACGACGGCGACGAGGAGGCCGAGCGACCGCCACGGGACGTCGATCGAGGCCAGGCGCGGGGCGACGGCGACGAGCGCCGAAGCGGTCCCGAGCCCGACCCCCGTGACCAGCAGGAACGCGTTCTCTGTGACGACGAGCGCGCCGATGCGCCGGCGCCCGAATCCGATCGCTCGCAGCGTCGCCAGCTCCCCCTGTCGCTCGAGCACGTTGCGCAGCAGGACGACGCCGAGGCCGACCGTCCCGAGCAGCAACCCGAGCCCGCCGAGGAGCTGGAACGTGGCCAGGTACGTATGCTCGACGACCTGGTACGCCGCGAGCTTGTCCCGCGTCGAGGCGACGTCGAGCCCGAATGCCCCGAGCCGGCGCTCGAGCAGCTCGAGCACGGCATCGGCCCGCGCTGCGGCCGCGTCCACGAGGAAGTACCGGTAGCCCGTCCGGCCCGGGAAGTGTCGCAAGAACGCCGGCTCCGCGATCAACAGCTCGCTCTGGAACACGCTCGATTCGAGCAGGCCGACGAGTCGCAGCCGGACGTCGCGTCCGAGCTCGTCCTGGACCACGACGTCCTCGCCCAGGCCGACCTTCAGGATCCAGGTCGCCGAGTTCGCGTCGGCGATCGCCGGCACCACGCCATCCGCCTCCGCCCGAAACAGCAGGTCCCACGGGCTCGCCTCGCCCGGCTGCGAGTGGAGCGCCGCACGGAAGCGGAATGCGCCGCGCTCGGCGATCTCCTGCGGGACGCCGAGGACGCGAGGCTTTTCCGCTCGGTACAGGTTGAGACAGCTCGCGTCGTCTCCCGGCAGGAACCGGAACGGGACGATCCGAGCGTCCGCGAGCGCCGTGATCTCTTCGTCGTCGAACCCGAGTTCGACGAGATCCGCGGGGCGGCCGAGGTCCTGGTGGATCGCGACCTGCGACTCGGCGACGAGGGCGAAGCCCCCCGTGCCGGACTCGCGCGACTCCAGCTCCGCGCCGAGCTCGCGGCGGTTCGCGGCGACGGCCACGAGCACGAAGCACGCCGAGGCGACG
>Ga0247727_10012461_pt1 | contig 14590 bp, 12 predicted proteins | sample WisWelCaveWW1625_FD_202498 | JGI IMG/M metagenome (GOLD analysis project Ga0247727, IMG submission 202498) | Biofilm microbial communities from Wishing Well Cave, Virginia, United States - WW16-25 | ecosystem: Environmental > Aquatic > Deep subsurface > Groundwater > Cave microbial mat | place... | reverse complement strand
ACTGCTCTTCAACAAAGAATCTCAAACTCAAAAAAAAATCAAAACAAAATATCGTATCTTTGCCCTTGCCTCCAACATGACATTTCTACTGAGTCAAAAAGCATGACATTTCTAAGGAGTTACAACAGCTTACTGATGCTTCGTCAGGAGAGAAGTGAAGGACGTCTGTCGGGATTCATTGCATCAAACCAGTATTCTCAGTCTTGACGTGCTTGTGGATCAGCACCAGGGCCGCCAACATATAGATGGAGGCGACGATGTACGGTAGGCGTTCGTTTACTTCGAACAGTGCGCCCGCCATCACCGGCGCCAGTACCATTCCGCCGGCCATGAGGGAAGCCAGTATGCCGATGACTTCTCCTTTCATCGCCGCACCTGCCCTTCCCGCAGCCTGACTCGTAATAACCACTCGAAGGATCGATTGACCCGTTGCCATCAGAAGGAGTCCGACGAGAAATAGGGGGAATGATTCGGTTGCCATCAGTACCAACCCGATGAATAAGGCTATGGTCATGCCGCGTGCGAGGGAACCTTCGCGAAAAAAGTTAAGCCAGACGGAATTCAGAAGGACCGCCTGGTTGAGGGCCATCACAACGCCCATACCTGTGAAAAGCAAACCGGTGGCAAATGCATCGAACCCGAAGGCATGCGCTGCGTAGAGGGCGAAGACCGATTGCGAGGTGAAAAACGCAAGGGCGAAAAACAGCCATGGTGCGTACAGCGGTATCAGTTCTTTATCGCCCAACGCATGGAGCAATGGGTTCAGAGGATTGATGCGCATCGAACGGCCTGGGTTTCGCTCTTTGTGTGATTCCGGAAGGAAGAAGTATGCTGCACTTGCGTTAAGCGAGGCAAGTCCACCGGCGAACCAGAATGGAAATGCATGTGAGACGTTGCTCAGAAAGGCTCCGATGAGCGGTCCGACCATGAGTCCGATTCCAAACGCAGCTCCCATGATGCCAAGGTTGGTCGTGCGCTCCCTTTCATTGCGCGCGATGTCGACGAGATAACTCTGGGCGATGGAAAAGTTCCCTGCGGCGGCGCCGTCGATGATTCGGCCGAGAAACAGCATGGGTACAGAATTTGCGGCCGCAAATACAATCCATCCTGCTGCGGTACTGGCGATACTTGTTAACAGGACCGGCCTGCGACCAATTCTGTCAGAAAGCGCTCCCAAAAATGGACTGCTGATAAATGCGAACAACGAGAATGCAGAGAACAGCAGGGTAATCACGAACGGTGAGACACTGAAGGAAGAGACATAAAACGGAAGAATCGGAATGACAATTCCAAACCCAACCACATCCACAAAGACCGTGAAAATGATTATGAGTTTTTCTTTCTGCATTCCTCACGGAGGGTCGTTGAACGCATGGCGCGAGGCAGAGTTTAGCTTCCGACCCCGGGCACGCAAGAATTGCCGCAGGGGCTGTATATCCTTGCCATCGAGCTTCCGCGCTACACCGAGTTTGTTGCAAGGAAGGTCTTTATTGCCCACCACCAGCGGCTCCCCCTCTTCTGGATTTCGATGATGCCCTCTCGTACAAGCTCTTCGATCAGTTCAAACCTCTGCAACAATTCTCCGGAGAGTGGGTACCACTGTTCCTGGAGAAGCTTTACGATCTTGAACCTTTCCTTTGCTTGTTCCATGATTTTTTCTTCCTTTGAGAGCGTAGCAAGCGGAAAAAACATACAGCCTTGCGGCTTGAGAAACTCCGGCGCCTGGGAGAGAATGCTCACGCTCCATCTCGTGCCGTCCCTGCCAGTCTCGCTGGGTATGTGGGGCGGGTACCAGGGAGATATCCTGGCGATCGGCTCAGCGATTCCAGAAACGTCGTTAACGATTAAATCAAATTTCATCCCCTTCCAGGGTTCAAAGAGGCTCCCTTTTCGGCATTCGATGTGCAGGCCGTGCGCCGCTGCGTTTCGTCTGGTCAAGTTTACAGCCTCTTCACTGATATCAGACGCGTAGACGTATCTTACCGAAGGCAGCAGCTTGGCCAGGGCGATCGCAACGATACCGCAGCCGCATCCAAGATCCAGAACTGTGCTCGGTGAGAATGTCAGGAATCTCCGAACTGCGCTTAGTAACAGGATGGTTGTGCTTGTCGGATAGAACACGCTCGATGCGGTCGCCACGACAATGCCGTCGGTATCACCGAGTTTCTTATCCTTGTACTCGAAGGTCCCCGACATCTCCGATTTCACTTTCTTCCTCCTTTTTTCTGGTCTAATTTTCTACAGCCGTTCTTCGGTACGCACAAATAAAAGCATAGCCATCACCGCAGTACCTCATTCAAGTTCACGATCGTGAATGGAGAGCGTGTGATGTTAGGTTTTCGGCAATCCTTTCTTTGCAACCATCTCCATCACTTCGCAGAAGCGATCAAGTTCTCCAAGTGTGGTGTAAACGTTTGGCGTGACGCGAATCCCTTTGAATTCATCGTGCACGATCGCGACGGTGAAAATCTTATGTGTGCCGAACAAATAGCTCTGCAGGGCAGCCGGGTCGATTCCGATGATTTCCACTGTTCCGATTCCGCACGATTGGGCGCTGTCGAACGACGTGTGGAAGCGAACATTGGGTAACCCCTTCAACCGGCTCATCCAGTGTCGTGAAAGATAGCGAAGCCGCGCTTCTTTGCGTTTCGGCCCGATGCCCTTATGGAACAGAATTGCTTCGCCGATGGCAAGCTTCGGTGCTGCGGAATGCGTGCCTATCTCTTCAAACTTGCGGATATCGGTCGCCTGCGATTTGTCGGCAGCCATAAGGGGCCAGAGTTTTTCGATGTTCTCTCGCTTCACGTACAGCAGTCCCGTCCCCTTCGGCGCGAACAACCACTTGTGTAAGCTCGAACCGAAGTAATCACAGGAAAGGTCCCGCTGTTTGAAGTCGAAGTGTGCAAACGTGTGCGCACCGTCCACGATCACCTCGATGCCTTTGGATCTCGCGAGCTCGCAGATATTCCTCACGGGAACGATTTGTCCGGTGATGTTGATCATATGTGAGATCAAAATGACCCGCGTCTTGTTTGTGATGCCCTGTGCAAACGCCTCGGTGATTTCGTCAAGATTCTTCGGAGGGATGGGGATCTTGACGAGCTTCAAGACGAGGCCTTCCCGCTGTTCGCGCTGGCGTAAGGTGGTCAGCATGCGCGGATAGTCCTGTGTGGTGGTAAGGACCTCGTCTCCCGGTTTCAGGTTCATCCCCATCAGCAGGATTTCGAGCGACTCTGAGGCGTTGCGTGTGATGGCGATTTCCTCGCGATCGCATCCAAAGAGTTCGGCCAACCCGGTTCGTATGGTTTCGGATTGCGGTTCGAGGATTTGCCACATGGTGTAGGCCGTTGCGTCTTCCTGTTCCCAGATATAGCGTACGAGCGCCTCTGTCACGAGGCGTGGGGAGGGTGAAACGCCGCCGTTATTCAGGTTGACGATTCCTCTTGTAACAGAAAACGCCTGCTGAATCTCGAACCAGAAATCTTCGTCTGCTGCAGCTTGCTGAGCGGTGAGATGTTCGACACGGCGAGTTGCAGCGTGAAGGTCCTCAAGCAGCGAAGAAATGGATGCGCAGCAGAGCGCCGCCAAACCGATTCCTTTTCCTGCCATCGCAAGGAATTGCCGTCGATCGATTTCTTCTTGATTGAATAACGGTCGCGTGAACATTCTGAGGCTCCTTCGCCGGGTTAAGAGGAACTACCGCTTTCTCACTAACCCCTTCTCGGGCCAGGGAAAGGCTTCATTGTTGTCGCCATACTTCAGCACAAAGCTCTTAAGCTCTCTGGTAGAAGCCGTGAGCAGGATTTGGTCGCCGAGACGTTCGTGTTTGATCGTAAGCTTCTTTTGGTCGATCATTTTTTTCAGCCAATCATGTTCGAGCATAGCCAGGCGAAGGGTATCGCCATCGATCCACACTCGCGAGAAGGTGTGTGTGGCGAGCAGGTGGGCTTGCTGAAGGTCATTCTCCATATCGGGCATCTGCGGCCGGAGGTCCAGGAACAAGGATTTCCCCAGCCTGCCCAAGCGTGCTGCGAATTTCGCCGGCGTTTTCTTTTCCGTGTAGATCAATTCGTAAGCCTTCTTTTCCGACTTGAGAAAGGTCCATAAGTTGCCGCCGTCTCCCGCCCACGTTCCTATGAGCGCGGGCTCAAACAGAAGATCCTTATCGCTGAAAAGCGGATGAAGGGATTGCACACAGCCTGCGAGGAAAAGGGCAATTGCGAGGGAAGTGAAAACTTTTATCCTCCGCACGGAAAATCTCCTTTCATGGGGGCGAATTCTCTGCACCTGCCGCTGACGGCTGCTCGTCATTGTCTACTGCGCGCATCGATCTGGGCAAGCACTTTTCTCGTGTCTATCTTCTTGGCCCATTTCTCCACCTCAGCAGCCGGGCCATTCAGCTCGACAGTGGCGTTCAGCACCGTGGTCTTGTTATCGACACCATCTCGCGGTTCCCGCATTTCCACCCTCGATAACTTCTTGGTATTTTTGAGCGAAACCGGGTCGAAGTACACGCCGACTCTCGTCTTAGACTCCCCTTCCTGCGACTCGAGCTTGAGGGCGATAACGCCTGGGCTCTCGAATAGAACGGCATCCGGGTCGATCGTGGTGCCCGGATTGGAATTAAGTTGTATAGAGACATTTATTGGTTCTTTCGTACTTTCTATCACCTGCAGCCGGGCTTCGCCCTGTTTCTTTGACATCTCCTGAGAGATTCTCGCGAGCGCTTCATAGTCGCCCTTGGCCTGGGCCTCCGCGATCTTCTTCTCGTATTCCATCTGAAGATCCTTATCGGCTTGCTTAGCCTTTGTATCGGAGCCGCCGCCGAACTTGCGAGAGGCAGAGGAATTCAACGCTTGAAAAAGGCCACGACTCTCGGCTTCGTAGAATTCGGTGGGCAGGTTGAAATCCTCGTCTTCCTTGACGTAGCCGGCCGGAGGCTGGCCGAGCGCATCTAAAATCGCAACTAATTTCCTCTTGATAACTGCAACTTCATCCCTTGTCAGCGAATTTTCTTCTTGGGCCTTTGTACCAGATGAAAACAACGCTACAGCAACGACGATTGTTCTCCAAAAGCGCAGCATGGAACCTCCTTATATTTGTTTGATTTGACCACGAATGATAAGAATTTGTTTTGCTCGTTCCAAAAACTCAGCCACCTGATTCCACGACCGTAGCAATTCCCTGGCCAACGCCAATGCACATCGTGGCGAGGCCGTAGCGGAGCTTGCGGCGTTTCATTTCGTGAAGAAGGGTCGTCATGATTCGCGCGCCGCTGCATCCGAGCGGATGGCCGAGTGCAATGGCACCGCCGTTCACGTTGAGCTTTTTCATGTCGAAATGTAAATCGCCTGTCACGGCCAGCGACTGAGCGGCAAATGCTTCATTCAACTCGATGAGATCGATGTGATTCATCGTCAATCCGGCTTTTTGCAGGGCGGTCTCCACCGCCGGTACGGGACCAATCCCCATATATCGGGGGTCGACGCCTGCGATGCCTGTAGAAACAATACGTGCCATCGGTTTAAAGCCAAGTTCTTTCGACTTCTTTTCGCTGACGATGAGTAAAGCCGCCGCCCCATCGTTGAGCGACGAGGAATTCCCTGCGGTCACCGTCCCATTTTTTCGGAAGACGGGGGCGAGTGCGGCCAATTTTTCTCTCGTTGTATCGGGACGCGGGCCTTCATCTTTGTCGACAGAAATCGATTCTCCTTTTTTTCCTTCGGAGATGACAGTCACGAGCTCGGCTTGAAATCTGCAATCTTGCTGGGCCTTCACAGCCTTCATGTGGCTGTTGTAGGCGAACTCGTCCTGATCGTTGCGAGAAATGTTGTACTTCTCCGCCACGTTCTCCGCCGTTTCGCCCATCGCTTCGAGCGGGAATAACTTTTCCAACCTGGTGTTCGGGTACCGCCAGCCCAGCGACGTGTCGTAGGCAGTGAGATTTCCGTACGAGCCGCTCTGGTTCTTGGGCATTGAGTACGGTGCGCGGCTCATGCTTTCCACGCCGCCGGCAATGACAATTTCCAGATCGTCCGACCAGATCGCTCGCGCCGCCTGGTTGATGGCATCGAGACTCGACCCACACAGTCGGTTGATGGTGTCTCCGGGGACCGAATATGGAAGACCAGCAAGCAGAAGTGCCATCCTCCCCACGTTGCGGTTGTCTTCACCGGCCTGGTTTGCGCATCCCCACATCACATCCTGCACGAGTCCGGGCTCAAGTTTCGTGCGATCGATAAGTGTTTTGATGGCCAATGCGCTCAAGTCATCCGGGCGTACGTCCCGCAATACGCCGCCATACTTACCGACGGGTGTACGGACGGCGTCAATGATGAAGGCTTGCGTTCTCAGCATGGGTGCAGATGTGGAGCGTCGTTGTTTTCATTTCAAAAATAATACAATGATGAACAAAAAACAATTACCCAACCGGAAAAAATTCCGGAGGCGAGGCATCAAATGATAAAATGGGGCGAGGAAACGCGTTTTGTTAGTTTGGCTTCCTGGACGCCTGGACGTTGCACACGAGGTACATCGTAAATTGTGCTTGTTTCGGGTGCGAAGTCTTCACGACAACTTGCTTGTAAACATACCCTATTCTCGATGGTGTGAAGGTAAGGGTGAGCTGGACTGCTTCGCCCGGATTGAGTTCCTTTTTTTTCAGGTTAAATTTCGTTCCCGGCTCGTCGCAGGTAATTCCAAGAATCTCTATCGATTTGTTGGATAGATTTTTGAGCAACACCGAGCTTGTCAGCGTGGTATCGGTTCTGGTGGTGGATAAGCTGAAAATCGGCGGGCTGGACTCAAGGAGACGGGTAACATTTGCTGTAAATCTAATCTCTCTCGTAGCGCTGTCCGGCTCATTTGAAAAGATGGAGACACTCTTGTGGATAATGCCGGAGAAATTCTTTGAGTCAAAGCTGACCAAAAGAGAGGTTGTCTTTCCCGGCTCGACGTTTTTATCGGCGAGCAGTGTTGCGGTGCACCCACAGGATGCCTGAACTCGGTCGATCACAAGCGGCTTATTACCGACATTTTTAATGGTAAGGTTGCGTTCGACTTTTTCTCCTTGAAACATCTCGCCCAGATCTAACGTAGACCCTTCCACCACTTGGAGCTTCGGCTGGGCGAATGATATACTGAGCGGAACAAGTACTGAAAACCACAGGACAAAAACCTTCTTCATGACAGACTCTTATTCAGTCTTGAAACGAATCTCGTTAGTACTGCCAATACTTACAAAAAAAATCTCACATAATCAAGCGTCACGAGTCCTCCACCACTCTCCGCCCGTAACGAGTTGTTGCAGAAGGGGAGCGATTCGGTAGCGATCCTCATGCAAATCGGATTGAAGTGCTGCAAGCACAGAGTACACCTGGGTTATCCCGATTCTTTCTGCCCACTCGATCGGTCCGTGAGGATAATTTGTTCCAAGGCTCATTGCCAAATCGATATCCTCCGGGGAAGCAATGTTCTCCTGAAGAGCGAAATATGCCTCGTTGATGATGGTGCATACAATTCTCGGCAGAACCATGCCGATGCGGTCCTGGACTACTGAAACCTGCCGGCCAAGCTCGATAAGAAATTCTTGCGCCTTCAAAGGGACTGATTGTTCTGTTTGAATCGCAGGGGAAAGCTCAAGAAGTTTTTGTGCCAGGAATGACGGCAGGGCGCTTATCCCGATCAGGCGCTCGGGATTCCGAATCCACGATGCTTGCTCTGTGGCTGTGACCGCGACCGAGGAGGAGAGGATGACCTTACCCGGCGCCAGCGCTCGATCGAGTCTCTGCAAATTTTTCTTCTTCTGTTCAAGATCTGTATTGGTGAGTTCGATGCCATACGTAGTATCTGGCGGGATCGCACTGGATCGCCTGATGTTCTTTGACCGTATCTTGAATGTTTTTTTGGGCAGTTGATTCCAATGCACATGAGCGTAAAAACCGCAAGTAGCGGACAGCTCCGCATATTCCTCGACGAGGGGCGATTCACCGACAATGTAAACCTGCCTTTTCCTGAGCGCCCGCTTTCGTTTTGCCACTGTTATCGGATTTTGGATTTATGCCCGTTCTATCCTGGCCGGGTATTCGTAGAACCCTTTTCCCGTTTTCCTGCCGAGCGTGCCTGCGCTAACCATTTGCTTCTGAATGGGGTGAGGGCGAAACCGCGGCTCAAAAAAGGACTGCTCGTAGATGGATTTCGTCACAGTGTAGTTGATGTCGATCCCGATGAGGTCCATCAGCTCGAACGGTCCCATCTTGAATCCGCCCTCCAGTCGAACAATGCGATCGATCTCCTCGACAGTTGAGACACCTTCACCCAGCAGCCGCAGGGCTTCGCCGTAGAATGGCCGTGCCGTGCGGTTGACGATGAACCCCGGCGTGTCTTTGACGATGACGGGGACTTTACGGAATGTTTTTGTCAGCGCAACCGCGGCCGCTAGAGTTTCTGCCGACGTCCGATGTCCCTGCACGACTTCGACAAGTTTCATGAGGTGCGGTGGGTTGAAGAAATGCATCCCTATGACCCGTGCCGGGTTCTTCGTTGCGGATGCGATTTCGGTTATGGAAAGAGAAGAAGTGTTTGTTGCCAGGATTGCATCGCTGCTGCAGATCGTATCGAGTTTTCTGAACAAATCCTTCTTGAGATTCACTTCCTCGGTTGCCACTTCGATAAGGACGTCCGATGGTGAGAGGTCGGAGAGGTTTTCATGTGTTCGGATGCGTTGGATTGTTTCCGTTGCCGAAGGTAGAAGTTTTTTCTTGACGGCTTCGCCAGCGAGAAAGTGAATGTGGTCAACCGCATGCTGAAGGCGCTCGCCGGATATATCGTGGAGAAGGACGGTGAGACCCGCTGCAGAGGCGACGTAGGCAATGCCAGAGCCCATTGTGCCTGCACCCACGATGCCGACGGTTTTCATTGGAGGAGATGGTGATGAGGGGATCCTCGGCGGAATGGGGGAGGGCATCAGCCCGGAATCACCGAATCTTCGGGCACCTTCTGCCATTCGGGAATCCACTGGGGCATCGTCAGGCCCCACGTCTCAGCTTTGGATCGGACTTCCCTGGCAAACGTTTGCCGGACTTCGTCGTTGTCGCGCTTCTTGATGCCTAACTCACGATAGCGTTTATTCTTGCTTGAGCCGGGGCGACCGAAAATAGACATCACACGCGGCCACCAGCGGTCGAGCGCCGCCTGGATTTCCGGTTTGGTCTTGGGATCAAGCGCAAGGCGCTTCACCCAGTAGTCGCCGTGTGCAATGTGCGTAAGTTCTTCTTTGAAGATTCGGTCGATTTCCCGTCGCCAGGGACCGTATGTGCTGGTCTTAACATCTTCGAGCTGATGCCCGGCTCCCCGATCCATCAAGAAGTTGAACATGACAAAATCTGCCCAGCTTTCTATGGGATAGTAGAAGATGTTCACACGTTTGTCACTCGATGCGCGTTTGTCGCCAAGGAACTGAGAGTCGTCGACACGAAACGTAAAATCCATCTTTTCCACCCAGTCATCCACACCGAATTTCACATCTTCCAGGAGGCGGTACATGGCACGAGCGTGCCGCACCTCGTCGCGGACGATGTTGGAGACGATGAGCATTTCTTCGGTCGTTGGTGCTTTCATGATCCACGGCACGTAGCCAAAGCCGCCCGCCAGTTCGGAATCAGCCTGCTGCACCATGAGGTTCGTGAGGTGGTCGTAGTATTCGTCGCTCATATCCTCGGGTGATTCCACCGATTCGCCTTTGCCGAGTTTTTCGAGCATACGTCGTTCGCGCTCACTATTCGATAGGTTTGATGGATTACTGGGCATTCGCTATCTCCTTTTGATGAGAACAGGCACTATTATTGTTTATTCCCTGGGTGGGATCGTTCCAGCCCGTGCAAAAACTTACTTAAAAAAATAAAGAAAATCAACCCTCATTTTCCCTTGAATTTCACCTCTCGTTTTTCCAGAAACGATTTTATCCCTTCCTGGTGATCTTCCGTTTCCGAAGCTATCTGCTGGAAATACGCTTCGTAGGCGAGGATGGTCTCCAGATCAGATGAGAGGGCTTTGTTCAACGCACGCTTGATAAGCCCGATTGCTCTGGTGGGCGCTTGCGCAAATTGTCTCGCTATCGACATCGTCTCATCTTCCAGATTTTCCGGTGGAACAACCTTGTTTACCAGGCCGACCCGCTCGGCTTCTTCCGCAGAAATGTCCCGACCGGTTGCGGCATACTCGAACGCTTTTGCCATGCCAGCGAGACGTGAAAGAAACCAATGTGAGCCGGAATCCGGAACCAGCCCGATGCGAATGAACGCCTCGATGAGTTTTGCCGTAGTCGACATGATGCGCATATCGCACGCGAGTGCCAGACTGCAACCGGCACCGGCGGCGACCCCGTTGATCATTCCGATGACTGGTTTTTCCATCGTTCGGATTTTTCGGATCATCGGATTGTAACTCTTCTCCAGCGATTCTTTAAGCGATCGTTTTCCAGCTGCATGTTCTTTAAGGTCTTGCCCCGAGCAGAAGGCTTTATCCCCGGCTCCGCGAAGAACAACGCATCGGGCAGCGGGATTCTTTTCAGCTTCCTTCAACGCCTCGTTCAGCTCTTTTTTCATCTGTTCGTTGAAGGCGTTGTACACATCGGGACGGTTGAGCATGATGGTGCAGATGCCGTCTTTGAGTTCGTACTGGATTGTTTGATAAGTAGGCATAATAGTATGAAATGAAAAATTATCCCGAAGGCCTCCAAAGGGGATCTCTTCGGGGGATGCCTTTTCGAAGGCACACTTTGTGTGGGCAAAAAGGAACAGTCATTTAATAAGCAACATTTTTCTCGTTTCGCTGACACCAGGTGTAGCAAGCGTGTAGAGATATATTCCGCTAGGGAAACCACTTGCGTTCCAAGTCACAGTAAACGTTCCCGGAGCCTTCTGCTCGTTCACAAGCGTTGCTACTTCACGGCCGAGGACGTCATACACTTTCAAAACCACGAACTGTGAACGGGGAACTGTGAAGTTTATCTTTGTAGTTGGATTGAATGGGTTCGGGTAGTTCTGCTCGAGTCGGAATTGATGAACCACCGTGGCATTACTGAACACGCCAACGGTTGGCTCAAACAGTTTTCGGTCAAAGACACCATTGCTGTGGGTTGCAAGTCTCAACACCCGGTTCGACGGCGAAACCTTCAGATCGGCGACGATGACAGCCTCCGGGAGTCCATCGCTGAAACTCGCCCAGTTTGCTCCTCCGTCGGTAGAAATGTAGACGCCGATGTCATTGCCTACGTAGACGATATTTGAATTGAGGGGGTCGACAGCAATCGCGGTTGTGGGAACGTCGGGCAGCGTTCCGGTGATGTCCGCCCATGTCGTCCCGATGTCGGTGGACTTGAACAGATGAGAAGCTTCGAAGCCGCCGAAGGCAAGGTACACCGTCTGCGAGCTCTGTGGATCGACTTCCAAATCCATGGGGAAACGGTTCGGCAAGGAGCCAGTAATATCTGTCCAGGATGATCCTCCGTTCGTTGTTCGGAAGATGTGTGGGGTAGAAAATCTCGGAGATGTTCCAACAAACGCTGTGTCAGGGTTTGTCCACGAAACCGCCATCGAAAGTGCCGGATTGCCGTCGAGTTCGAGGTTGCTATTGGTCACCGCCCAGCTCGCGGCTGCATTCGTACTCTTGAAGATTCTGCTTCTGCCAAAATAGAGAACGTTAGGGTTTGATGCTGAGACTACAAATGGTGCATTCCAACACGAGGTTCCAGTAAATCCTGAGCTTGATGGATTGAATGTTATTCCACGATCGGTTGATTTGAAAACGGCCCCGCCATTCCGATTCCCAGCATACATAATGAAATCATTTTGTTGGTTGATAGCAGTCCAGCCGACCTCGTCGGGATACCCGCCCTCGAACCAACTTGTCGATCCCGTGTACATATATCTGAAGTGATCCTGAACCTCCCCCTGGGCGAGAAGAGAATCAGTTGCCGAGTTTGAAAATCCATTGTAAAACTGTGAAGTGAGTAAGCCCACTCCAACAAACTGATATGAGTCACCAAAGTTTGTTGAGAGCCAAACACCGCCGTCATCAACGAGATAGAGAGTGTTCGGGTCAGTCGGATGCTGGGCGTAATCATGAAAGTCAGCCCAACAATCGCCAATGTACGCAAACGATATTCCGCCATTTATGGATTTATACAGGCTTTGAGCGCCGCGCACAATCTTACTTGAATCGACAGGGTTGACTGCAAGAAAGCGTGAGTACCAGCCCTGTACATCGCCGCTGAGATCGTTGTTAACCATCACCCAGCTAACGCCGAAATCTGTACTGCGCCAGAGACTGCCGACAACCGTCGTGCTTTCTGCAAGAAATGCGTACACAACGTTTGGACTTGATGCATATACACCCAATCTTCCCATTCCCGAGTACGGTGGTAAATTACCGATGACCGTAAAATTCGAACCCCCATTATCTGAACGGAACACGCCGGTTCCCGGACTTGCGAAATTTCCACAGGTGGCAAGAACCAGATTTGTATCAAGAGGATATATTGCGATGTCCCGGGCCATCGGTACACTGAGCACGGAATCCCACGTTGCCCCAGCATTCGTCGATTTGTAAATTCCCTCTGAGGTTGCCGCAAACACTGACTGAGGATTGAGGGGATTGATTCGGATCGCCTGGACGCCGCGCTGCTGATTGTACGACCAATCGAGGTTCTTTGCCCATGTTGTTCCCGCGTCTGTCGTTTTCAAGATTCCCATGCCATAACTCCCACGCGTTGTGCGGATAACGATGCCGCCTGTGGAACCTTGGTATCGGTACACCTCTCCTGTTCCAATGTAAATAATATTTGTGTCGACCGGATGTATGGCGATCGCATTTACTCCGAGCACAGGAAACTCCGTTGTGATCCGCTGCCAATCACCCCCGAGTCCACCCGTGTACGAGCGCCACAGGCCCCCGCTTGCCGAGCCTGCATACACGGTGTTGGGGTTGAAAGGATTGATAGCAACGCTGATCATCCTACCAGAGAAGTTGATGGGTCCGATAGATTGCCAGGGAGGAGATCCAGTTATTGAGGCTGAAAGTTCCCCCATACTGCTCTTCGAATAAGTATGCGCCTGATAATATCGGTCGGGTGGAATGTCGGCGTTTGGATATGCCCGTGCCGCTGTCCAGAATTCCAAAGCTTCTAACGCTCCCGATTTTTCAGGCTCCCACCCTTGCACGGAGTTGTGCAGGGTAGAAGGTATTGAGTTAATGAACATGAAAGCGGCAGCGAAAATAAGAATCGCTGCGATAAGAACAGGTGTGTGTTTCATTTTTTTATTTTTTCAAGATAGTTGTTTTTTCCCTTTGGGAATTCAGTAGGCTATCTCTCTCACCTCTGTTTTCCTGTGTGCTCCTCCCACGCAGCAATGATTTCACGATGTGTCTTAACGTTAGAAAAGAACATTTGGCGCAAGGATCTATCCGTAATGTTTTGTGCGCGTGTTTTTATTGAATTGTATGCTTGTTCGATATACTGAGCAGCCTTTTGAGAGTTTCCAAGTAGTGAATAGACTTGTGAGACATTCAGAAGAACTTCACTATAGTAATATGACGATTTCGACATTGTTGTTAATAATTCCTCAATTTTGCGAACTCCCTCTTCGGCATTCTTCAGATTGCCAGATTTGCTTTCTACAAGGGCGAGCCATGAAGCAGACCAGGTCTCCAGCTCTTTTTCCTCAAGCTCTTTGAATATGTTTGTGGCTTTTTCCAAGGCTTCGGCTGCCCTGTCGTACTTTCCTTGTTGGACAAGTAACTTACCCATGTAGCCCAGTGTTTCACCTTCGCCGGGGCGGTCACTGAGTTCCTTTCTGATAGCCAAGCTTTGGTTGTAATACTCCCATGCCTTGTTGAAATTTTCCTCCTGACTGTAAATGGTGCCGATATTAAGAAGGGCTTGACTTTCATTTCTTCTGTCACCATGCTGCCTCGTAATGCCCAGACTCATTGTATAGTAGTCAAGCGCCTTTCTAAAATCTCCTTGTTCATCATATACAACGCCGATATTCAGTAGTGATGAGAGCTCGCTTCGCCGATCGCCCAAATCTCGAGCTATCTTCAGGCTCCGGTCAAAATACTCAAGTGCTTTCGGATATTTACCCTGGTTTTGATAAACAACACCGATGTTGGTCAGGAGCAGTCCCGAAGCTCTGTGATCGCCCAATTCTTCGAAATCCGAGAGAGCTCGAAGGTAGTGGTCCAGGGCCTCAGAAAGTTTATCCTGCGAATGGTACACTGTACCGAGGTTTAAGAGCGTCACGCCTTCCATCCTCTTATAGCCCATTTTCTGAGCTAGACTGAATCCCTTCGAGAAATAATCAATTGCCTTGGGATACTCGCCCTGGTGTTTGTAAATGATACCGAAATTGTTCAGAACTCTTGCTTCTCCATCTCGATCGCCCAATTCTTGATAGAGCGCGAGACTCTTGGTGAAATAGTCAATCGCCTCACTATATTCTCCAAGGTCCATGCGTACACCCCCAATGTAGAGCAACGATGTCGCCTCCTCAACCATGTCTTTGTTGTAACTCCTTAGAAATGTCATGCT
>Ga0247727_10012460_pt1 | contig 14591 bp, 13 predicted proteins | sample WisWelCaveWW1625_FD_202498 | JGI IMG/M metagenome (GOLD analysis project Ga0247727, IMG submission 202498) | Biofilm microbial communities from Wishing Well Cave, Virginia, United States - WW16-25 | ecosystem: Environmental > Aquatic > Deep subsurface > Groundwater > Cave microbial mat | place... | reverse complement strand
TGCTATTTTTTTTCTTCAAATCATTTACTTCGTACAGAACTGCTGTTTTGAGTCCACTAAATGAGAAATCGTAGGGGTTATCCAATCGCGGGCGCGTAAATTTGAAACGAGTCGCGTCCCCAGACTCCGCCGCTTTTTGAATGGACGGTCCGCCTGGGAACGGAAGCCCCAAGAGGCGACCCACTTTATCGAAAGCTTCACCAGCCGCATCGTCCAGTGTGGAGCCGAGACGTTTGTACATCAAATGATCGGTCATAAGATTCAGTTCGGTGTGTCCGCCTGAGACGAGCAACGCCATCAATGGGAATTGCGGTTCGGAGGGTATCGATTCACCTGTGTTGTATATCCACGAAGAATAAATATGGCCTTCGAGATGGTTGACGCCGATGAGAGGTAAACCAGTTCCGAGCGCAAGTCCCTTTGCCATGTTCATGCCAACGACGAGCGACCCCGCCAAGCCTGGACCGCGCGTGACTGCAAGCGCGTCCATATCTTTCAGTGTGAGATTCGATTGCACGAGTGTTTGCTCAACTACTGGGATGATGCTCAACACATGCTGGCGTGAAGCAACTTCAGGGAAGACGCCGCCATAGCGAGCGTGCATTTCCATTTGCGATGCAACTGTTGAAGCCAGCAGAGCGCGCCCGTTTTCAAGAATGGCACAAGCAGTCTCGTCACAGGAGGATTCGATAGCGAGAATTCGGGCAGGTTTCATAGTGTCAAATGTCATTGCGAGCGTCTTTGGCGAAGCAATCCTCTCGTTACAGGAGATTGCTTCGACCCCTTCGGGAGATCACCGTCTCGCAATGACATAATCATTTTTTCTTCCACTTCTTCATCGGCAGGACAAAATCATACGGGTACTCGGCGAGTTTTTCCAGTTGACCGTCAGGACGCACCCAATACGAATCTTCCACGCGGACACCCATCCCCTTTTCAGGATAGTAAAGTCCGGGTTCTATCGTCACAACTACCCCTGCCTTCAGGATATTATCGTCGCCATCCGTATGACGGCTGGACGGGCGTTCATGCACATTCAAGCCAAGCCCATGACCAAGAGAATGCACATACCCATCGGTCAGAACGCCTTCTGTGTGCATGGGCGTCTTGTGTCCATTCTTGTTGAACTCTTCGCATACCAATTGTTGATAATCCTTGAATTTCACGTTCAAATCAATATTCTCGATGACTTTATCATATACCGATTTGACTTCATCATATAGTTTCTGCGCTTCGGGTGTGGCATAACCCAAACTCCACGTGCGCGTGAAATCGTAGAAATATCCGCCGCCCGCTTCACCAGGGAAAATATCAAAGACAATCGTCTGACCCAATCGCAACAGATCCGTTGGATTGCCCATCGAGTGCGGTATTCCCGCATCGCGCCCAATCGCAAAAACACAACCCTCCACATCCACTGCGCCGCGTTCCGCAAGCCATAATGCAATCTTGCCCTTCACCTCTTTGATGGTCAGCGGCGTTCCATCGTCATTCAACAACACTTCATCGGAATTGACGTTCCGTGTTGTAAGATAATCCGCCACCATGCTCACTACTTCTGTTGTCACTTTACCCATCCTGCGGATACGCTCCACTTCAGCATTGTCCTTTGTTTCCATTGCGCGCATAAAAATAGAATCTTCCGGCGACTCGCCAAAATATTTAACATTAGGAAAAGCCTTGCGCAACGACTCGAGTAACACGAGCGCTTCGCTTAAATCTGTTTTTCCATATACACCCACGCGCCCGGATGAAACACCGTATGACTCAAATAACTCAGCAGTATTAGCGATAAACTCGGTGATCGGCGCGCGGCGAAGGGGCATCGTCTTCAATCCGCTTTTCGCCGCCTCATCACGTTCCATGGCGTTGCAAAACAACAAGGGTTCTTCGTTGAGTTTCTTGATCAACACTGCATGCGCAACATGCCCGCCGCCTACAAGATAGGTCATGGGTGGGTTATATTCGGCATCACCTAAAACCAAAATAGCATCCAGGTTTTTATCTTGCATGAGGGCATCGAGGTCTGATTTCATGTGACTCCTTTTTAACGCGAATTTCACGAATGGGCGAATGACGCGAATTTTTTTATTCAATCTCTGATGGCATATTGCGCGGACTCGGGAAGCGCGGCGGAAGTTTGGCTTTCCCTTTTGTGTTTACCACTCGACTTGATTGGACACGCTCCGCTCCAAAGTTGATGACAATTGCAAGTTCTAGCCCCGTCGCCTTCAAATAAGACAAAGCCTGTTGCTCATGAATTCGAGCGATCTCGCTTACAGCCTTATATTCGAGAATGACGCGACCATTCGCGATAGTATCCAAAACAAATTCACCTAATGGCTCACCTTTGAAATAAACCTTGACTTTCTTTTGGCGCTCCGAAGAAACCCCTCGACGAGTCAATTCGCGATTCATGGCTTCGTCGTAAATCGATTCAGGAAAACCCGGACCCAACTCGTTGTGCACTTCAAACGCGGCTTGCATAATCAAATACGATAACTCTTTTTCGATAATGACCAGTTCAGACATTTTACTCCTTTCGCGAAATTCGTTCATTCGCGGCATTCGCGTTAAAGATGGAGCGCGGTTTTCAAGCCGTTCAACAACAAATCATCCTGCAACACGGTGCGCGGATCGAGCAGAACCTTATCATTCCCAGCGCGCGCGATGATTGGCGGATTCGCCTCACGCAGCTTCGCTAAAAATTTATCTGGACTTTTGACGGGCAACGATAAAACATATGTTGGCATGGACTCCTCAGGCAGGCTTCCCCCACCCACAGTGGATTCGGACTTAACTACATCGCCCTGCCCCAACGCGTCCCGCCACGCCTCAGCCCGGACCTTGACCTGTTCGGGCGTTAGCGACATCATCCTCAGGATGGGGATTTCCCGCTCCGCCTCGTCCTTGAGATAGTGCATGAGCGTGGCAGTGACTCCTGCCAGACAAGTCTTATCCGCGCGGACAGCGCGCGCCAATGGATGCTTCTTGATCTTGTCAATCAAAGCCTTCTTGCCAACGATAATCCCCGCTTGCGGACCGCCGAGCAATTTATCACCAGAAAAGCAGACCAGATCAACTCCCGCGGCAATTGACTCTTGCACCGTCGGTTCGTGCGCGAGACCATATTTGGCTGTATCAATCAACGCGCCGGAGCCGAGATCATCCACCACCATGACATCCGCTTTGTGTGCCGCTTCAACGATCTCTTTCAGTTCAGGTTCTTCGGTGAAGCCGACGATTTTGAAGTTACTGCGATGCGCGCGCATGACCAGCGCGGCGGTGGATAGTTCATTTTCATAATCAGATAGTTTTACCTTATTCGTCGCGCCCACCTCGACGAGTTTCGCTCCCGATTGTTTCATCACATCCGGCACGCGGAATCCGCCGCCGATCTCGACGAGTTGGGTCCGTGCGATGACCACCCGTTTTTTGTTTGCCAACGCAGAGAGCGCAAGCAGAACAGCAGAGGCATTATTGTTGACAACCAGCGCGGCTTCGACATTCAATAGTTTTTGCAAAATGGCTTCGGCATGAATGAGGCGCGAACCGCGCTTGCCGGTATCCAAATCAAATTCGAGATTGGAATAATTCAGGGCGGATGCGTTCATCGCGGCGATGGTTGCTTGAGATAACGGCGCGCGACCAAGATTCGTGTGCAGAATGACTCCGGTGGCATTGATGACTGGGAGGAGAGTCGGCTTGGTCCACGCGAGGAGATGGGATTCGGATTCAGCCAGGATAACGTCTGTTGTGGGCAGAGCAGTTTCAGGGTCCGCTTTGAAGCGTGCGCGGGCTGAGTCAAGAGTGGATCGCAAGGCGTCCAGGGTCAAAGGGCGGCCAAATCTCTCGATGAGATGTGTCGCACGCGAAGCGTGGAGTAATTGTTCGACAGAGGGAAGGTCACGAAGTTGAGTCATCGTTGAGGACCGGCGGTTTCCAGTGAGCGCGTTCGCGCAGGCGAATCAGATATTCAATCGCGATCAACCCGCCCGCAAGACCGAGAATTACATACACCGTAACGAGTCGCCCGAGTTGAAGCCAGGCAAGGGTCGCGCCGTAGACGCCGAACCAGACAGACTGGCGAACGATGACATTCGATTCGGCGGGAGGCTCACCCGGAAAGCGGCGATGAAAAAAATAAACAATCGGCAGAACCGTGCCTGTGAGCGCGAGGATCAATAATGCAAAAAAACTCCAGCGAAGCCAGACGAACGGCAACGCGAGATAAATGACAACGAACAATCCGCCCCAGCCGAGCATGAATAACAGCAAAGTTGGGATGGCGAAAGATCGAAAGTTATGAGACTCCACGCGAAAATTATTCCTTACAAAACTCACCACAAAGGCTTGCACTGAGCTTGTCGAAGTGACACAAAGAGCGCAAAGGTTTGACCCGTGAACGGAAAAAATTCGTGTAAATTCGTGAAATTCGCGGCTAAAATTTGTTCAGAGGTAAAGCTACAACGTCTGAACAGAACTTCAAAATAGTCTCTCAGCGCGATGAAACCCTAAAAATCAATACAAGCCGGCACAACATAGGGAGGCGAGAAGACACACCCGAATCGAAATCCATTTTCAAAACGGATGATGATGAAAGGCTCCGCTTCGCCATAATTCGCAAACGGACGTTGCACAGGCAGAGCATCGGGGTTTGAGCCAAGACTGAAGGTATATTCGCCTTTTCCGTTTTCGATAAAGCCGTTTACATTCTGAAGAGGATTCGGTAATTCATCGCGCGTATCCACAGCCTGACCAGCCTGAATGATCTCCTGCATTTTCAGCAGTGACTTCCGCTCTTCCTCGGTGACCCGGGTGAATGTGCCAATGAAAATAACAACAACAAACGATATGAGAACCGGCAACAACCTTCGCACCGGAGCAACTTCCTTTCCGTAAGGGCGATATTGTATTTTTGAAATCAACCAGCGCACCAACATACTGAACGGAAGGTAGAAAAACATGCGCGGGATGAAGATAAAGAAAAGGATGACAAAAACTCCCGTGCGGTTTGACGATTCTGTGACAAGAATCCAGACGGATGAAATGAGTGTGCCAATCAATGCAGACATGAACACACCAGGCATTTCATCCTCCGTCCAGGCGGCGAGCAATCCGAGCGCGCCGAACATGGCAACGGAAAGCGCAATCAGCCAGAAAGTCCCGGGCCAGGGCGCGGAAAAAGGAATCTCCGGCATGATGAATGAATTAGTCAGGTTGGATGAAACAGAAAACCCCAAACCGATCATCAACCCAATGGTAAGACCAAGACGACGTTGTGAAGCAAGCGCCATTCTATTTCTCCTTTGCAGGGCAGAATTATATCAGCGCTTGGAAGTTGCTTGAAACGGTATAATCAGTAGATCACGAAAACGTAGTAACGACTTCAGTCGTTCGGCTAAAAAGCGACTAAAGTCGCCACTACAAGTTCTTTTCGTTTAGGAGATTTTATGAATGTAGCTGATGCCATTCGACTCAAACGCGCCGTGCGAAAATTTCGGGATCAACCATTGCCCGATGACGTGATCCATGCCATCCTCAACGCGGGGCGCCGTTCGCAATCATCGAAAAACGAACAGGGGTGGCATTTCATAGTGATCCGCGATAAGTCCATTCTCAAAGACCTTTCTGAAACTGGAACGTACGCAGGTCATCTCGCGGGCGCGGCGCTGGGAGTTGCGATTCTCACGCCGAACCCCGAAGGCAAATTTCAGGATCTATTTGACGCCGGTCAAGCCGCGGCATATATGCAACTCGCGGCATGGGAACTGGGAGTCGGTTCGTGCCTCGCCTCCATCTATGACCCGGAACTGGCGCGCCAAATTTTAGGCTTCCCACCCGAATGGCATTTGCGCATCGCGCTCTCGTTTGGCTATCCGTTGGAAGAGGAGAAACTCTCCGCCGCGCCGAAGAAAGGCGGACGGAGGTCGCTGGAGGAAGTGGTGCATTGGGACAGATGGTAAAATGCAGTGAGTAAGAAGTAGTGAAGGAGAAATAACATGCGATTCAAAATCGTTCTTGAAGAAAGCGACGAAGGCGGCTACACCGTTTACGCGCCGTCCCTGCCAGGGTGCATCAGCGAAGGAAATACTAAAGAAGAGGCACTGAAAAACATCCAGGAGGCCATTGAGTTATATCTGGAGCCTGTTGAAGATGACTGGATTCTGGATGAAAAGGATTTGGTGCAGGAAATTGAAGTATGAGCAAAGTCCCCAGCCTGTCATACACAGAAATTATCAGGGCGCTACAACGCGATGGCTGGACAGTGGTTCGCCAGCGGGGAAGTCACATTCGATTGCAAAAGAGGATTGGGGATGAGTTACTCAAAATTACCGTACCTGCCCATCGTCCAGTCAAACGCTCAACACTCTCGCATATTTTGAAACAAGCACGCTTGGATGTAGACAGGTTCCCGGAATTGGTTTGAGTCCGCTTCCAGCAGACTTCCACGAACTGAGGCGGGGATTCATCCCTTGCCGACGCCGCGCCGAAGAAAGGCGGACGGATGTCACTGGATGAGGTTGTGCATTGGGAAAAATGGCAATTAGTTTAGGGACAAGTTGATTCGCGGCTAATCGTCCAATATGAGTCTTGTATCCATTCCTGTTGGGTTGAAACACTGCAAATTTCCGTCCCTGAGATGCAGCCTTTAGTAGTATGAGCGCCAGGCTCCATACTAAAGTATTGAGTCTCTCCCTCATAGAGGGTTGAATAGTAATAATCATCCAGATACAAGTCGTAATTCTGGCAATTCTCATTAACCACTGTAATATTAATTGCGGCTGGAGCAGATGGGTTACAGGCGGGACTACTTGGAATAGTCCAAAGAGCATTCTGGGTCCAGATTGGATAATAGACACCGCCACAGTTTACAGTTCCAGACTCGCACGCGTAATGATAATGTTCGCCAGAATTGACCTGAACATCCGCCTGCGCGCCTGATTTGACGGTCGCGACCAGAAGGTCGTCTACATAAAAATCCTGATCCAGGCAATGCTCATTGTAAATGCTCAGTGTAACTGCGCTGAGGCCCGGCGGAGGCGTGGGTTCTTTTCGTATCAACTCCACCAACACCGGACTGGCCAACAACGCCACGACCACAGTAACTACGGCAGTAATGATCGCTGTCCGCATTTCGGGGGACATTTTATGCTTTTTCTTTGACTTAGCCATCTCGGCCTCCACAAATCCATCTCATCATCAGATTATAGAACTTCTTTACCCGCCGTCAATTTTCACTTCTGATAGGGATGAAACAGGGCCGTTCATCGCGCTCTCCTTTGGCTGCCCTGCAAAGCAGGAGGAAGGCGGACAAATGTAACTGGATGAGGTGGCACATTGGGAGAAATGGTGAGTATAATTAGAACATCAAAAGTCGAATCGCTAGTACATGACATTGAAAGTGGGACTCCATGACCGATCATTGCTTTATCAGTTACTCCACCGCAGATGCGCTGGACTTTGCCACTAAACTATCCGATGAACTCGAGGGCGGACATCCGTTCATCAACGTTTGGTTTGATAAACGCGACTTGCGACCTGGCATGGAGTGGGATATTCAAATTGACGATGGGCTCAAGGGTTGCAAACTTCTTCTTTTTGTAATGACAACAGACAGCACGAATGAAAAGTCTGTTTGCAAACAGGAATGGAGTCGTGCCCTAAGTTACAAAAAGCTGGTCATCCCATTATTGCTACATCAAAATATTCAAACACCATTCCGTCTGGGCGACCGCCAGCGAATTGACTTTACAGGCGAGTTTGAAGCAGGCCTGGCTCAACTTCGCCGACATTTGGCTTGGATGAATTCTCCCGCTGGTGAATTACAAGCTTTTAGAGATCGCCTGTCCGATGCAGAACGAGATTTGCAACGCGCGAGAAAAGAAGAAGACAAGCCCCGCATCAAAGCAGAAATTGACGAGTTGACCGAGCAGATCAAACGTCAGGAAGAGATCGTCAAGAATCCCAAAGCGGCGGAAGAGAAGACCGAGAAGAACATCCAAAGCGGACTCGAGCGCGAGCGAAAACCAGAAAAGCCAGTGGCCAGTGTCCAGTTCACCAAGTTTATCAACCCGCCGCCAGGGGTTGCGCCGACGTATTTTCAAGACCGCTTGATCGAAGAAAAAGAGATCGTAAGATTCCTGAATAATGACGCGCAAAGATTATTGACCATTGTTGGACGCGCGGGGGTGGGAAAAACTGCAATGGTCTGCCGCCTGCTCAAGGCTTTGGAAAGAGGCGAGCTTCCCGATGACCTCGGCGAGATGAAAGTCGACGGGATCGTCTATTTGAGCGAGACAGGCAGTCACAGGGTCAACTTTGCGAACGTCTTCGCGGATCTGAGCAAACTCCTGCCTCCTTCGGGGGAGACCGCCGAGCGGCTGGAGGGAATCTACGTGAACCCGCAGACGCCCACAGGCGATAAAATGCGCGCGCTGTTGGATGCCTTCCCCAGCGGGCGTGTGATCCTGCTGTTGGATAACTTTGAAACCCTGGTTGACCCTGAAAGCCTGAGCCTGCGTGACAGTGAATTGAGCGAGGCGCTGAACGCCCTGCTCAGCGGACAGCACCATGCCGTGAAAGTGGTCATCACCACGCGCATCGCGCCGCGTGACCTGGCGGTCAGCGAGCCAGGCAGGCAACATCACCTGAGTTTGGATGACGGACTCGAATCGCCTTACGCGGAAAACGTCCTGCGTGAAATGGACGCGGACGGACGCGTGGGACTCAAGTCCGCGCCTGATGCTTTGCTGAACAAAGCCCGCGAAAAGACACGCGGCTACCCGCGCGCGCTGGAGGCGTTGTACGCCATCCTGTCGGTTGACCGTTACACCACGCTCGAAGAACTGCTCGAGCTCAGCCTGCCCGATGAGGTGGTGCAGAAACTGGTGGGCGAAGCCTTCAACCGCCTTGACCCGAGCGCGCAAAAAGTGATGCAGGCGCTGGCTGTCTATAACCGACCCGTCAGCCCCGCCGCGATTGATTACCTGTTACAACCGCATTTACCAAGCATTGACAGCGCGCTGGTGCTGAACCGTTTGGTTAACATGCACTTCGCCCGCCGCGAGGCAGGACGATATTATTTACATCCTGCGGATAAGGAATATGCTTTCAGTATTATTCCTGAAAAAGAATTAACCACAAAGGACACGAAGGTCACAAAGGAAAACCAAGGGGATTCTTCCGAATTACCAATTACTAATTACCAATCGCCATTCACCCAACATGACCTACTCAACCGCGCCGCGGACTACTTTGCGCAAGCCCGTAAGCCGCGCGGGGAATGGAAAAAACTGGATGACCTCACCGCGCAACTGGCAGAATTTGACTTGCGTTGTGCCGCGGGAGATTATGACACGGCTTGTAACGTATTGATAATCATAGATTATGATTGTTTTCTGTTATGGGGGCATTATCGACCACTGATTGATTTACATGAGAAGTTGCAAGGAAAGATAAACGATCAAGAACTTGCAGGAATTAGTGCGATTAATTTAGGATCAGCGTATTACTTAATAGGAAAGGTACCTAATGCCTTACGCTGTTACAGACAGGCAGCCACACTTGCAAAACAAAGTAATGATCGATCTGCTGAGGGAAGATCTCTTATAGGCGTTGGAATATGTTATGCAGACATGGGTGATGTTCACAAAGCCATTGAATTCTATGAACAGGCACTGGGCATTGCCCGCGATATCGGTGAACGGAGTAGCGAAGGGGTTAACCTAAGCAATATTGCTTTAGAATATTCAAAACTTGGCGAATACAAAAAAGCGATTGAATATTTCCAACAATCATTACAAATTGCACGCGATTCTAGGGATAAACACCGCGAAGGTAAACGATTGAATGGTTTGGCAGGTGTTCTAATTGAATTGGATGATTTACAAAGTGCGATTAAACATTCACGCGATGCGCTTCAGATCGGTTCTGAAATTAGTAGCCCTGAAGTTTCACTTGAAAGTATTAATACGCTTGGTACTGCATACCTTTTTTCAGACAAACTTCCTGATGCACTTCAAATTGTACAAGATGCTGGAAATTACTACGATCAACCTAAATTCATGTTCAATATTTCAACCTTGCACGGAATCATCGCTTTGCGGCAAGGGGAAAGGGAAACCGCGCAAGAGGCTTTTATGAAATCCATTGCGCAGGCGGATGAAATCCTTGCCAAGACGCCTGATTATTATTCCGCGCTGGATGCGAAGGGGTTGGCGTTGTGTGGAAGCGCGGTGAGTAGAGAATGGAGAATAGAGAATAGTAAAGAGCGGGATGAGATTGTCGCCGAGGCAATTGAGACATTCAAACGAGCGCGGGGGATTGCGCCACATGCGGGGGTGGTCAAGTCCGTGTTGAGGTTGTTCGATGAACTGGTCAAGTGCGATGAGGAGGGGATGTTGAAGGATGTGAGAGATACCGTAGAAGGAAAATAAAGTAAAATCCTGTATAGTAACAGCAGTGATATTCATTCTATTCAGAGGAGATAGACAATGGCAGACAGTGTATATAAAGTCATCGAGTTGGTTGGCACGAGCACGGAATCATGGGAGAAGGCCGCGGGGGTGGCGGTGGAGCGGGCCGCCAAATCCCTGCGCGATCTGCGCGTCGCGGAGGTGGTGCAATTGGATATGGTGATCGACGATAACAAGGTCACAGCGTACCGCGCGAAACTTAAAGTCTCGTTCAAGTACGAAGGCGGCGGATAACTTTATATCCGTTCGGGGGCAAGAAACGACTTGGTTCTATTTATGTGTCACCCTGAGGGGCGCCCCGCGCCCCGAAGGGTCTCGCCGCTTCGCGGCGGGATTCTTCGCGGAGTTTGTCCTGAGCTTGTCGAAGGGCTCAGAATGACACGATCGCACAATGCAGTAAAATTGCGGCTTATGCTTCCAATTGAAACCTACCTCGCTCAATTCAGCGACAAGACCATTTCGCTATCCGTTCATGACCTGGAAACGGGGCGTGAAGTTAACATTAACGCAGACGAGTCCTTTCACCCGGCTAGCACGGTCAAAGTGCATGTCATGATGGAGGTGTTCCGTCAGGCGCAGGCGGGGGTACTCGCTTTCGATGAGAGATTGACAATTTACAACTCGTTCACCAGCATCGCGGACGGAAGTCCGTTTGCGCTGGATGTAAAGGACGATTCGGAAACTTCGCTGTACGAACGGATCGGCGGGACGGAAGCCATCCGCCAGTTGACGCGGCTGATGATCGTGCAGAGCAGTAATCTCGCCACGAATATCCTGCTCGAAAAGGTCGGGGTGAAGCAGGTCAACGATTTCCTCTCCGCACTTGGAATTCGGGGTATCTCGATCATCCGCGGCATGGAGGATAAACTGGCGCTCGAGAAGGGAATGAACAATAGCGCCTCCGCCCACGGTTTGACGCAAACCATGAAGCTGCTTGCAGGGGGAAAGGTCGTTTCAAGGGAGGCGTCTGATGAAATGATTCAGATCATGCTGGGGCAGGAATTCAACGAGAGCATCCCCGCATTATTGCCTGCCTCGACGCGCGTTGCCCATAAAACCGGCTGGAGCGACAACTTCCATCACGACACTGGAATCGTTTTCCCTGAGAATCGCAAGCCCTACGCGATCTCGATCATGACACGCGGCTTCCCCGAAGACAAGGCGGGGGAGGCGCATAAGTGCATGGCGCAGATTTCAAAATTGGTTTATGAGGAAAGTAAACCTCATGCACAAGTCTCTTTGCCACAGAGATCACACCGTTCGTGCCGCGAGCACGTCGGTGCGAGACGGCAGAGAAAATGAGCTTTTCTCAAAGGTCTCAGTGAGCTCTGTGGCTGATTAACGGCACACTTTTACTAAGGTCCATTGTATGGTCACACTATCGTCCATTATTTACTACCCCATCAAAGCCTGCCGCGGATTCGAAGTCGAATCTTGGAACGTCGAGCGCAAGGGGCTGGAGGACGACCGCCGCATGATGGTCGTCACGCCGGAAGGCGAATTTCTGACACAACGTGAATTTCCCAAACTGGCTTTGGTCACACCCTCTTTGAAAGATGGCATATTAACCCTCTCTGCGCCTGATTTTGAGTCCATTCAACTTTCAATCCGCACGACGGGGTTTTCATGGCCAGTCAACATTTGGAAGAGCAAAGGCGTTCAAGCCATTGACCAGGGTGAGGAAGCGGTCGAATGGTTTTCGGAATGGCTCGGGTTGTCAGTACGGCTGGTCCATATTGCAGATGGGTACAAAAGGATCGTCAGCCAGCAATATGCGATCAACGAAGATGATCACACCGGCTTTGCAGACGGGTATCCGATTCTGCTGACGTCCGAAGAATCGCTCGGCGATTTGAATTCACGATTGGAGACCCCGCTGCCGATGAATCGGTTTCGTCCGAACATCGTCGTCAGGGGCTGTGATTCCTTTACTGAAGATACGTGGAACCAAATCCAAATCGGGGACGTTAAACTAGCCATCGTCAAGCCGTGCGCGCGATGCGTCGTCACAACCATAGACAAGGGAACTCTTGAACGAAATAAAGAGCCGCTCAAAACGCTGGGCAGGTATCGCAAACACGCGCTGGGCGCGATCTTCGGGCAGAACGTCATTCCATTAAACAGAGGCAGGCTTCGGCTGGGAATGAACGTCGAAATACTGTCCTGAGTAAGTTCTAACAGATATTTTTCTCCGTGTTGTCCGTGAAATCCGTGTACGAAAACGCAGGCACAACGAACGTTTGAACACTCTCTGAGAAAAACATAAGTGAACCAATTGACACCTCCTGTTTCATCCGTTATAAAGTTTTCATGAGATCAAAAAATAAGTTGATCTGGCTGTGCAGTATCTTCATCCTGCTTGCCTGCCAGATATTCCCCGCTCCCCTGCCCGGCGCGACGCAAACGCCGACCATCACCCCCGGCGGACCCACGCTGACGCCAAGCCCCACGAACACATCCACGCCATTTCCGACTCCCGTGCCTGTTGTGCGAATTGACGCGGGCGACAAAGACTTGTTCTTCGGCGATTTCGATTCGGCGAGGACACAATATCTCACCGCGTACAACGACTCTACGGATAAAGCCGTGCGCGCCGCGGCATTGTGGGGGCTCGGGCGCACCGAACTCACCGACGGGCGCTACGAACTCGCCATTGAAACGCTCACCACGCTGACAAACGAATATCCCGATTCGACGTATGCCGCGCGCGCCTACTTCTTGATGGGGCAGGCGTATTCAAAACTGAATCAATTTCAACTCGCGGCAGATTCGTTCAACACGTATTCCGAACGAGTCCCCGGCGTGCTGGATGGGTACGTGCAGGATTATCGCGGCGACGCGCTCTACGACATGGACGATTTAACCGGCGCACAGAACGCGTACACCGCCGCACTGAACGCTTCGCGCCTCGACGACGGCTTGACCCTGCAAATCAAAATTGCCCAAGCCCGCGCGGACTTCGGCGATTACGCCGGCGCGTTGGCGCTGTACGACGAGGTTTTCAACGCAACGACCGACGATTACGTCCGGGCGCAAATGGACTACCTTGCGGGCAACGCCCATCTCGAACTGGGACAGACAGATGAGGCGCACACGCGTTACCTGCACACCGTGGAAAATTACCCGCTTTCGTATTTTTCATACCTCTCGCTGATCGAACTCGTGGATGCCAACGTTCCCGTGGACGATCTCGACCGCGGGCTGGTGGATTACTTCGCGGCGCAGTACGACGTGGCTCTTGCCGCGTTGGATCGTTCCATCGCGGGGAACCCCGCCAACGACGGGACCGCGCATTACTATCGCGCGTTGACCTTGCGCGACTTGCAACGCACACAGGAATCAATCGAAGCGCTGGGTTTCTTCATCGAAACCTATCCGGGTCACCCGCGCTGGGTGGACGCCTGGGAAGACAAAGCGTTCCTCGAGTGGGCAGCGCTGGGCGATTACCAGGCTGGCTCGAAGACCCTGCTCGATTTCGTCGCGGCTGCGCCGGATTCACCCTTTGCGCCGGAGTTCCTGTTCACCGCCGCGCGCATCATCGAGCGCGATAACCGGCTGGAAGAAGCCGCCCAGACGTGGGAACGCGTGGCAAATGAATATCCCGCCAGCGAGGAGGTTCCGCTCGCGTTGTTTCTGGCGGGCATTTCGCGGTATCGCCTAGGGGAGTATGCCACCGCGCTGACGACCTTTCAACGCGATTTGCTGCTTTCCATCACCCCCGAAGAACGCGCCCGCGCCTACCTGTGGATCGGGAAAACACAGGCGCAACTCGGAGACCACGCATCGGCGCAAGCCTCCTGGCAACTTGGGCAGGCGCTCGATTCGACGAATTACTACAGCCTGCGCGCCCGCGAGTTATTGCTGGGCAACGCGCCCTTCAGCCAATCTGCCGTCACAAATTTGAATCCCGAACTCGCAAAAGAAAGAAGGGACGCGGAAGCGTGGGTGCGGCTCACGTTCGAACTGCCAGCCGAAACCGATTTATCAGGTCCCGGCGCGCTCGCACTCGATCCGCGTTTTGTGCGCGGGACTGAATTGTGGGAACTCGGCATGATGCACGAAGCGCGGCTCGAGTTTGAATCCCTGCGTGAATCCGTTTCAGGTAATCCCGCC
>Ga0247727_10012459_pt1 | contig 14592 bp, 13 predicted proteins | sample WisWelCaveWW1625_FD_202498 | JGI IMG/M metagenome (GOLD analysis project Ga0247727, IMG submission 202498) | Biofilm microbial communities from Wishing Well Cave, Virginia, United States - WW16-25 | ecosystem: Environmental > Aquatic > Deep subsurface > Groundwater > Cave microbial mat | place... | reverse complement strand
TCATAGTACACGTGAAGAAAGGTGCCAAGCGTAAGATCGCTATTCAACGTTTTACGAACTCTAGCACAAGAAATGCTGAAGCTCAAGTAAAATGTGCAGTAGAACATTTGTTAAAGTCAGATTTATGTCCCTATACAAAAACTATATCACGAGCAACAAGAATTTATCGAGAAAAGCTTAAGCAGCATTATGAATTAAGAAGAATCATACAAGACGGAATAGACCGGTTTTACAACGCTAAGAGGATAGAACTTATGAGTGCTATTAATGTATTACAGCAACGAGGTATAACTATTACAATAACTGCCCTAGCGACATATCTAGGTAGATCACCAAAATATGTTAAGAAATTGGACAATAAACTTGGTGGCATAATTCGATATTGAGAACTAGGAAGTTCTCTTCTTTATGATCGGAAATAACGAAAACCAGATATTGCGAGCTAGCGATTTTCCGAAATCTGGCATCAAAAATGCTTCATCATAAGAAGGGAATATCTGGAGAAAAGCATCAGGAAGTAATTTATTGACTATACGTCGAATAAGTTCTGGATTAACAGCAAAATTACGAGCGCCTACAAGCAGGATGATCATCACATATCCTAACTCATCCCTATAACCGCTTAAGGCAGAGATCCTCCCTAACGTATTCAGGATTGATTCCTTACTGTCAACATGAAATAATATTATGGTGCTTAAGGTCGAATCCCGTTTCTTAACCTGAAAATCTAGATTAAATTCGATGAGAGATGTTTTTAAATATGCGTCCTTCATCAGCTGAAATCCATATTTCTTTTGCCCAATTAGTAGTTTTTTCAATTCCATCCTGATCTCATCTCGCAATAAGTCAATTCGAAAGAATTTACCTTTCTTTTTAAGTATCTCGATTGATTTACCAATAATTTCTGATAAATATAGCGTGTTTGACGACCAATACCTCCTAGTTTTTCCTATCTTCTTACTCTTAACTAGACCTACCTGTTCCATCTTCCTCAAGGCATTGCTAGCGGTTGTCAGGGTCACGCTAAGAAGTACTGTTGCTTCCGACGGAGTAATGCCTTCTTCCTTCTTTGAATTCAGAAGATGAAAGTAATCTATGGAGGAGGGATGTTTCTTTAAATATGCAACATAATCTGCCATGCTGGTCATTGCCTATTTAAAGCAACAGGACACTTATATGCATTCATAATAACAGTAAACTTTTTATGTGTAAACACAGTGTGATTAACACCATGCTAGAACCGTCGAACCCTTGTTTATCGAATAGGTGTTGGCGTTGTGGAGAAGCTGGAATTCCTCAGTTATTTGAATTGGGAACAGTTTGGGTCTGTCCTGCCCACAAGAAACCCTCGAACTTCCATGATTTTAAAGAACAGGCCAGGCATCCTGCTCCAATAATGGTTAACTATCTTCTTTGCTGGACACAGCAACCCAAGGAGAATGTTCGTATTCCGTACTTTCTTGAACGTGAAATAATAGATCACATAGACAGAGAGCTGCGGTTTCATAGTTGTCACTATTGTAAATCAGTGACGCTACAGGCTGCTGAATCGTTTGATGTCTATCTTTATCAAGAGTGCGGAGACGAGGTCAAGATGATAGTTGAGAACATGTCTGTCTGTTATTCTGGCGAGTGTGGTCTGGAAGGCAGGAGTGATTATTATTACATCAACATCAGTCATCTACAAGCAATACGAAATAGCGTATGTAAATGCTGCAACAGACGAGTAAAGAGAATGGACAAACATGTGAGACTCAGGACGGAGAGCGAGACAGTTGGAAGGATACACTACGATTGTGCCGATGACAAAATGTTGTTAATGCTTCGTGATGAGTATATGGATATCGATAAGCTGGGACGCGATTGCTTCGAAATTGACTACGTGTCGTGAGGGTAAGATGGACGTGAGAGATGCTGCAAGCGTTAGTGTAAGGAAAGCAAACCTTCTTCATAACCCTGAACTAGGGAGGCATCATAAAACGAATCGAGGTATTGAAGGAATCTACTTGACAAAAACACATAGAAAACTTCGATACCACTCTCTATTGCAACGTGATGCATATTTAATGCTGGATTTTCATCCAAGCGTGTATGATATACTTGAAGATCGTCTGGCAGTAGATCATTACACTGCAACTTGTACGGTGCTTGGAAGGGAGAAGATGGTGATTGATGTTGAATATGAAGCTCGTCTAATTGATGCTTGGCTTCAAGAACCTGAAGTCTACTCCAGAATGAACGAATACTGTGTCAAACATGATTTAACATTCGGATTTGTTACTGATTTTACTGTTTACTACGTAGACAGACATAGACTCCGTGTATTGCGACAGTTGAGGTATCTTGCTAATCATAAACGCAACAAAGACAATGAACATCGTATACTCCCTATATTACAACAAAAAGGCCCACAACCAATTAACGCCTTGTTAAGAGTGCTCGAGAGTTCGCCTCGCAGCGCTTCAGCATTGATAACAATTTCGCATTTGCTGCTGGCAGGAATAATTACAATTATCCAATCTCCAACCGGAAATCCATTAGATAGCATAGTTACTACGGTCGAAGATTCGAAACTTTCGCAACTGCCACCACTTGTGATCAACTATCGGCACATGGTTGATAGAATTCGGACTCATCCATTTTATCGGTTAAGGCGAGGTCCAATCACAGTTGTATCTTGAGATGGGAGAAAAAATAGCAATTGAAGAGGAGTTGTACGAAGTCGTAAATGCGTATAATATGCAAGATGTGAGAGTTAGGAGTTTGAAGAATGATAACGTTTATTCAGTAAATTTGTTGGATTTCAATAATCGCATGGCTATTTTACGGATTGGTTCGAGGAAGGAGGACTCAGTGTTTCCATGGGTTGACGATATCCGTTATGAAACAGCTATAGAACGCAAGAACATAATTCTACCGTTGCTGAATCGTAAACCTAGATCTGTTGATAATGTTCGGAAAACTGCTGACGACAATGGGTTGAGCATCAGGAGTATTTACAGATGGATCGATGGATACGAAAAATATGGCATATATGGTTTGGTACCAAAACTGACAGGCGGTAAGAACAGAGAGAGGGTTGATAGAGGGACTGAAAAAATCATGAAAGATCTGATAGAAAGTGAATACCTTACGGAGCTTAGGAAAACACGTGGAGAAGTGTATAGGTTGATCCAAGCGAACTGCTATAGGAGCGGTATCAAACCTCCATCTAAGGCTACATTCTACCGAAGAACTGAGCGAATCGAGACTTCGCTATTAAAGCAGCGCATCGGTAAAAAAGCCTTTGAGGCAAGATACAGGGTGTATGGTGGAGCATTTCCTGATGGCAGGTTCCCTCTTGACTGTGTACTGATCGATCACCACGAGTTGGACATGGTATTGGTCGATGAATATACTAGTGAACCTTTAGGTCGACCATGGCTGAGTTTAGGCGAAGACGTTTTTTCCAGAACGGTATGGGGATTGAATCTTGGATTCAATCAACCAACTGCAGATTTGGATGGTTTAACAATCGCGATGGGCTGCTTGAAGAAGAGTTGGTACTGTGAAAGATACCGTTTACACGATTGGGATGTTTACGGTACGCCATTCCTGATTAGCTTCGATAACGGGCGGGATTTTAGGGCTAGATCAGTTGATAGGGGATGCGCCCTAAATGGGATTAACTTCCATCATAGACCGCCAAAGGAGCCACACTTTGGAGGTATCATAGAACGTCTGTTCGGTACTATTGAGGGACAATTAATACATAATTTCTCAGGTTCGACTTTCTCTAACCCACTAGAGAAAGGGGACTATGATTCATATAAAAAGGCAACCTTAACGATGAGAGAGCTCGAAAAGTTTCTCTTGAACTACATAACAAGAGAATATCACCTAACTGTTCACAGTGAATTAAAGACTTCCCCCTTGGAACGATGGAGAGAAGGCCTGGAGGGCGATGAACAGACAGGCCCCATAGAGCCAATAGAGCCAGAGGATGCGCATCGCTTCCGACTTGATTTTTTGCCTTTTGAAGAACGGACGATATCGAATTCTGGGATTATTTTTAACTATTTTAGCTACTATGCGCCGGAACTAGAGCTCCTCGAGAGATATGAAGGAGGAAAGAATACTCACAAGAAATACATTGTTAAATATGATCCTTCTGATCTCCAATACCTCTATTTGTACCTTCAAGAAACAAATGATTATTTGATTTTAAGTTGCAAAGACATATCCCGACCAATCTCTATTTATGATGTAGAGAGTGCCGTACGTGCTAAGCATAAGGAAAATCGAGTGATCAACTATGCTACTATAATGGAATCAATATTAGAGAGGCAACAACAATTGCAGTTGAAAGCGGTAACAGACAAGACTGTTCGTAAGGAACTGGCTGCAACAAGAAGGGCTCAAGAGATCCGTCAACGAATGAAAGAACCGATACAATCCACTAGGGAAAGTGGAGAGCAGCCAAAAGCAACCTACAGAGAAGACCTTGCGAAGCGGATACGGTTACCATCAGATGGAGATGAAATCATCTGACGGCGAGCGTTGCTACACATCTATGCACGCAAGTCAAGAAATTTCTCGATCTTCCACCAGAAAAGAGAATTGCCGTTATACGACAAGATAATTTCATTCCGTATGACAGAGAGGAAAGGTATTTGAGTGCATGGAATAAACTGATCACGAAGCCAAGGAATTTGCGGCCCCTAGGCGCTCTTATTTGGGGTCCGAGCGGAAATGGTAAGAGTTCACTGATCACGGAATTTTGCAAGAGACATCCCAGCTATAGCATACCAGAGGCTGAGATCAAACCTGTGTTGGTAGTAGAGAGTCCAGCCGCTGCCGGTGAAAAACGTTTGCTTGGTGCCATCCTTCAGGCGTTAGGATGCCAAGACTGGAATAAAGGAGATACAGAAATGCGACAACATAGGGTTCTGCACTTGCTACCAGCATGCCGTACGCAGGCGTTAATCCTAGATGAAGTTCACAACCTGTTAATTGGAATAAAGAAACTCGAGGAAAGCCTCAATGTGCTCAAGTATATGAGTAATAAATTAGGCATAACCTTGTTGCTTTCCGGAACTGAAAGGGCAAGAGATGTGTTAGTAAAAGACCAACAGCTTTCTTCTCGGTTTCTAAGCTACGAGCTGCCCAGATGGAGTTACGACCGTGAATATTTGGAATTCCTGAAACTACTTGAATCGACGATTGCCATCAGAAATCCGAGCGATCTAAGCAACGCTGATATCGCTAAAACGCTACTCAAGTTAAGTAACGGAATTCTTGGGAATATTGTTCTTTTTGTGAAAGAAGCAGCTGTTGCCGCAATCGAAGATGGTACTGAAAGGATAACAAAGGATAAACTTATTCTAGTTAGTGAAAGGTATGAATGGAGCAGCAACAAGTTCTGACAAACTTTAGTTTCATGACAAGGACATAAAAATGAGCATTTGGCCTGTTCATCCCAAACCTGAGAAAGGAGAATCTCTTGAATCATGGTTGATAAGGCAGGCACAAGCCAATTATGTTTCTCCAAATTTGTTCACTAATGCATACCTAAACCGTACATTCTATAACTGTGACTTCGACTTGGTCCAGTTGCCAGCCAATATATACAATGCAATGGAAAGAATGTTAGGCCCAGAAACCAAGATTCAGGACATGACAATTTCTCCAAACAGTGTTATGGGATCTAAGAGGAGCGAAGTCATATTCTGGGTGGTGCCTAGACATGAAGGGAGAAGGTATTGTCCGGAATGCTTGGCAAATGATGACACTCCTTACTTTAGACTATCTTGGCGGTTAACTTTGATGCCTATCTGCATCGATCATCGAGTGTTCTTAGCAACTGGATGCGGCAACAAGAATTGTCTGATGCCGATAAGTCCTTTTAGGAATAGTGAATGCGGAATAGAGAGATGCTTCAGCTGTGGGTACCTACTCTCCGAGACTACGACCCGGCAAATTGAGATCACAGATACAAGCTATACAGCAGTCTGCAATTTTGCTAAGATCATCCAGCAAGAAAGGAGCAGAATTAACTGCTATGAATATGATATCCGAAGTCTCATGCTTGCATTGCAGTTCCTTATCAAATTTCTGATTTTGATGAAGCATGTTTATTCCGAGGTACCTCATGACGGATTTCGTAATGTAGAATTAGCGTATCAATTGTTGGGAGAGGCTTGGATTCTATTGCAAAAAGGACCTTTGGCAGTTACGGAATTCCTTGATGAGAATTATCCCATGTTTGACCACCTGAACAGGTTTGATAATGATGCGCCCTTCGTTCGCCATATGGCACATACTGTAGGATATCGACTACATGATAACAAATTAGTACTCCTATTGATTGGCGCTATATATCGAAGAAGTAGGAAATGTTTTGCAAAGCTCTATTATGAACTTATTGATGGGATGGCAACGGAGTTTTCCAAACATAAGACATTTGGGTCAAAATATGTTATTTCGGTTCCGATGAATGGTTCACAAATAAATTCAGAACTTCTTACCTTAGATGACATGATTCAGCGTAAGTTTGTGTCTGCTCTTGGGACACGAATACAACACCTTAGTATAATCGAAGAGAAGAATTGCTTAAAAATAAAACCTAAAACATGGTTACAGAGAGAGTTGTGGAAAGAAGTAACGAATATCTTGCGAGTATACGGATTTGTCTGGGTAAATGACGGACGAGAAAGTCTGTGGTTGAAGATGATGTCCAGCTTCTAGGTAGGTAAAGCTCGATCATACTGCCAGATCTATGTAATCAAGTCCAAAATTTTCATTGACAAAAAGTGTGAGACAAATGCCATCAAGTATGAGACCAGTGACAAAAAGTGTGAGAATCTACATCTACACTGCCATTGTAAAATGGTGGGGCCGGCCGGATTTGAACCGGCGACCTACGGGTCACTGCAGCTCCAGACTACACATCATCCTTTTGGTCAGTCTACATGCATACAATACCTTCTGGAGCCCTTAGCGGTTTTCACTGTCGCCATGCCGTGCTAGGCTACGACCCCACTAGGGTCTACAATAGACCCCATTGCGTTTAGATTGGACTGTACGTAATAAATTTTCTTAATACCAGCAAAATCAAGATTGAAGATTAGCGTCCTTTGGAATGCGCTATCTTCTTGTGTTTTTCCAGATGTTCCTTGTCTGGAAACTCTGCCTTGCAGTAATTGCAAACCGGTTTCTCCTTGCTATCCTCTTTTCGCTTGAACAGTTTCAGCATAGTTTTACTCCGTCCTCGATCGGCTATAATAAACGTTTTGAAATAAATGTGTAACTCAAATACATATGATCAGTTACTGCACCAATACTACCAAAAGCGAATTCTTATGTTTGGATAAGGCAAAATCTATTAATCATGTACTTGTTAATACTGCAGATGGATGTATGGCATGTCAGGTGTAGCAAGTGTGGATATGAGAAGAAGTTGAATCTCGGTTCTACCGATATTGATCAAACCTACAGCGATCTCAACGAGGACTTTGCATACTACAAGCTGTTCATATGCAAGAAAGAGAATGTCTTTGTAACTGAAAATGTTCATGACGGACACTTCGATAACACATGTGCGGCAGACGGCAGCGAGTTGATTTCTGTTGAAGAGATACCGCCAAAAAAATGTCCCAAATGTAAGGCTGATATTACGCCAAAAAAGTTAGATATCAATGAACTTCTAAGTGAGTAATATGGGTAAATCGCTAGCGCATAAAATTATTCAGTCACATCTAATCGAAGGAAAGATGGAAGCAGGAGAAGAGATAGGCATCAGAGTTGATAGAGCGTTGATGCAGGATGCTACAGGAACCATGGCGTGTTTACAGTTCGAAGCGTTAGGCATACCCAAGGTAAAGGTGGAGCATGCTGTTATCTACGTTGATCATAATATACTGCAGGTAGGTTTTGAAAATCCTGATGATCACAAGTTCCTTGAAACTTTTGCAAACAAGTACGGGATATACTTCTCAAAGCCGGGAAATGGCATATGCCATCAGGTTAACCTTGAAAGGTTCTCTACTCCTGGGAAGATATTGCTGGGGTCTGACAGCCATACACCAACTGCAGGCGGTGCTGGCATGCTTGCCATAGGTGTTGGAGGTCTCGACGTTGCTGTGGCAATGGGGGGAGGGCCGTTTTACACCAAGATGCCCAAGATAGTTGGTGTAAAGCTAACTGGTAAACTAAGACAATGGGTTACCGCAAAAGATGTTATCCTTGAAATGCTGAGACGCCTTACCGTTAAAGGTGGTCTTAACAAGATCTTCGAGTATTACGGCGATGGCATAAAGGGATTGTCAGTTCCTGAACGAGGAACCATATGCAACATGGGTGCGGAACTTGGCGCGACAACATCGATATTTCCTTCAGATGATCTTACTTTAGATTATTTCAGGAGACAGGGCAGAGAGCAGGACTGGAAACCAATGGGCCCAGATCCAGATGCGCAGTATGATGAGACGATGGAGATCAATCTAAGCGAGTTGGAGCCGATGATGGCATGCCCGGGAGCTCCAGACAATATCAAGAAGGTTAGAGACGTTCAGGGCATCGATGTGCAACAGGTTCTGATAGGTTCGTGCACAAACTCGAACTATCGCGAGTTGATGACTGTAGCATATTTGCTGAAGGACAGGAAAATACATCCGAACATAACTATGGCAGTAAACCCAGGCTCGAAACAGGTTCTTGAAATGGTATCGAAAGAGGGTGCTATGTACAACATAGTTGCAGCCGGTGCTAGATTGTTAGAGTCTGGATGCAATGGATGTATTGGAATGGGTTCTGCACCGGGAACTAACTGGGTATCCGTTCGCTCGTTCAACAGGAACTGGCCCGGAAGGAGTGGAACCAAGGATGACAAAGTGTATCTGACAAGCCCTGAAGTTTGCGTTGCATGTGCCATTACTGGTAAGATTACAGATCCGAGGGATTTGGGAGAGTATCCAGAGATACCTTGGCCGGACAGGTTCATAATCGATGACTCTGCCATACTTCCACCTGCAAAAGATCCTAGCAAGGTTCAGATAATCAGGGGTCCAAACATCAAACCTCTGCCGTTGCGAAACCCGATGGAACAGATGTTACAGGGAGAGGTTCTGATGAAGGTTGATGACAACATAAGCACCGATGCAATAATGCCTGCTGGTGCAAAGATACTGCCCTTGAGAAGCAACATACCAGCCATAAGTGAGTACGTATTCTACTGGCTTGATCCTGATTTTGCTAAACGCGCAAAGGAAAAGAACGGCGGTTTCATAGTTGGCGGTGAAAACTATGGTCAGGGATCAAGTAGGGAACATGCTGCACTTGCTCCGATGTATCTGGGTGTCAAAGGCGTACTTGCCAAGTCATTTGCAAGAATACATAGAGCTAATCTGATTAATTTTGGCATTCTTCCCTTTGAATTTGTGAACTCTACAGACTATGATACAGTTAAGCAAGGAACAATGATAAAGATCGACAGTGTACTTGATGCCCTTTCTAACGGCAGGAAAACTATAGGAGCTGCTGTTAATGGAAGCAAGATCGATCTTAAACTCGATCTTACGGAAAGGCAGCGCAAGATACTAGTTGCTGGTGGATTGCTTAACTATACAAAAAATACCTTTGCCAGCTAATAGAATATATCTAGCAGATTGATTTTCTAACACGTTGATAGTGTCGAAGAAGATACTTATTGCAGTCGCTGTTGTAATAGTGATAATTGCACTTGTTATTGCAGTCCCGAAGATATCACCTAGTGGTCAGGGAGCAACAAACACCCCTACGGAGATGAGGATCGAGTTCATTAAAGAAGAAATGAGACGTGTGAGTTTCGGTGTAACAGAAAGCGTAGGAGCGGAGAAAAGCGAAACTTTGACCATAACGGATGATGGCACCGCATTCTACAACGTCAACGTGGAAGGCGAGAGAGGATCGCAGACGAAATTCCAGGTAGACGCGCAAGAATTAAAGAGAATGAAAGCACTGATAGCAGAGACGGGCTTCATGCAGATTCCGAAAGAACAGTTCGATGCCAGAGATAATGTTACGGAATTTACAAGGTATACGTTGACTGCAACTTTGGGCAGCAGCACAAAGACGATTCAATGGGTAGATGAAGAATCGTCAAAAGATTCTGTGCCAGCACTTCTTACAAGGCTAAAAGATTCCTTGCTTGAATTAATCAAAGATCATCAATAATTTAATAACTTAAATATGGCATTACGGAATCGAAGATCATGATATCTCTCGTCTCAACGGAGTTACAACCAAAAGGAATCAAGCTTGAAAAGCTGGAAAGCGTACCTGTCGTAAAGGGCACTACACTTGTTAAGCGTGGCTTCGCGCATATGCAGAAGCATGGTGTTATAATGGATGTTACTAATGTGGAGCAAGCACAAATTGCAGAAGATGCTGGTGCCGTTGCCGTTATGGTTCTTGACAAGTTGCCTTTTGATGTTAGAAAAGCTGGAGGTGTTGCAAGGACTGCAAGTATCAAAGTCATCGAAGACATCAAGGATCATGTTACCATACCTTTAATGGCCAAGTGCAGGATAGGCCATGTTTACGAAGCTAAAGTGTTAGAGGCTGCTGACGTTGATATGATTGACGAGTCAGAAGTATTGACTCCAGCAGATGAAGAGCGCCACATATGGAAGTGGGATTTCACTTCTCCGTTCGTTAATGGTGCAAGAAATCTTGGAGAAGCACTCAGGAGAATGGAGGAAGGTGCGTCTATGATAAGAACAAAGGGCGAGCCAGGTACTGGAAATGTTGCCGAAGCTGTCAAGCATATCAGGTTAGTCAATAATGAAATTGCGCGAATAAAATCGATATACGAATCGAACGATATTCAGGAACTACTGAGAGCTTCAAGAGAACTGAAGGTTTCATATGCGTATGTTGAAGAGACGGCCAAACTAGGAAGGTTGCCCATAGTGAACTTTGCTGCTGGAGGCATTTCAACACCTGCGGATGCGGCATTTCTCATGAACCTTGGATGCGATGGTGTCTTTGTCGGCTCTGGAATATTCAAGGCAGATGATCCAGCTGAGAGGGCGAGGGCAGTTGTTATTGCTACGACATATCATGATGATGCAAAGCAAGTAATGGAAGCTCAGAAGATGATCGACGAAAGGAAATCCATGCTTGGTATGGACACGGCAAACCTTGACCTTAGAATGCAGGAAAGAGGAAGTAACGCATGAGGCCGATACAGATAGGAATACTTGCAATACAAGGAGATATAGAAGAAAATCTTGCTGCAACCAATCTTGCACTAAAGGAGCTCGGCGTTGAAGGAAAATCTGTCCCTGTAAAATATGCTAATGAAATTTCAAAAATTGATGGTCTGATTCTTCCTGGAGGAGAAAGTACGGTTATTGGAACACTCGCAAAGTTAAGTGGTGCGACGCAGTTGATCAAGGATCGCATAAACGATGGTATGCCCATAATGGGTACCTGTGCTGGCATGATAATGCTTGCAAAACGTGCCTATGATAAAGTGGTCGGTGAGACGAAGCAACAGCTTCTCAGTGTCTTGGATATTACCATAGAGAGAAATGCTTTCGGAAGACAGGGAGATTCTTTTGAAGCTGAATTAAAGATACCGCTCATAGGGAATGAAAATTTCAGAGGTGTCTTCATAAGAGCGCCAGTAGTTACAGAAATGAGAAATGGTGTAGAGGCAGTTGCCAGTTTGAACAACAAGGTAATTGCTATAAAGCAGGGAAACATAATTGGCACTTCGTTTCATCCAGAACTATCAAGAGATCCAAGGTTGCACAAATATTTTGTAAATCTAGTAATTGATTATATAAAATAGATACGACGTTCTGTACTGATTGTAGCATCGAAGCATGTCGTATAAGACCTAAAACAATTTAAGCATGGAAAACAGAATATTCATGGGTAGCGTACGCTTGCTGGTTGCACTAGAACGAATGCTGTCACTAATACGGCGGCTGCGCTGCCCTTAACGTTCATGTTTAAGCTTCAATATATCTGACCGTCCTTGCTCTCTAGGATCTCATTTAAAGACCGTTTTTTCTCCATGATGTTGTTTTCAATACTATTGACCTCTTCAAAACGCCTAAGAAATTCAAATCCTTTGTCTGTCGTGAGGTATTTTTTCTCATTAGGGTCGTGCTCAATAAGCCTGTTCTCCATAGTGTACTTCATGTATTTCTGCAGCTGGCTGAAGCTCAAATAAGCTACATACATTATTCTTGTCTTGGTTGCCCCGGTTTTGGCTGTATCCAAGATTGATGCAATTATTTCTTCAGATTTACGCTTCTTTCTTACTGGTAGCAGGGATTTCATTTTGCTGGTTTCCTAATCTTGTATCACTGTTCCGTGAATGGTTATTAGGCTTATGTTGATGGAATTACTTCATTGCAATTTAGTAAAAACAATGGATTTGTTCTATAATTAGAAGAGGAAAAAACAGTAACATCGGATGTTTATAGAAGTCATACAGGTGAATTTTACACATGAGCTATGTATGTGGGACAAACACATGGAACATAAACAAGGATATTACAATCTACATGATATGTAAAATAATCTAACTTTTTCTAGTTAATGAATAGTCAGAACAATTTTGCCAAAATGCTCGTTCTTTTCCATCCTTTCATGTGCATGTGCAGCCTTTCTTAGATCGATCGTGGAATCTATCACTGGTCTGATCTTCTTGGTTTGCATGAACCTCATCATCTCTACCAACTCTTTCTTTGTTCCCAAGTATGCCCCTATGATCGATACTTGCTTGTTGTACACAGCTCTGATCTCTATACTGGCTACCTCGCCTGACGTGGCTCCACATACGGCCATCTTGCCTCCGAGCTTCAAACACTTCAAACTGGTCATCCACGTGCTAGCACCAACATGATCTATAACTGCATCAACCCCACTGCCAGTAATAATAATGACTTCAGCAACAATATCTTGCTTAGTTCTATTGATAACGTGACTAGCGCCGAGTTTCTTGGCCGAAGCAATCTTCGCTTCGTCGCTAACAGTTGTTATCACTTCTGCGCCCTTTGCTTTCGCAAGCTGTATGGTAGCTGAACCCACACCGCTGCCTGCACCATATACAAGCAATGTTGTACCTTTTCCTACGTTAGTGCTCTTCAACATATTCCATGCAGTAAGATAAGAGACCCCTAGACATGCAGCTTCCTCAAAACCAAACCACGTCGGTATCTTTACAATATTTCGCAAGGGAACGCTAACATACTCCGCATAACCACCTTGAATATTGCTGAAACCGCCTATGATGGTAAATTTGGCGCAAAGGTTTTCTCTTCCACTCTTACAGTACGAACATTTCCCGCAGCTCAGCCCAGGATATACCATCACCCTGCTTCCAACAGCAAAATTCTTGTTCTTGCTTGCTATCTCTCCTGCAATATCACAACCGAGTATGTGTGGGAACTGCAAGGATTTGCCAGCAAGCCCTTGCCTCACCCAGATGTCCAGATGATTTACGCCACAAGCTTTCACCTTAACCAAGACTTCATCTTTGGAGGGCTTTGGATCTTGAATATCTTCATAAATTAATTTATCAGGGCCACCATGTTCATGTATTGTTACCGCTTTCACGCACACTCTAATATTGCTGTGCTTAATCAGTATTGCTGGATCGTTGTACTTTCTATTGAGTAGATTATTGTATGCTGTGCATCGCCACAAGATCCTTCCTGAATAATTCTAATTCATGCGGAATGTTTATGCTAATAGGATCCTTGAGTGACATTGATTTTTCTTTCTTGCTGTTCCATACCAAAGAATTGAAATCAGAAATCTGTTTCGTATAATTTGCAAGTTCGATGCTCCATGCTGCTTCTGGAAACCTCTGTTTGTGTATGCTATCGTTTGAATATAACGTGCGCCATAATTGATCTGTTATGAACGGAACTATGGGCGATAACAATAGCAGTATGGTAGAGAAGGCTTTGTGCATGGTGTACCATGCTGCAACTTTCTCTTCCTCGTCAAATCCCAATCCATACGCTCTGGGCTTTGCCATCTCGATGTAGTTAGCAGCGAAGACATTCCAAGTGAATTCTCTTATTCCATTGGCAGGTACGAAGAAATTAAACTCTTCATATCCCTTCCTGCACTGTTCTATCAGCAGGGAGAGTTCTCCTAAAATCCATTTGTCGCTGGGATAAACGTTCGTGATATCGTGCAACGGATATGATGAGACGAACCTTGCTATGTTCCAGAGTTTGGTTAGAAACTTCTGCGTGCCTGCGATCTTCTGTTCGGAGCAGCGAAAGTCATAGCCTAGGTTGACCTCGCTAGCACTCCAGAACCTGAACGTGTCTGCTCCATACTTCTTGATAACGGGAAATGGATCTATAACATTGCCCTTGCTCTTGCTCATCCTCTCGCCCCTTTCGTCAACTCCATAACCCATTATCCACGCGCGATCGAAAGGTGTCTTTCCTGTGAGTTGGTAGCATCTCAGAACTGTGTAGTGCAACCATGTTCTAACGATATCCTTTGCTTGCGGTCTTATCGTGGTTGGATATGCTGCATTGAAGAAATTCGCATCCTTATTGTATTTTGTGACAAACAACGGCGATATGCTAGAGT
>Ga0247727_10012458_pt1 | contig 14592 bp, 8 predicted proteins | sample WisWelCaveWW1625_FD_202498 | JGI IMG/M metagenome (GOLD analysis project Ga0247727, IMG submission 202498) | Biofilm microbial communities from Wishing Well Cave, Virginia, United States - WW16-25 | ecosystem: Environmental > Aquatic > Deep subsurface > Groundwater > Cave microbial mat | place... | reverse complement strand
GATCATCGCGCGCTCGACGATGTCGGCGCAGTCGAGCCTTCCCTGCGCCGACGACTCCATCCGGCCCCCCGTCTCCCACAAGGACGCCGTGACAAGCCGCATGACTTGCGCGCTGTTTCCGTAGAAGGCGAACACGTCGGGTTCGAAGTCCGTGCGCTCGAGGGCGGCCACGAGGAAGCCCTGGTATTTGCCGGGCTCAAAGCGCGGGATCTCGGCCTCCATCGCCGCGCCTGCGGCTTTGCTCTTGGTGTAGAAGTCCTCGCACAGGTTGCCTTCGAGATAGAAGGGATGCAGCCCCTCGAAGCCCATCGCGACGGCGCCAAGCACGCACGCCTGGTCCTCCCGCCCCATGTACACGGTCCAACCCACGTGCCGCGCAATCGCGATCGACTGGCAGATCGTGATGGGGTGCTTGAAGTCCCGCATGGGGCGCCGCGCTCGTTCGGGCACGGCCTCGCCCTTCCTCACCATCCGCGCCGCGAGCGGGTGGTTGTAGGGCCGCACGAATTTCGTAAGCACCTCGTTGAATGCCTTTGCGTCCACGGCTCTCGCGCGTCGATTCGCCTGCGCGGCATTAGCATTTCCGCCAACGACCGCACTATTTATGGCCGGAAGCCGTCGCATGAGGGAGCGCCCATGCTGACCCGCCTCCTCATCGCCAATCGCGGTGAGATTGCCCTTCGCGTGATGCGGGCGGCACGCGAGCTTGGCATCCCGACGGTCGGCGTATACGCGCCGGGCGACGAACGGTCGCTGCACCTCCAGCATTGCGACCAGGCGCTGCGCCTCGACTCGCGGGAGCCTGCATCGGCCTACCTCAGCGCCGACGCCATCCTCGCGGCCGCCGCCTCGGGGGGAGCCGACGCGATCCACCCCGGCTACGGATTCCTCTCTGAGAACCCCGCGTTTGCGCGCCGGGTCGAGCAGGCGGGGCTCGCGTTCGTGGGGCCGCGGCCGGAAACCATGCAGGCGTTCGGGGTCAAGACGAACGCGCGCGCCATGATGGAGGAAGCCGGCGTGCCGACGGTGCCCGGCACGACGCGCCCGGTGAACTCCCCCGAGGCCGCCCGCAGCGAGGCGGAGCGCGTCGGCTATCCCGTGCTCCTCAAGGCGTCCTACGGGGGAGGCGGCCGCGGAATCCGCGCGGTGGCCTCCGAGCGCGAGATGGCCGCGGCCTTTGAAACCGCATCGCGGGAGGCGGTCGCGGCGTTCGGCAACGGCGAGCTCTATTTGGAGAAACTCCTCGAGCGCCCGCGCCACATCGAGGTCCAGATTCTGGGGGACGGGAAAGGCGCGGCCGTCCATTTGTACGAACGCGACTGTTCGATGCAGAGGCGCCACCAGAAGCTGATCGAGGAGAGCCCGGCGCCCAACCTCGATAGCGAGCTGCGCGTGCGGCTGCTTGCGGACGCGGTGCGCGCGGCGCGCGCGGGCAACTACCGCTCTGCCGGGACGGTGGAGTTCCTCGTGGCGGGCGATCGCCACTTTTTCCTCGAGGTGAACGCGCGCCTCCAGGTCGAGCACCCGGTGAGCGAGGCGGTCACCGGCATCGACCTCGTGAGGGCGCAGCTGCGGCTCGCCGCAGGGGACTTTGCCTTGCCTGCGCAGGGCGATATCGCGGCCAAGGGTCACGCCATCGAATGCCGCATCAATGCGGAGGACGCGCGCCTGAATTTCCTTCCGTGCCCCGGCTGGATCAATCGGTTTGTGCCGCCCACCGGCCCCGGGGTGCGCGTGGACGCCGGCGTGGCCGCGGGCGGCGAGGTTTCGCAAGACTATGATTCGCTCCTCGCGAAACTCATCGTACACGCCGAGAACAGAGGAGCGGCAATCCTGCGCTTGCGGCGCGCGCTTGGGGAGTTCGTCATCACCGGCGTGCCCACGACCATTCCGTTCCACCGTTTCGCGATCGAGAGCGCCGGTTTTTCCGCCGGGAATTACTCGATTTCCACGGTCGCGGAGTTCGGCGCGCTGCCCGAACCGTCGGCCTCCGAACTCCGGGCGGTTGCGCTCGCGGCCGTCGTCGCGCGAGCGCTCCGCCCCCCGACCCGCGCGGCCGTCCGGAGTTTCGAGAATGGCGAGCGCGGAAAGGTTTCGCTGCGCCCGCCGTTTGGGCCGCAGCGAGGGGGGTGGTTCCACGAACTTTAGGGCGCGCGTGCTCACGCAGGAGTTCTCGGGGGAACTCCGTCCGGACGGACGCTTCCCGCAAGGCGTTTTTCGTTTCCAGGTCCGCTTCGAGGGCGAGGCGACGCACGCTGTGGAGGCGCGCCTGGAGGGAGAGCACCTGCACCTCTCCGTCGGCGGCCGGGCGTGGAGCGTCCTTGCCGTAGGCGGACGGGGCGCGGATTCGAGTGCCGAGCTTGTCCACCTCCTTGGAGAAACTTTTCGCGTGGAGCTTACCCGCGGCGGCGCGAGGGCGGGGTTCGCGAAGGCGGGGCCAACCGCCCGAAGGCGCCAGGTAAGCGCGCCGATGCCGGGTCGGGTGGTCGCCGTGCGCGTGGCCAAGGGCGACCGGGTTTCACGAGGCGACCTCCTGTTCACGCTCGAGGCCATGAAAATGCAAAACGAGTTTGTCGCGCCCGTCGCCGGCCGCGTGACCCAGCTTGGCGCCGTCGCCGGGCAGGTCGCCCGCGGCGGCGAGGTGCTCGTCGAGATCGAGCCGGACGGCGGAGGCGGGTGAGGCAAGCCCGATGGCGCTCCTCGTCGCCGCGCACCGCGGGGCCTCCGACACGCTCCCTGAAAACACGGTCGTAGCCGTCGCCGACGCCATCGAACTCGGCTGCGACTATGTCGAATTCGACGTGCGCGCGACCGGGGACGGGCGCCTCGTGCTTATGCACGACGAGCGCCTGGAGCGCACGACGGACGGCGCCGGGCGCCTTGCCGACAAGTCGCTGCACCAGGTTCGCGAGCTCGACGCCGGCGCGTGGATGGGCGAGGCCCACCGCGGGCGGAAAGTGCCGACGCTGAACGAGACCCTCGCCGTGCTTCGCGGCACCGGCCGGTTTATCGTGGACTTCAAGGAGACGCGTGCCGACCTCCGGGAGGAGCTCGTGCTTTCACTGCGGGCCGACGACGTGCTCGACAAAGCCTACGTGAGTTCGCCGTCCGCCCTTGTGCTTGAGGAGCTCGCGAGGAGCGCCCCCGACCTTCAACTCGCCGTGCCCCTGCGCCTTGTCTTTTCGGGCGCAGAGCCCGTCGCGCTCGAGCGGCTGAAACCCCGAATGTTCCTGGCGCGCGCCGCCGATGTTTCGGAGGAGGCGGCGGCAGCCGCCCGCAGCTCGGGCGTCCCGCTGCTTGTAACGCTCCCCCGGGACCTCGACGCTCCCGCGAGCCTTTCCCTTGCCGCGCGCCTGGAGCGGCTCGGCGCAAGCGGCGTGCTCACGGCCCGCGCGCGCATCTTCCTGCAAAAAGGGCTTCGCATTCTCTGAGCCAGGCGCGCCCACCGTCGCGCGTTGCGGGAGCGTATTTATACGCAGGCGCCGATGAAACGCTACCAGTATGACGACCGGGATCGAAACGCTCGTCCAGAAGGCCCTCGACCTCAAGAAGAAGGGGCTCACCCAGCCCGAGATCGCGCAGGAACTCAACCTGTCGTCGAACACGATCGAGTGGCTGCTCACGCAGTCGCCGACGACGCGCGAACGCGCGCCGCCCGACGTCAAGATCGGTTGGCGCTCGATCGGCGTGACGGGCGCCCGCATCAAGATCCTGGCCGACCTGATGACCGACCTCATCCTCGAGGAACTCGACGCCATGGAGGAGGAGTGCGACGGGGTCGTCGGCATCGCGATCAACGGGATCCCGATCGCGGCGTATGTGAGCGAAGCGCTCGAATGCGACTTCGTAATCCACCGGCCCCACATCGGCGGGGACGTCAAGGTCGGCCTGTTTTCCCACAACTACGCAAGCGTCGAGAACAAGAAGGTCGTCATCGTCGACGACGTGCTCGGCACCGGCCAGACGATGGAAAACGCGATCGCCACGATCAAGGAGGCGCGGGGCACGCCGCTGCTTGCCGTCGTCATCGTAAACAAGTCCGCGCTTGACGCGATCGCGGGAGTCCCGCTGCGCGGGCTCATCCGGGCGCGCTCGCTCTAGGCCTCCCCCCGACGGGAGGGGAGGGAGGGAGCGCCGTGCACTGGGCCGATGTCGCTGCAGGCCGCCTCCTCGAGCGAGGCCGCAAACACCACGTCGCTTCCGGAACGAGCATTTCGGGACTCATCCACATCGGCAACGCGGGCGACGTGATCTACGCGGACGGGGTCGCGCGCGCGCTCCGCGAGAAGGGCGCCGAAGCGCAGGTGATCTGGGTCGCCGACGACGTCGACCCGCTGCGCGCGCTTCCGGAGCAGATCCCCCCCTCGTTTTCCGAATACCTCGGCCGGCCCGTGTTCACGCTCCCCGACCCCTCGGGCTGCCACGGCTCATTTCCGGACCACGTCATCGAGCCGTTCCTTGCATCCCTGGCCGACCTCGGGATCAAGCCCGTCGAGAAACGCGGCTCGCGCATGTACGCCGACGGCGAGTACGACGAGGCCGTGAAGGTGGCGTTTGCCAGGGCGGAGGCGATCCGCGAGATTCTCGTTTCCGTCGCCCACTCGAAAAAGGAGAAGGGGTGGCTGCCCTTCGACCCGATCTGCGAGCGCTGCGGGAAAATCGCGACCACCGATGCGCTCGGCCTCGAAGGCGGAAAGGTGCGCTACCGGTGCGGCGGCGGCGTCGCCGGCAAAAAGGAAATGGTGGGCTGCGGCAACGAAGGCGCGGTGGCTCCCCGCCATGGAAAACTCACCTGGCGGGTGGAGTGGGCCGCCCGGTGGCAGATCCTCGGCGTGACCTGCGAGCCCTTCGGCAAGGAGCACTCCGCGGCCGGAGGGTCGTACGACACCTCGAAAGTCATCTCCAAAGAGGTGTTCGGGTACGAGCCGCCGCTCCCGCTGCTTTACGAATACATCCTCGTGAGGGGGGCCAAGATGGCCAAGTCCAAGGGAAACGTGTTCCCGCTTTCAGCACTTCTCGAAGTGCTCCCGCCGGAGGTCGTGCGCTTTTTTTTCTTCCGGGTCGAGCCGAACAAGCACCGGGACTTCGACCCCGCAACGAAGCTGCTGCCGCTCGCGGAAGAGTACGAGCGGGCGCAGGCGATCGTGGGCGGGCGCGTCCCTCCTTCCCCGCGCGAAGACGCCGACGACCTTTCGCGCGCCTGCGTCCTCTCCGAGGTCGACGGCGCGCGCCCCGCGCCCCCCGACCTCGTTCCTTTTGGGCACCTCGTGACGCTCGCGCAGGTCGTCGGCGATGACGAGGGGGTGCTCCGCGCCCTCCACCGCTCGAACTACAAGATTCCCCCGGACGGGCCCGAAAGCGAGCGCCTGCGCAGGCGCGCCACGCTCGCGCGCCGCCTCTCCGAGCGCTACGTCCCCGCCGAGGAGCGGTTCGCCATCGTCCCCCGCACGGACGGCTTGCCCCTCGGGCTGCTCGACTCCCGCGCGCAGCAGTACCTCGCGGCCCTCTCCGGCAACCTTGACTGCGGAAAATGGAGCCCCGAAGAAATCCACAACGCGGTGTTCAACACGGCGAGGGCTGCGGGGGTTGAGCCGCAGGACGCGTTCCGCGCTGTCTACCTTTCCCTTATCGGCAAAGACCGCGGTCCGCGCGCCGGTTTCTTCCTCTCCTCCCTCGACTGCGACTTCGTGATCCGCCGGTTCAAGGATGTCTCGCAGGCGAAGTAACGACTCCCTGGCCGGGCGTCGCCCGTTCAAGAACCCGTCCCCTGATCGCGGGCAACCCCTCAAATACAGGGGTCATCTGCGAGGGCCTTGACTACATGTGGCAGTCCCCCCACCCGACCTCCCTCCTACCGATGAGCACCGGCCGCGGCGCCAAGTCCTGCAGATCACCCTCCGCCGCGACCTCGGACTTTTCCACACCACGATGATCGGCATTGGCACCATGATCGGTGCCTCGATCTTTTCACTCGCCGCGATCACCACCGGCATCGCCGGGCCGATGGTGCTCGCCTCCATCGTCCTTGCCGGCGGCATCTGCTTCCTGACGGCCTCCACCTACGCACGGCTCGGCGGGCTGCTCCAGGAAGCCGGCGGGGGGTACCTTTGGGTAAAGATGGCCTTCTCCCGCCGCGCGGGGTTCACGGCCGGGTGGATCTCGTGGTTCGGCCACTCCGTCGCCTGCGCGTTCTACATCATCCTCTTCGCGGGCGGAGTCCAGTTCCTCGTCCACGCGCTCTCTCCCGGCACGCTTCTCCCGATCCCGCAAAACCTTCTCGCGGCCGCTGTGGCGCTCGTGTTCGTCGCCATCAACGACCGGGGCACGGTGCTCACCGCGCGGGCGGAGGCCGTCGTGACGCTCATCCAGCTCGCGGTGTTCGTCGTGTTTGGCGCCGCGGCCGTGTACGCCGGCGCCACGAGCCCGCATGTCGCTTTGCCCGCCGACGCCTTCGGGCAGGTGCGCAATTGGGATGTCCTCATCGCGGCTGGGGTGCTTGCAATCGCGTTCGAGGGTTACGAAGTCGTTGCCCAGTCGGCGGAAGAGACGAAGAATCCCGAGAAGACCATCCCGCGCGCGACGTACATCAGCATCGCCGTGGTCACGTCGCTGTACCTCCTCATCGTCGGAGGGGCAGTTTTCGCCGAGGGCCCGGCCAGGGTGGCCTCCGACCAGGACCGGGCGCTCATCGCGGCCGGCGCTTCGTTCATCCCCCTTGGCGGCGCGCTGCTCCTCATCGGTGCCCTGCTCGCGGGCGCCATCTCGGCGCTGAATGCCACTATCTTCTCAGCATCGCGCGTCGCGTTTGCCATGGGGCGCGACGGCACGTTGCCGAAGGCCTTCGGTTCAATCCACCGGCGGAAGAGGACGCCCCACGTCGCGATCCGCGTGAGCGGCGTCGCCATCATCGGGACGGCGCTTGTCGTGCCGCTGAACGACATTGCCGCAGCCGCCGGAATCATGTTCCTGCTGCTCTTCATCATGGTAAACGCTTCCTTCATCCGCCTGCGCAAGATCGACCCCAAAGTTTCGGCAAGGTTTCCAAGGGCGCGCAGCAATATCGTCCCGATCGCCGCCATCGTGGGGAAAGTCACGATCCTCGCCGCCCTCGCCACCTACAGCCCGCTCGCCCTTGCCATCGCCGTCGTCTGGTCCGCCCTCGGCGTCGGCGTGTACTTCCTCGCCCACCGCGGTGAGCAGGTCCCCACCGAACCGCCCACCGCCGCCGGCTACGCGGCCGAAGGCCCGACGATCCCGGCCGAGCGGTTCCACATCCTCGTGCCCGCCGCCTCCCCCCGCGAAAAATCGATCGTGGAGATGGCCTCGATGGTCACCCGGGCTTCCGATGGGCACCTCTCGATCATGCGCGTGATCCCGGTGCCGCGTGCCACGCCGATCTGGGCCGCCTCCGAGATCGACACCTCGTTCGACCTCAAGATGGTCGAGGGCCTGCTCGGGTTTGCAGGCTCCAACATCGACGCCTCCGCGGTGCTCATGGTCTCCCACGAAATCGAGGGGGCGATTGCGGAAAAGGCGCGGGACGACAACGTGAACCTGATTTTCGTCGGCTGGCGCGGCTCCACGAAGACCCGCAAGGCGATCTTCGGCGGCACGGTCGACGACCTGCTGCTGCGCGCACCGTGCGACGTCGCCGTGGTGCGCACGCGGATTGCGTGGGAGCCCGCGCAGTTCAAGCGCATCGCGCTGCTCTCCGGCCCCCACCGCCACTTGCGCCCGGCCGCCGACCTTGCGGCCGCGCTTTCGCGCGACCACCCCGTCCAGGTGACGGTGCTGCGCGTCGTGAAGTCGCACCGCGAACAGGCGGCCCCCGACGACGATGTCGAGGCGATTGTGGAGCACCTCCACCGCATCGGCCTTGACACATCCGTCCGGACGATCGTCAGCCTCTCCACCACCTCCGCCGTCATCAAGGAGTCCGACCGGTTCGACCTGCTCATCATCGGCAGCCCCCCCGGGTTCCTGCGCAAAGTGATCGCGCGGCGCGCCGAGGAGGAGATGGCGAAAGCGTCCAAGTGCCCGATCGTGCTGTACCGCCACCGCGGGGCCACCCCGTCGGACTTCTTGCAGCCCCTCGCCCGCACGCTGGTGCGGGACGAGGACGAACCCTCGAGCCTGCCGGTGGGGACCATCAAGGCCGGCAGGGGCAAATCGAAATCCCCCCGCGGCGAGGCACCGGACGGCGGCAAAAAGCCAGCCACCGAAACACCTAAATCAGACGATCCGGGTGCGAAGAACCCCTCGCCCTCAACAGCCCCGTAGTGTAGCGGTCAATCATGCGAGGCTCTGGACCTTGCGACGGCAGTTCGAATCTGCCCGGGGCTATTCCCTTTCTCCTTTCCGGTGGGTGGCGAAGGCCGGCGCTTCTGTTTTCAGCGCGCGGGCGGCGCGGTTTCGCGCGGCAGGATGACGCGGAAAACGGCCCCGTGCTTTCCGTCCTGGCGGTCCTCCACGGTGATGGAGCCGCCGTGGAGCAGGACAAGCTGGCGCGCGATCGCGAGGCCGAGCCCTATCCCCTCCGTCTTCGTCCGTGTCTGCTCGAGCCGAGTGAACCGCCGGAAGATCGCCTCGCGCTTGTCGGCCGGGATGCCGGGCCCTTCGTCCGTCACCTCGACAACGGCCTCAAGGGCCGTAAGCAGGATTCGGATGCGGACGGTGGTTTTCTCCCCCGTGTACTTGATCGCGTTGTCGATGAGATTCTGAAACACGCTTCGAATGATCGGGGCGGCCACCACGCGCGCGTGCTCGGCCCCGGGCTCCGTCGTGACCGCGAGCGTGACGCTCCTGCGGTCGGCGGCCCCCTTGAGGTTCAAGGCCTCGCGCTCGACGAGCGCCTGCAAGTCCACGCCCTCCCGCGACCGGAGGATGTCCTGCGGGTCGACGAGCCTTGAGAACAAGCGGGCGTTCTCCATCATGAGCTGGATTTGGCGCGCGGCGGCAAGCACGGACTGCGAGTATCGGTACACCGCGAGCGCATCGGCCGTGGACTGGGCGTCGAGGGCAATGAGCTCGCCGTACCCCGTGATGGCGTTCAGGGGGGCCTTGAGGTCGTGCCCGATCATCGAGATGAACAGGTCCTTCACTTCGCTCGCGCGGGAGAGCAAGATCTCGCGCGACCGCGTTTCGGTCTCGTCATGGATCGAGAGGAACACGAACCGGTCGCGCGGGCGGCCGGGCCCGCGCAAGCGTCTGCTCAACCCCCCCACATCGGCCGTCGCGACGATCGCTCGCAGCGCCCGCGCCCCCGGGTCCGGTACCTCGAGGGAGATCGAGACCTGCGGCACGTCACCCGCATCGACGCTTCGGATGGCTTCCGTGAGCCTCGCGCGCAGGGCGTCGGGCAGGGCAGCCCGATCTAGGGCGGTGAGGAGCCGTTCGCCTTGCATCCCCGGGTTCGACACGCCGAGCAAGGAATTGGCGGCGGGGTTCGCGAAGGTCACGAGGCCGCGCCGGTCGGCAACGACAAGGCCGTCTGGCAACGTCGCGAAGATGGTGCGGATCGCTGCGAGCGTGGTCGCCGGCACCTCGCGGATGAAGAGGATTCCGGCGAAGATCGCAACGCTCGCCGTGAGGAAGGGCACGGTCAGGTCGATGGCCGGTGAAAGCGCGTCGCGGAACACCACCATGCAAACGGCGGCCGCGCCGAAGGGCATGACGGCCGCCGCGCTCGCGCGCTTTGCGCTTGCACGCTCGAGCGCGGAGCCTGCCTTTCCGGCATGCCGGAGGAACATCACGCCGGCCGCAAGCGAGAGCGCCAGCCCGTAGCCGGCAAACAATCCAAGGCCCGAACCGGCGGTTGCGTGGAGGGCGCGGTCGATGATGGGGGTGTCGGCGATGATAAACTCGGTGCCGATGCCCACGAGCACCGCGCCGAGCGACCCTGTGTAAGCGAGCGCGAGAACGGGCTTGAACCAAAGCCGGTCGGCAAAGCGGGTGGACGCGCCAGCAACGTGCACAAGCGACGCCGGGACCAGGGCAAGCCCGATGAAACGCACGGTGTACCAAGCGTTCGCCTGGGCTTGGGCCTCCGCAGCGGCGGCAAGCCGCGCAAGGCCGTCGCCAAGGGTAAACGTGAACGCCGCGACCGCGAGGACGAGGAGCGCGGTTTTCGAGGGCCCCGGCGAAGTGTACCGCGAGACCACCGCGAAGAAACCGAGGACGATCGCCGCGCCCATGAGGCCCGGGAGCCCGTAGTAGATCTCCGCGCCCACCTCGACCCTCCGCTCCCTCGATCGCCCTTGGATGATTGTGGGGTCGGGCCCAATTCTCCCCTCGCGCCCCGCATACAGCGTTTAACGTGAGCGGCCCGGGCGACCTTTGCCCGTGGGCCCCGGCCGGCCACCGCCCGGGCGCCGCTCGCCGGCTCGCGGGCCGCGGGCGCGCTTCGGCGGTCCCTGCGCAAGGGCTGCCGCGGCACGCTTCTCAAACGCGGCGCGGAGCACTTCCCCAAGGTCGAGGCGCGATCCGAGCGCGTCCGCGCGCGCCGCGATCGCCGCTTTGCCGGCAAGCGCGCGCGCGATTCGCCCTCGCGCCCAATGGGGAGCTCCGTGCACGGCCGGGTGCTGAAACAGCACGCCGTGCTTCGGGGGGCGCTTGCCTTCCTTCAGGTGGCGAAAGAGCGCCCGCTCGGCGCCAAGGAGCTGCACCGTCGAAGCGGGCATCCGCGAGAGGCGGGTGAGCGAACCTGCCGACTCGATCAGCCGCGCGGCGAGCACCGGACCGACGACCGACGACAGGTTTGGCGCGACTTCCCGCGCACCAGCGCCGAGCGTCTTGCCCTGGCGCTCGGATTCGGCACGCAGCCGCACGGAGACCTCGGCAAAGGAGCGGACGGCCGCAAGGTCGCCCTCCGAGAGCGGCGAGCCCGAGCTCTGGGCCGCGTCCAGCCCGAGCGAGGCAAGCGTCTCCTCGCGGGGCGTGCCCCCCGCAACGAGCGCCGCATACCGCTCCGCCGCGACGAGCGTGGCAAGCTCCGGGAAATAGAGCCCGTACCACTCGCGCAGGCGCTCGTTCAGCCGGTTCTCGGACTCCCGCAGCTCGTCGAAGGCGCGCAGAGCCTGGACGACCGCACTGTCGCGCCCCCGCGCGCGCGCGACCGACGCGCGCGCAAGCAGGAGGAAGGCCTCGCGCCGCAGCGCGTCGCCAAAGCCAAACTCCTCGCCACGCGAGGCGAGGTCCAAGGGCGCGTCCTCGGGAGGCGCAAGGCTGCCGAGTTTCAGCTGGCGCCGCTCGGTCACCCGCAGGCCGGTCGCGCCTTGCGTAACCCGCCGCTCCTCGGCAAGCACCTCCCCCTGCTGGAGGAGGTCAAGGCGCCGCGCGATCTCGCGCGCGTTGTGTGGGAAAAGCTCCCGCGAACGGACCTCGGGCCCTTCGAGGAGGAATGTGCCAAACCAGGTGGTGCGGAGCGTGAGCGTGCCGGGGCCCCCCAAGCGGCAAGCGCCGCACCGTCAATCAAGCTTTCGCGGGTGCGGGGGGGCGCGGGCGCGGCCGTTCTAGGCGCGGCGCCGGCGCGAGGCCAGCGCGACCGCGGAGACCGCGACCGCGAGCCCCGCGAGGCTGGCGTCGAACCCGGGCAGGAACGAAGCCTGCGCGCCCACGCTCACGGCCTGCGTCTTCTCATTGTCGAGCTCGTTCTTCTCGAACACGAGGCCGTTCGGCTCGATGAGCCCCGTGACAGGGTCGACGGCGGCCGGATCGATGACAAAGCGAAGCTCGTGCTCGCCTGGCGTCGGGAGCCATGCAAAGGTGACGTACCCCTTCTGGCCGCCCGCGATCCGCGTCAGCTGGTCCGTGGCAATCTTTGACCCGAGGTCGTAGAACTCGACCATCACCGGCGTGGCTTCGATGTCGCCCGCGTTCGCGACGGCGAGCGTAATTGCGGTGATTTCGCCCGCGAGCGGGGTGGTCGGCGAGAAGTCGATGCGGTCGATCGAGAGGTCGGCGAGCCGGACCTCCGCGACGAGAAGGAGCGCGTCCTGCTCGCCCGACGCGCTCGTGGCGTGCGCCGTGAATTGGACTTCCTGCGCCGCCGTGGCGCGCGGCACCGTGATGAGGAGCCGGACATGGGCAGTCGCGCCGCCGAACAGCGCGACCGTGCTTGCGGGGACCGTGGTGTCCGTCGGGGCGTCGATGACGAGGAAGAACCGCGCGTCCCACGCCACGACATCGAGCGGCTCCACGGAGAGCGTGAAGTTGTCCGCGCCGTTCCCGAGGTTCTTGAGCTCAAGGTCGTACTGCAGGGTCTTTAGCGGCGAGCCCGCGAGCTTGAACTCCGTCGCGGTGATCTCGACCGAGAAGAACTGGACGACGCGCACCGGCAGCGGCACGAGGTGCGACACGATCGCGGAGTCGATGATGTTGGCCACCGGCAGGTGGGGCCCGGCCGAAGCGTGGGGGTCCGTTTGCACGCGCACGTCGAAGGTGCGCGCCTCGCTGTGCGGCACGAAGATCGACTGCACGAGGACCGAGTTCTGCACGAAGCTCATGCTCCACCCCGCTTCCTGCAGGTAGGGGGCGAGCGTGAGGGTCTCGTCGCCGTTTCCGGTGTTCGTGACCGTGACGGGGAACGACGCGATCCGGCCGACGCGCACGTCCGGCGCCGCCCCGACCTGGACGTCCAGCCCGTAGACGCGGTTCACGAAGGTCGTCACATCGGTGCTGCCGCTCGTGCCGAACTTGATGGCAAACGCGCTGACGACGAGCCCGAGCCTGGAATTCGCGATCGCATTGGCCGGCGCCGTCACCGTGAGCACCACTTCCGTGGTCTCGCCACCGCGCAGGAAAATCGTCTCGCGGTCGAGCGACGCCGTCCAGCCGGCTTGCGCGGGCTGCTGGCTCTCGACATTGATCTGCGCTTGGCCTGCAAGGTTCCCGATGTTGGAGATCGAGACCGTGTACCGGGCGGAGTCGCCGGGGTCGATGAACTGGCGCTCAAAGTCGGGGCGCATCTGGATGAAGAAGTTGGCCTTCACCTGGATGAGGATCTCCTTTGCGGAGGTCACCGTCATGTCGGCCGCGCTGCGGATCGTCACACCGATGCGCGCGAGCATGTTCGCGGGCGCAAGCGCCGTGTCCGTGGGGACGACAACCGTGACCGTGAAGATCCCCGTTTCCTTGGCGTCCAGCGCAAGAGAGGCCTTGTCCGTGGTGACGACCCACCCGGTCGGGGCCTGCGCCTCGCCCGAGAGGATGTCAATCTGGTCCTCTCGCACGTCGCCGGTGTTCGTCGCGACCATCGCGAACGAGATCGATTCCCCATTGTCGCCGACTTTCACATTGGTGCCCGTGTTGAGGAGAAGGCTCCGCGTCACTTGGACGTAGGTGTTGATTTCGATGCTGTCCCAGCTGCCCGGCGCCGTTTGCGACGAGGCATTGATCCTCATGTCCACATGGTCGCCCTTCTTCGCGGAGGGGGGCGCATGGATCGTCAGGTTGAGGGTGGTGACCTCGCCGGCGGCGAGGTTCTCGACGAGCGTCGAGTCGATGTCGATGCGCCATCCGTCTTGCGTGGCGCCCGGCGTGTAGCTGAGGTCGATCGAGTAGCTATCCGCGAGCCCGCCCTTGTTCTTCAGGAACATGGTGAGCCGCTTCGTCTCGTTCGGGTGGATGAAGAACAGGTTGGCAAGGTCGATCGGGTCGGCGAAGAGCTCGAGGGCGAAGTTGAACATGAACTTGTAGTAGATTTCTTGGTTGCCGTCGCGCAGGTCCGTCCAGGCCACGTGGAAGTTGTCGTCCGGGTCGGTCGCGATCCATGGCTCGATCTGGTCGTTGCTTTGCTGGGTGAGGCGCACATTCTCCGGGAGCGTCATGTCGGTGGGGCTCGTGAACAGGATGTTCTCGATCACGGCGTAGTAAATGTCCATGTTGCCGTTGCGCCGGTCCTCCCACACGACCACGGCAAGCCCGCTGGAGGTGCAGGCGATGCGGGGCATCCCGGCATTCACCGCGTTCGGCGTGATGATGATGTCATCCTGCTGCTTGATGCCGGAGCCGTTCACACGCGAGTAGTGGATCTTGCCGCCCGTCGTGGGGTCAAACCAGACGTTGTGCATGTCCCCGTTCGGGGTCTCGCAGACGTCGGCGATCTTGTAGTCCGACTCCTCGCGGACCTTCACCGACGGCATCGTCTTGATGCCGTACTTGTCCATGCGGCCGAGCCAGGTGCCCGTGGACGAGCCAAAGGTGAATTGGAAGTTGCCCGAATACCGGGAGGCCTTGATGAGGTCGAATTCGACGTGGGTGGCGACGTCGGACGACACGACGCGGTTTGTCCAAATTTCCGTGCCGTCGTTCGCAAGCTTGTGGTAGAACAAGTCCTCGCACTGGAACTTGTAGTCCTCGTTCGAGATGTGCACGGTGTCGTCCAGCCCGACCGCGAGGCTCGGGGTGTGGGACGAGGAACTGTCGACGGGGGCGACCTTTTTCTCCGCAACGAGTTCGTTGCCCTGGTAGTCGAACTTCGCGTAGCCCACGTTCTGGTAGTCGAAGTCGAAGGTGACATGGAGGTTTTCTTGGCTGTCAATGTCGATGGTGGGGCCGTAGGGGTATTGGGGGCCCCAGGAAGTCAGAACCTTG
>Ga0247727_10012457_pt1 | contig 14593 bp, 13 predicted proteins | sample WisWelCaveWW1625_FD_202498 | JGI IMG/M metagenome (GOLD analysis project Ga0247727, IMG submission 202498) | Biofilm microbial communities from Wishing Well Cave, Virginia, United States - WW16-25 | ecosystem: Environmental > Aquatic > Deep subsurface > Groundwater > Cave microbial mat | place... | reverse complement strand
GTCTGCGGCGATTCCACTGCTCCGCTTCCGCCGGAGTCAGGTTATCGAGCAGCAGCCGTCGCGCGCCGCAGCGGAGCGCTTCGTCCAGTTCTTCCAGCGTACGCACCTCGATCTCGACGGGCACGGTGGCGTTGGCCGCGCGTTCCAGCGCCTGGCGCACCCCGCCGGCCGCGGCGATGTGGTTGTTCTTGATGAGAACCGCGTCGAACAGACCCATCCGGTGATTGACGACGCCGCCGGCCGCGGCCGCCATCTTTTCCAGCCGCCGCAGGCCCGGAGTGGTCTTACGCGTATCGAGGATCCGGCAGCGGGTCCCGGCGACAGTGTCCACGCACCGGGCGGCGAGCGTGGCCACGCCGCTGAGCCGCTGGAGAAAGTTCAGCGCCGTGCGCTCGGCCGTGAGCAGCGTGCGCGCCGGTCCGGCGACGCGAGCGAGCGCGCGGCCGGCCTCCACGCGGTCGCCGCTGGCCGTATCGAGAGCCACTTCGACGGCGCCGCCGAGCAATTCATAGATTATCGGCAGCAGCTCGATGCCCGCCACCACGATCGGCTCGCGCGCCCAGAAGCGGCCCGACGCCGCCCGATCGGCGGCAACGCACAACTCCGTGGTTACGTCGCCTGAGCCGATGTCCTCTTCCAGCGCCAGGCGTACGGCCTGGCGCACTTCGGGATGGGTGGAATCGAATGGCATCGGTGGGATCTCCTCCACCATAGCGCGACTCCCCCCCGCTTGCCTTCGTCCGAGCCTGGGAGTAGAGTCTAGAGGGCGAGCGTAAGAGGGGGAATCATGCTGAGCACGAAACTGGTCCTCGTCGGAATTCTGATCTGCCTGCCGGTCTGGGGCGGCCCGTGCACGATGGCGCCGCTAACCACTTATGTCGGATTCAGCTCCACCGGTTGCACCTTCGGCAGCTTCACCTTTAAGGACTTCACTTTCTCCGTGCTCGGTATGAGCGGCGGCTACACTCCGCTCGGCGCCGGCGGCATCACGGTGAATCCGGCGGCAGCGCCCGGCATGCTGGCGTTAAATTTCGGCGGAGCCTTCAGCGTGACGGGTAATGAGTCCGTGGACTACCTCATCACCTACACCGTGGATCCTCCGCCGATCATCATCCATGGCTGGGACCTCGATCTGTTCACGTTTACACCGGTGGCGCCGGGGCTCGCCAGTATCACCACGGATCTGTGCCGGACCTCGGCCTTCAGCGGCGCCGTCTGTCCGGCAGGGGCGGCCAATACGTTTTCCCTGAATGTGTTTCACGACGGCACGGGCGGTTCAGTGACCAGCACCGGAGTGGGGTTCGCGCCGACCAATGTGGTTGGCGTGCGCAGTTCGATCTCGCTGGACGGCAACGGAGCTTCGGCCGATTTCGCCAGCTTCACCAACACCACCGATCTGATTCCGGAGCCGTCGACGTTTCTGCTCATCGCCGGGGGGCTGTGTGCCCTGGGGCTGTTGCGGCGGCGCCGCCGATTCTGACTTCTGACTCTTCACTCCTCACTCCTGTCTTCTTCCTACCGCATCGCCTTCCGAAACAACGCCAGGTTCGCCTCCAGATCTTTCCGCAGATCGGACGCCGCTTCGCCGGCCCGCGCAGGGGGAACCAGAGCCAGCGCATGCTCTTCGGCCGTGATCGCCAGCGCGGTGTCGCCGGCCCCATGATAGGCGAGGGCGAGCATGTCGAGCGTCCGCGGATCGGTCCCATTGGTGAGTGCCACGGCCTTGCTGGCGTAGGGGAGCGCCAGATGCGGATTGCGGAGATCGGCTAGTGGAGTGGTCACCAGCAGCCAGACATACTGTTGCAGATCGAATTCGGACGCCTCCGGCAGGTCCACCAGCTCTCGCAACTCCGCCAGTGCGCGCTGGGTCACCACGCGTGCTTCGCCCATCTGGCCGGCCTTGGCCAGCAAGTCGGCGAGCCGTCCCAGCGCGGCGCACACGTCCCGCTGGTACTGCTTGTTCCGCGGATCCTCCCGCGCCAGCGATTCCGACAGGCTCAGCGCGCGACGGAAACTCTCGATGGCGTCTTTGTCCATGCCGGCCGTGGACAGGATATCGCCATAGACGAGAGAAACGGCGGAGAGGTCGCGGCGTGCCTCCGGGCTGGTGGGACTCGCTGTGAGCAGATCCTCGAACGTCGCCAGACCTCGGCGCAATCTCTCCAGCCCCGCCTGCGTTTGGCCGCTACGGGCCATCATCTCGCCGACGCGATAGCTGGCGAGCGCGAAGGCGCGGCGCGCCTCGGGGTTGCGAGCGTCCTGGTCCGTCCACTGCTCGGCCAGAGCCAGCGAGCGGCTGTAGCTGGCCAGGGCGCCGCGCAGGTCGCCGATCTGGTATTGGAGCAGGCCGATGCGTGGCGTGATCTCGACGATATCGCGACGGGCCTCACCAGCCGGCGTTTTCCCGGCGAGCGCCTCAAAGACCCCCAGTGCGCGGCGGTAGTGATCGAGCGCCTCCTTGCGATCGCCACCCAGCGCCGCCAGGTCGCCCAGCTTCCCGCTGGCACGGGCGATGTTGCGCCGCGCGGCCTGGTTGGCCGGTTCGGCGTCGGCCAGCGCCCCGGCAATCTCCAGCGCTTTGCGATAGCTCTGCTTCGCCCCGGCGCGCTCACCCAGGTGGGGCCCGTAGAGGTTGTTCTGCACATCGCCCACTTTGAGATACCCGTCCATCAGCTCGCTTTGGATCTGCGGGTCGCCCGCCGATTCCAGTGAGAGACGGTGCAAGTAGTCCAGGCCCTTGTCCAACAGAACCTTCCGGGCCGACGTTTCTCCACTGCGAATGGCGTCGTCGAACTCCAGCAGCACGAAGCGCGCCAGTTGCCGCACGTCCTGGAACCGCCGCTCCGCGATCACTTTCTCGCGCCGGGCCGTGCGCGCGTAGTAGGCGCTCGTCACCGTGCTGGCCAACAGCGCCAGGCTCACCAGGATCGCGGCCGCTACCGCCGCCGTATGTCGCAGGATGAACTTGTGGACCCGGTAGGCCGTCGTCAGATTGCGGGCCGACACCGGCAATTGGAAAAGGTGCTTCCGGATGTCCTCCGACAGGCGCTCCACCGAGGCGTAGCGGCGTTGCGGCTCCTTCCGCAGGGTGGTGAGGAGGATGGCGTCCAGGTCGCCGCGCAGCAGGCCCGCCAAGCCTCTTGGAGTCGTGGAACGGCCGGCGCACGGCGACGGATCCAGGCGCGATGCCACCTCGCTGGGCGCCTCCGGATCAGCCTCGCAGATCGCCTCGATCAGATCTCCCCGCGATTCCGCGCGCCCGTAGGGAGACTGCCCGGTCAGCAACAGATACAGCAGCACGCCGAGGGAGTATTGATCGCTGGCGGTAGTGATCGGTTCACCACGAACCTGCTCCGGGCTGGCGTACTTCGGCGTCATCGGGTGGGTTCCCGGAGTGGTTTGTCCCAGCGCCTGGTTAGAGTACTCGGGCCGCAGCAGCTTGGCGATGCCGAAATCCAGCAGTTTGGGAACCCCCTGCGCGGTCACCAGAATGTTGCCCGGTTTCAGGTCGCGATGCACCACCAGGTTCTGATGCGCGCAGTGCACCGCTTCGCAGACGACGCGGAACAGCGCCAGCCGCTCGGCCACGGACAATCTGTGGTGGTCGCAGTACTGATCGAGCGGCGTGCCCTCGATGTACTCCATCACCAGGTAGGGCAGTCCCTCGCTGGTGGTGCCGCCATCGAGCAGCCGCCCGATGTTGGGATGTTCGAGCGACGCCAGCACCTGGCGCTCGTTGCGGAACCGCCGCACAATGGTGGCGTTGTCCAGACCCGGCTTCACGATCTTGACGGCGACGATCTTCTCGAACTGCTCATCGGCGCGCGCGGCGGCGTACACCGAGCCCATCCCGCCGCTGCCGATGCGCCGCAGGATTTTGTACGGCCCCAGACGGCGGCCCTCCATGGCCTCCTCCGGGCGCGCGGTGCGCGGCAGCACCGAGAGCAGCGAGGCGGCGGCCAACGCGGCCGCGGGCTGGGCCATCAGCCGCGAGGATCCGGCGTGGGCATCGAGCAAGGAGTCGACCTCGCCCCGCAACTCCTGATCGGGGCCGCAGGCCTGCTGCAGGAAGGCGGTCCGCTCCTCCTGCGACCGCTCGACGGCGGCGTCAAATAGATCCCGAATCTGCTTCCATCGCTCCGGAGTCACCAGCGGCTCCTTGCATTTCCCGGTACAGCCACGCCCGGGCCGAATTCCAGTATCGTTTGACGGTGGCCGTGGAAACCTTCATCACTTCGGCGGTCTCCTCCACCGACAACCCGCCGAAGAAGCGCAACTCGACCACGCGCGCCTGGTCGGCATCGAGCGCCGCCAGCCGATCCAGCGCCTGGTCGATGGCCAGCACCTCCGCCAGCCGGTCCTCGCTGACGGCCATGTTGTCTTCCAGTTCCACCTTGTGGCGGGGACCGCCGCGCCGATCGGCCTGTTTGGCCTTGGCATAATCCAGCAGCACGCGACGCATCATCGTCGCCGCCACGCCCAGAAAGTGCGCGCGATTCTCCCATTCCGCCTGTTGGTCCACCAGCCGCAGGAAGGCTTCGTGTACCACCGCCGTGGGCTGCAACGTGTGGTCCTTGCGCTCGCCGGCCATGTAGTGACCGGCGATCCGCCGCAACTCGTCGTAGACCAGCGGCAGCAACTGCTCGATCGCCGCTTGGTTGCCGCGGTTGATCTCCGCCAGGATCTGCGTGACCTGGTTGCGGGGTTCCATAACCGTAGGGGTCACCTACAGCATAGCTCGTAGGGTGGGTCAGGGCCCGACCACGAGCACCGCTTTGCCGGCCACCTGCCGGTCCGCCAGCGCGCGCAGTCCGGCCGGCGCATCCTCCAGCGGCAGGCTACGCGAAATCGCCGGACGGATGGCCCCGGCCGCGTACCTCGCCATGAGATCAGCGTGCGTTTCGGCCAGGTAGCCCGGCGTGCGGAACGCGTACCCGCCCCACACAGCTCCGACGATCGCAATGTTCTTCAGCAGAATGCGATTGGCGGCCACCGTGGGAATGCGTCCCGAAGCGAAGCCAATGATCAGTAGCCGGCCCTCGGGCGCGATGCACTTGGTCGACAGATCGAACGCATCGCCGCCCACCGGATCGTAGATCACATCGGCGCCGCGCCCGCCTGTGATTTCCTTCACTCCGTCGACCCAGCCCGGATGCGCGTAGCTCAGGGCGAAGTCGGCGCCTTGGGCGCCGCAGAAGTCCAGCTTCTCCTGGCTGCTCGCGGTGGCGATCACGCGCGCCCCCAGCGCTTTGCCGATCTGAATCGCCGACATGCCCACGCCGCTCGCCCCGGCGTGCACCAGCAGCCACTCGCCGGGCCGCAGCGCCGCGCGCAGCTTCAACGCAAACAGGGAAGTGTGATACACCAGCAGCGTGGCGGCTTGGGCGTTGCCCAGCGCATCGGGAATGGGGAACGTGTGATCCGCGCGCGCCAGCGTGTATTCGGCGAATCCGCCGTTCTCCGGAAACGCCATCACGCGCTGCTCGCCCTCGAACCCGCTGACACCGGAGCCCGCGGCATCGATCGTCCCCGCCACCTCCGCGCCGGGCGTGAACGGAAACGCCGGCTTCATCTGGTACTTGCCCTGGATTTGCAGGATGTCGAAAAAGTTGAGTCCGGCGGCGTGATTGCGGATGCGCACCTGGCCCGGACCGGGCTCGGGAACCGGAACGTCGGCGAGCGTCATCTGCTCCGGCTCTCCCCAATGCGTGACCTGCCAGGCTTTCATGCGAAGTCCAGTATACTCTCGATGATGAGGAGAACCGCACTTGAACTTTGAATATTCCGAGAAGACCAGGGAACTTCAGAAACGGCTGCTGGCATTCTTTGACGAACACATTCATCCGAACGAAGCCAAGTACGAGCAGCAGGTGAACGAAGGGGACCGCTGGCAGCCGGTTCCGCTGCTGGAAGAGCTGAAACCCAAAGCCCGCGCCGCGGGCCTGTGGAATCTCTTCCTGCCGGAGAGCGAATACGGCGCCGGCCTCACCAACCTCGAGTACGCGCCGCTGTGCGAGATCATGGGGCGCGTGCCGTGGTCCTCGGAGGTGTTCAACTGCTCCGCTCCCGACACCGGCAACATGGAGGTGATCGAGCGCTACGGCAGCGCCGAGCAAAAAGACCGCTGGCTCAAGCCCCTGCTCAACGGCGAGATCCGCTCCTGCTTCGGCATGACCGAGCCGGAGGTGGCCAGCTCGGACGCCACCAACATCCGCGCCTCGATCGTCCGCGACGGGGACAGCTATGTTCTCAACGGCCGCAAGTGGTGGACCTCGGGCGCCGGCGATCCGCGCTGCAAGATCTGCATCTTCATGGGCAAGACCGATCCGGGCGCGCCGCCGCACAAGCAGCAGTCGATGATTCTGGTCCCCATGGACACACCCGGGGTGAAGATCGAACGCCTGCTCAGCGTTTACGGCTACGACCACGCTCCGCACGGGCATGCCGAGGTGTTGTTCACCAGCGTGCGTGTGCCGGCCTCGAACCTCCTGCTCGGCGAGGGGCGTGGCTTCGAGATTGCGCAGGGGCGGCTGGGACCGGGACGCATCCACCACTGCATGCGCCTGATCGGAGTGGCCGAACGGGCGCTCGAATACATGTGCAAGCGCGTGCATTCCCGCGTGGCGTTCGGACGCAAGCTCGCCGAGATGGGGACCATCCGCGCCGACATCGCCGACTCGCGCATGGAGATCGAGCAGGCCCGCCTGCTGGTGCTCAAGGCCGCTGCCATGATGGATACGGTCGGCAACAAGGCCGCCCGCGCCGAGATCGCCATCATCAAAGTGGTGGCGCCGAACCTGGCGCTGCGCGTGCTCGACCGCGCCGTGCAGGCTCACGGCGGGGCCGGCGTCTGCGGCGATTTCCCGCTGGCCTCGCTGTGGGCCAGCAGCCGCACGCTGCGGCTGGCCGACGGTCCAGACGAGGTGCACCGCGAGGCCATCGCCAGGATGGAGCTGAAGCGATGGGCATGACGCCGCGACATCCTGCTGCTCGGAGGGGCGAACGATGAAGAAGACCTTGTTGTTCCTACTGGCGTTGCCGCTGGCCGCCGACGAACGCCTGCTCAGCACGCTGTGGACGCAGACGGCCTCCGAGTACCGGGGCGCTGCTCTCCAAGCCTATCGCAGCGCGACCGTGATGCTGGATCGCGCGCTGGCCGACGTTACCTGGACCGCTGCCCTGGAACAGAAGCCTCCGTTTGGAAAACTGCCTCCGGCGGTGATCCTGGATGCCGACGAAACCGTGCTCGACAAATCCCCGTTCCAGGCGCGCCTGATCCGCGCCGGAGCCGAGTTCCTGCAGCCGGCCTGGGACGCGTGGGTCGCCGAGAGCGCTGCCCAGCCTGTTCCTGGCGCGGCCGAGTTCTGCCGCTACGCAGCCTCTAAGGGCGTGACCGTCTTCTATGTGACCAACCGAGAGGCGAAGCAGGAGGCTGCCACGCGGGATAACCTGCGCGCGCTTCAGTTCCCCTTGAGCGACAAAGTGGACACGCTGCTGCTGCGCGCAGAGAAACCGGAGTGGACCTCCGACAAAAGCTCGCGCCGCGCCGACGTCGCCCGGCGCTATCGCGTGCTGCTGCTGGTTGGCGACGACCTGGGCGATTTCCTCTCCGGGGTGCGCGTTTCCGTGGAAGCCCGTCAGGCGCTGGCCTCGCCGCAGGACCGCTACTGGGGCACGCGCTGGATCATCCTGCCCAATCCCATGTACGGCTCCTGGGAGGATGCGCTATTCGGCCACGACCGGACGTTGAGCCGTGAAGAGAAATTGCGCCGGAAGCTGGAGTCGCTGCGGATCGCGCCGTAGTTCGACGTGGCGCAAACCTCCGGTTTGCAGGCGGGCCTCGGGCCCGCTGAATGCCGGCCGGAGGCCGGTATGAGATCCGATAGAATCGGATCTCATGCGCAGTCTAGTCCTTCTGCTCGTCCTCGCCAGCGCCATCCCGGCGCAGCCCTCCCCACCCGCCGCCGCCCGCGCCTGGCGGGAGGCGAACGAGCGCGCCATCGTCGAGGAGTTCATCGAGCTGCTTTCGATCCCCAACGTCGCGCGCAACGTCGCCGATATGCGACGCAACGCCGCCCTGATCCAGAAGATGCTCGAAAAGCGCGGCGTCCGGACGCGCCTGCTGGAGACCGCCGGCGGGCCGCCGGCCATCTACGGTGAGCTGCACACGGACGGCGCCAGGGAAACCACCGTCTTCTATGCTCACTACGACGGCCAGCCCGTGGAGCCGGCGCAGTGGGCGAGCGGCGATCCGTTTCGTCCCGAGTTGCGTGACAAGCCATTGGAAGCCGACGGCCGCGTGATCGCGCTGCCGCCGCCGGGGCGGCCGTTCGATCCCGAATGGCGCCTCTATGCGCGCTCGGCTTCCGACGACAAGGCGCCGGTGATCACGATCCTGACGGCGCTCGACGCCCTGCGCGCGGCCCGCATCCCGCTCGCCAGAAACATCAAGTTCTTCCTCGACGGCGAAGAAGAAGCCGGCTCGCCGCACCTGGAAGAGATCCTACGCGCCCACCGCGAACTGCTCACCGCTGGGCTTTGGCTGTTCTGCGACGGCCCCGTGCATCAGAACCGCAGCCAGCAGGTGGTGTTCGGCACGCGCGGCCACGCGGGATTCAACGTCAGCGTCTACGGCGCGCGCCGCGAACTGCACAGCGGCCACTACGGCAACTGGGCGCCGAATCCGGCCATGATGCTGGCGCAGCTTCTGGCATCGATGAAGGACGGCGATGGCCGCGTGCTGGTTCAGGATTTCTACCAGGGCGTCGAGCCGCTCAGCGAGACCGAGAAGCGCGCGCTGGCGGACGCGCCGGTGTTTGACGAGGAGCTGCGCAAAGAGGTGTGGCTCGGCCGCACCGAGAACAGCCCGCGCCGGCTGGACGATCTGATCACGCTGCCGTCGCTGACGGTGCGCGGCCTGGCCAGCGCCGGCGTCGGTCCGCAGTCGCGCAACGTGATTCCAGCTTGGGCGACAGCCTCGCTCGAAGTCCGATTAGTAAAAGGCCTGGACTATCGCGTGGCCGTCGATCGCGTGATCGCGCACATTCGCGGCCAGGGCTATTTCGTCACCGAGTCCGAGCCCGATGCGGCCACCCGGCTGGCCCATCCACGTGTGGCCCGTATCGTCCGCGGCGACGGCTACAACGCGGTGCGCACCTCGATGGATCTGGAAATCTCCCGGCGCGTCGTGGCCGCCGTCGAGTCCGCTCGCGGCCCGGTCATTCGGCTGCCCACCATGGGCGGTAGCCTGCCCCTGGAGCCGATCGTCAAAGTGCTGGGGCCGCCGCTGGTCATCGTGCCCATCGCCAACCATGACAACAACCAGCACGGCCACAACGAGAACATCCGCATCCGCAACCTGTGGGATGGCATCGAGACCATGGCCGCGCTGCTGGCAATGAAATAGCGCGCGCTTGGCCGCTGCGGTTCGCTATTCTGGAAGTTCCCTGATTCGTACCATGATTCAAACGTTGTTCGGTTCCACTCCGGCGCAGCCCAACCTGCTGGACCGCCTCAAGGCGGGCATCCAGAAGACGCGCGCCGGCTTGGTGGAGCGGTTGGAAGACACGCTGGCCGGCAGGAAAGAGATCGACGCCGGACTGCTGGAGGAGCTGGAGCACACGCTGATTTCGGCCGATGTCGGCGTGCGCACGGCCACCGAGATTCTGGAGCGCATCCGGCAGCGCGTGGACCGCAGCCTGGTGGGCGACGCGCAAGAGCTGCGCAGCCTGATCCGCGAGCACCTGCTCGAAGTCCTGCAGGGCGCCGAGCGGCCGCTGGCGCGGGTGGCCGAGCCGCCGGCGGTGGTGCTGGTGGTGGGAGTGAACGGCACCGGTAAGACCACCACCATCGGGAAGCTGGCGAATTTGTACAAGAGCGAAGGGCGCAGCGTTCTGCTGTGCGCCGCCGACACCTTCCGGGCGGCGGCCATCGAGCAACTGGAGATCTGGAGCCAGCGGGTGGGCGTCGACCTGATCCGGCAGCAGCCCGGGTCGGATCCGTCGGCGGTGCTGTTTGACGCACTGCAAGCGGCGCAGGCGCGGCGCGTGGACTATCTCATCGTCGACACCGCCGGCCGGTTGCACACGAAGGTGAATCTGATGGCGGAGCTGGAAAAGATGCGGCGGACGGCCTCCCGCCTCGCGCCCGACGCGCCGCACGAGGTGTTGCTGGTGCTGGACGCGACCACCGGCCAGAACGGGCTGGAACAGGCCCGGCGGTTCACTGAGTCCAGCGGCGTCACCGGGATGGTGATCACCAAGCTGGACGGGACAGCCAAGGGCGGCATCGCCATCGCCATCTCGCGCGAGCTGAATCTGCCGATCCGCTACATCGGCGTGGGCGAGCAGGTGGGTGATCTGCTGCCGTTTGACCCGGAACAATTCATCGCCTCGCTTTTTGAAAAATGAACCCCGAGCTGCTGCGTGAAGCGATCGAGCTGGCGCGCCAGGGCCAGGGACGCACGAGCCCCAACCCGCTGGTGGGCGCCGTGTTGGAGCGCGACGGCTCGGTGGTCGGCCGCGGGTTCCACACCTGGGCTGGCCTCGACCACGCCGAGGTCGTCGCTTTGCGGGAGGCGGGGGAGGCGGCGCGCGGGGCGACGCTCTACATTAATCTCGAGCCCTGCTCGCACCAGGGCCGCACCGGCCCGTGCGCCGACGCGCTCATCGCCGCCGGAGTCCGGCGCGTGGTGGCGGCCATGCAGGATCCCAATCCGCGCGTGCGCGGGGAAGGCTTCCGCAGGCTGCGGTCGGCCGGTGTCGAGGTGACGCTGGCTGACGATTTCGCCGGCGAAGCCGAGAAGCTCAATGAGCCTTTCGTCCACTTCATGCGGACGGGACGGCCGCTGGTGACGTTGAAAGCCGCACTGACGCTGGACGGCAAAATCGCCGCGCCGGAGGACAACGTCGGCTGGATCACAAGCGAGAAGGCGCGTGCGCACGTGCAGCAGGTGCGCCACGCCTCCGACGCCATCCTCACCGGGATCGGCACGGTGCTGGCGGACAACTGCCACCTCACCGACCGCACTGGACTGGAGCGCAGCCGCCCGCTGTTGCGCGTCGTGCTGGATTCGCAATTACGGATGCCGCTGGACTCGCGCATGGTGACCGGCTGCCGATCCGACTTGTTGATCGTCACCACCTCGGCGGCGGCGGCCGAACGGCGGCAGGCGATCGAGAGCCGCGGGGCCCGCGTGGTGGTGTTCGATGGCGCTCACGGCCGGACCGATCTGGGACTGCTGGTCGAGTACCTGGCGCGGGAGCAACACCTTTCGCTGATGGTGGAGGCGGGCAGCAAGGTCAACTGGGCTTTCCTGGAAGGCGGCTGGGCCGACAAGATCCTGTTCTATTACGCGCCCAAGATCCTGGGCGGGCTGCAATCGCTTCCGGTGGCCGGCGGCAAGGGACGTCGCCGCCGCGTCGACGCAATCCGGTTTCGGGGCCTGACGATGCATCCAATCCCGCCGGACGAATTCGCGGTCGAGGCGTTTCTAGTGCGGGACTAATCCCATGTTCACGGGCATCATCGAGGAGACCGGCACGGTCGAGAGCCTGGAGACCCTTCCGGCCGGCGCCCGACTGCGCGTGCGCTGCGCCCTGGTGCTCAGCGACGCCGCCGAGGGCTCCAGCATCGCCGTCAACGGCGTGTGCCTGACCGCCGTGGGACTGGCGGCCGGTTCGTTCGCCGCCGACCTGGCGCCGGAGACGCTGCGTCGCACGAACCTGGGCGATCTGACGCCCGGCGCGCTGGTGAATCTCGAGCGGCCGCTCTCGCCCAGCGGGCGGTTGAGCGGCCACATCGTGCAGGGGCATGTCGACGGGGCCGGGGAATTGGTATCGCTCGAGCCGCTGGGCGGCGAGAACTGGTGGCTGCGCGTGCGCGCGCCGGCCGAGCTGGACCGCTACCTGGTGTACAAAGGCTCGGTGGCGATCGACGGCATCAGCCTGACGGTGGCCGCCGTCGACGACGGCGTAATGGCGATCACGATCATCCCGCACACCTGCCAGAACACCAACCTGCGGCTGCGGCGGCCGGGAGATCGCCTCAACATCGAGTGCGACATCCTGGCCAAGTACGTCGAGAAGATGATGGAGGGAAATCAGTTCAACCGCAGAGGCGCGGAGATCACAGAGCTCAAGAACAAGAGCGCCTAGCCTAGCCTGGCTTTTCTCTGTGTCCTCTGCGTCTCCGCGGTGATTCTTCCTTGCCTCGCTAGTTCCGCAGCTCGGTGGCGATCTCAGCAGCCACGCGCCGCGCTTCCTCCAGCGCCGCTTTCTCGAAGCTGATCGCGCCCACGCGCGGATGGCCGCCGCCGCCGTAGCGCTCGCAGATGGTGGCCAGATTGTGGACCGGCTCGCGGGACGCCCAGGGATTGGAGCCGACCGAAACCTTGGTGCGGAAGCTCGAGATGCTCACCGAGACCGTGTAGACGGAATCCGGGTACAGGTAGTAGGGGATGAACTTGCTGTAGCCTTCCAGGTCGTGGGCGCTGAGGTCGAAGAAGACCACCTGGCCGTGGTTGGTCGACGCGTTCCGGATGATGTCGATGGATTCGACGTGGCGCTCGTGCAGCGGGCGGTAGACACGCTGCATTTCCGGTTCGCGGATGATCTCGGCCAGCGGCCGGTGCCGCATCCACCGGATGATCTTCTGCACCACGTCGGATCCTTTGGCGGCCTCGATCACCAGCACCAGTTGGGTGGCCGGAGATTTCAGCTCGACTGCCTCGGAGGCGTTGGCATATTGCGCGCCGTCGATGATATCGGCCCACTGGATCAGCTCGGCCAAGTCCGGCGCCTCGAAGCCGAACCGCTCGCGAGTAACGTGCGCCAGGAACTTGGTGCAGGACTTGAAGGACGGATCGAACAGTTTGCGCCCCGATGTGTCGCGGCGGTAATGCTCACCGTCCTCGGCGTTCAGGAAAGCACTCTGGTGGTGGTCGAACCACCAGGTGAGCTTGGGGTTGGAGGAATATTTGAAATCGACGATGGCATTGACGTCACCATCGAACAGCGCGTCGTCGAACGTCTGCGCCGGCTGGTGCGACATGCCCGTGAACAGGAACTCGGCGCCGGGGTGGACCTTCTCTTCAATGAACCGCGTGAAGAAGGCAGCCGACGCGGCTCCGTCGAAACAATGGTCGTGATAGAGAACCCTGACGCGCATACGCCCCACTCCGATAAAGCGCACAACGGAACGCGGCGGCTTCGTCTTCTCAACCGCTTGCGGACGCCGCCGCGTCCTGTGCGCACAAAGCGAATAAAACTCCATAGATTGCACTAAAACGCACCCGGAAAGCAAGTGGCTGATGATTCCGATGAGGCGCCCAGGCCTCGCCTGCTAAAATCGAGCTGATGACCAAAGACACGATCCTCTCTTTTATCAAGGACATCGGCATCGTCCCGGTGGTCCGCACCGCCAGCGCCGACAGCGCCATCCGCGCCATCGAGGCCATCTATCGCGGCGGCATCCGGGCCGCCGAGATCACCATGACTGTGCCGGGCGCTATCCGGGCGCTGGAGAAAGTGGCCGACCAGTTCGGCGGAAAGATTGTGCTCGGCGCCGGCACCGTGTTGGATCCGGAAACGGCGCGGGCGTGCATGCTCGCCGGAGCGGAGTTCTTCGTCACTCCTGCCCTCAAAGTCTCGGTGATCGAAATGGTGCACCGCTACTCGAAGGTCATTTGCCCGGGCGCGCTGACGCCCACCGAGGTGCTCACCGCCTGGGAGGCCGGGGCCGACATCGTCAAAGTGTTCCCTTGCGGCAACGTCGGCGGACCGAAGTACATCAAGGCGCTGAAGGCGCCGTTCCCTCAAATCGAAATGATCCCGACTGGGGGAGTGAACCTGGACACGACGGCGGAGTTTTTGAAGGCCGGCGCCTGCGCCGTGGCCGTCGGCGGTGAACTGGTGGACGCCAAGACCATCCAGGAGGGCCGCTACGAAGTCTTCGAGGATCGCGCCCGGCAGTATCTGGCGGTGGTGGCCCAGGCGCGCGCGGAGATGAAGCCGGCGGCTTGAAGTAATGGGAACAGTGGCGAGCCAGAAACCACGTGTTTGGGCGATTGTGGCGCACGCACTCGTGCGTGCGGCGTCGCCACTCGTGGCGACGCACAGTATGGCGGAAGAAGAGCCCTCGGCGTCGAGCTGAGTCTCGGCGCACCACTCACGAGTGCGCGCGCCACATCGTTAAGTTAGCGCCTATGGGCCAGAGACCCGCTTGCAAGCCGGCGGCCTAGCGATCTGCGCGGTGGCGGCTGACACTGCTACACTGAGAATCCGCTATGGCTATCAGCAAAAACCTGCTGGACCTGTTGGACATCCTGGTGTGTCCGCTGTGCAAGACGCCGGTGGAGCTCAAACAGGACGAGAACGGGCTGAAGTGCGTGCAGTGCAAGCGCGTCTACCCGATCCGGGACGACATCCCGGTGATGTTGATCGACGAGGCGCGCATCGAGGAATAACCGGGTAAGAGGCGGCCTTCGGTTTCCACGCGGCGGCGGCACAGCATGAGCAGCTCTCCACTCCAGTCCCTGCCCTCCGGCGGGCGCATCCTGGTGATCCGCCTCCGCTCGCTGGGCGACTGCGTGCTG
>Ga0247727_10012456_pt1 | contig 14593 bp, 10 predicted proteins | sample WisWelCaveWW1625_FD_202498 | JGI IMG/M metagenome (GOLD analysis project Ga0247727, IMG submission 202498) | Biofilm microbial communities from Wishing Well Cave, Virginia, United States - WW16-25 | ecosystem: Environmental > Aquatic > Deep subsurface > Groundwater > Cave microbial mat | place... | reverse complement strand
CAACACGGAATTAGAGCACTACCCGTCTCGTGCCCTTTCTGTCATACTTTGTGCTTCCGACTCTTGCGTCATTTTCACCCAACGGCATAATGGAAGAGTCGCCCCTTCTCATGGCCACTACTCTCGCCACCAAAAACGACAAGCGCGATGAGGTTCGCCTCCTCGTCAATTCCCGCCATCCCATCATCGCTGTTGAAACCTACGAGGAGGCTCGTGTCGAGGAGTTGCTGGCCGAGGTCGCCGTCGAACTAGAGGTCCCCCTCTTCATCTGGAGCGTCACCTCCGGCCTTATGCGTCGTGGCACCACTCAGCCCATCTATCAGACCGACCAGCCTGAGCTCGCCCTTGCCAACATCAGCCAGATCCGCGGCGACGCTCTTTATCTTCTGAAGGACTTCGCGCGGTATCTCGACCAGGACCGCATTCTCCGTCGCATGCGTGAGCTCGCCCAGGGTTTCCGCGAGGTTCGCCGTTCCATCATCCTGTCCAGCCCTACGCTCAAGCTCCCATCCGAGCTGGACGACCAGGTTGTTCCCTTCCATCTCGACCTTCCGGATGCTGGCTTGCTCCTTCCCCTGGTTTTGGAAACCGTAGGAACCCTCCGCAAGCAGCATGCTCTCAAGGTCGAGCTCGATTCCACCGGCATGCGCCTCCTCGCGCAGAATCTCATGGGGCTTACCCTCGACGAAGCTCGCCGCACTCTCACTCGCTGCCTGCTCGCCCGCAACCGCGCTGACCAGGCTGTTCTCAACGAAGTTCTCGACGCCAAGCGCAATGCCCTGCGCCAAGAAGGCGTTCTCGAGTACATCAAGACCGGCCCCACCTTTGCCGACGTCGCCGGCCTCTCCAATCTCAAGGAGTGGCTTCACAAGCGCCGCGGCGCCCTCACTCCCGAAGGCCGCAAGTTTGGCCTTGAGCCTCCCAAAGGTATTCTCATCACCGGCGTTCAGGGCTGCGGCAAAAGCCTCGCCACCAAGGCCGTCGCCGCTGAGTGGGGCCTCGAGCTCGCCAAGCTTGACGCTGGCTCCATCTTCGACAAATTCATCGGCGAATCGGAAAAACGCTTTCGCAAAGCTCTCGAAGCTGCCGAACAGCTTGCCCCGATTGTCCTCTGGATCGACGAAATCGAAAAAGGATTCTCCAGTACCACCGCCAGCGCCGACGTGGACGCCGGCCTGTCCCAGCGCATTCTCGCCACCTTTCTCACTTGGTTGCAGGACCGACAGTCGGGCGTCTTCATCGCCGCCACCTCCAATAACATTTCTGTTCTCCCGCCCGAACTTCTCCGCAAAGGCCGCTTCGACGAAATCTTTTTCGTGGACCTTCCCGACGCCGCCTCCCGTGCTGACCTTTTCCGTATTCATCTCAAACGCCGTGGCCGCGATGCCGCGGGATTTGATCTCACCAAACTTGCCGCCGCCAGTGACGGCTTCTCCGGTGCCGAAATCGAACAGTCCATCGTCAGCGGCCTCTACTCCGCCTTCTCGGCGCAGCAACAGCTTACGACCGAGATCCTCATTGCCGAACTCCGCTCCACGCGCCCCCTCTCCGTCACTCGTGCCGAAGACATCGCTGCTCTCCGCTCCTGGGCCCGCAACCGCGCCGTCCCCGCCTAGTGTCGCCGCTATCTTTTCTACGAGAGTGAGGCAGTCGGCTCACCGGCCTTCGGGCTAGCGGTAATCTGCATCTCCGCCACTTTCAGCACCGCTTCTCCACTAACGTCTTGTATTGCTTATATTTATGACAGACCTCTTGACCCCCGCCTTCCCCTCCGCTACGCTATGACGCAGCCGTTATTCCCATTCGGAGGCTTATCACTCGCCCCGGCATCCCGGGGCTAGTTGAAATGCGACGCACGGTGGAAATCGCTGGTGAGGTCGGCACCCTCTTCGGCACCTTGGACGAAAACCTGAAGCTATTTGAATCTGCGCTTGGCGTGACCACGCAATTACAAGACAATCGCTTGGCCATTGATGGCGAGCCCGCCCGCGTGGACCGCGCCGTCCGCATTCTCGACGAGTACAATCGGCTCGTCCGCGACGGGCGCCGCCTCGAAAACGGCGACGTGAAATCTCTCCTCCGCGTAGCTGCCGAAGAACCGGGCGTCTCCCTCCGCGGCATCCTCGAGCCCGGCAGGCCCCGTACCTTCGGCAAGAAGCTCATCACACCAAAAAGCCCCAACCAGCGCCGCTACATGGAGAGCATCGAGAAGTTTGATATGGTCTTCGCGATCGGCCCGGGCGGGACCGGCAAGACCTATCTCGCCGTGGCCATGGCCGTTTCCGCGTTGCTCACAAAGCAGGTCAATCGCATCATCCTCGCCCGCCCTGCCGTCGAGGCCGGCGAACGCCTTGGCTTTCTCCCCGGCACGCTCCAGCAAAAAATCGACCCCTACATGCGCCCGCTCTACGACGCCCTCTACGATATGCTCGACGCTGATAAACTTGAGCGATTCCTCGAAAAAGGCATCGTAGAGGTTGCCCCGCTCGCCTTCATGCGCGGCCGTACGCTCAACGACTCTTTCGTCATCCTCGACGAAGCGCAGAACACCACCAGCGAACAGATGAAAATGTTTCTCACTCGCCTCGGCTTCAACTCCAAGGCCGTCATCACCGGCGACGTTACGCAAATCGACCTCCCCGCCGGTCGTCGCTCCGGCCTGCTCGAAGCTGTGGACGTCGTCGGCAAAATCGAGGCCATCGCTTTCGTCCACTTTAACGAGCGCGACGTCGTCCGCCACAATCTCGTCCAGCAGATCATCAAAGCCTACGAAGACCGCGGCCCGCAGCCCGCCGCGCCCTCCGTGAACAGCAAGGCCGATCCTGTTCGGTAGCCTTGGATCACATGCTGATCAATCGCCAACGTCGCGTACCCATTGCCACCCGGCCCTTGGGACACTTTCTCGGCCGCGTCCACTCCACCCTGCGCCTCGGCAAACGCGAGTTCACCGTCTGCTTCGTCAGCGACGCCTCGATCACCCGCCTCAACCGCACCTATCGCGGCCAACCCTGCCCCACAGACGTTCTCTCTTTTCCCGCCAACGGGCACGCCACCCGCCCGCGACTCCGTCGATCTCCTTCCGCTACTCCCTATCTGGGTGATATCGCCATCTCGCCTGAGATCGCCCGCCGCAACGCCGCCTGTTTCGGTCGCACTCTCCCTCAAGAGTTACGCATCCTGATTCTCCATGGCGTCTTGCACCTCCTTGGCTACGACCACGAAACCGATCGCGGCCGGATGGACCGCCTCGAGCGACGCCTCCGCGCCGAGTTGGGTCTGAGGTAGCCCATGCCGGTCCTCATCTACAGCACTGCCGTTGTGGCGTTGGGCGCTTTCCTCGCCGTGTTTTCCTATCTCGACCGCATCTATCGCGAGCTGGGCCGCGTCACCGTCGGCCGTCTACACGCCAATCTTGACGTCTTTGAAGCTGAAATCGAGCCGCGTCTCCGCATGGACCGTCGCCGCGCCGCCATTACCTTTAACCTGCTGGCCCACCTTTGGCTTGTTTTTGTTGCCGTTGTAACTGCGCGTGGTGTCCTGTTTTTTGTTTTCTCTGCCGCAGAAGCCCTGGCTCAGCTTCTTGTCTTTCTTACGTTCGAAGTGCTTCTTGCCATGCACTTCATCCCTTATCTGCTCATCACGCGCACCTCAGGGCGTTGGCTCCGCAACCTCATCCTTCCCATCCGTATGGCTGTAAAGGTCATTTGGCCCCTCCGCGCCGCCCTCGAGGGCCTCATCACTCTCGCTCATCTCTCCGAGGATGAACCCCCCAGCGCCGCCCAGGCCCACCAGGAGGGCATCGAGCAGCTCGTCGAAGCCGCCGAAGAGGAAGGCATCCTCAAGCGCGACCAGGCCGAACTCATTGAACAGGTCGTCGAATTCTCGGATAAACGCGTCCGCGAGGTCATGACCCCGCGCCCCGATATCGTCGCCATCCCCGCCACTCACACCATCGAGCAACTTCGCCGACTCTTTATCGAAACCAAATTCTCACGCATCCCCGTGTACGAAGGCTCGCTCGACGAAATCATTGGCATCGCGTTCTCTCGTGACCTCCTCCAGGTTCCCGACCGCGAACTGGCCACGCGCACGGTCCGTGAAATCATTCGTCCCGCTCTTTTTGTTCCAGAGACCAAGCTTGGCTCCCAACTTCTCAAGGAGATGCAACAACGCAACCAGCAAATGGCCATCGTCATTGACGAGTATGGTTCCGTCGCCGGCCTTGTGACCATCGAGGACCTCATCGAGGAAATCGTCGGCGAAATCGGCGAGGAGGATCGCACTCCAGCCCCCGATGTCGTCCGCGAATCCGACGGCAGCCTCGTTCTTCGAGGGAGTGTCTCTCTTGAAAAACTACAGCAGCTCCTGGGCATTCAGTTGCCGCCCGATCGTTCTGAAGACGCCACCACCGTCGCCGGCCTCTTGAACTCTATCGCCGGACATGTGCCGTCTCCGGGCGAGAAATATGATTTCGACGGCCTTCGTTTTGAAGTCCTCGAAGCCAACCAGCGCAAAGTTCTCCGCCTCCGCGCCCGCCGCCTTGCTCCCGCCGCCCTGCCCATGTAGCACTGGGTTGAGGACAACATCTTCAGCTCTGCGCTTAACACCACGAAGTAGTGTGGCGCGTCTGGCTCTGCCCGGCGGTTCGCTCACTGCGACGACATAGCTCCTCTTGTTTATACTCCGAGTAGCACTAACGGCTCCTCGATTCTTGCATTGACGCCGCGCATCCTGGTGAGAAAATTGGGCCCCGTGTTAGCATGGCCAGCCTTTCATCCGGAGTGTGTGAGAGATGATTGGTCTATTCGATTGGCGGGTTGGCGTTGCTCCCAAGCCGAATGAGCCGCTGAATCGCCGGGATCTCTTTTGGGGCTTTTTGCTCCTACTGATCTTTGTCTTGGCTTTGGCTATTTCCTGGCAGCGCTGGGGCGACCTGCTGATTGACCGCGGCCGCGAGTTGAACACACCGCTGCGCTTGGCCCGCGGCGAAATGCTTTACTCAGACGTGCGTTTCATCTACGCGCCGCTTTCGCCTTATTTCAATGCCGCACTCTACAAACTGTTTGGCGTCTCCCTAGACGTGATCTACACGAATGGCATCATCACCACCTCGCTCATCCTGGGCCTGGTGTATTGGCTGGCGCGCCGGCTGATGCGGCCTGCGGCCGCGGCTCTGGCGGCGCTTGGCGTGCTGTGGTTGTGTGCCTTCAAGCCGTCGGGAAACTTCATCTTCCCGTACGCATTTTCAGCGCTGCATGGGTGTGCATTGGGCCTTGCGGCGCTCGTATTACTGGTGCAGTTTGTCGAAACAGAGCAAAGAAGATTCTTGTTCGCAGCATCCCTCGTTGCAGGCATCGCGCTGGTGACCAAGACGGAATATGGTTTCCCGGCGCTTTTAGCGGGAGTCGCAGCCGCCGGTCTGACGAGCAGCCGCTCGCGCGTCGCCACGATGGGCGCCATGGCCATGTTTGTCGCTCCCCCATTGGCGATTGCTGCTGCCACCTACTCGTTCGTCGCCGTGCGGGTGGGATGGCCAGTGCTTATTGATGATAGTTATCTCTTTCTGACGAATGTTCCGGCGGAGCTCGTTCATTTCAACATGTGGAAGTCCGGTTTCGACCGGCCGTTGTTTTGGCTCGGGCAGATGTTCCTCGCCATGCTGAGACTCCTGGGGTTGGCCGGGATGATGGCCAGCGTCTGCATCCTGGTTGCGGTCCGATTGCGTGCGGAGCGTCGCGAGAAGTTGCGGTGGGCAGGCTTATTCCTTCTGGCGGCGCTGATCTTTTTCGGAGGAGCCATTGTCCAAGGTGACCTGGGGCCATTCCTGGCTATGCCGGTGATTCTGGCAGCCCTGATCGTGGTGAACTTTTTCGAACTGCGCAGAGCAGGAGACAAAGACGCCTCCGAAAGACGGAGCGCGGTCGTCCTGACCGTCATGGCCGCGTACGCGCTGGGCAGCCTGACGCGTGTGATCCTGCGCGTGCCGAGCGGCGGCGCCTATGGCTCATACTTTCTGCCGGTTTCGCTGGTGCTGTTTACATATCTGTGGGTGGAACTGTTTCCGCGGATTTTCGGCGATATCCGCGCCAGACGCTGGGCGCGCGGATGTGCTTTCGGATTGATCCTACTGAGCCTGGCTGGCACTGCTGCGCGAGTCGCTTACCAATACCGTGGCAAGGATATGTCCGCCTTGCGAACGGCGCGCGGCACGATGGTGGCTCGGCCCGACCAGGTGCAGGCGTTTCAGGAAGCAATAACCCTGATCGAGCACCAAACGCGACCCGATGAGTTCGTGGCGGTGGTGCCGGAAGGCACGGCGCTCCATTTCTTCACCGATCGGCGAAGCCCGCTGCGCGATGAGATCGTCACGCCGGGTATGCTCGATGCAGTTGGAGAAGAGCGCGCGATCGCGCGACTCCAGGAAACGCGAACCCGGCTCGTTCTCGTGGCCAATCGGCCAACCAAAGAGTACAAACAGAAAGTTTTCGGCCGCGACTACTATCAAAGATTGATGAGCTGGATCGAAGACCACTACGAGGTCTGCGCCATCCTCGGCCCTGACAAACGCCCCGACATCGCTATCGGTGAACCCACCTTCTTCTTTCGCGCCTATTGCCTCCGCCCGTAGCGCCACACCTCCCACGCCGCCCTTGCCGTGGCCGTTTGGCGTTCTCCAGCATTTTTAACTCCTTGTCTGCGCAAAAAGGAATCCGCTTTTCACTGGAAGCTGACAACTGACAGCTGACGACTGACTGCTGACAGCTGACGGCTATCTTCTCTTCCCCGCAAACGTCCCACTGGGCTGGTAAAACACAATCTCCGTCACGGCTCCCGAGGAATCCTTCTTGAACTCCACACTGAACCCGGCCAGCCCTTGCACGTCAAACGTGGTCCCGCGCGTCGGAATCAGCTCCCGAGTTGCCTGACCGGGCAGGAGTAAGAGCAACGTATTGTCCCCGCGAAGTTGGATCGTCACCGTCTGCGGCCCCACTTGATATTGTCCTGTTAGCGGCTCGAGAAACTCCGTTGTCCGCATCGCCGCATCGGCGCGCCGCGTGAAGACAATTGGCTTCACGTTTGGTTCGAGCAATACACTTAGACTCTCGATGTCTCCCTTGGTATTCGTCGTGAAGCTTACCTTCTCCTTCTCAAATGGGTTTAACGGGTCTTCCGGAGTTTCGAACGTGTCGTAGTGGAAATGCTTCAGCGGCGCCGTAATTCGATTGAGCGTGATTCGCAGGTCGCTCCCTTCCAATTCGACCTTAGCCACTCCGTACCCGGGATGCTCGTAATCGCCCACGTACTCCCCCAGGTCGTGCGACGGCCGCGTATTCGGCCGCTTCTGCGTGAACCCTTTCTTCTTCGCCTCTTCTTGGGCGGCTTCCTGTCGCTTCTGATCGTCCATCAACCGCTGGCTCCACGGCGCCTGCTCCGCGCCCAGCAGCCGGTCCAACAGGTTGTAGGTGACAATCGTGGGCAGCGGCTGCCCGCCCCGGTTTGAGAGCACCACCACGCCAATCTTGTCCTGCGGCAGAAAAGTCAACTGAGCCACGAACCCGTCAATCCCCCCGCCGTGCCCCACCATCTTCTTCCCGCGATACGCGCCCACCGTCCACGCCATCCCGTACGCCGTGTGCCCCAGCTCCGGCCAGCGCAGCGGCCCCTGGATCACCATCTGCGGCATCTGCATCTGGCTTGCGTTGCTGGTTGAGAGCAGCTGCTTGCCTTCCCATTTTCCCTGACCCATGTGCATCCGCAGGTACTGCGTCATATCTTCGATACTCGAGTTAATCGAACCCGCTGGCCCCACATTGTCAATGTTGCGGAACGGCACCTCAACCAGCTCTTCCTTCGCTTTTACGTACGGCTTCGCAAAGTCCGCGCTCTTCTGCGATGCCAGAACCGAAGTATTCGTGTTTTTCATCCCCAGTGGCGCGAACACCCTGTGCGCCACGAACTCTTCCCAGGTCGTTCCCGCAAGCTGTCCAACGAGGTGCCCCGCCGTCATGAACATCAAATTGTTGTACTGGTAGGTCTGCCGGACGTCACGGCTGGGTTCAAGATGGCGCAGCCGCTCCACCATCTCCACGCGCGTAAACGGCGAGTTGTACCAGAGTGCATCATGCCTGGGCAGCCCCGACCGGTGCGTTACCATGTCCCGCGGTGTCACTCGGTCTGTCGCAACCTCGTCGTACAGCCGGAAGTTCGGCAGGTACTCGCGCACAGGCTTGTCCCAGTCGAACTCTCCGTCGTCCACGAGCATTCCCATCGTTGTCACCGTAAACGATTTCGTGATCGACCCGATCGCAAAGATCGTCCGCGGCGTCACCGGCAAATTCCTTTTCACATCCCGCTGACCGTAACCTTTCGACAGAATCACTGTGTCGCCCTGCACCACCGCAATCGCCAGCCCGGGTACTTTCCATTCCTTCATCACCTGCGTCACGTACTCATCAAACCCCTCCAGCGCCTTTGCCGCGGACACCGTCTGCGCACGTGTGCTTGATGCCGCCTCTCGCGTGCCAACTGTAGTGGCCTCGATTCCTCGCGTTTCTTGTGCTTGCACCGGCGCTGTTGTGCCTCCCACCGCCAATAGCAACGCCACGACTGCGCTCAACATTCGACTCATGTGCTCCGCCACGTCTCCTCCTTCAATTGCTCCGCTCAATTTTTCCCTGCCATTGCGCGCCGCAGCCTACCTTTACTTCCTCCGCCCGTCAATCCGTTCGCTCTGTGAACTCTGTTCCTGTGTGACCTCTGTGTTGATGCTCCCGTTGTATGATGTCAGCAGCATATGAGCTTCAGATCCGGCTTCGTCGCGCTTCTCGGCCGTCCCAATACCGGCAAATCCACGCTGGTCAATCAGCTCGTCGGCCGCAAAGTCGCCATTGTCTCTGCTCGCCCCCAGACCACCCGCAATAGGATTCAGGGCATCGTGAATCGCCCCGGCGCGCAGCTGATTCTCATCGACACTCCGGGCCTTCATCGCCCGGAATCTGCCCTTGGTCGCCAGATGATGCAGGAGGTCGAGCTGGCACTCGACGGGATCGACCTTCTCGCGGTTCTCCTTGACGCCAGCCAACCGCTCACGACTGACGACCGAGCCGCTCTCGAACGCGCCCGCCGCTTCAATGGTCACTGCTTTTTACTTCTCAACAAGATTGACCTCATCCCCAAACCTCAACTCCTTCCCCTCATCGACTCTCTCTCCCGCGAATCTGACGTTGCTGAAATCATTCCCATTTCCGCGCTGACTGGCAATGGCCTGGCTCGCCTCCTGGACCACCTCATCTCCCAGCTCCCGGAAGGCCAGCCTTATTTTCCCGAAGACCTCTTCACCGATCAGCCCGAGCGTTTCCTTGCCGCCGAATTCCTGCGGGAAAAAGTCCTCTCTTTTACCCGTCAGGAAGTTCCTCACGCCGTCGCCGTTTTGGTGGACTCCTTTGACGAAAGCCCGCGCCTCATCCGCATCCGCGCCACCATCTACGTCGAACGCGACGGCCAGAAAGCCATCGTCATCGGCCGTGGCGGAGAAATGCTGAAGCGGATCGGCACAACTACCCGCAAAGAATTGGAGGAATTGCTCGGTGTGAAGATCTTCCTGGAGGTTTACGTCAAAGTTCAACGCAACTGGCGTCAGCGCCCGGCACTCGTCCGTCAACTCGACTGGCGCCGCCAGCTCGGACAGCTTGCCACTTCGCCTCTAAACCCGAAACTCTAAACCCACTTTTCAAGCCTCTGCCGGGGAAATCCCCAGGGTTTTCATTTTTCGGTACAGGTGTGACCGTTCCAACCCCAGCGCCGTTGCGGTTCGCGTCATGTTCCACTGGTTTTCCTCCAGCTTCCTCAGTATGAATTCCCGCTCGTACGCTTCACGTGCCTCATGCAGCGTGCTGTAAAACTGCTGAGGGCTTCGCGCTGCCCCTCGAAACAGCTCCGGCGGAAGGTGGTGCGGCTCAATCTTCTGTTGTGGGCAGACAATCACCAGCCGCTCAATCAAATTCTTCAATTCGCGCACGTTCCCAGGCCACGGATACCGGATCAGCACGTCCATCGCACCCTCGCTCAGCTCTTTGGGCTTTCGCCCGTAAGCTGTGCTGAACTCCCCAAGAAAATGCCGCGCCAGGATCGAAATATCCTCTTGACGCTCTCGCAACGCCGGTACGTAAAACGGGATCACGTTGAGCCGGTAAAATAGATCCTCGCGGAACGCTCCCTTCGAAATCTCCTCATCCAGTTTCTTGTTTGTTGCCGCGATTACTCGCACATCCACAGTCACGGCTTGGTTCGACCCCACCGGCTCGAACCTCTGCTCCTCCAGTACTCGGAGCACCTTCGACTGCGTCTTCAAACTCATGTCGCCGACTTCATCAAGGAATAGGGTGCCCCTGTCTGCTTTTTGAAATTTCCCCACCTTGTCTTCGCTCGCACCCGTGAAGCTTCCCCTCAGGTGCCCGAACAGCTCGGACTCAATCAACTCCTCCGGTATCGCCGCACAATTCACTTCCACAAACGGCCGGCTCTGACGTTGGCTGGCCGCGTGGAGCGCCCTGGCGGCCAATTCTTTGCCCGTCCCGCTTTCACCGTAAATCAGCACTCGGCCGTTCGTTGGCGCGGTCAGCGCAATTTGCTGACGTAGCGCCTTCATTGGAATGCTATCCCCGACGATCTGATACCTAAGTCCCAGTTCTGCCCGCAGCCTCCGGTTTTCCTCCTCCAGCCGCATGTACTCGATGGCCTTCTGCACGGTCCGCACGGACTTCTCAAGCGACAGTGGTTTCTCCACAAAATCAAACGCTCCGAGTTTCGTAGCCCGCACTGCCGTCTCGATGTTCCCGTGGCCCGAAATCATCACCACCGTTGTTGCGGGCGCCGCTTCGCGCAACCGCCCCAGCGTCTCAATCCCATCCATTCCCGGCAACCACACATCCAGCAGCACAACGTCGTATGGTGTCCGCCCTACGGCCTCCAGACACTCCTCTCCGGACGACACCGCCTCCACACGGTAACCTTCTTCGCGCAGTATCGCTCCCAGCGACTGCCGAATCCCGTCTTCATCGTCCACAATCAGTATGCTCTGTGCCATCTGGTCTTCTCTTCTCTGCGTTCCCTCTGCGCTTCCGCGTTAATGTCTTTTCTGTGGCGGCCGACAAAGGTTCGATAGCCTAAAGCTGAAGATTGGCAACTATACAGCCGCCACCTCTGCCACTGGCAGCACGATCACAAACCTCGCCCCCACAGGCGAATTGTCCTCCACGCGCAGTGTGCCCCCGTGCTCATCCACAATCCGCGCCGCAATCGCCAACCCCAGTCCCGTCCCGCGCTCCTTCGTCGAAAAGTGGGGTAAAAAGAGCTTATCTTTATCTTCGGGCGAAATCCCGTGCCCGCTGTCGGCCACGCTGATCTCCACGGTCTCCCCGTCTTCACTCGCACGGGTTTCGACTCGTATTTCTCGCGCCTTGGACCCTTCCAGAGCCTCCGCCGCGTTATCAATCAGGTTCACGACCACGCGTCGCAGCAGGTCCGGGTCGGCCTTGATTGCCGGAATTGCGTCCGCCAGCTCCGTTCGCAGGTTAACTCCATCTAAACGCTCGCCGAACGCTTCGAGCGCGCTGGCCACAATTGCATTCGCATCTGCCGACACCAGCCGCGCGGTCGGAAACCGCGCGAATTGCGAAAACTCATCCACCAGCGTCTCCAGCGCCGCCACTTCCCGCTGAATCAACACCGCGCACTCGCCCACCAGCGTCTCCAGTTCCTGTGGCACCGCCGATCCTGGCTGTTTTGCCCCGGCCCGTTGTCTCTCCAGTTGCCGTGCCAGGCGTTGCGCCGAAAGCTGGATCGGTGTGAGCGGGTTCTTGATTTCGTGCGCGATTCGCTGTGCCACTTCCTGCCATGCGCTGGCCTTTTGGGCTCGCAGCAGATCGGTCAGGTCGTCCACCACGACCACAAATCCGGGGTTCGAACGCCGCGGCCCCAGCGACGACACCGTCACGGCCGCATGGACTACACGCCCTCCCGCCGCAATCTCCAGCTCCTTCGAAGCCGCTCCCAGGCGCAACGACTTCCTCATCAGCTGCTGCACCCCGCGCGCTGCCTCTTCGCCCATCAACTCCGCGAGGGTCCGCGCTTGGCGCGCCTTTTCACCCAGCATCTTTGCTGCTGCCGGATTCAGCTGCGTTACTCCTCCCTCATCGCCCAGTGAAATCACTCCCGTCGGAATGTTTTCTAGCACCGCCTCCATCAACTTTCGCCGTCGCTCGAGCTCCTGCACCGCTAGTTGCAGGTTGCGCGTGAACTCTTCGATTTGCGTCCGGCTCGACGCCAATTGTCCCGTCATTTCATTGAACGAGCTGACCAGCGCACCCAGCTCGTCCTGGGCGTGCACCTCCACGTGATAGCCAAAGTCACCCGCGCTCACCCGTTTCGTCCCCTCCGAGAGCGCCTCGATTGGCACCGTCACCTGTTTCGAGAGAAATAAGGCGAACCACACCGCAGCAAACATCAACAACACCGTAAACAGCAGCAGGTACAGCACCATCTGCGTCTTGTAAGCCCGGTACTGCTGCTTCTGCGCCTCATACGCCGCTATCTGTGCCTCGATTTCACGATAGGTGTTCAGGAAATCGTCCGGCATTCGTCGCGCGACCACAAGCTGACCTCTCACCTCGGGAAAAGAAACTGTCGCAGCTAAGTACGTGTGATCACCCCCTTGCCAGACCTCTGCACCACTGGGCAAAACGCGGACGAGCCGGAAAAGATTCTCAAGCGGACCCCTTGGTAAACCGAGCCGGGAATCGGCTCGCTTTACGTTCCCAGTTGGTTCGAGGATCCAGGAAGCGTCAACAAGCGCGAGTTCCTTGAGTATGTCCCCGACAAGCACGGGAGTCCGGTTTTGGAGTGCCAGTTCAATTCCCCTCTGACCGATTTCGATCAATCGCTTACATTCAGCTTTTCCCAGATCATTTAGCAGTTGCTGGCTTTCCTCCGTCGCGACCTCCAGCGGCCTCGGGAACCACCTCGCCAGGCTACGATTCAGCAGCCCGTAGCTGATCACGAACATGAACACAACCGGCAGCAGCGAGATGGCCATCGCACCGAGCACCATCTTTGTCTTGAACCGCGCGCCGAGTCGCTCGGCGCGTCGCTCGAGCCACAAACGCAGTACTGTTCGCGTGAGGATCAGGCCAAACACCAGCAACGCGGCCACCACAAACGCCGATACCGCGTAGAGCACGAGCACCTGCGTCCACTGATGCGGCTCAAATGGCAGGCCCAGCGACCCCAGCGTCACCACCGCCGCCAGAAGCAGTGCGATCAGCAGCCCGCCCACTCCCAACCACACCCGATTTTTTATTTTGCGTTTCATGCTCGACTTGATGTCATTCTGAGCGAAGCGAAGAATCTCTCTTCTCATGGGGTGCCATTCCAAGAAGGCTGCCACGTTGATTGGTGGCCGAAGCGAAATCTCGGCGCTTTCCTTCAGGCAAAAACGGCCCCAGCGGGCACTCTTCGCACTTCGGCGCCCTCTTCTGGCACCAGTTCTTCCCGACGTTTACAAGCAGCGCGTGGTACTCATTCCACATCCGTACATCCCGCGGCAGGTTCGTTTCAAACAGCTTTCTCACTTCTTCATAGCTCGACTTCTCCCCAACTAATTCATGTCGCTGCAAAATCCGTTTCGTGTACGCATCCACGACAAACGCTGCGTGCCCGCCCGCATATAGCAGTATGGAATCCGCCGTCTCCGGCCCAATTCCGTGTACCGCAAGCAATTTTCGTCGCAGCTCCTCCGTCGGCGTCCGAAACATCCGAGCGAGTGACCTGCCATATTCCTTCCTCAAGAACTTTACAAATGCCTTCAGCTTCTTTGCCTTCTGCCGAAAATATCCCGACGATCGCACCAGCCTCGCCAGTTTACCCTGCGACACTTTTTCCAGCGCTCCCACAAACAGCAACCGTTCCTTCCTCAAATTTGCAATCGCCCGTTCGACATTTCCCCACGCCGTGTTTTGCGTCAGGATCGCCCCGACAATCACCTCGAATGGCGTCCGCGCCGGCCACCACTTCATCGGCCCCAGGCGCTGTGCCATCGCATCGAAATACTTCAACAGCGTCTCTGGCGTCTTGTCACGCTCCATCGGGGCAGGGAATTGCTTCGCCTCGTCGCTTGCTTCCTCCGGCGGCACTCTGTTCACCAGTCTAAGTGTTTCCGTCCCCATTCGCTTTCCAAATCACCTGCTGCTTGTCACATCCCGCAGACGATAGCCGCCGCCTTTACCCAAGTCAAGCCGCGCCTGCTTGCATCTTCCTCAATTCACCAGACTTTCCACCAAACTTCGCTCATTCCTCTTGCATCTTGCGTGTTCACTATGTGGCTGACCCTTCGTACAGGTGTTGCCCGTTTCACTACCGTTAGCCCAATTGACAGGCAAGCACGTCTCTTCCTTCTGCTAGCGTTAACCTGGGGAGTGGTGCGTCCCCGCGGAGCCCAGGATGTCGGTTCGCTTGGGTGAGATTCTCATCAAAGAGAACCTCATCACCTCGGAACAGCTCAAACAGGCCCTCGACTACCAGAAGCAGCATGGTGGGC
>Ga0247727_10012455_pt1 | contig 14594 bp, 13 predicted proteins | sample WisWelCaveWW1625_FD_202498 | JGI IMG/M metagenome (GOLD analysis project Ga0247727, IMG submission 202498) | Biofilm microbial communities from Wishing Well Cave, Virginia, United States - WW16-25 | ecosystem: Environmental > Aquatic > Deep subsurface > Groundwater > Cave microbial mat | place... | reverse complement strand
GCGATCATCGAGGAGTACATCCGAATCAACAACCAGAATCCCACGCCTTTTGTCTGGACGAAGCGGGTCGATGAGATTTTGGAAAAAGTAGGCCATTGTAAAGCCACGTCTGTTACACAACACTAGCGCCGCGAAAAAAAGTTCCGTAACGTTGCTGGCGCCGTTGGCAAAGGCGAACGTCGAAACCCGGCAACTTTGTGCGGGTTACTCCGTGCGCGCCGTGAGCCGGACAAGGCTATTCGACGAACGGCGCGCATGGAGAGTGACGCGCCCTGCTTTGGAGATTTGTTGATTGTTGACAATCAGGTGTTAACATCAGACAGGATAAGCCCATGACCCAATCAACCAAGTCAACCAAACCTTTCAATTCCAAGCATGGAAACGATGACCCATTGGGCACCCGGATCGGTTTCCGTTTTGCGGCGCTGAGGAGGCGCGGTCAGCTTTTGGCCCTGAGCTTCACGGTGTTTGGCCTGAACATTCCCGCCAGCCACTCATTTGCACAAATAGACGAAACCATCCCGCCGCCAGGCGTGTTGAAAAAACTGAGCCTGGAAGAACTCATGGACCTTGAGGTGACTTCGGTTTCAAAACGTCCGGAAAAACTGTCGGAGACGGCCTCGGCCATTCAGGTCATCACCCAGGAAGACATTCGTCGTTCCGGCGCCTCAAGCCTCCCCGAAGCGCTGCGTCTGGCCTCCAACCTGCAGGTGGCCCAAGTGGATTCGCGGCAGTATGCAATCAGCGCCCGCGGATTCAGCAGCACGACCGCCAACAAAATGCTGGTGCTGATTGACGGGCGCACAGTCTATACGCCGTTGTACGCCGGAGTTTTTTGGGATGTTCAGGATACGCTCTTGGAGGACATTGATCGAATCGAAGTTATCAGCGGACCGGGAGCCACGTTGTGGGGGGCCAACGCAGTCAACGGCGTGATCAACATCACCACGAAGCACGCGAAAGACACGCAGGGGCTTCTGCTGTCAGGCGGCGGCGGCACGGAGTTGCGCTGGTTCGGCGGCGGTCGCTACGGCGGCGCGCTGACCACCAATGTTCATTACCGCGTTTACGGAAAGTATTTCGACCGCGACAGCACGGTGCTTCCAAACGGACGCGACGCCACCAACAACTGGCACATGGGCCAGGGCGGTGTTCGCCTGGATTGGGACGCCTCGGAAGCCGACCTGCTCACGGTGCAAGGTGACTTTTACGGCGGTCGCATCGCCATGCCGGGCACGAATGGCGACACCGTCGTGGACGGCGGCAATGCGCTTGGCCGGTGGTCGCACACTTTTTCCGAACGCTCCGGCCTCAAGCTGCAATTCTATTACGACCGGACCCACCGGAAAGTTCCGGGCACGTTCACGGAAGACCTCGACACCTACGATGTGGATTTTCAACACCGTTTTCCGATCGGCGAGCGGAATGACATTGTCTGGGGACTCGGCTACCGGCTGATCGAAGACGAGGTGGGCAATACCCCCGCTCTGGCCTTTTTGCCGGCTCACGTCACGCGCGAGTGGTTCAGCGGATTCGTGCAGGATGAAATCGCGCTCGTGAAGGACCGGCTGCATCTGACGCTGGGCACGAAACTGGAGCACAACGATTACACCGGGTTTGAATATCAGCCCAGCGGGCGTCTGGCCTGGAAAGTGAGCGAGCGGCAAACGTTGTGGGGAGCCATTTCGCGCGCGGTCCGGACGCCCTCTCGAATTGACCGTGAATTCTTTGCTCCTGGCAACCCACCGTTCAATCTTCTGGTGGGAGGGACCAATTTTGTCTCCGAAGAACTGCTGGCCTACGAACTGGGCTATCGCGTCAAGCCTCACGCGCGACTGTCCCTCTCGTTGGCGGGCTTTTACAACGACTATGACAACGTCCGCAGTGTGGAAAAGGTGAATCCACCCGCGGCCTTTCCCATCACGCTCGGAAATGGGCAGGAGGGAGAATCCTATGGAGCGGAGTTGACGGCGGACTATCGAGCCACCGATCGGTGGCGGCTGCGCGCGGGCTACACTGAGATGCGAGTCAACATCCGTCCCAAAGCAGGCAGCACGGACACGACCAATGGCGGCAGCGAGACGCACGATCCGGATCGTCAATTCTTCCTGCGCTCGTCACTGGATTTGCCCGGCCATTTTGAATTCGATGTGGCGTTTCGTTATGTGGCGCGAATCGCCAACCAGAACGTTCCGGACTATGGCGAACTGGATCTGCGCCTGGCCTGGCAGCCGACGCCGAAGCTGGAATTCTCGGTCGTCGGCCAGAACCTTTTGCACGATCACCACGCTGAATTTGGCGCCGCGGCGGGTCGCCAGGAAATCGAGCGCGGTGTGTATGGAAAGGTTGTATGGCGTTTCTAACAACCTTCGCGTGCCAGTACGCACCCCGCCGCTGGACAAGCCTGTCCAGAGTGTGGTTTGCGGTGTTCGCCTTGATGCTGACAGGCCGGTCGGATTTACCGGCGCAAACCACGACTTCGCCGGAATACCAGATCAAAGCCGTTTTTTTGTTCAACTTTGCGCAGTTCGTCGAGTGGCCAACCAATGCTTTTGCCGGAGCGGAATCACCGCTGATCATCGGGGTCTTGGGAGATGATCCGTTCGGCGCTTATCTGGACGAGATTGTGCGGGGCCAAAAAGTGAACCACCGGCCCTTAGCCATTCAACGGTATCGCGGGCTGGAGGAGATCAAGACCTGCCACCTTCTATTCGTCAGCCAGTCCGAGAAGTACCGGCTCGATCAGATTCTCGCGAGCTTGAAAGACCGGAACATCCTCACCGTCGGTGACGCCGAGAGCTTTGCCCAGCGTGGTGGAATGGTCCGATTCGTCACTGAGAAAAACAAAATCCGCCTCAGAATCAATCTGGAGGCCGCAACCGAAGCCAAGCTGACGATCAGTTCGAAGTTGCTCCGGCCGGCCGAGATTGTCGCTCCCGGAAAGGATTAGCCATGTCATTCAAAGACACACCGATCCGCCGGAAGTTGATGAGGATTCTGCTGGTGACCAGCGGAGCAGTTCTGCTGCTGACGTGCGCTTCGTTTTTTGCCTACGAATTCCTGACGTTCCGGCAAACCACTGTCCAGGAACTTTCCACACTCAGCGAAGTTGTCGCCGCCAACAGCACGGCCTCGCTGGCTTTTGAGAACAAGGAGGACGCGCAAGAAGTTCTGTCCGCACTTAAAGCCAAGCGGCACATCGTGGCGGCCGGCCTTTATGACAAGGACGGAAGACTGTTTGCGAAATATCCCGGGGACCTGCCTGACGACGCAATTCCCGCCGCGCCGGAAAAGGACGGTTATCGTTTCGGGCGCTCGCATCTGGCCGTCTTTCAGCCAGTCGTGCAGGGCGGCAACAAGCGCCTGGGCACCCTCTATCTCAAATCCGGCATGGGAGCCATGTACGAGCGGTTTCGACTCTACGGCGTCATCGCCCTTTTGGTGATCGCCGGTTCGTTTCTGCTGGCTTATGCGCTTTCCCGAAGGCTGCAACAACAAATCTCGCATCCCATCCTTGCCTTGGCCGAAACCGCCAAAGCCATTTCAGATCGCTCGGATTATTCAGTCCGGGCCCCCAAACTCGGTCAGGATGAGCTGGGGCTGCTGACCGATGCCTTCAATCAAATGCTCGCGCAAATTCATGAGCAGAACCAGGCGCTGAGCGAAAGCGAAGGCCGCCTGCGCGCCGTGCTGAACTCGGCGCTCAGCGCCGTGCTCGTGATTGATGCGAGCGGCGGGATTGTTGACTGGAATGACCGGGCCGAAAAAATCTTTGGCTGGTCTCGTGGCGAAGTGATGGGACGGGAACTGGCGGAAACCATCATCCCGCCGCGCTATCGCGAGGCGCACCGCCGCGGCCTGAAACATTTTCTGGCCTCCGGCGAAGGCCCGGTCCTGAACCGGCTCATCGAGTTGAGCGCCTTGCGCCGCGACGGCAGTGAGTTCCCCGTGGAATTGTCAATCAACGCCCTGAAAACCGGGGAGGCGGTGACCTTCTGCGGATTCATCAGCGACATCACCGAGCGCAAGCGGGCCGAGCAGGATCGCGTGCGCATGGCCGCCATTGTCGAATCGTCCGAAGACGCAATCATCAGCAAAACGGTGGATGGAAAGATCACCAGTTGGAATCCGGGCGCCGAAAAACTCTTCGGTTACACCGCGGCGGAAGCGATTGGCCAACCCATGACGATGCTGTTCCCGCCGGAGCGGCAGAATGAAGAGGGGGAAATCCTGGCGAGCATCGCCCGCGGGGCCAGCCTGGATCATTTCGAAACCGTGCGGGTCCGCAAGGATGGGACGCCGATTGAAGTTTCGGTGACGATTTCGCCAATCCGCGACCAGCTCGGCAAGGTTATCGGCGCGTCGAAAATCGCGCGCGACACCACCGAGCGTAATCGCGCGCTTCGCAGCGTTCGGAAATCGGAGGCGCAATTGCGGCTGATCTGGGAAACCGCACTGGACGGGATGCGGCTGCTGGATCAGGACGGTATCTTCAGGATGGTGAACGACGCGTACTGCCGTTTCGTTGAAAAGCCGCGGGAGGAGCTGGAAGGCAAGCCCCTCTCCGTGGTCTTCGAGCCGCACCGGCAGGAAGAGGTCATGCGCCTGCATCGCGAACGCTTTCAAACCCGCAACATCCCGCCGCACTATGAAAGAGAGGTGACTCTCTGGAACGGAAGGCGGATGTCCGTCGAGTTGACGAATTCGTTCCTGGACGTGGAAGGCCAGGCCCCGCTCCTGTTCAGCACGTTTCGGGACATCACCGAGCGCCAGCGCGCCGCCCGGCAGGAAGCGGCCTTCGGCCGGTTGGGCCAGAGTCTGAGCGGCGCGGTTTCGGCCTCCGCAGCGGCTCACGTCATCGCCGCCACCGCCGATGACCTGATCGGTTGGGATGCCTGCTCCCTCGGCGCCTACGAGGCCGACCCGGATCTGATCTTTCCGGTCATCAGCATTGACACGGTGGACGGCAAACGCGTGGACGTGCCCCCGGCCTACGTCGGGCAGCCGCCCTCCCCGCTGGTCCGCCGCGTTCTGGAGCAGGGGAGCCAACTGATCCTCCGCGAAGCGCCGTTCGCCTTTTCGTCGGAGACGGTTCCGTTCGGGAACAAGAGCCGCCCTTCAGCCTCGTTGATGTATGTGCCCATCCGAAGCGGCGAAAAGGTCATCGGCGTCCTCTCGATCCAAAGCTACACGCCCGGCGACTACGACGCGAAGGCGCTGGGGCTGCTGCAAAGCCTCGCCGACCAGTGCGGCGTCGCGCTGGAGCGCGTGCGGGCGGAAGAGAATCTGCGAAAGCTCAACGAGGAACTCGAACGCCGCGTCCACGATCGCACCGCCCAGCTCAAAGCCGCCAACCAGGAGCTGGAGGCTTTCACCTATTCCGTTTCGCATGACCTGCGCGCACCCCTGCGACACATCGCCGGGTTCGTCGGGTTGCTTGAGAAATCCGCCGGCCCGAACCTGCCGGGCCAGAGCCGGCACCATCTGGATACGATCTCGGATTCGGCCAAACGGATGGGCCGGCTGATTGACGATCTGCTGGACTTCTCCCGGACGAGCCGGGCGGAGATACGCCGCGCCACCGTGGACGTTCAACAGTTGCTGGAGGAAACCATTGGCGCGTTCCAATCCGAAACCCTGGGCCGGAACGTCGTTTGGAAAAAGGAACCGCTCCCGCCTGTGGAGGCCGACCCGGCCCTGCTCCGACAGGTCTTCGTCAATCTCCTGTCCAACGCCGTCAAATACACCCGGCCGCGCGACCCCGCGGAGATCCAGATCGGTTGCGCCGCAGAAACGCCCGCGGAGGTCGTGATGTTCGTCCGCGACAATGGCGTGGGCTTCGACATGGAGTATGCGGACAAACTTTTCGGCGTGTTCCAACGGCTGCACGCGGACGAGGACTTCGAGGGCACCGGCATCGGCCTGGCCAACGTGCGACGCATCATCGCCCGTCACGGCGGACGCACTTGGGCCGAGGGCCGGCTGGACGCCGGCGCGACCTTCTACTTTTCCCTGCCCAAATCCAACCACAACCGTCCCCTTCCATGAACTCCCTCAAACGCATCCTGCTGGTCGAAGACCAGTCCAAAGACGTGGAATTGACCCTCGCCGCGTTTGCCGAGAACAACCTCGCCAACGGAATCGCCGTGGCGCGCGACGGCGTCGAGGCGCTGGATTACCTCTATTGCCGCGGCAAGTTCGCCGGCCGCGCCGATGGGCCTCCGGCCGTCGTGTTGCTGGACATCAAGATGCCGCGGATGAATGGACTGGAGGTGCTGCGCCAGATCAAAGCCGACCCACAGTTGAAGCTCCTGCCGGTCGTCATGCTCACGTCATCGCGCGAGGAGCCGGATCTGGTGGCCAGTTACGAACTGGGGGTCAACGCCTACGTCGTCAAGCCGGTGGAGTTTCAGCAATTTGCCGAAGCGGTCAAGGGCATCGGCGTCTTTTGGGCGCTCTTGAACGAATGGCCCTCCGACTGCCCTTCGGTTGCGCGAAATCCATGATGAAAGTATCGTGACAGCGTCACATGAAATCGTCTTTGAACATTCTGCATCTCGAGGATGACCGCAACGACGCCCTGCTGGTTCACGCGCTGTTGCAGGAACAGGGGATTGAGTGTGACATGGAGCGGGTGCAGACCCGCGATGAATTCGTGGCGGCGCTGGAGCGCGGCGGGATGGACCTGATTTTTTCGGACTTCACGCTTCCTGGCTTCGACGGGCTGGCGGCGCTGACGCTGGCGCGGGAAAAGCGCCCGGAAGTCCCGTTCCTTTTCGTCTCCGGCACGCTCGGCGAGGAAATCGCCATTGACACGCTCAAGCGCGGCGCCACCGATTACGTTTTGAAACGCCGGTTGTCGCGCCTGGCGCCCACCGTGCGCCGGGCGCTGGCCGAATCGGAAGAACGGCTGGCGCGGCAACAGGCCGAGGAGGTCATGATCCAGTCCGAATTCAAATACCGCCACCTCTTTGAGTGCCTGGGCGAAGCCGCGTTCCTCGTTGACGCGAGCACGGGCCGGGTGCTGGACGCCAATAACCAGGCGGAGCTGTTGCTGGGCCGCACTCGCGGCGAAATCATGGGTTTGAACCAGACTCAGTTTCATCCGCCGGCCACATTGGAGGAATTTCGCCGACGATCCGACGACGCGGACGGCCAACCGGCGCGCGCCAGTTTGGAAGGTGAAGTCCTGCGAAGCGATGGCCGGATCGTCCCGGTCGAGATCAGCTCCTCACCGCTCACGCTCCACGGCCGTCCACTGCGCCTCGCTCTGTGTCGCGACATCACCCGGCGCAAGCAGGCAGCAGAGCAAGTCCGGGAATTGAACGCGACGCTCGAGCGCCACCTCCGCACGCGTACCGGCGAGCTCGACAGCGCCTCGCGCGAACTGGAAACGCATTTGCGGTTCCTCGCGGACCACCTGCATCCGCGCCTGCGTGCCATGGGAGAGATGCTGCGCCAGATGGCAGAAACGACTCCAACGTCTGGCGATTCGCGCCGTCCGAACCTCCTGCTTTTGTCGAAGGATATCAGCCAGGCCAGACAGATCGTTGACCGCCTGCTCGCTTTCACCCACCGGCTGCGGGCGGACATTAAACGCGCCCCAGTGGACATGGCAGCCATGGCTCACAGTGTGTTCCAGGAATTGAAGCTGAACTGTCCCGCGCGTGAATTCTCCTTCGAGGTGGAGGCCCTTCCGCGTGCTTTCGGCAATCCGGCGGAGATCCGGCAGGTGTTTTCCGAACTCCTCTCCAACGCCATCAAGTTCACCGGCAAACGAAAACCCGCAGTGATCAAGGTCGGCTTCCTCTCCGAGGCCGCTCAAAACACGTATTTCGCCAGCGACAACGGCGTGGGGTTCAGACCGGAGGAGGCGACCCGGCTCTTCGGCGTGTTCGAGCGGTTGCACAGCGCGGCGGGGTTCGACGGGATCGGGTTGGGCCTGGCCCTGGTTCAACGCATCATCCTTCGTCACGGCGGCGGGGTCCGGGCCGAAGGCCGGTTGAACGCAGGCGCCATTTTTTGCTTCAGTCTCCCGACGTGGAACGAGGCGGTTTGAAATTCCTGCGGCGCTTCGTTGAGACTCGCCACAGCCAGATTCCGCTTGAGCTGGTCCTGCTCGACAATGACGGGTGAAAATGGCAACTTCGCTCCGTGCGACCGCAAAAGCTCGATCAATTGCGCGCGTTACTGCGCTCGTATGGCTCCTGTCTCGTGGCTTACTCGGGCGGCGTGGACTCGGTGCTTCTGGCGCGGGTGGCGCACGATGTCCTCGGCGCGAAGTCACTGGCGGTGATCGCGGATTCGCCGAGCTTGCCGCGGCGCGAGCTGGTTGAGGCGCTGGAATTGGGCGGACGATTCGGTTTTCCCGTGCGGGTCGTGAAGACCGCCGAGTTTGAGAATCCGGAGTATCTGGCCAATCCGGTCAACCGTTGTTATTTCTGCAAGCACGAGTTGTTCGAAGAACTCGCGCCGCTGGCGAAGCAGGAAGGCTTCGCGGTGATCGCGTACGGCGAGAATGCCAGCGACGTGGGCGATTTCCGGCCGGGCGCGGAGGCGGCGAAGGAATTTCATGTGCGGGCACCGCTCAAGGAAGTCGGATTGACGAAGGCAGAGATTCGCGAGCTGTCCGCGCAGCTGGGTTTGCCGACGGCGGACAAGCCGCAGATGGCTTGTCTGAGTTCGCGCATTCCTTACGGCGAGCCGGTGACGCCGGAGAAGTTGCGGATGATTGAGGCGGCGGAGAATGTTCTCAAAGACCTCGGTTTTCATGACGTGCGGGTAAGGCATCATGAACTGAGTCCACGGCCAAAAGTCCTGAGTCTTGAGTCTGGAATCCGCAATCCAGAACTGGCAGGCGATATTGGGCAACTCAGCACCCAAAACTCAGGACCCAAGACATGTCTCGCCCGCATCGAGGTCGGCGCGACGGAATTGGCGCGGTTGCTCGCGAACGAACTGTCTTCGCGCGTCGCGGACGCGCTCCGGCAACTCGGTTACACGCACGTGACGGTCGATTTGCAGGGGTATCGGCCGGGGAGTTTGAACGAGGCAGCGAGTTCACGCTTCGCGCGGCCATGAAACATAAAGCGTGAAACTTTGTCGCGGCATTGGTTTTGAATCGAGAGATTAGCGCTATGGCACAATTCTCCTACAAGGCGCGACGCCGCAGCGGCGAGATGGTCGAGGGGCTGCTTGAGGTGGCCGACCGCTCGGCGGCGCTGTTGCAGATCGAGCGGCTCGGGCTTTTCCCAGTGGCGGTGGACGCGGCCAAAGGGAGCGCGGCGGCGGCCAGCGAGAGGGTGGGGCGCAAGAACGCGCTGGCGGCGCTGCTGCCGCCGACGTTGCGCGAGGCGCTGATGAAAAAGCGAAAGCCCAAGTTGCAGGAGCTGGCAACATTCACACAACAACTCGCCAACCTGCTGCAAGCGGGCATGCCATTGACCGTGGCACTCAACAGCATGACGCATTTGGAGTCAAAGGGGATTTCCTCGGAGGTGAGCAAACAGTTGCGACAGGAGGTCATGGAGGGCCGGAGTTTGTCCGACGCGATGGCCAAGCAGTCGGTCATTTTCTCCGACCTCTATGTGAACATGGTGAAGGCGGGCGAACAATCCGGCGCGCTGGTGGACGTGTTGCGGCGCATGGCGGACCACTTCGAGCGCTTCGCGCAGGTGCAGGCGAAGCTGACTTCGGCGCTGATTTATCCGGCCTTCGTGGCGGTGGTGGGCATCAGCATCGCGATTTTTTTCATGACTTACATGTTGCCGACATTCCTTTCGATGTTCGGCGACATGCAAGTGCAGCTGCCAGTGATGACCCAAATCCTGGTGAAGATCAGCCACGTGTTCGCGGGTTACTGGTGGCTGATGCTGCTGTTGCTGGTGGCGGCTTACATCGTATTCAAGCGGTTCCAGGCGACCGAGGACGGCAAGAAGCAGATTGATCAGTGGAAGATGAACCTGCCCGTGTTCGGGCGGGTCATGAAGCTCAACCTTTACGGCCAGTTCGCGCGCACCCTCTCGACCCTGCTCGAAAACGGCGTGCCGGTGCTTACGGCCTTGAAAATCACCGAGCAGGTGATGCCTAATCGCATGCTCAAGGAAGCCATCGCCAAGACGCGCGACGCGGTGACCGACGGCAAAACGCTCGCCCAGCCGCTGGCGCAGAGCAAGATCTTTCCGCAACTCATGGTGGACTTGGTCCGCATCGGCGAGGAAACCGGCGACGTACCTGCGGCTTTGAAAAACGTGGCCGACACTTACGAGAACGAATTGAACATCGCGTTGCGGGTGGTGACAAACATGATCGAGCCTGTGCTTATCGTGACCATGGCGTTGGGCGTTGGCTTTTTGCTGTTGAGCGTGTTGTCGGCGATGTTCTCGATGATCTCCAACATCGGCGGTGCGGTGGGAGGGCGATGATGAGGACGTGGCCAACATCACGCGGCGGGCTGTGCGCGGCGCCCGGCCGGCGCTATCGAGCGCGCAGAAATGGTGTTTGCAAGCGCCACCCGCCAGGCTTCACGATGATCGAGTTGATGGTAGTGATCGGCGTGATGGGGATCATCCTGGCGATGGGCATTCCTTCGATTCTCAAGATCTGGCGCAAGGAGGGGATGCGAAAGGCGACCAGCGACATAGTGGAAGTGTGCAGCAACGCCCGGGCACAGGCGATTTTGCGCGGTGCTCCCGTGGTAGTAGTTTTTCACCCCATGGACAAGCGGTTTGAAATCACCGGCGGCAGTTCGGCGCCTCAGCCAGATGCGTCCGGCGAAATGCCGGCCGAAAGACCCGCGGTGACTCCCGCCGCGGGCCGCGCCGGGCAGTTCGGGGATGACATCTGGATCGAGATGCTCGACATCAACCTGCTGGAGTACCGGGAGTCCGAATGGGCGAAAGTGCGGTTCTTCCCGAACGGCACGAGCGACGAGTTGACGCTGATTCTCCGTTCGAGCCGGAATGAGTGGAAGAAAATCACTTTGGAGGTCACGACGGGCCTGGCAAGCGTGGACGATGTGCGATGAAACGAAGCCGCCCAAACGACGCGAAACGCTCGACTGAACCCGACCTGGCGGAGTTCAGGGTCAGCGGCTTTTTGCGCGCATTCACCTTGGTCGAAGTCATGGTGGCCTTGGGGATTTTCTTCATGGCTGTATTCACGATTCTCGGACTGGTTTCCAACTCGCTGCGAAACGCCCGGGCTTTGCAACGCAAGACCGTGAGCGCGGGACTGGTGGCTGCCGAGCTTTCCCTGACGAATCGGCTGACGGAAGGCGCGGCGAGCGGCGATTTTGGAAACCTGTATCCGGACCATGAGTGGACGAGCGACACTTACGAGGTTTCAACGAACGGTTTGTTCCAGGTGGACATGATCGTCCAACGGTCTGCCGGGGGTGTGGTGGAATCGAAACTCAGCATCTTGCTGTTCCGGCCGGAATCGCCCGCTGGCAGCATGAGTGGAGGCATGCGGCGATGAAGCGGCAAGCTCCAACATGCACGGCCGGGTTCACCCTCGTGGAGATCATGATGGCCCTGGCGATTTTCGGCCTGGTGCTCACCGCGATTTACGCGAGCTGGACCGCGATTCTGAAAGCGTCGAAAATCGGCTTGGAGGCGGCAGCCCAAGCGCAGCGCGAGCGCGTGGCGATACACACCATCGAGCAGGCGCTCACTTCGGCGCGGTCGTTCGCCGTGGACCTCCAGCATTACGGCTTCGTCGGCGAGAACGGAAGCGAGGCGATCTTGAGTTTCGTCGCGCGTCTGCCGGCTTCGTTTCCGAGGAGCGGAAAGTTCGGGGACTTCGACGTGCGCCGCGTTTCGTTTTCGGTTGAAAGCGTGCAAGGGGCTTCGGATCGTCAGCTTGTGATGCGGCAAAGCCCGATTCTCACGGAGTTCGACGAAGACGAAATCCAGCATCCGCTGGTGCTGGCGCGTGATGTCAAAGAGATGCTGCTGGAGTTTTGGGACACAAGGCTGGGCGATTGGGTGGATGAATGGGGACAAACGAACCAACTCCCGCGAATGGTCAGAGTCCGGCTTCGGCTGAATGCGCCGGGGGGGCAGTATGCGGCCCAGCGGGGTGAGGAAATCGCGACCATCGTCGCGTTGCCGTCCGTGGCCGTGCCCCCAGCTTGGCAGGTGCCTTCGATTCAGGGAGCGCCCGGCCAACCCGGAGGCCGACCTGGTGTTTCCGGCGTGCCGGGTGCTTCAGGGACCGGAACCGTGCCCAACTTGCCGCAGATCCAACCGCAACCGAACATCCGGCCACGATGATGCGGACCCCGAGGCAGAGCCGTTGCGGCATTGCGCTGATCATCGTCATGATCGCGATCACGGTGTTATCCATCCTCGCGGCGGGGTTCGCCTATTCGATGAAGGTGGAGACGAAGCTGGCGCAAAACTCGAACTCGGAGACCGATCTCATCTGGCTCGGGCGGGCTGGAGTGGAACTGGCGCGGTATGTATTGGCCCAGCAAATGGCGGTCGGCACGGAACCTTACGATGCGCTGAACCAGAAATGGGCCGGTGGGCCGGGCGGCTTTGCCACATCGAACAGTGTGCTGGCGAGTATTCAACTCGAGAACGTGCCGCTGGGCGACGGCAAGTTTTCTATTAAGATCACGGATTTGGAGAGGAAGTTCAACATCAACGTCGCCGACGAGGCCGTTTTGGAGCAAGCGCTGCGATTGGTCGGCGTGAACGCCGGGGATTTTTCGGCGATCGCGGGTTCGATTCTTGACTGGATAGATCGAGACGAGAACACGCACATCGGCGGCACTGAAAGCGATTATTACCAAGGCCTGACGCCAGCTTACTTTGCTAAGAACCAGCCGATTGACGATCTGTCGGAACTGCTGCTCATCCGGGGGATTACGCCGGAGATTTACTGGGGCGGGACTTCTACAAACCATCCTCCCGCGGCGTTTCAGAGGCAATTGGGCCGGTTCGGGCCAATGATCGAACCGCTGACATTCCCCGTTGGGCTTGTGGAGTTGTTCACGCCGATGTCTTCCGGTCGGATCAACCTCAACACTGCGTCGCTAACAGCGTTGCAGATGATTCCATTCGTGGATGAGGTCATGGCCTCCAAAATCATTGAGTTTCGCTCTGGGGCCGATGGCGTATCAGGAACGGAGGATGACACACCGATCGGCGGCCTTGGGTTGAGTATGCTTGACGTGCTCCGTAGCGCGGGGTTTGGCAATCAAGCTGCCCAGACCGCAGCGCGCTTCTGTGACGTCAGGAGCAGGACGTTTGAGGTCCAAGTGGACACGGAGATCGCAGGGTGTAAGCGGCAGTTTATGGCGGTACTCGGTCGAAACAGCCCTCGCGAAGTTCAGATCTTGAGCTTTTTTTGGAAATGAAACGCCCGGCGCTGCATGCAGACCCACCATTGAGAGGATGGCCAAAGCGATTAGTGACCCCACCGGCCAACATTCAGCTTGATGTCTTGGTTCGGCGCAATCTTAGAGCATTTCCACAAATGATGTAGCTCTACATCGGGCTTTCGCTGTGGTATGGGTTGGGTAGGCGAGCCATCCCAGTTCCGGTGCGTGAGCGGATCATCCAACTTTACCAACAAGGCAAAAGCACCCGCGAGATCGCGGCCTTCTCCGACTTTTGTGTGGCGGCAGTGCGCCGAGTGCGCCAGCAGTTCAAGGCGCGGGGCACGCTCCGACCCCAAACCCATTTGTGCGGGCGTGAGTCGCTCTTCACCGCCGCACGCCAAGCGCGCCTGCAAAAGCTGGTGTCCGACCAACCGGATGCCACGCTGGCCGAACTGGGAGCGCGGCTGGATCGCCCCTTCGGAACCTCGACGGTGGATGTCTGGCTGCGCCGACTGGGGTGGAGCTGTAAAAAAACGCTGCACGGCGCCGAGCAGTGTCGGCCCGACGTGGCCGAGCAAAGAAGCCATTGGCATGAACGGCTGTCGGCGGTGCCGGCGGCTCGACTGGTGTTTGTCGATGGAAGCGGCGCCAACACGAAAATGGCCCGTTTGTACGGACCTTCCCCGGTGGGTTAGCGACTGGTGGCCCGCGTCCCGGATGGCCATTACCAAATCAGTACGCTTATTGCAGGCGTGCGGCTGCGCGGGCCCTGCTCCGTGGCTCTTTGCGGGGGCGATGGACGGGAGAGATGTTTCTGGCGTGGGTGCGGCAAGGCTTGGTGCCGACGCTCCAACCCCAAGACGTGGTGATCTTGGATAACCTGGCCACCCACAAGGTGGCGGGCGGGCGCCAGGCCATTGAAGCCGGCCGGGCCCGGTTGCTGTATCTGCCGCCGTATTCCCCGGACTTCAATCCCATCGAGAACCTCTGGAGCAAGGTCAAACACCTCCTGCGCCGTCTGGCGCCGGGCACCGCGGATGAATTGCTACAAGCGGTTGCCATCGCCTTCGCCGCCATTTCGAACGCCGATTGCCACGGCTTCTTTTTATACGACAAATACGCTACATGATTTATAGATAGGTTCTCCGCTGTTTTCGGTGGAGCCTCATAACTGGGGGAAGCGGAGCTTGCCGGCCACGAAGTAGAGCATGGTGATCAAGTACGTGGTCGAACGGTAGCCGCGCGCCTTGCGCTTGGTGGCGCT
>Ga0247727_10012454_pt1 | contig 14594 bp, 12 predicted proteins | sample WisWelCaveWW1625_FD_202498 | JGI IMG/M metagenome (GOLD analysis project Ga0247727, IMG submission 202498) | Biofilm microbial communities from Wishing Well Cave, Virginia, United States - WW16-25 | ecosystem: Environmental > Aquatic > Deep subsurface > Groundwater > Cave microbial mat | place... | reverse complement strand
GGCACATGCGTGAGCCGCACCGCGGACGAAGTTTTATTCACGTGCTGACCGCCCGCGCCGCTCGCGCGATACGTATCGATGCGCAAGTCTTTTTCTTCGATCTTAATATCGACATTATCATCGACCACCGGCAGCGCGAAGATCGAAGCGAAAGAAGTGTGGCGGCGTTTGTTTGCGTCGAAGGGCGAGATGCGCACGAGACGATGCACGCCGCCCTCGGCTTTGAGATAGCCATACGCATATTCGCCGCGCACTTCGATGGTCGCATCTTTCAAGCCCGCTTCTTCACCGGCTTGATAATCGATGATCTCATATTTGTAGCCGTTGCGCTCGATCCAACGCACGTACATGCGAAAGAGCATCTGCGCCCAATCTTGGCTCTCCGTGCCGCCCGCGCCGGGATGAATCGTCAAGATCGCGTCGCGCTTGTCGTCTTCGCCGGAAAGCATGCTGCGAAACTCGAGCGTATCGGTCGCTTGTTGCAGCTCGCGCAGCTCGGTTTCCGCTTCATTGAACACGCCCTCGTCTTTCGCTTCTTCGGCCATCTCCAACATCGTGGCCGCGTCCTGGCGTTTGCGTTCAAGCTTGCGCCACGCTTCCACCCATTCGCGCCGCGTCGAAATGTCGCGCATGATCACTTGCGCTTTCTCGCGCTCGTTCCAAAAATTACTTGCCGCGGTTTTGCTCTCTAATTCCGCGATCTCTTTTTCTTTTTTGAGGACTTCAAAGACTGTCCCGCACAGCCACGACACGGCGGGACAGTTCCTCGAGTTGATTGTGCAAATCGTCACGCATGAAAGCGTTTCCTTTCGTTTTAAAGTGCGGCGAATATAACAGAAAATGCCGCGAGATGCAAGGCTTGTAGTGATGCCTTTAGGCATTTTGTTCTTGGGGCATCAAACGTCCGAAGATGTCACCACGAACGCGCGCATTCCCCAAAAGCCATTGCTCAAGTTTGTAGTGATGCCTTCAGGCATTTCATCTCTGAACCTCAAACGCCTGAAGGCGACACTACGAAGGGGGGCATTTCAAAAATCCCATTGACAATGCAGCCGTTTTGGTATATTATTTCCCGCGCGTGAATAAATCCAAGCTTCCAACCTCTCGCCATTGTTTTGCAACCAGCTCAACTTAAAAAGGAGCCGTCGTGAAGCTGACTAAACAGCAACGTCAACTTTTAATTCGCGAAATCATCACCAGCAAAAGAGTCGCGAGCCAGGAAGAGTTGAGCCGCATTCTGCGCCAATCCAACATCGACGTCACGCAAGCCACACTCTCGCGCGATCTGCGCGAAATGCGCATCCTCCGCTCGCCCGAAGACGACGGCTTTCGCTACGTGCTGCCCGAAGTCGCGGAAGGCCGCAAGATTCGCCGCGTGGTTCATGAAGAGATCGTGCAAATTTTGGCGAACGAGAGCATCGTCATCATCAAGACCCTGCCGGGGCGCGCGGCAGGCGTGGGCGTGTTTATCGACCATCTGAAAAACCCGAACGTTCTCGGCACCGTCGCGGGCAACGATACCGTGCTCGTTGTCCCTACGACCGTGAAGAAGATCAAAGACGTGATGAGCGAGCTACGTTTGTTGGGCGAAGCGCCGAAAATTGTGCCGCCGGAAGTTTTATGAGGAGCGGCGCTTACTATTCCGAGCACAAAATAGGTTACACCACGCACCTCAATCGCTGTCATTCAGGAGGAATCTTTTTAAGCACTCGACAGCATCTCCAGCGCGTAACCCCGCTTTCGGGGCTAAATGACATGCTTCGAGGGGAAAGTGGAATCTTGCTTTCTCTTTTGTTGGGTCGCTGCTTCACCGAGGGTCCTTCTCCGTTTGTTCCTCTGACCTTGTCTCTTCGAGCGAGCTGACTTAAAGCGCTTCGCGGACTTCAAAAAGCAAAAGCGCTAATACGACCGATATTGTCTCTGCTCGTGTCATTCAGGAGGAATCTTTTTCAGTGCTGGAGAGCAACGCCAGTGCTTAAAAAGATTCCTCCTGAATGACAGATGCAGAGGGGACGACTACAAAGTTTGAAAATCACAACTCAGTTGAAAGGAACCGATGTCTTACGACGCCCTCATCATCGGCGCGGGCCACAACGGCCTCGTTACTGCCGCCACGCTCGCGCAAGCCGGAAAACGTGTGCTCGTATTGGAGCGGCGCAACACGCTTGGCGGCGCCGCGGCCACTGAAGAAATTTTTCCGGGCTTCAAATTCAACACGGGCGCGCACGACGCCGGACTCTTTCGGCCGGAAATCATCACGGCGCTGCAATTGGAGCAGCACGGTTTGCAATTGATGAAGAGCCACGTCGCCGCGTTCGCGCCGCAACCGAACGGCGCTGCGCTCACGCTCTGGCGCGATGAGCAAAAAAATCTCGCGGAGATCGCGCGCCTCTCGCAATCCGACGCGGAAAAATTTCCCGCGTTCGTGCGCTTGATGAATAAACTCGCCGAAGGTTTGCGTAGCCTCCTTCTCCTCACGCCGCCGAATATCGCGCAGAGCGGCTTGAATGAATTGCTCACCTGGGCCTCTGCCGGTCTTAAAATTAAAAATCTCGGCAAGCACGAGATGATGGAATTTCTGCGCGTGTTGCCCATGACCGCGGCGGAGTTTTTAAACGAGTGGTTTGAGAGCGCGGCGCTGAAAGGTTTGCTCGGCGCAACCAGCGTTGCGGGCAGCATGCAAGGCCCGCAAGCTTCGGGCACCGCGTTCATGCTGCTCTATCATTATCTCGGCGAGGCCAATGCAGGCTTCAAAGCGAGCAGCTTTGTGCGCGGCGGCATGGGCCAACTAGCCGTGGCATTGGCAAACGCAGCGCAAGCCCACGGCGCGGAGATTCGCACCAACACGGAAGTCGTATGGATCATTCATAAAGAAGAAAAAGCTTTCGGCGTTTTATTAAAAACCGGCGAGGAAATTTCCGCGCGCGCGATCATTTCGAATGCCGATCCGCGCCGCACATTTTTCGATCTCGTCGGCGCGCCGCATTTCGGGCCGATATTCGTGCGCCGCGTGCGCAACATTCGCTATCGCGGCGCAAGCGCGAAAATGAATCTCGCACTAAGTAGCCTGCCGCGTTTCAACGGTGCGGAGAGCGAAGCGCAACTCAGCGGGCATATCATCATCTGCCCGAGCTTGGAATATCTCGAACGCGCGTATGACGACGCGAAGTATGGTCGCTATTCGTCACATCCCTACCTCGATATCGTCATCCCTTCGCTACTCGATAGTTCACTCGCACCGAGTGGGCAGCACGTGATGTCGATCACGATACAACATGCGCCGTACAAGCTGCGCGAGAGCAATTGGGAGGAGCAACGCGAAGCGCTCGGCGATCACATCATCAACACGCTCGCGCAGTATGCGCCGAACGTGCGCGACCTCATTTTGCATCGCCAAGTGCTCACCCCTCTCGATTGGGAGCGCGAATACGGCCTCACCGAAGGCGGCGAGTTTCATGGGCAGATGGGACTCGATCAGCTCATGTTCATGAGACCCGTTGCAGGCTTCGGCCAATATCGCACGCCGATTGAGAATCTCTATCTCTGCGGCGCGGGCACGCATCCCGGCGGCGGCGTAACGGGCGCACCGGGCTACAATGCCGCCCGCGAGGTGTTGAAGGATTTGCGAAAGTAAAAACCGTTCGCGCCGGCATGTTGCTTTTACGTATTGCCGCGTTTCTCGGTTTGAAAAACAAAAACTCCCACAAAAGCCGCAAACGCTTTCGTGGGAGTTTTGTTTTAAAATGAAGCCCACGTGTTCTGCCACGGCTTGGCCGTGGCATGCAGTCGAATAAAGCCACGGTCAAACCGTGGCTGAACAATGTTGAATTTGAAAACTCACAAAGAGAGAATTTGTGGGCCAAACTTGCGCCACCTTATGAATTGAGATAAAACCTCTCCTCCACCGGCCGCACCGGCCGATTGAACCACAACGGCCTTCTCAAACCATTCGGCCCGGGCGCGGGGCGAGTCAGCTTCAACCACTCTTGATAAATCGCAAACGACTTCGCCGTATCCACCATCACGTCGCCGTAACGATCTTCCGCGTGCGCTTTTTCGATGCGCACTTTCTGATGCCAGCAGTGCATGCCGCTGATGGGATCGGGATGAACCGGAAAGGTGATGTTCTGATGCACGCCGCCGTCGCTCCAAAAGATGCGTGAAGAGTCCGCGTCTTTACTTTTAAATGGGCGAATGCCGTCGAGCGTGCGCATGCGCCACTGGTGTCCGTGGATCGTGGATCGTGGATCGTGGATCGTGGACCGTGGACCGTGGATTGTGGATTGAGCTTGAGTATCACTGCTTACTGATGACTGTTCACTGCTCACTTGTTTGATCTCCACCAACGAGGTCGCCCAGCGATTCCCCGGCGCGTCTTGCGGCCGGCGCCAGCGGCCGAGATGATGCGAGCACGCCACCACGCCGGGCTTGATCCCCTCCGTCACCCACACACGATCCACGAAATAACCGATGTCCGTATTCACGCGCAGCAAATCGCCGGTGGTTACGCCCAAACGCGCTGCATCCGAAGTGTGCATCCAAATCGGGTTGCGATTCGAAATTTCATAGAGCCACTTCGCATTGCCGGAGCGCGAGTGAATCAACGTCGGCAAGCGAAACGTTGGAATCAACGGGAACTCGCCTTTGCTGCGATCAATATTCTCATGATGAATGTGGCTCTTGAGGTAGGTTGGAATTTTATATTCCGGCCAGCCCCAATCGATCATCGTTTGCGAGAAAAACTCCTGCTTGCGCGAAGGCGTGGGAAAGCCTTCGCACGCTTTGCCATTGACCATCACGCCGAGCGCTTTGCCGTTCTTCGTGATCAAACCCGTGCTCGCGTCGGTTTGCGCGCCTTGCAAATCCGCCGTGGAAATTGCGCGCAGATGTTTGTTGTAAGAAGTTTCCTCCACTTCGAACGCGCCGAACTTGCGCATGTATTCGAGCGGCGTGAGGCCGTGCTGCGCCGCCTTTTCCGGCAAGCCCGCGGTGTGCTCGAAAATGTAGCGATAGTATTCGTCAATCGCGATCTTCTCGTCGGGGCGATAGGGCGAGATGAAATGTTTTTTGATGCCGAGGCTGCCATCGGGATCGATGCGCCACGAGAGTTCGATCCAAAATTCGTCTTCCTCCCACACTTCGCCGGGATTGGCTTCATAGGTGAATTGCACGGACTGGCCCATGCGGCGCTTGGCTTCGCGCAACACGGGCTGGCGAAAGCCGATCCACAAACCCGAATGCGTTTCATAACTCACAAGATCGTGGCGTTCGCCTGCGTGCCCCATGGGCAAAACATAATCGGCGAAGTACGCGGTCTCACTCCACGTGGGCGTGAGCGCGATGTGCAAGCCGACTTTGCTTTCATCGCTCAGCGCTTCGATCCACGAGAAGCCGTCGGGATACGTCCACACCGGATTGAAAACGCGTGTGAAGTACACGTCCAATTTGCCGCGGCCTTCTTTGAGAAAATGCGGCAAGAGAAAACTCATCTCATAATGCGCGAGCGGATACTCGTTGGGAAAGTGCAGCTCGTTCCAAAATTTTTGCGCCGGAGCTTTGTTCGGCACGTTCGGTTTGAATTTATTCCATGCGCTCGGCGAGGTGCCGCCGACCGTGCCGACGCTGCCGGTGAGCACGTTGAGAAAGTGCAAACATCTGGCAACGGCCCAGCCGCCGAGATTGCCGCTGCCGGCGCTGCGCCAGTTATGCGTGGAGAAGCGCGTGCCCGCGCGACCGATTTGTCTGGCGACTTCGATAATCGTTTGCGCGGGCAAGCCGCTTTCTTTTTCGGCAAACTCCGGCGTGAAATCTTTATACTCGTCTTTTAATGCTAAAATAAAATTGTCGAACGTGGCTTCATCATTTGGCCGCGCGTGCGCGAGATATTGCCGCCAATTCACCCACTCACGCAAATACGCTTCGTTATACATGCCTTCGGTGATAATAATTTTCGCCATGGCGAGCAACACCGCGGCCTCGCTGCCGGGATAAGTGGGCATCCAATAATCCGCCATGCTCGCGGTGTTCGAAAGTCTGGTGTCCATCACCGCGAGCTTGGCGCCGTTCATCATGCCTTCGATAATGCGTTGCGCATGCGGATTGAAATAATGTCCGGCCTCGAGATGCGCGCTGATGAGCAGAATAAAACTCGCGTTCGCGTGATCGGGCGAGGGCCGATCATACGTTTGCCAAAGCGCATAGCCGAAGCGCGCGCCCGAAGAGCAAATGTTCGTGTGGCTATTGTGGCCGTCCACGCCCCACGATTGCAGAATGCGATCCATGTAGCCTTCGTGACCGGGCCGGCCCACGTGATACACGACTTCGTTGTTGCGTTTCTCTTGCAGCGCCTTGCGAATGCGGCCCGCGATGTCATCGAGCACACTGTCCCATGTTACTCGCGCCCATCGCCCTTCTCCTCTTCCCCCTTCACGCTTCATGGGATACAGAATGCGATCCGTGTCATTGATCTGATTGATCGTGGCCGGCCCCTTCGCGCAATTGCGGCCGCGGCTGCCGGGATGATAGGGATTGCCTTCGAACTTGCGCACTTGCAGCGTTTCTTTTTCAATGTAACTCAATAAGCCGCAGCCCGCTTCGCAATTGAAGCAGATCGTGGGCACGATCATGTAATGCTTGGGCTCGCGTCGTGGCCAACGTTTGGCTTCATACTCAACCCAATCGTCCCACTTCTCCGGCGGCGGATAATCGGTGAGCGCGCCAGGTTCCGTGAGGCGCGGCAATTCTGCGCCAAGCTCTTCGTGCAAGTTGGGAATGAGATGAAGTTTTTCGGCGAAGCGTTCGATGAAACCGGGTTGGTGAAATGAGGGCATGGCGGTCTCTCAGTAGATTAGTATTCATATGCCAATTAGAAAAATGCTTCACAAACATCTCTCAGCGCAAACTCCGGTTCGGGCAGGCTGTGTGCGAGGGTTTCTTTGCGGAGTGCAAAACTTCAGTTTTGCCGACGGTCGCTTACACACGTCATGCTCAAGAATGACACTCCGGTTCAGAGGGATAAATTCTTACTGACGAGGATGTTTCGCTCGAATGAATGCTGCCAGTTTTTGCAGCTCGGGATAGTAGCTTTTGATGTTGCCATAAATCTCGGAGGCCATCGGCTCATCGTAAGTATGGGAGGTCACGTTGCGATCATCCAGCATTTGAATCCACAACGCTTCTTCGTTTATCCAACCGGCTTGATATGCGGCTTTGAAAGTTTCGCGCGGGGTTCGGCAGATCAACCCTTCTGCCTCCAAAGCGCGCTTCAAAGTTTCCCAAGCTAATTCAAAGACAAGCTCAAAGCGTTGCACGGTCGCGTCCAGATAGAGCGGATTGGAGTCGTCTGCGGCAAGCGCTTGCTGCAAACGTTGCACGGTCATTTCAAGCTTGCTCAAGGAATCTTCAATCTTGCGGCTCATAAAGAATTTTCCCTTCGCTTAAAATGCGTTCGCGCAGAATCGTGGCGGCGCGATTCAGCCACACGATATCTATGTTGAGCAGAGTCGGCAGCTCTGCTATTTCGGCGCGAAGGTGCGCGAGCGCGGCGCGCGTCAAATGCTCATCCGCGATGACCACGTCGTAATCCGAACGCTCGTGCGCCTCGGCGCGCGCACGCGAGCCGAAGAGGATAATTTTTGCCGGTTGAGCATGGCGCAGAATCGCGTTGACGATCATTTGCTCTAAGGGCACGCGCGCTTTTTTAGATCTAGCCGAAGAGACCATTGCTCTAAGCTTGTTTATGGGATTATGAAAAACGACCCGCATACGCGCGGCCTCAGCATCGAGGCTTGCCGTGGAAGCGCGACAACATGAAGAAGATTTTTTTGGCATGCAACCGTTTTTTTGCACTCGTCTCGTCAAGCTTCTCTTTCGCCTTCTCCGGATTGCTCGTCTCGCCCACGAAACAACTAAAATGCGAAAAGCTATTTTATGTGTTTCGTGCGTTCGTCGGTTGTGCAGATAATTTGCCCAAGCGCATCGGCCTTCCACATAAGGAATAAACCGGCGTTAGGCTGGGGAAGAGTTGATCAAGAAGACGGGTTCTTGCACAAAGAAGATTATACGGCGGGAGACAAAAAAGCACGAGCATTTCTCGTCACGGCGGGGAAAATATTATTGCTCATCCTACTTCGCCGAGCAAAACCATTTGATCGAGCGTCGGTTTCGCGCTGCCGCCTTTCGGCTCGAGCGTGACGGCGAAGGCGGAAATTTCGGAGAGATTTTGCGGCAGGTTGCGAATCTCGATGACGCCATAGCCCTCCTGATCGACTTGAAATACGCCGGCATCGACCGGTCCGGATTTGCTGATGTACCAGAGCTGATAGTCTTGATTCGCCGCCAAAGCGGGCAACTTATTCGTCATGAAATATCCGCGCACTTGTTCGCGATCCACCAGGGCGGCGCCGGTTGCGGCGGCGCCGGGCTGCGTGGCATTTAAAGCAATGACGAGGCGTTTGGGCTTCTGGAGAGCCTTTTCGATTTCAGCATGAAACGCGAGCTGATATTGCAAAGCGTCGATATTCTTTTGCTGCGCGCTGATTTGCTGTTGCAGCTTGGTCCGTTCTTCCAGCAGAAGGCCGATGCGCTTTTGCTGATTCCAATAGCCATATCCCACGGCGAACAAAAGAAAGACCGCAGCCCACGCCAAAGAGCGCATCATACTTTGCCGAAAAGTTTTGGGCGGCAGGGCGCGCACCGAGGCGGGAGGGCGTTCGCGTTCAAGCGTGCGTGCGGGATTTTCGTCGGAAGAGATTGCGCGCAAAATCTTTTCTTTTAAGTGCGCCGGAGGAATTTGTTGCGGCAAGGCAAAAGAGAGAGCCAACATGAGAGACCGCGCGTCTTCGAAGGCTTCCAACGCGCCGGACTCGCCGGCGGCCAGACGCCGGGCAAACGTTTCGGATTCGGCTTTGGTCAACGTCCCGAGCACAAATCCTTCGGCGAGCATTTGTATGTGTTCGTCTGGCATGATCGGTTCCATAAGTTAAAGCGATGTTGCTAGATTAGTTCGTTATGTTCTGAGGCCATGACCAAAAACGTGCAGCCGGTTTTCGTGTGTAATGGTTCGTGCACCGTGTCGCCGGTCATGCGTTGATAATCACCGGCGAACAACAGAATTTCTCCGCAACTGACCTCGCCTTCCAACATGAGACATTCTTCATAGCCCGCGTGGCGGTGCATGGGAAACCAAGAATTGGGTTCCATGCGCACGAGCCTGGTGGTGTAGCCGGTATTATGATCTATAAAAAGATTCTTAAACGCGACTCCCGGGATGCCGGGATTAAGCCATGCGCCCTCATGCCGACGTTGAATGTAAAGCGACCCCGCGGGAGAAGCGTGCGCAGGTGCATGCGTCGAAGTCGGTATCATCTCCGGCGCATGCCCGCGCGTTGCTGTTTCCTCATTTTTTATAGCGGCGAAAATACGCGCTTTCACTTCCGCCGGGGCCGGCTGCAAATCCAAAGTATGCGGCAAGCCGTTTACCATCCGGCGGAGGTCCTGCAATAACGGCTGCACGTCAAGATTCTGCAATAACGCCTCGCGCTCGTGCGGCGCGCCGCTCGAAATCCCAAGCAAGCATTCAAACAAAATTTCGAATGTGTTTTCAGTTGACATGACGTGAAGAAACTGCCTGCTCGTTTTTTCGTAGTGCTGCAATCGCCTTACGTTGGCGTGTATAACAACTGCTCCCGCATTTTGATCAACGCATGGTGCACTTGCGCGCGCACCTCGGCCTCGGTGAGACCGGCGTTCCCGGCGATTTCAACCGGCGTCATGCCCCGGAGAAAAACCATTTCCATCACGGAGCGCTGTGTCGGCGGCAAATGTTCGAGAGCTTCGCGCAATGCGCTTCCCATTTCGGCGCCTGGAATCCTATCGGGATGGCCGTTGGCAAAAGTGACCACCCACTCGGCAAGCTGCTCAACTGCGACTGCGGGAGCAGCAAGATGATTTTGCCGGCGATAATGCGCAACGGCCAAAGTTCGGCACAAGAGAATGAGCCAAGTTCCGACATGATCGCGGAGGCCCTGGCCGGCTGCCGTGCTTTTGCGCCAAAGGGTCACAAAGGTTTTTTCAACAATTTCTTGCGACGTCTTCTCGCGTTTCAAAATATTCAGCGCGAGGCTGTAGAGCACGGTCGCATAACGGTCGTATAAAGCCGACAACGCCCAAGTTTTTTTCTCCGCGATCGCCTCATAAAGCGCGGCGTCGGAGAGTGCGAGGGCTGATGCCATGAGATTGTTTTGCGCAAACGTAGAACTCCTCCGCGTTGTGGTGGCGACAATGGCCCGGTGCAACAACGATGATGTTTTCCTAAACTATACGAATGAAAGCAGAGAACAGTTTGGCATGAACGGCGTTTCGCCACAAAAAAATTAAGCGAGTAGCTCATCGTGCTGCGAGGACACGATAAACAACAAACATCCGTCCGTCGTGCTTTGCACCACGTGCACCGAGCCGCCTTCGGCGCGTTGATAATCTCCCGTCCGCAGAGTCATCTCGCCCACCGACAAATCGCCTTGCAAAACGTAGCACTCTTCGAAGCCGTTGTGGCGATGGCTCGGATATGAGGCCCCCGCCTGCATCCGCACGAGCATGGTGACATAATCACGTTTCGGATCGACGAAGAGCTGTTTCACTTCCACACCTTCTACGCCGGTTTTTTCCCACCGGCCTTCGTCGCGGCGCTGCACGATCAAATCCTTTGCGTCAAATCGCGAGGCCCAATTTTTCCACAATTGCACCGGCGGTTGCAAGTTTGCCGAACGGGTTCTTGCCGCGCTTTCAGCATTCGCAACTGTGGCTGCGTTTTTTTCAAACGCGCGCGCGGCGGAAAAAATTTTCAGCTTCAATTCGGCGGGAGGCATTTGCAATTCCAGTGAAAACGGCAGGGCTTCGGCAAGGCGCGCGAAGGCCGCGTCATTTTGCGCTTCGGCTTGGCCGGCATCCTCGTCAAACAGTTCCAAGAGAAAATCGTGTAACGCCTCTTTTTTTTGTGATTGCTTAGAATTCATTATTGGCTCGCTTGCTCGTGCTTCTCATTTCATTTGAGGTTTTATCATGCGGCGTTGCGCCCTGCTTGTATGAGAAAGTCACGCAGCTTGAACATGGCTTGGCGCGTGCGCGTTTTGACCGTGCCCAAAGGCGCATGTGTGGCTTCCGCGATCTCGGTCTGGCTCAAGCCCTGGAAATAGGCCAGCTCGATAACATGACGCTGTTCCGCAGGCAACTGTTCAAGAGCTATCCGCAACAAGCGCCCATCTTCGCGCGCGAGCGCCACAGTCGCCGGATCGTCGCTTTGTTCGATCAATGCTTCGCCGACGGCTTCCAACTCCACGTGCCGGCTGGCGAGGCGCATTTTGGCGCGATAATGATCAATCGCCAAATTGCGGCAGAGCACGATCAACCACGTGCCGACATTGCCGCGTTTTTGATTATAAAGCGCGGCCTTGCGCCACGCGGTGAGAAACGTTTCTTGGAGAACGTCCTGCGCTAGTGTCGGCTCGCCGAGAACTTTGAGCGCCAAAGTGTAGAGCACCGAAGAGTAGCGATCATACAGCTCGGCAAGCGCCGATTCCTGCTTTTGAACGATGGCGTCAAGCAAAGCCGCGTCCGAGTATGTGGCCGGGGCCGCCGCGACCGAGGGATTCCTAGTTGCCGTTGTCATCTCCGCTTCGCGATTCATAATAGTGCCTATTAGATTCGAACGACCATGTTCCTTACCTTGAAATGACCGAACGAGAGAATTAAAACGTGCGCAACAGATGATCAATTTCCTTTTGCTGGCGATCTTGCGCCGCTCCCGTGAAGAGCCGCTCTTGCCGGGAGGTATCATATTCCCCTCGCATGGCATCCATCGTGGTCAGCATTTGATCGCGAAACTCCTCCAGGTTATCCTGCAGTTTTTCAATTTTGCGGGATTGTGAATCGTGCAATTTGAGCATTTCGTCGCGGCTATGCTTGTGCTCTTTGCGGTTCTCTTCCCGCGTTTTCACGAATTGCTCATCGATGGACTCGAACCGCTTGTCATGGTCATCGAGACGTTGCTCAATGCCGTCAAAACGTTGATCCACGCCGTCGAAGCGTTGGTCAATACTTTGAAGGTGGAGCAGAATTTGATCGAGCTTGCTCACCTTTTTCGGCGTCGTTGTTTTCTTGCGAGGCTTGCCGGGCATAAGCCATCCCTTTCTTGAAAATTCGGTTATGATTGTAATGGTAAAAAAACTCGGCTTCAGCCGCAAACACTTTTTTCTTTAAATCTCAAGAATCTCAAAATAAAAAAGCTCCACCACCTCACACACACGTGTGAAGATAGTGGAGCCGGCGGTGACGATACTCACCGTGTGTGAAAATTTTGACTACCGCTCATCTACAACCGTGAGCCGACAACTAGGTGCGCTTGCGCAAGAACGCCGGAATATCGTAATCCTCCGGCGGCCCGGGCACGGGAACAAGGTCTTCTTCGAACGGTCGAATGATCGGCTCGCTGTGGCCGTTTCGCTCTTTACGCTGATATGCGGGCACGTCGATCTCTTTCAACGCCGTGTCAAAGTAACGCGCTGGCCGTTTGTGCCGGCCATTCGATAAGGCGCGCCCATTGATTTGAAAACCCGTTGCAATCACGGTCACGCGCAACTCCGCGCCCATCGTCGGATCGATCACCGCGCCGAAAATAATATTCGCATCCGGCCCCGCGGCTTCGGAAATTACCGTCGTCGCGTCGTTCACTTCGTGCAGCGACATATTCTCGCCGCCGGTGATATTCACGAGCACGCCGAGCGCGCCGGAGATCGACACGTCTTCCAAAAGCGGACTGCAAATCGCGCGTTGCGCCGCTTGCACCGCGCGATCATCGCCGCTCGCGATGCCGCCGCCCATCAACGCATCGCCCATCTCGCTCATCACGGTTCTCACGTCCGCGAAATCCAGATTCACCAAGCCGGGAATCGAAATCAAATCCGCAATGCCTTTGGTCGCGTGCAAGAGTACGTCATCAGCTTGGCGAAAGGCTTCGATCAGCGGCGTGCCTTTCGGTACCACTGAAAGCAGGCGTTGATTCGGAATCACGATCATCGTATCCACGCGCTGCTTCATCTCGATCAAACCTTCATCCGCGCGCCGTAGACGCTTATTGCCTTCAAACGTAAATGGCTTCGTGACCACGCCGACGGTAAGTGCGCCGAGATCTTTTGCAATCTCCGCAATGATCGGCGCAGCGCCGGTGCCCGTGCCGCCGCCCATGCCGCAGGTCACGAACACCATGTCGCTCTCTTCCAACAGACTCGCCACTGCTTCGCGATCTTCATCAATCGCTTTGCGACCGACTTCGGGATCGGCGCCGGCCCCGAGTCCGCGCGTGGTGCCTTTGCCGATCTGCACACGTTGCGGCGCCAACGACATATCGAGCGCCTGCACGTCCGTGTTGATCGCAATAAAATCCACGCCCGAAAGGCCGGCTTGTATCATGCGATTGACGGCATTGCAGCCCGCGCCGCCCACGCCCACGACTTTCATCCGCGCCGCTCGCAAACTGGTTTCATCATAATTCAATCTGAGATTCATGGAACCTCCTTCTTCGGCTCGAGCTTTTCCTGGCGCGAAACCGAGTTAAACTTGCATCGTTCACACACGGGAGTTGAATTGACTAATTGGAGTATTGGAGTGATGGAGTGTTGGATTGATGGGAAAAGAGAGCTTTTGCTTTTCCATTAATCCATCACTCCAATGGAGTTTTACGCTGCTTTGCTCATCGCGCCAAACCATCTGCGCATGCGCTCCGCGATTTTATCGAACACGTGCGTTTCATTATCACTCAACAAATTCTCGTCTTCCGTCTTCGTGTTGAAGCCATAGAGCACCAAGCCCACGCCGGTCGCATGATTCGGTTTATTCACTTCCACCGTCACGGTATTCACGGTATTCGGCACGCCAACTTTCGCGGGAAGATTGAACATCTCTTCCGCAAGCTCGACGATGCCGGGCAACATCGCGCAGCCGCCGGTCAACACCAACCCCGCCGTCATCATATTGAAGTAATCCGACTTCTTCATCTCCATCAACGACAGCGAAAGAATTTCTTCCACGCGCGGTTGGATAATGTCCACGAGCACTTGGCGCGAAACGCGGCGCGCGGGACGACCGCCCACGCCGGGCACTTCGATCACTTCTTCGCGCGCGTTTTCCAACGCCAACGCCGCGCCGTGCTCGATCTTGATCTGTTCCGCGCGCTCCAAAGGCGTGCGCAGGCCGTGCGCCAAATCCGTCGTGATGCTGCGGCCGCCCAGCCCGACAATCGCCGTGTGGCGAATGCAGCTATCATAAAACATCGCGATGTCCGTGGTGCCGCCGCCGATATCCAACAACGCGACGCCGAGACTCTTTTCATCATCCGTCAATGTCGAATAACTCGAAGCCAGCGGTTCGAGCACAAGATCGTGTACGCCCATGCTCGCGCGCTCGATGCAGCGGCAAATATTCTGCGCGGAAGTAACCGCGCCCGTGACGATGTGAACTTCCGCTTCGAGGCGCACGCCGCTCATGCCGACGGGATCATCGATGCCGCGCTGATCATCGACAATGAATTCTTGCGGCAAAAT
>Ga0247727_10012453_pt1 | contig 14595 bp, 7 predicted proteins | sample WisWelCaveWW1625_FD_202498 | JGI IMG/M metagenome (GOLD analysis project Ga0247727, IMG submission 202498) | Biofilm microbial communities from Wishing Well Cave, Virginia, United States - WW16-25 | ecosystem: Environmental > Aquatic > Deep subsurface > Groundwater > Cave microbial mat | place... | reverse complement strand
GAGCGCGTCGGCCTTGCCGAGAAGTCAAAGTCGAAAACAAGCGAACTCTCTGGCGGCCAGAAGCAGCGACTCGCCTTGGGCATGGCGCTCATCAATGATCCAGAATTGATCATTCTCGACGAGCCGACCACCGGCCTCGACCCAGTGGCGCGCCGTGGCGTGCACGACATAGTTCGCGAAATCAAAAAACGAGGACGCTCGGTGATTCTCACCACGCATTACATCGAAGAAGCCGAGTTGCTCTGCGATCGCGTCATCATGATCCGCGCCGGGGAAATCGTCGCCGACGGCTCGCCGTTCGATCTCATCGGTCGCGCTGCCGGCGCTTCGACGATTTGGATCGCCGTTGACGGCGCGCTCGATCCAACGCCGCTGCTCAAAACCGGCGCCAAGGCCCAAGGCCGCGAGGGCGCGCATCATCGTTTCACCACGACCAATCCCACGGCGGCCATTCTCGCGCTCGGTGAAATGCTGAAAGCCCAGAACCTCACACTCACCGATTTGCGAATGAAACGCCCGACGTTGGAGGATGTTTATCTCGAATTGGTCGGAGAAGTGACCAAAGATGAAGAAAAAGAAATTATGATAAAATGATTAGAGTCAAAATCATCTGTTCAATCTGTAAATTATTTTGACTCTAATGATTTTTTCTTGAGGAGGCTGTATGAACTTGTTTCGCGGACTCGGGGCATTGTCAAAAGCATACCTTATCGAAGAATTGAGATCGAAGACCGCCATCTTCTGGACGCTGGCCTTCCCGGTATTCTTCCTGATCGGTTTTGCGATTATTTTTGGGGGCGGCGAGCCGTCGCGCGTCACCTACCTCTTGCCCGGATTGCTGACCATCAGCATTATCTCCGCCACGTTCTTCGGCATGACGATGATTATGGTTTCTAAAAGAGAGACCGGTGTTTTTCGTCGTTATTCGGTTACGCCTGTGAGCAAGCTGGTCGTGGTGTTGGCTCACGGAATGATCGCGCTGGTCAATCTGTCGGCTTCAATCGCCGTGCAAATACTGGTCGGCAAGCTCGCGTTCAAGATCACCATCGCGGGCACGATTATCGATTTTATCGTCGTGTGCTTTATTGGCGTAATTGCGTTCATTCCGTTAGGATTGATCGTCGGCAGCGTGGCGCGCGATCTCAAAACCGCCCCGGCCATCACCAATATTCTGTTCTTCCCGATGATGTTTCTTTCCGGCGCGGCGCTGCCTTTCTTTTTGCTGCCGGAGTGGATTCAAAACACCGCCAAATTGTTGCCTGCAACTTATGTCGTTGAAATATTACAAGGCGTGGTTGTGCGCGGAGATAATTTGGTTGCCTTGGCGAAACCGCTGCTTATTCTTGCGCTAAGTTCAGTCGTCGGCTTCGCGATGAACGGTCTGCTCTTTCGCTGGGAAAGCACCCAACCAATCGGCGCAAAACGCATCGCCATCGCCGTCGGTGGACTGACGATGGTGTATCTGCTTGCGATGGTGATCGTGCCCTCCTTCAAAATGACGGAACGGCCAACGCGCACAAGCAGCACAAGTTCGCCGAGCAGTTCGTTGCGTGCGCTCAAAGGCATGACCGTGCTCGATGGAATGGGCGGCAAAATTGAAAACGCACGAGTCGTCATTCGTGATGGCCGTATTGCAGAACTTGGTCGTGAAGATGAAGTAGCGATCCCCGAAGGCGCGCAGGTCGATGATTTCACCGGCGCGTTCATGATTCCCGGTTTGATCGATTCGCACATTCACCTTGGCGGCTCCGGCGGCGGCAATGCTTCGACGTATGAATTTTCAGCGGAACGCCAGGTGCATGACCTGCAGGCTTATCTTGCCTTGGGCATCACCGGCGTGGTTTCGCTCACGGATGATCCTGCGGCGATGAAATCTCTGCGCGATGCCGTGGCCTCCGGACAAATGCGCGCGCCGCGAATGTACTTTGCCGGCGCATCGATCACCGCGCCGCACGGCCACCCGGCAGCGATGTTCGAATTTGTTCCCGGACTTGCGGAGCGACTCACGCGACAAGTTTCAAACGCAGATGAAGCGCGGCAAGCGGTTCAAGAGATGAAAACTTTCGGCGTCGATCTGATCAAGCTCGTTCTGGAAGACGGTTCTGAGGGAAGGTCGTTGCCGCGACTTTCGGATACGGCTTTTCGCGCCGCGGTTACCGCTGCAAAAGAAGCAGGGCTGAAAACAACGGTGCATGTCGGCGCGGATGCGGATGTTCAGCTCGCCATTGATGCAGGCGTTGACGGCATTGAACACATTCCCGGAAATCTGAGCGACACAACTATCAAGCTTTTGCTTGAAAAGAATATCACGATCACGCCGACGCTTTCGGTTTTTGCTGGATATAAGATAGCAGCGAGCGGTGAAGAAATCACCGACCCATTGATTAAAAAGTGGAGTGCGCCGGAGGTTGTGTCTTCTCTCAATTCGCCAAGCTCGTGGCTCAACACGATGCGCAGCAACGCCGGATTTGTTGCGGGCATGAAGAAAGCTTATGAGGGTAGCGTGTCGGCAGCGCAACGCGCGGTGCGCGGCGGCGTGAAAATCATCGCCGGCAGCGATGCGGGAAATCCCGCGACGTTTCACGGGCCTGGATTGATTCAAGAGTTGGAGCTGATGGTCACGCAGGCAGGACTCTCTCCGCAAGAGGCGCTCATCGCCGCCACCAGCCGTGCTGCAGATTGGCTGGGTAAAAACGATGTTGGGCGAATCGTGAAAGACGCGCGCGCAGATTTTGTGATATTAGAAAGCGATCCAACGGTCGAAGTTGGCGCCTACAGAAAAATCCGCGCGGTGTATTTTGACGGCACGCTCATCGATCGTGAAAATATTTTCAAGACCTCACCGGGTAGTTGGCAGCCGAATTGAAAGTTTTGTTTGCGTTTGCTCCTTCGATCAGTTAAATTCCGTCGCAATTCAATGAACAAAAACCGGTCTTTACTATTCAAACTTAAAGTGCAATATGGAAAACGCGCTGAATGCTGAGATAACCATCCGGCTCGAAGGCGATGTCCTGACGGCAATTGACGCAGTTGCCAAAAGCTCCGGATTATCGTCGCGCCGCGCCGCTATCGAAAAAATTCTGCTGCGCTGGTACGAAGTGGCGTGGCGACGAAAAGAATTAGATCGAGAGACGGAAGCCGACTATAAGTCACTCACGCCGGAAGAAATTGCCGAAGATCGCGCGTGGGTACGGTTCGCTTCCGAGCAGGCGATGCAACGCTGGGATGACGAATGAATTTCCCCAAGCGAGGAGAACTATATCGCGCGAAAATTCCAGGACAACCTGGAGACACCAAAGAACGACCGGTCTTGGTCGTTTCGAGTGACTCGCGTAATCAACTTGCCGATGATATCATCGTCGTTCCACTTTCCACCACCCTTCGTCCCGCTCCAACACATGTTTATTTGCCAGCCGGCTCAGGTGGCATCCCCCAGACTTCTACGGCCAAATGCGAATTAGTCACCACGCTTGACAAAATCTTTTTGACCGGTGGATCGCTTGGTGGGCAGATTACTGCCGCACTAATGGGCGAAATTGAAAAAGCGATCATGCGAGCGATTGGCATCACTATCCCGTAATTTTTAGCATCAGCCGTGCTGCAGATTGGCTGGGTAAAAACAATGTTGGGCGAATCGTGAAAGACGCGCGCAGATTTTGTGATATTAGAAAGCGATCCAACGGTCGAAGTTGGCGCCTACAGAAAAATCCGCGCGGTGTATTTTGACGGCACGCTCATCGATCGCGAAAATATTTTCAAGACCTCGCCGGGAAGTTGGCAGCCGAATTGATTGTTTTGCGAAGTCGAGCTTTTGCATCAGCTTTTCCAATTTCTTGTGAATCCATTCGCGAAGGCCCAACTTCACACGGCCATATTGTTTTAAGGTCCCGCATACCCAATGATGTCCTCGATTTTCGGAAAACCGCAAATAGCATTCGAGGTCAGCAGTCCGGAGATCACTGTTCCCTCCACACAGCCGGCATTGACGCTGGTGTAAATCCAATCGCCGGTCACAAAGAGGTTTTCAAAATGGCGATCTGTCGCGCGCAGGCGGTATTGCGTCGTGTCCGGCAATGAGAGAACGTAACGTTCGGATGGGTCGATGTTCGCCCGCCAAAATTGCGAATCGAAGCGCGCTTCGCCCTGCCGATTTTTCGAATCAATCAGTTTATCCCAGTTCAATCCATTTGGATTATCTGGTCGTGTTGCCAGGGGCCAGAGACGCCCGGCAAATTGATTGAACCACACGATAGCCGCTTGTTTGACTTTGTCATTCTCTTTTTCGGGCGTGTCGAGTGCGTCTACCGGCGGAATGTCGCCGGGCATCGGTGCGCAAAAATACGTAATACTCCCTGGTTTCAAATTTTGCGGCCAGCTCTCTCGGTCGATCAAATGGCTCATGTCCGCCCAAGTGTCAAGCGGCTCGGGATACGCGTCGGCGACGGCGCTTTGTTCAAGCCCGCCGAGGCCGAGCAAGTTTGGCCTCATCCACACTTGCACCGCTTGGGTACGCACGGTTTCAATATTATCAACCATTTTCTTCCACGCATCGCTTGCCGCAACCAACTCCGGACAAAGATAGGGAATACTCGCCAGCGAAATGCCGAAGACAACGATGTCAAAATCTTTCTCATGCTCAAGCGGTGGAAGAACTTTTTCACGATCCTTCCATGGCGTCCAAAAAGATTCGAGATTAATTTTCTTCTGACGCAGCTCGTCGCCTTCAACGAGCTGATCATAAAACGGCTCGCTTGGCCAGCAGGGCAAGCCCTCGCAATCGAACAACGGCTTGTATTCGCTGCTTTTCAGCGTCGCTTGTTGGCCGATGATGATTTTTCCCACGCGCTTTTTGTCCGCCGAAAGTTTCAGCTCGCGAACGCGATGGAAAAATTTTATCTCAACCCCGCGCTTTTTGAGAATGTCGTAAATCGGCGCGAAGATGGTGTCGCCCATGCCCGCTTGCATTTTCCAAAAAATCGCCCCCTTGTACGTCAAGCACATGCGGAAAATAAAACGGATGGAAACGCCGGCCGCGAGCAACTGCTTGTTGGGGTCGCCGTCTTTGTAGGCGAAGAGCAAATCGTAATATCCTTTGAGCAAACTGGAATCGAGCGTTTCTTCGCTCGCGCCCCACTTGCGCAGCCACTCGCGAAAATCATACTTGTCGAGTTTGTCCAAGCCGTGATCGCTGAAGCCGACCTTCTCCGAGAGCACACCATTGACGCATGAAATTGCGGTATCGAGAATGTAAAACAGCCGGCGCGCTTCATCGTCGTCCTTCACCAGTTCGTGCTCCATCCTTTTACGCAGCCACTTGTTGAAGCCATCGAGCAGCTCGAGCATCTTCTTGTCGATGCCGGCATGATGCTTCGACCAATCGTGCGCGATGTCTTTTGCCAAGTTGTGCGCATCGTGCAGGAGGCGCTCGCCGATGGCAAGCCCGGCCAATTCAGCTTCGACCGCAAGAACCCTGAAGATGCGCTTGATCCAAATGCCGATATGACGGACGGTGTATTTCGCCCAGTCCCAAAGCCCGTGAGGTTTTTTCGGATCGGTATGGTCTGGCGCGGTGAGCAGCGATCCTTCCAGCAATTCCAGCAGGCTCTTGATCGTCATTTGAATGTAGCTCCAGATCGTCGGCCATTCGCCGCCGGTGCCGGGAGTTTCTCCCTTGATGATGGGAAAATCAAGCGGCCAATCTTTGATTTTTCCATCGATCTCCTCGTTGAAGACGATGAAACCGTGCGGCTCGAACGCTTTATCCCAAGTTGCCAGCGGCACGGTCTTCGGCCTGCCAAGCTCGTCGTAAACTTGCCGGATCATGCGAAAGGCGTTTTCGTACCAGCCCATCCAAATGTGCAAGCCGTGCTCCTCGATGCGCCCGTTTTCGCCGCGCCCGCTGGCGCCCTTTCCGCCGAGCCGCCAGCCCATTTGATAAATGGTGATGCTCTCGAATTGATCGCGCCAATTTTTCTGATCCGTCAAGCTTATCGCCGTGCTCAACGCGCCGATGCCGCCGCCGAGAATGACCACTTTTTTCTTTTTCGATTTCTCGTTCATCAGGTTTCCCCTGTTTGAATTTAACTCTCAACCGCCAATTAACGCTAATCAACGCGAATAAGAATTAGCGTGCATTCGCGTCAATTAGCGGTTCGGTCTAACGCGCTTCATCCAAAACGAGCCGCTCCCATTCCAGCTTCCGGTTTTTGAAATTGATGATGACACCAACTTTCAAACCGGTGATCTTAAGATAATTGATCATCGTCCCGCGATGATCATCGTTGATGGTTTCGACGGTCTTGGTGTCGACGATCACGCGTTGCTCAACCACGAGGTCAGGCACAAACTCATCGACAAGTTCGTTGCGATAGTAAACCGGATATTCGGTTTGTTGGCTATACTTGATCTCTTGATGCCGGAATTCCACACCAAGACCATTTTCGTAAGTTTTTTCTCGCAGGCCGTGCCCAAGAGTATTGTGAACGGCCATGGCGCAACCGATGATTCGATAGACCAAATCTTTTTCAAGCAATTCCGCCATTTTCTTAGCCCTCCATGCAAAAAAAAATTAAACTTGTAACCGCAAATGCACGCGAATCAACGCGAATAAAAAAATTAGCGCCCTTTCGCGTGAATTAGCGGTTCGGAAAGTTTTCGCTGCACACTTTCTTATCGCTTGAAAAATCCGAGACAACCCGCAGGCAAGTCGACTTTGCCATTCCACGGCAAACCTTGATCGTATCTTTTTTGGTCGGAGTTTCGCCAGAGCGCCAGGAGGTCCGGTTCGTGCAATTTCCACAGCTTGCACATTTCAGCGCTGGAACCTGATGCATCGATGACGGAGTTCACCGCGCGGCGCGCCGCCTCGTTGGCGCCTTCCATCGTGGCAAGATCGGTGAAGGTGCGCACGTAATCGGCGGCGAGAAAGAGATTGGGAATTCTCGTATGCGCATCGGGGCGATACTGCCAACTGTTCACCAAGTTGACGAGCAGCGGCTCGCGGTCGATTTCGATCTGGTCGGGGTCTTTGGAGCTTTTGGATTTTTTGTTGACGATATCGGGATCGAGATACCATGAATGGAGATTATCGTCGGAGAGCACGGTTTGGCCGCCAGTGTTCAAACATTCCTTGAGCTGATGCCAGGTTTCCTTGCTAATCTCTTCGTGCGTACAGTCTTTGGCGATTTTTCCTCTGGCGTATTTTTTCGAGCCTGCCACTTCCCATTCGGAAATGTCAACCGAAATAATGCCGTGCACCGTGCCGTCGCCAAAATCTTTGGGGAGGTTGAAATTTTTCCAAAACGGCGCTTGGGAAATGGAGGTGAGCGCCCACGGTGTTTCGACGTACAGCTCATGCCCATGAATCAGCGGCACATCATTTTTAAGATAGAACTGAATGCCGTTCATCCACTGCACGTTGTGGCGAATTTGTTCGATGCCTGTCAACGTGACGTCGGCGGCAAGAATTTCTTTGGTGAGCTTGCGGGCAATCACCTCCAGCGGCACGGCAATGAGATAGTAGTCGCCTTGCACACCAAGCTTTTTCTTCCCGCTCGAAACAACCGCTTTGGTGATGACGCCGCCCTTGCATTCCAGCGATTCGAATTTGCATCCCAAATTGTACTGAACACCGCGCTTCCGCAAATAGTCCAGCCAGGGGTTGATCCAAACATCGTTGGTCGGGCCGTTGAGGATGCGGTCAGAACTGACGCCCGGCGTCACGACATCGAGAAGAAGTTGCACATAAACATCGCCGATGGTTTTCGTGCTGGCGGTGGTGGCTTTGGCCGCGTTCAAGCAGCGCGTCAGACCCTTGCCCAGGTACATTTGATACGCCGGTGAGCGTGTGGCAGCGCCGACGAAATTCCACCACGGCAGCTTTTCATATTCATCGAGACGGCGATCTTCGCAGCTCGTCATGATTTGCCAGATGCGCTCGGCAAAATATTCTTTCTCTCCCGGTTTGAAACCCAGGTCGATGTGGAAGACATCGTTGAAAATAACTTTCCAAGCGGCGAGCGTGGTTGGAAATTTGTCGACGATCACAATCGGCGCTTTGCCGATGCGGGGGTATTCGATGCGTGTGGTATCGATGAGATTATTGTAAACGCCGTCGGCGTTGCTGCCGAAGGGAATGCGCTTCATCGTATCCGGCAGGTGTTTGTAGAAGCGGGGGAAAAAACGGAAGCCATGCTCGCCCGGCAGGTCGCGACGGCCGCCGGCGCCGGAGTTTGGCACCGGCACACTGCGGGCTTTGCCGCCAGCAATGCTTTTCATTTCGTAGACTTCGACCTCGAAGCCACGCTCGATCAACTCGTGGGCGGCGCTCATGCCGGCGACACCGCCGCCGAGAATGACGACTTTCTTCTTCATCCCTTCCTCCTTCGTAGACAACTTGTTTTCAAACTCCGTTAGGAGTGTGATGTTTATAGCTGCATGTCATTTTTATTTAGCAAACTCCGAAGGAGTGACATGTTCTTGGTGTGAGATTTGTGAATCGCCAGCGGATTCGCACATATCACTCCTTTGGAGTTTCCAAAAAACTAAGAACGCCTTGTCTATAAACATATCATCTCTATCGGGATTAAAGCGAACCTCCTTTGCTTGTCATCTAAGCCCCTGAGGTCAGTACCGATAACTTACTTCCAAGAAAGTGAGTAATCACTTTTTAGAAGTTGCATGTCTCCATCTTTCGGACGAAGACTAATCAAGCAGCTCACTCGCTTCTTTCAAATCGACTGTGGTCAAACCTTCGGAAACTTTTTCAAAGCATGATTTGAGCAGCGCCTTGGCTTGCTCAGACTTCTTCTGACTTTTCCACAAGCGCGCGAGTCCAATCGCCGCGCGCAACTCCCACAAATTCGCCGATTGGTGGCGGGCAATGTCGAGCGCTTTTTGGAAACAGGTCTCAGCCTTTTCATTTATCATCTTATCTGCCGAAAGCTTCAAGAGCAAATCTCCTTTGAGACGATACAGATCTGCCAATGTCACACGCTCTTCGCCTTTTTCTTCCAGGGAAATTGCTTCTTCGACGATGGCTTGCGCCGTTTCCAGGTTTCCGGCCAGGACATGAACCTCAGCGAGTTGTGCCAGCCAATGAGGCGTGTATAATCCGGTGCCGGTTGCTCTCCAACTGGAAATGCCTTGTTTGATTTCGGCAATGCCCTCATCGCATTGTCCCAGTCGCGCCAGCGCCCAACCGTGCATCACCTGGCCGGCGGAAACCCAAATCGGAAATCCCTGCTCGGTGGAAAGCGCGATGGTTTGTTGCGCGAAATTTTTGGTGTCTTCAACTTCCTGGCCATACTGTTTGACAACGGCCATATAGGTGAGGCAAAATGCCGTGGTGTGAGAATGCTTCAAGTTGTCGGCGATCGCTTTGGCTTCCTTCATATAGCGATCAGCTTGCTCCGCGTAACCCATGATGCGCAGCGCCTTTGCCAAGTAAATGCGGCTGGCCATGCCAGGATCCTGGCCGACGAGCAAAGCGTGCGAGGCATGCTTTTCAGGATCATAGAGGGCAATGGCTTTTTCGAGATGCTCTTTGGCTGTGGGAAATTCTCCAAGAAAGTAAAAAGTAACGCCCAGCACCACATGCGCTTCCAACGGCAGGCCGGAATCTTCTGCGCCTTCGACGAGCCGCAAAATCTGTCCGCCAAGATCGCGCGCGGTTTTCAAATCGCCGCGCACAACGTAGAACGCCCACAGGCCGAACAGCACCATGACGATCTGCGGCGTGTCGCCGATTTGTTCGCAGATCTGGCGCGCCCTCGCATATGTCGCCTCCACTTCCGGCGCCGCATAACCCTTGATTGCCATCAGCGTCGGGCCGAGCGTCATCTGCAGGGCCAACTCTTGTTGCACCTTCTCAGGAGAAGCCGGCAGGGTTTCGAGAACTGCCAGCGCTTTTTTCAGATGCGCGATGGCTTCCTGATTTGCCGAGCGCTGCGCCGCAAGTTTTCCGGCGCGCTGCCAGTAGTCCAAAGCTTTTTGCTTCATCCCCGCTTCGGTGTAATGGTGCGCCAGCAGCTCGGGCCGGGTTTCACCGGTCTCAGGAAATTCAGCAACGAGCTTTTCGGCGATCTGTCCGTGATATTCCTGTCTCGTGCTCTTGAGCAGCGATTCATAGGCGGCCTCTTGAATCAACGCGTGCTTGAAGAGATAACTCACTTTCGGCGCCACGCCCCGGCGATAGAGCAGCTCGGCATCGACCAACCGCGCCAGTTCTTCATGCAATGGCGCTTCATCCAACGGCGAAACTGCTTGCAGCCATTCGAACGGAAACTCGCGGCCCAATACCGAAGCCAATTGCGCCACTTCTTTAGCGGTTGGCAATCGATCCAAACGCGCCTCCAAAGAATCTCGCAGCGTCGTTGGAATGGCCAGTTGTGTGAGCGAGCCGGCCAGCGCATACTGATCTCCCTCGTCTTTGAGCAGCCCGGACTCCAGCACCATTTTCGTCATCTCTTCCACGAACAATGGCACACCGTCGCTATGGCTCAAGACGTGATCTCTTACCGCAGCGGGCAATGTTTTGCCCTTCGTCACCCTGGCAACCATATTCGCGACTTCCTTCTGCGGCAAGCGATTCAGCGTTATGTAAGTCAGATGCGAGCGCATCGGCCATGGCGGGGTAAAATCCGGGCGGAACGTGAGCAGGGTAAAAATTTTTGTCGTCGGCCCCTGATCGACGATGAGATTGAGCAATTCCAGCGTCGAGGGATCGGCCCAATGCAAGTCTTCAATGATGAACAGCACCGGCTGTTGCGCGGCGCGTTCCAGTAAGACCGTCAACAACACGGCCAGCATTTTTTGCTTTTGCCGTTCCGGCGTCAACGCAAGCGGAGGGTAATTTTCATCAAGAGATATCGAGAGCAGCGAAGCAAGCAGCGGCACGGTCTCGGGCAGTGGCATGCCGTATCGAACGAGAAATTCTTCGAGCTTCTTCAATTTATCTTGAGGAGAATCTTCCCGCTTGAGTTGCAGCACGACACGTTCGAGCAAATCGATGATCGGGTAAAGCGCGCTGCTTTGATGGTAAGCAGAGCAGTAGCACTCGGTCAGCCAGGCTTGCGGGTCGCGCGCCACGTGCTGCTTCAACTCCTGCAGCAGGCGCGACTTCCCGATGCCGGCCTCCCCGCCGAGCAAAACAACCTGGCCGTTGCCTTCAACAACCTGATCCCAGCGTTCCTGTAAAATTCCAATTTCTTTCTCTCTGCCGGTCAACGGCGTCAAACCGGTAACGGCGGCGGCTTCGAGGCGGGTGCGCGCGGCGCTTTCGTGCAAAACTTGATAAACGGAAATCGGCTTGGCAATGCCTTTGATGGAATGCTCGCCCAGCTCGCGACAATCAAAATATCCTTCGATCAACCGGAAGTTGGCCTGGCTCGTAATCAATGAATCCGGATCGGCAAAATGCAGCAACTGAGTGGCGATGCTCGCGTTTTCTCCGACAATGTTGAAGGCATCCTTCTGGCTGCGATCCTCCTGATCGCCGGCGATGACTACACCGGTGTGAATGCTGATGCGGGCAGCGAGCTTGATGCCCTTTTCTTTTTCAATACGCACATTCAACCATCTCATGCCTTCCAAAATTCCAAGCCCGGCATGAACCGCCCGCCGCGCATCATCCTCATAGGCATAAGGATAACCGAAGTATACCGTCAGGCTGTTGCCGAGTTGTTGCACCACGTATCCATCGAAGCGGATGATGACTTTGTTGCAAAGTTCCTGATAAGCAGGTAACACGGCGTGAAGCTCTTCGGGATCGAGCGGCTCTCCGCGCAGGGCCGAAAGCATCAAGTCGCAGCACATCACGGTCATCTGGCGGCGCTGCGGCGTGGCCACGCGCGATTTGGAGGTTTGCCGCGTGGAGGTTTTTTCAGGCTCGTGTTGCTTGTCGCTTCGTAAATCAATCCGGCCTTCTGTGCCCGGCTTCAATTTTCGCAAATCCGCAAGTAGCGCCGCAATGGATTGATAACGATTGGGGGGATGCTTTGCCAGCGCGCGCTTCACCAGGTTTTCCAAACTCGCCGGTATGGCGGAATTAAAATCCGTCATCGGCTTCGGGTCTACATTCAAAATAGAATAAATCACCGCTTGCTCATACTCGCCGCGAAACGGCCGTTTGCCGGTGAACGTTTCATAGAGCGTCACCCCGAACGCCCAAATATCCGTGCGGTGATCGACCGCATCGCCATGCGCCTGCTCCGGCGACATGTAGGCCGCCGTGCCCACCGTCGTGCCGACTTTGGTGACCAGCGCGCCGCCGGCAACTTTGGCCAAGCCGAAGTCCATGATTTTGACTTGACCTTTCGCGGTGACCATGATGTTGGCGGGCTTGATGTCGCGATGCGTTATTCCCTTTTCGTGCGCCGCCTGCAGACCTTCTGCCACTTGAATGGCAATGTTCAGCGTATCTTCGAATTTGAGCGAGCCGGCGGCGATGATTTTATTCAACTCGCTGCCGTCGATATGCTCCATTACGATGAATAGTTCTCCATCGACTTCTTCGATTGCATGAATCGTCGTAATGTTCGGATGATTGAGACCGGCGGCGGCTTGCGCCTCGATCAAGAAGCGTTTGCGGTCCTCCGCTTGCGCGGAAATTTGGCGGGGCAAAAACTTGATGGCGACTTCGCGTTTGAGCTTGGTGTCTTCGGCTTTGTAGACAACACCCATGCCGCCTTCGCCGAGCTTTTCGAGGATGTTGTAGTGCGAATAGGTTCTGGCGACCATTGTTTCTCCTCCTCACAAATTTCGTTGAATAAGATCGCACACGGCCCAGACGATCCCTCTAACGCGCTGCACCTGCTCAGCGCCCCCTGCGTGTCGATGATCAGGTTAAAATATCATCGACGTTTTGTTCGTAAAGGCGGCTGTAAGATAAAACGAAAAAACCGTTGATGCAAATTTTCAGAGAAAAAATATAGCTTTACCAACGCTAATCAGGGCGTTAGCCTCTTGCCTACTGCGACAATCTCACGACAAACTCCGTAAACTTCCCTTCCTCGGTTGCCACTTCGATCTCCCCGCGATGCTGCTGCACGATGATGTCGTAGCTGATCGACAGACCCAAGCCCGTGCCTTGACCCGCCGGCTTTGTGGTGAAAAATGGGTTGAAGATTTTGTCGCGCTCCTCCGCCGGAATGCCGTTGCCGTTGTCGCGAATGCGGATTTCGATTTTGTCGCCGAGGTTTTTGGTCGAGACCGAAAGGGTTGGTGTGAATGAATGAGTGGGAGAGAGGGTGAGCGGGTGAGATGATGCCTCGGTTTCTTCCGTTCTCCCGCTCTCCCGCTCGTCCTCTCTCGTCTTCATGTGAGCTGCGTAGCACGCGTTGCTGATGATGTTGAGAAAGACGCGCTGTAAATCCTGCGGCACGACATCGATCTTGCCAATGGATTCATCGAGATTTTTTTCAATCGTAATGTTGAAGCCCGGGTCTTGTGCGCGCATACCGTGATAGGTCAAGTTCACGGCCTCGTCGAGCAGTGCATTGAGGTCGGCTGTCTCGCGTTGTCCGGAAGAGCCGCGGGCGTGTTGCATCATGCTCTTCACGATGCCATCCGCGCGCCTGCCGTGATGGTTGATTTTCTCGGCGTTCTGTTCCAGCGTTACGAGAATCTCTTCGATATCCGCAAAATCATCGCGCCCATCGTTCTTCACTCTTCGCTTTTCGATTTCTTCCCGCAACTCCTTCGCCAAATCCATCGACAGCGCGGCAAAGTTATTCACAAAATTCAGCGGGTTTTTGATCTCATGCGCGATGCCGGCGGTGAGCTGGCCCAGCGAGGCGAGCTTCTCCTGCGTGACGAGCTGCTGCTGCGTGGCTTTAAGATTTTCCAAGGTAGTTTCCAGAGTTTGATAAGCGATTCTCAGCTCTTCCGCTTTGCGCAATTCGATCTCTTTACGCTTGTTCTCGGCTTGCAAAGCCTGCGATTGCGCCTCCGCGGTTTGCGCGCGCAACTCGGCTTCGCGAATTTCAGTTTGCACGCGCTCTTTTGCAATCACCCGGCGTCGCTGGATACGGTCCGCCGCGAAAACCCCGGCGGCTAACAGCAGCGCATATAACCCATACGCCCACCACGTGCGCCACCACGGCGGCGTGATGGTGATTTTGATGGCCGCGCCTTCTTCATTCCACACGCCGTCGTTGTTCGAGCCTTTCACGCGAAAAACGTATTTGCCCGGATCGAGATTGGTAAAAGTGGCCGTGCGCTGGGCGCCGGCCTCGATCCAATCATCTTGAAAGTTATCCATTTTATAAGCATAGCTGCTTTTTTGCGGCGCGGCAAAATCCAAAGCCGCGAACTCGAACGCAAAGATGTTGTCACGATATGAAAGCGTGATTTCGTCCGTCTCTCCGATCGCTTTCTTGAGCGGTGAATTTGGCGTTTTGAATGAAACCGGATTTTGCGCGAGCAGAAAATCGGTGAAGACCACCGGCGGAACATGCGCGTTGTCTTTGATATTCTCCGAATAAAAGGCGTTGAAGCCGTTGATGCCGCCAAAAAACATTTCGCCATCCGCGGCTTGATGATAAGCGTAGCTGTTGAACTCGTTGCTCTGCAAGCCGTCGCGATAATCAAAGTTAC
>Ga0247727_10012451_pt1 | contig 14597 bp, 14 predicted proteins | sample WisWelCaveWW1625_FD_202498 | JGI IMG/M metagenome (GOLD analysis project Ga0247727, IMG submission 202498) | Biofilm microbial communities from Wishing Well Cave, Virginia, United States - WW16-25 | ecosystem: Environmental > Aquatic > Deep subsurface > Groundwater > Cave microbial mat | place... | reverse complement strand
CTTGAGGGGCGCTGCATGGAGACGGGACGCAAGGCGATGCACGCCGGCCGACATCTGGAAATGCTGCGCCTGGAAGGTCTCTCTCGCCAGCTGAAGCGCCTCGTCGAGAAAAAGACTGGCGACCGCTTCGCGCGTTCGCGTGCCAACGCAAGGGCGTAGAGCGAGGCGCATGTTGCGCGCGGCGTGCTCCTTGCCTAGCGTCGATTTCTCGGTGTCTGTTCTCTTGAGGAAATTGAGCCGTGCCACGATGGGAGTACGACAAGATCGACTTGAAGAGCGTTACGCCGAAGGCGGAGGATATCGATATTCTGAACGAGGTGGGGAAGGATGGTTGGGAATTGGTCATCATCGCAACAAACCACGTTGCCTATCTGAAGCGTCCGATCGCAGTCGCTGCCGCGCAACAGGAACCCGCTCAGCCAACGTCGGGACGGCGAAGAGCGCCACCTCGTACCCAGCAGACGTGATGCGTTGCCAGTCCTGCTCGTCAGGCGATGAATCTTGCAGATCGTGACAGTGGTGACCAGGTAGTGATCGGCGATTCAAGGCCGACTTGTTGCACTTCAAGCGTTAATTCAAGCGCATTTCAACTCGCTACGAAAGACGCTATTAGTAGAAAGGGATAACTTTCATTTGACTTTCACGGAGTGCGCTGTACACTGACAGCACATTCGGGATTTTCCCGCGGCCCCGCGAGCGATCGCGGGGAATATCATTTGTAGAGCTTCCGAAATCCCTCGCGCACGCTGTCGAAGTCGCTGTCATCGAGCTGTCCGAGCTTCGTCGACAAACGGCGATGGTCGATGGCTCGGGCCTGGTGCAGCGACGCGATCATCTTGCGGTCGGCTTGCCGGAAGGCGACATACCACGAGCCGACCTTGGGCTTCGTTGTCGTCGGGATCACGAAGTAAAAGCCGTGCGCCAACTTCTTGAAGATGATGACGGGCCGGGAGAAGAGGCGGCTCTTGCCGTTGATCTCGGAGCCGACGTTCTCGCCAATGGAAGCCCACCAGATGTCGCCAGCAGAGACGAGTGGCGGCGATTGCGTGCCGTGATGCAGTTTTTGCTTGAGGCCGATCCACTCGAGAAAGCGGTTCACGCGAAGAATCATACCATGCGATCAGGTTGAGCCCGAAATGGGCCGCGGCGATGGTCGGTCTTACCAATTGTCTGGGGTAGTCTGCAGGAGTAGTCTATCAGCCGGCGAATGGCTCCGGGGGCCGTTAAAGCACCCGCATTGCGCTCCCCGATGCCGCGCCACGTGGCTGGCCTCTGATCGGCCCACTGGTTGGGGGCCAGCTCCTCGGATTGCTCTGTTCCCGGAGAGGGGCTGACATGGGGCAACCGGAGTGTAGAGGGACCTCGTATGGCGCGCGTGACCGTCGAAGACTGCGTTGACAAAGTTTCAAATAGATTCGAGCTGGTGCTCCTGGCTGCGCACCGAGCGCGAGAGATCGCCAAGGGGTCGCACATCAGCATTGAGGCGGAAAACGACAAGAACTCCGTCATTGCGCTGCGCGAGATAGCGGAAAAGACGATAGCGCCCGGCGACATGCGTGAGGGATTGATCCATTCCATCCAACGCAACGTCGAGATCGACGAGCCCGAGCCCATCGCTGTTCCGACTCGGCTGCAAGAGCGTCGCCCGATGCTTGGCCGCAACGATCAGTTGACCGATACGGTAGTCGACGTGATCACGGAAGAGCAACTACTGCGCGGCTTGGAGCGCTTGACACCAACCGACCCGTCTGCGAACAGCGGTTCTTCGGGACGCTGAGGCAAGCGAAGGAGCTGGAGGAAGCGGCCATGCTTCAGACAGTATCCCGACTTCTTCCGGAGCTCGCGCTATTTCTCATGACCGCCGCCGCCACGCATTTGGTCATGTCGTTTGCGCAGACGCTCATGCATTACAAGCTCGGCCACCATCCAATGGGTGGTAAGTTCTTTCGCAACCATATCAACTTCCATCACACTTACTATTGCAAAGACCATCTCGTCTCAAAAACGTACCTCGGCGACGAAGGCAACAATACTCCTTTCTTCTTCATACCTGTGTTTTTAGTCGGAGCGTGTACGTATCTCGTATTGCCTGTAGAACTCTTCGTGGTTCAGGTAGTCGCATGTGCTGCGTCGTTCTACGCGCACGTTTTTTTCGACAAGGAATACCATGTAGAGGGATCGCGGCTTCAGCGGTTTGCATGGTTCAGACGGAAACAGGAGCTGCACTTCATTCATCACCGGCACGCGAACAGCAATTTCGCGGTGATCCATTTCTTCTGGGATAGAATTCTCGGTACCTATAGAAGGCCGGATGCTGGATAGACTAAGCAAGTGATGGGTGTGATGACTTTGTACAAAAGACGCCTTTCGTAGCGAGTGTGGTACACTGACCCTATATGCGACGCGGGTTTTCTAAGGTTCGGAAGAGGGTGATCAAACGGCGTAATGTACAGAGTGAACCAAAATGGAGGGTGGGGGACACCACTGACGCACACGAGCGCGGCAAGAATTTCCTGAACGATGCCGAGATGGAGAAGTTGCTTGAGGCGGCGAAGCGCGGTCGTCACGGCACGCGAGATCATCTGCTGATGCTGATGATGTACCGACACGGACTGCGCGTGAGCGAGGCGGTCGGACTGCGACGCGACCAAGTGAACCTGGCGCAGGCGCGTGTGTGGGTGCATCGTCTGAAAAATTCTCTGTCGGTCGAGCAGCCGATCGCCGGTGATGAACTTCGGGCGATCAAGAGGTACCTCGCCACGCGGAATGACAAGCTGCCTTGGCTTTTCGTTTCCGAGCGCGGGCAACCGATGACGCGAAGTGCTGTCAATTATTTGATGCGCGCGGCGGGCGAGAATGCCGGACTGAAGAAGGTCCACCCGCACATGCTGCGCCATTCGTGCGGGTACTACCTGGCAAACTCCGGCGTCGATCTGCGCACGATGCAGGATTACCTAGGCCATCGCGATCCGAAGCACACTGTGCACTACACGCGCGTCGCAGGGCGGCGGTTCGAAGGGTTGTGGAAGCATTGAACTTCGCGCCACTTGGTCGCCTGGAATCGAATACGACCTGAAGCGACCGGCGTACTAAAAGTGGAGACTAAAGCGCTCTGGCAACGCGGAAGCCGACAAAATTAAAGCGGTCGGTTGGACGATACTTGAACCGGATGGACGAGCGGAGATTAAGTGGATAGTTACTCCAGGAACCACCGCGCAGAACGCGGAGGGACGTGTCACCGCCCGGCCACATCGATCCATCATTTGGTGCACCTTCGTAATCGGGATGCCAGTTATCCTCGCACCATTCCCACACGTTGCCGTGCATGTCGTGGAGCCCCCACGCATTTGGCGAGAACGTGCCGACCTCGGCGGTCTGATAGGCTGAGAACTGGGCTTGTTGCTGAGTAATGGTGTCCCCAAAGGCAAATGCCGTATTTGTGCCGGCTCGGCAGCAATATTCCCACTCCGCTTCGCTTAGCAGGCGGTAGGTCTTGCAGGTTCTTTTTGATAGCCATGCCACATATGACTTCGCATCCTCCCAGGACACATTGATCACGGGCCGCTTGCCACGGCCCCAGTTTTGATGATCGCCGGGCTTGTGCGGCAAGTTGGCCGCATCCCATTCGGCGAACGTGACCGCAAAGCGGCCTACCGCGAAGGGCTTTGAGATTTCTATGGCCCTTTCCTCCCGCCAGGAGCCCTTAAAGCGTCTCCTAGCTGAGCCGTATCCCATCTTGAGGTTGCCGGCAGGCACCACAACCATTTGAGGTCCCTCGGGGATATCTTGAAATTGCTCGTCCAGGCCATGTCCCGGCACAATGAGCCTGACTACATTGGTAACGCAGTTGCCCACAGTTATTTGTAACGAGTTTTCCCGCTTTGCCTTTTCCCGGGCAAGCGCAGACTCAACACGTGCTATATCGGCCCGAAGGGTTTCACCAAGCTGGCGCAATTCTGTGCTTAATGCCGGCAGGCGCTCTCCAATTTCTGTTAGGAACTTTCCTTGCTCGGTAGCATAAGTGTTGTTCAATACACTCTCTATATGAGCGATATCGTCCTCCTGTTTCGCTTTGAGTTCGGCAATATTGGCCACCAATTCAGAAATACGCTGATCCATACGCCGTAAAGCACCTTGTTGGTCCGCTTGAGAAGCCAGAATGGTTTCAAAACGGACTATATTGGCCTCTTGCTTCAGCTTCAACTGATCAACATCTGTGCGGATGGTCGACATACCTTTCGTAATATCGTCCAAGACGCGGTTATGCTCCCTGAATAGGTCGTCCGTCAAAACGTGTGACCGCTCTTCTTGACGCTCGGTATCTAAAAGATCATCTGAGGGGAAGGGGGAGTTCGGCTCTTTAGGATTCGGAGTTTCACCAAGCCCGTCGACCGCTAGACACAATCCCGGAAACAAACTTGAGCTTGACCACGGAACCTGGACAAACTGACTATGCTCCGTGCTAGTCGCCTTCACCACGTCGGCGCAAACACGCCTAAACACTCCATCAATTTCCAACCCAGTTGTGCGAATGTGATTGAGCAGTGCAGAAGCGAATGGACCCTTCGGTGCCTTCTCGCCATTTGCGTCCTTCAAAAAGTCAAGCGCAAGCTGTCCGGGCTGCGTTGAGAATGCCAGATAGAAGCCAGCACTCTTAAAAACGGTCGGGGCGAACAGTTCCTTCCCGCCCGCAGCCTTTGAAATTTCGTCGGTAATTTTGCTTTTGCGACATGAACCCACAATCACAACGACCTGGCGCTCACCTTCCGCTATTCCTTCGCCAAGCCATGATATTATTTTGTCTAAGGATACCAAGTTTCTCTGCACTTGCCCGACGGTTAGATTGTCCGTCTCGATTCCTGTGGGTACGAGATAGTTGCCACCACCTATTTGAAGTCCGTGTCCAGTATAATAGAAGAGGGCTACATCCGGTTTGTCTTTGGAGACTATGTCCACAAAGGTATTCACGGCTGTATTAAATTGTTCTCGGTCCAGATCGATTGGAACCTTCTTATCCAAACGCAAACATTCAAACCCTATCTCGCGGAGCACTCCAAAGACTGCCTTAGCATCATTTACTGGCGTGTACAGGTTACGCCTCGGTCCGTACTTTGCGTTGCCGATAACAAGAGCGCGACGGCGCAGTGGCTTTTCGGTTCCCGACATACGTTGTTCTCTCCGTGGACCGGATCATCGAAAAGGGGGCACGCATCATCTGCGGCTTGCCGCAAGTGCATATCTTACGAACGCGGGCTGTTCTATTAGACAGGAAATCACCCCCGATAGCAAACTACCTCCTGGTATGTACCTAATCTCGTCAATGCCTCGGTGCGATAGCTTCCTCGGGGTCTCACGTGCAGCTCACCTCTTAGATCGATGCGCGTGCGGACAGCATGTCATGACGGGGGCCGCTATCCTTGCGCAATTTCGGCGGGGCGGCACAACCAATTCAGCGCGCGGTTCGGCGCCCACTTACATATGGTACAATTGGCGAATTAACCAGCTAAGTGCGCAATGACTATTTGTTATGTCTGAATCCAATAGTATTCCGACGGGGACAGGTCCAGATTTGTATCACAATGACTTGGAGGCGTTTAGGAGCACGTGGGAACGCATCTACCAAAAGGTCCATGATATGAGAGAGCGTATAACTGACCTTAGGAGTGAATTTGCAGGACTGAGTAAGGAATGGGGGCAGGTGCAAAGCAAAAGTGCGTATAAAAAGGACCCGAACGAAACAGAGGAGGAATTTGACGAAAGAATTGAGGATGAGTGGCGGGAGCAAGTGATCACGCTGGAAAATCTGGCTTCGCCCCTACAGAAAATTGATTTGGAATTGTCAAAGTTAGAGAGCATCCAGCTTCCGAATTTTGTTACCAACCAGAGAAAAGAAGTCCGCGCCAGGTCGTAAGCGCGGCTTCGCGGCTGCTCGCTTGCGGGCCCCGTCGAACATCAGCTTCGAATTCATTTTATTCGCCTTTGGTCGCTGCATACTTGTCCCGCTCATTTATTTCGCCGAACTGGCCGCTGCGCGCAAGCGACCACACTTCCCGCACGACCGATCCAATTACGAAAACATATACTGTATACGATGCAATTCGGAGCAAGAGAGGTACGCTATTTTCTGGATTCCAAATGACTGGCTTTGCATCTAGAAAAATAAATTGAACGAGATCAGCAATAGGCGGAATCGTTTGATTTAGCATAGCGATTAAATAGGATACATAGCCCCGTTCGCTAGACTGTGCGAGAATTGTATCATCGTACAGCCCGGCGGCCTGGGCCAAGTACGCCAAAGCACAGAGTATGAATACCGTTCTAAACAATAGCTGATAGGTAGCGCGAAGCGAGACGGATGCGGCGTTAAGCCAAAGGTTACTGGAGGTGCGTGCCGCGGTGTTCTGAGCCGGTTCCTGCTTTGTGGATTTGGACGGTGCAGCTATGGATGGTCGGCGAAAAAGTAACAGTGCGTAGATACCATATGCTAAGAAAAGGGCTGCGATTGCTGGCCGTAGCGCATTGCTTATCAGAGGTGACCGAAGCGTTGTTTCGAATATAGCGAGCGCAAGCAATCCAAAGATCGCATACTTCTTCAACGAGGCACTTTTCTCCAGCATACGTCACTCCATCTTTTTGTGCGGTCCCACTCGAGCGCCGCGCCCACGCAATTTGCTACAACTTGGTCTATCGACTCTGACAGAAATAGGGCGATTAGATTACAAATCAGCAACCTGCCCACTTTGGTACCGCCACAATCCAGGCTATGGGAGGAATGGCCTTGCGGCCTCGGCCGAGACGAGCTGCGTGAGGGGATAAGGGGCAGAGACGATTCTCGTTGGGCAATCGGCGGAACGCGGCTTCGCAGCGTTCCGGACACAGGGATGCTCTCCGGCTTCGTCTCGTTGGACCCGATCCGCGAGCTCGCCACACCTCCCGGAGGACATGAGGAGGCTTACCACTCGATGCAGTCGGGCTCTTTGCTTTTTTCGCCACGGGATCGTAACCCGAATGGGCGGAGACGCGCAGCGGCTCCGTCGAGCGTCAGCGAGATAGAGCCCGGTCGACCGCGCAGCGGGCGAGGCGCCCAAACCTTCTCATTGAAAAATCAGACGAATAACAGCACATAGATGCGTCGCCTGGGCTAACCGGGTTGCATCGCGATGCTCCCTAACACGGAGATGTTGCGATGACTGACTTCAGGCTCGTCGACAAGAAAGGTTTGAAGAGCGTCTATGGCATACCCTACTCGCACCAGCATATCGCACGGCTCGAAAAGGTCGGGAAGTTTCCTCGCCGGATACAACTCGGACCTTGTCGTGTCGCGTGGTACTGCTGTGCGGTAGAAGCCTGGATCGCCTCACGCCGGACTGTAGGCGCCAGCGACAGCTCCTGACAAGGAGCGGCCCCCGGAGTAGCTACCGGGGGCTTTTAATTGTGGGCTGCATCAAACAGAATTGGCGGTGCTACTTGCCCTTGAATTTCGGCTTAACGACCTTGTCTTTGTCTCCCTCCTCGCTCTCCTCGCGATACGTGCGCATCACCAGCTTGCCATCGAGCGGCATCGCCTGCAGCAGCAGGTTGAAGCCTTCGCCGTCGTCGTGACGAAAGGCAACACCGAGATTGAGCCAGTAGTCGTCTTTGCCTTCGCGCTTGATCACCGTGTAGACGCGGAAGTCGGGCTTGCTCATCGAGCATACTCCTCATGTGTGAGAACTCGCAGCGAGACGCTGCCCTGCACGTGCAGGCATCAAGGCGCACCTGATGCCTGCCCGCGAGGCGTTGAGACGTATGCTGATGAGAACTGGCGCCACCCTCTCGCGAATGGCGGTCCTTGTCAAGGCAACGACCGGCGGACGCATTCGAGGACCACGGGCACTGTCGGTCCTGTTGGTCGGCTCGCCGCACCCTCGCCGTCGATCAGGCCTCACCTGATTTCTGGTGAGCCATATCTGCCATGATTTCCGGAGCCGCCACGCGTCCTTGCGTGCGCGCCCGCGGGCCGCGTCAAGCCCGAGGACTGGTCATTGCTGCCGTAGCGGCTTGACGGAGAGGCCCGCGGAGCGCGGTAGCATCGAAGAGAGTGGCGCTGAGAATCTTAGATCAGCGTGTGTGCCGCGCTCTTGGCGCCCTGCCACTCATGGGCAAGAATGTCGGCGCTGAGAAGTGATTGCCGATCGGTGATGAGGAACAGATCGTGACCCTCCGGATGGATGCGGTTGCGGATCGCCGTGAGCAGGTTCTCGACCCGCTCTGGCGTGCTGGTCATGATAAGGACGCGAAAGGCTTTCCAGTCGAATTGCTTCTGGTGCAGCTTCGCCCGCTTGCCGGCGGTGTAGGCGAGGAATTTTCGTAGCATGCTGGTCTGTTCGAGATTGCTGCGATCGATCGGCATCGTGCCGCGATCGGCCTCGACCAGAAAACACCGGCGCTTGCCATCGGGAAAGATAATGCCGAAGGCGTAATCCGGAAGGAGTGAAATTTCTTTCAACGTGTCATTCCACTGCACGTTCGCACGCCACAGCCACGGATTTTTCAGAGCCTGCGTTGAGGGTGGCATCGCGGCAATCAGCTGTTGCGGCTCAAGAAGTTCAAAGCCGGGCCGCTCCCGGATCGCACGTACAAGACCCACACGCACATCGGCGATTGCCAACGTGTGTTGGATGAAGCGCGTCGTCGCCTCGCGGTTCTTGCGCGACCAGTCGATATCAGTGCGGCCGTAGCCATCGTGCTCGATGAGAAGCTGGGCGCCGCGATTGGCAAGCGCATACACCATGCGCTCCGAGCCGCCGCCATCGCGATAGCGCTCACGCTGGCCGCGCGGCCGGTCGAGATACGTGCCGTGGAAGAGGAAGGTCAGCCGGTCGCACACCTTCTTGTGTGGCGCCGCGAGGAGATCAGAGATGTGCAGCGAACTCAGAAAGCGGTGTCGTGCGACCTGCCGGATGATTTCGATGTCACGTGAGGTGATGAGAAACGAGGGCGGCTCGATCGCCGGTACAAAGCGCGAGCGGCGTTTCGTTCCCGAGAATGCATCCGTGACCGTCATGCACGAAGTATACCATCGCTACGAACTCCAGTCGTCCGTGTTCGCACTGGTCTGAGTGCTCCGCGATGTGACGGTATCTTGCGGAGTGCTCTGCGGTGCTCCCGTGCGACCTGTTAGCGCACTCAACGCAGAAAACGGAATCCCGGTGAGCGACCCATCGACAAAGACGTAGCCTTGCTCCTGAAACACGGCACGGATGCGCACGCCATCGGGGTAGGTTTCCTCCGGGTACTGATCCTGCCCATCCAGGGTGACCTGGACCATGTCGCCGACCTTCCACATCGGTGGCGGAGTATACGGCCGCACATCGGCGAGTGGGACACCAGCCTCAAGTCCATCGACAAAGACCACACCGTTTCCGATCTTGCGGACCCTGACATCGTCTTTGAATACACCGAACTCGCCATGCCGGATTTGCACCGGGTCGCCGACTTTGAACGGGTCGGCCTGGATTGGGTCGACCATGTCACTGTCAGAGCCGGACGCGCCATAGCGCTCACGATTGCGCTGCCGCAGCAGACGGTGCTCCGAGGCCGCCATCTTCGGCTCGCGCTCCAACACGCCCATCGAAATGGAGAGCTTCACAGCGGAGCCGGTGAAATTGCGCACGTGGCAGGCAAACTCCGTGTGGCTTCGATCGTGTGACTTCAAGTCTTGAATGAGATCAGGTGCGCAGTGCATCTCGCGCGAGAGTGCCATTGCATCCGAGTACTGGACTGGCCCCGCGAACTTGATCGAGGTATTGCCAAAGACCGCGGCCCGCACACCTTGCGGCATCTTGTCGAGGAGCTGCGTCGCGAAGAGAAACCCAAGCCCGTACTTCCTGGCCTGGCTCAGAATCTTCTCGGTCGTTTCATCGAAGTACTCGTGCGCCTCGTCGACGATGAGAAGAGCGAGGGGATTGTTTTTGTTGGGATCACGCTGGTAGGCGGCACGGAGAATCTGCGCGATCATGAAGCGGCCGAAGACCGCCGAGCCGTCCGTGCCGATCTTCTTGTGCGACGTGTTGATGAGGACGATCTTCTTCTCCTCCATCGCACGCAGAGCGCTGAACCGATTTTCCTTGGCCGCGAACATCGATCGAAACGCGTCGCTGCCGAGGATTTTGAACAGGCGACTCTCGACCTGTTTGCGTGTCGCCGCCATCTCGGCGCGGTCGTAGAACTGGTTGCGAAAGAAGTCCTGCGAGAGCTTGTCGAGCCGCAGGATGTAGTCGCGATACGCGCTATCCTCCAAACCATTCTTCCCGATCTTCTCGCCCATGACCTCGCGCAAGGTGTCCAAGGTCGCGTCAGGAATCTCGCGCAACAACTTGAGGAGGTAGGGAACGGAGGTACCTTGCTTCGCGGTGAGCGAGCGGTCGATCGCCGAGAAAAGATACGTTGCAAGCTCCATCGTCTCGGTGTCCGAAGTCTCGCCAAGCTGGAAGAAATTCAGGGCGGGCTCGGGCGGATCGAGGATCACCAAGCGATCGGCAAGGCCATCGGTGAAGACGGAAAGCCGCTCTAGGGAATCGAGCATCGAGCCCTGACTGTCAATGATGAACATCGCCGGCGGATCGTCTTCTTGCAAGAATGAGACGATCAAGCTCTGCAGCAGCTGCGTCTTGCCGTGCCCGGACGGTGCGAAGATCGCGCCGTGCTCGCGGTATGCCTTGTGCGGGATGGCGAAGGGGACCGGCGTAAAGAAGATAGGAAGGAGTGGCGTGTCGGCGAAGTAGGCGCGCACGAGTTCGTGATCGTCACCTTTGAAATCTTTCGGGAAGACTCCTTTCTGCTTCTCCAAATTGGCATCAAAGCGCTTGCGCAGATCATCAAAGAGACCGGCCTCACGCAGGTCCTGGGCATAGAAAGGGTAGATCAGCTCGTTGGCGCAACGCCGAGCATCGATGAGATCGATAAGGGGCACGGTGAATGTGCTAGAGGTCGCGGAGCTGCGCACGACGGGCGGGAGGCAGCGCACGAAGTCACGGAATGCAACGTGCAGCGTATCCCCGAAGAGTTGGATGGTCTTCGCGAGGTCAGCCGTCTTGCGCGTCCTTGCGATCAGCTTGTCGCGATAGCGCGCCTCGTCGATGGTGTCGCGGGGCGGCGCGGGCGGCAGCGGATTGTCGAGATCCTCACGCCGGTAGAGCGCGCCGGTCGCCTGCGCCATCCTCACCAAGACTTCCGTTGCAATCTCGCCCACGTCCTCGAAGAGGCGCCTGCCGTGCGCAATCGCGAAGTCCTCGCAATTAGGTGCGGTGACTTGGCTCGCCGATTTCGCCAGCTCCTCGATCGGCACAGGCCGGGTGCTATGCCAGACGTAGACTCGCCAGAGGCCGTAGCCGATGAGGAGGGGTACGGTAATGAAGGCGGCACCGACAAAGGCGAGGATGCCGCCCATCAAGAGCATCACCGCGATCGCGGCGTTCATCGCCGGATCGCTGGTGTTGAGCAAATTCTTCAAAGCTCGAAGCTTTCTTTCCCCTGCACGGGCTGTGCATTCGAGGTGAGGAACTGCTTGAGTACCGGCAGGTGCGTGCTCTTCAGCTCCGCTTCAAACTGCTGCGCCTCGATCGGTGTATCGAAGCGGCATCCGCGGCCCTCGCCAGGGAGAAGGTCGCCGATCGTGAGCCACCAGTCCTCAACGCGGCCATTGATCTTGTATCCGTCCTTGACCGTGACGACGCGCCACTCCTTGAGCCGGCGCTGCTGTATCACTGCTTTCTCTTCTTCCGAGAAACGGACCGTGAGTGAGACCCAGAACACAGGCTTCTTGAAGATCAGCCCCTCGGTGCGCTCCGAGCGCTCGATGTCGATTTTCATGTGGCCCTCCGAATCGATATGCGGAATAAGGAGAGCGGGTGCGGATTCCTGCGTCAAGGTGTAAGGAAGCGCGCGATCTTCTCCTCGATCCCCTGCCGTGGCCGGCCGAACCGGATGCGGCTGTTAGCAATGAGTCGAGCGGCGGTGCCGTGTAGCGGCTTCGGTGGGGCATAGAGGTCGATCCGGCGGGCACTCGTCGGTGTACCCCGCTGCAGCGTACGCGCCCAGGCGGTGAAGTTCGGAAGGTCCGCCAAGGCCTCCGGGTTGTCGATACCAAGATGCGCAGCAAGCAAGGGCGCATCCTCAACACCCACTCTGAAGGCGACGAAGGAGCCCGTGTTGCCGAGGACCGCGTGCCGGAGGCTCTCGGGGAGCTGGGCGAGGTACTGATGGCCCAAGGTGAGCGAGAGGGCATACTTGCGCGCCTCCGAGAGAATGAGGGCGAAGCTGTCGGTCGCGAACGATTGGAACTCGTCGGCGTAGAGGTGGAAGGGCCGACGCTCATCCGATCGTATGTCGGTACGCGAGAGCGCCGCACGCATGATGGTCGTCGTGAGCAGGGCACCGAGCATGTGCGACGTACCCTCGCCGATTGCGCCGGTTGCGAGGTTCGCAACGAGAATCCGTCCCTCGTCCATCATGCGTCGAATATCGATCGTGCTCTTCGGCTGGGCGATGATGTTGCGCAGACTGGGCGCCGAGAGGAGCGCATCGAGCTTGTTGAGGATCGGCGCCGTTGCTTCGGCGCGATATTTCCCCTCGTAGCGGTCGAACTCATTGGCCCAGTACGCCCGCACGACCGGGTCCGCAACAGTGCGCAAGACCGCGGTGCGGTATCGCTCGTCGGTAAGAAGACGGGGGATGCACAGTAGTGTGGCAGAAGGCGTATCCATGAGGGCGCGCAAGGAGTTGCGCAGGATCTGCTGCGACTTCGAGCCGACGGAAACCTCGCCCCAGATGTGCAGGAAGGCAGCGACGATGTTGTCGGCAACGAGCGGTCGGAGGTCGAGCGGCACCCGCTCCAGCACGTTGAAGCCGATCGGCCGCTCAAGGTCGGCGGGGTTGAAGTAGACAAGCTCGTGTGCCCGGGCCTTGGGCACGAACGACAACGTTGCCTGAGCCAGGTCGCCGTGCGGGTCGAGAAGCGCCACGCCCTCGCCGGCGGCAAGATGCTGAGCGATGAGATGCAGGAGCGCGGTCGACTTGCCGGTCCCGGTCTGGCCGACGAGGTGGAGGTGACGCAGGCGCGCTTCCTGCGCGATCGCGAAATGAGCACCGGTGGGTGTCGTGCCGAGGTAGCTGCAACTGTCAAAATCGGTGCTCATGGGTCAAAGGCAACGTCTCGGTCGATAGGGCCGTTTGCGGACGGCGCACGCCGCCTTCTTCTGTGCGGAGAAAGAAGGCGATCACCAGCATTACCGTGTGCGGTTCGGCAGCCGGTGCGCTCCTAAGACGTTGCTTTCGAGCCACGGTTCGCGTGGCCTTCACGCATTGTATCTGCCGCTCACGCGAGGCGGCGCCGAGAGAGGCTGGGGATAGCGCAAAACGGGCCCTCAGGCGCTCGATGGAGCCCGCGCTCTCTGAGCACCCCGCGCCGGGCAAGTTCGTCGTGTCGCGATCGATCGCGATTTGTCGATTTCCGAATTCCTGCAATTCCGAAATTCATCGTTCGCGTCGTCGTCGATTGCTGCCCGATCGCGCGCCCCCGCGTCGGGTCCGTTGCTGCTGGGGAATCGAGGTCAATTCGGCTCGGTCAGTCGGGCCGCACATACCCGCCCGACCTCGCGGCTGGGTCAAGAATAGGCCTTCTATACTCCCCTCAAGAAGTCCAAGCCGCACACGAAAGTGGGCGGCTTGGACGGTGGGGTGTATTTGAGTTGATGACGCGTCTTTTGTGATGAGGAAAGGATAGTCAGAAAGACGCGAGGTCGGGCGGGTACGCCCGACGCGGGGGCGCGACTTTTCAAGGACTTAGTGGATTGTGGGTGGGGATATCTACCTACTCCCGGTATTTCCCCGGGTGTTTCCCCTCGTTCGGTGGTATTGGACAGTGCTGTCCGTTTGCTTGTTGTAGTGAATATACCAGAACATGCTTGCGCGTTCAATCGTACTGCTGAGCGCGGCGACTCTTTGCACGTGCCTCTCCGGTTGTCGAAGTTGATTGCGACATGAAGTTCAAGGAAGTCAAGGGTCCCGGTTTTGAGTTATTTTAAAAGTGCGTTCCCATGCTGCGTATTGTTATTATGAGTATTCTTAAATGCGTATTCTTATATTGAAAGACCGGCAAATTTGGCCGTTCAAGAACGGCAATGGTGGCCGGTCCAGAGCGGCCATTTTGGCCGGTCAGGGGCGGCCATCATTGAGTTGTCCCCTCACTTTCCCCTTTCTCTCAACGCGCAAGTCGAGCTTGTAAAAATTCGTTTTTCCAAGATCTCGCTGCGTGACTTCGAGGAATCCCGCCTTCTCCAGTTCCTCCTGATAGCGGCGGAGGCTTCGTTCTCCTGATCCTGTGTCTTCAGCAAGAGTCTCTTGGCCCGGAAAGCAGTAACTCTTCTCGCGAGCATACTTGAGCAGCATCGCGTAGTAGAGCTTGGCTCCAACGCTGAGGTCTCTATTCGTTAGAATGAAGTTGGGGACCTGTGTGAAGCCGTGCCGAGTGACAAGGTCCTCGCCGATAATCTCGATGTTGCGCTTGGTGTGTTCGAGATTGGCGGCAATGTGGTCCATAGAGTACAGTATACGCG
>Ga0247727_10012450_pt1 | contig 14598 bp, 12 predicted proteins | sample WisWelCaveWW1625_FD_202498 | JGI IMG/M metagenome (GOLD analysis project Ga0247727, IMG submission 202498) | Biofilm microbial communities from Wishing Well Cave, Virginia, United States - WW16-25 | ecosystem: Environmental > Aquatic > Deep subsurface > Groundwater > Cave microbial mat | place... | reverse complement strand
CTCCTCCTTCATTCGGGCAAACGAGAGGCTTTTGTCTCTGCCCACAGAGTCGACGAAGATCCTGGCAATCGGCCGGTACTTCCGTTGAAGATCCCCTTCGGTAACAAGGACCGCGGATTCGAGTTTTCCGGCAACCCGCGTCCAATACGGGTCATCCGCGAAAAGTGGGGCGACTCGAACATGGCGTTGTGCTGCACAGGCCGCCAAGAACACCAGTGCGCATTGTCCCCCTCCTCGTGCGGATCATCAGGGATGTCGGTACTATCGGCTTGTGGCGCCATGATGGATTTCGTCGGCGGCCGGAGTCGATTCCGATTCGCGCGCCGGTTGCGCATTCCTGGGAAAGAAGATCGGGGAGATGGCATTCGATGTTAATCCGGCGGCGGCACGAGTGGCGTTAAAGGCGGCAATATGCCGGAGCGTCGTCTCCCCGAAACCGATGCCGCTTGCCCGCCCCGCTGCTGCCCGTCCCGCCCGGCGACCGTAGACGATAATATCGAGCAGCGAGTTGCCCATCAGGCGGTTGCGCCCGTGAAGGCCCCCCGACGCCTCGCCCGCCACGAAGAGATTGCGAACGTCCGATTCGCCATCGACGTCGATCTTTATCCCGCCGTTTTGATAGTGCAGCGTGGGGTAGATCAGCACCGGCTCCTTTTGGATGTCGATCTGGTAGCGCGTGTACTGCCGCACCATGTTGGGAAAACGGTGCGTGAGCGTGCCGGGGCCGTTGATCAGATCGACCATCGGCATATCGAGCCAGACGCCCCGCCGCCCCGCAATCGTCTCGACCCCGCGCCCCGCCTCGCACTCCCGGATGACGGCCGCCGCGACCGCGTCGCGCGTCTCCAATTCGTTGATGAACCGGTCGCCTGCGGCATTCACCAGATGCGCGCCGACGGCGCGGATCGCCTCGGTCACCAAAATCCCTGCCATCGGCTCTGGGAAAACGGCGCCAGTGGGGTGATATTGAAACGTGTCCTGAAGCGTGAGCCGGGCGCCGGCGCGGTAGGCCACCGGTAGGCCGTCGGCCGTGGCGCCGTAATGATTGCTGGTCGGGAAACCCTGAATGTGGAGACGGCCAATTCCCCCCGTCGCCAGAATGACCGTTTTCGCCTGCACCACGATCGGCTGTTTCGTATCGAGATTTCGGAGAATGGCACCGGTGCAGGCACCCGCGGCATCGGTGGTCAGCTCCACAATCGGCGAGAACTCCAGCAGGTCGATCTGCCGGTTGAGCACCTCGTCTTTCAGAACGCGCATCATCTCAAGGCCGGTGTAATCCTTGCAGCGCAACAACCTCGGCGTGCTGCTGCCGCCCCCTGCCCGCAAGCTCAAAGTCCCGTCGTTCTCCCGATCAAACAACACCCCCAGCCGCATGAGCCATTGGGTCGCCTCCGGCCCTTCCGACACCAGCGTCTTCAGTAGCGCCGGATCGTTCTTCATCTGCCCTCCCCGCAGAGTGTCGAGATAGTGGCGGATCGGCGAGTCGGTCGGCGACACCGCCACCTGCATTCCGCCCTCGGCCATAACGGTGTTGGAATCGCCCAGACGGAGCTTCGTCGCAAGAAGCACACGCGCGCCCGCCGCCTGCGCCGTCAGGGCCGCCGCCGCCCCCGCGCCGCCGCCGCCCACCACGAGAACGTCGGTCTGATATTGCCAAGCGGTGGCGTCCCGCGCATCGACGGGGCTGCCCGCTTCGAGCAGATCGGCCAATTCATGAACGGTCGGCTCTCCCGCGTTCGGACCGATACGGATCGTCCGATAGGCGTCGGTTTTATAGTCGGGATGGTAGCGATGGACGAGGGCCTCTTTCTCGTCTGCCGCAATGAGGCCGCGCGTCTCCTGCAGACGGCGGTCGCGCGAGGCGGCAACAGCAGATTTGGACGCATCAAGTCGATTCATGGGGGGGAGTCTGTTGTTGCTGTGCCGGGTCTGAAATAGAGAGGGATATGGTCTTACGAAACCGCCGATTTATAACAGGCCGCCCCGCTTGGCGGCAAGCAATGGCGTTGGTTTCTGGGCACCCGCACCGACGACGGACCGGGTGGCAACCGGCAGGGTTAGGTGTCGAGAAAAATAAGATGATTCCGCTTTCTTGGGCAGATGCGACTACGGGATGGGCGGGAGCCCCGCGAGGAGCGGGACGATCACCTGGTCGAGGAGTTTTGGGTAGTTCGCGCCGATAATCGGGCCGATGGCCTTGTGACGAATGACGCCTTGTGCGTCGATGACGAAGGTCTCCGGGACGCCGTAAATGCCGTAGTCGATGGAGAGGGTTCCTTTCACGTCTTGCACATGCCGGAAGTTGTTTCCATGTTCTTTGAGATACTCTTTTGCCGCCGCTTCCTGGTCTTGATAGTTGACGCCGATCATGACGAAGTTGGGGTTGTCCGCGAAGCGCTCGTTTATTTCCAGTAGCGCCACGTGCTCCAATTTACATTCCTTGCACCAGGAGGCCCAGAAATTGAGCAGGACGACCTTCCCCCGGAATTGGCTCAGCGAGATGTCACCCTTCCCGTAGAGTTCGGGCGCGGTGAAGTCGGGCGCGGGGGTCTGGAGAATCACCGGCGGAATGTAGGAGGGATTCCCCCAGAGACCGAGGTAGAAAATGCGGAGAAGACCTGCGGTGCCGATCACGAGCGCGATCGGCCAAAAACGTTTGGGCCAGACAGATTTCATGGGGCCAGTTTATACGCCCGCCGGCCGATCAGGCGCAACGGCGGTGATGCTGCGGCCTGCGTTGATCCCGGCGATTTCCCAGAGATGCCAACGTGGAGCGGTTTTTGGTAGATTGCCCGCCGCCTGCGGGCTGGCCGTGCAAACACAGTTCGATCTGCTACATTATATGGGCGCGTCGCGTGCATTCCCCGCCCCGTCGCGGACACCACAATGTGGCATCAATTTTAGGGCGTTCGGATGGCTGTTTTCGGTAATTCAAAAAAGGCGTTGGTGCTGGCGGGGGGCGGGATTCCCGGCTGGCTGTATGAGATCGGCTGCCTGACCGCGCTGGACGACTTTTTTGAAAAGTTTTCTGTCAACACGTTCGACATCTATGTCGGCACCAGCGCCGGCGCGAGCGTCGCGGCGCTGCTCGCCAACGGCATCCGCCCGCGCGAGATTTATGACGACCTCCTCGAAGAAGGTACGGGCCGCTTCGCCTTCGCCCGGAGGGACATCTATAGCTTTGGTTACCGGGAGACGTTCCATCTTCTGAAGAAGATTCTTCGCTCGCTCGTTCCGATCGGACGCCATTTTTTAAGCGGTCAGCATCGCTTTTCGATTCTCGACCTTTTAATGATGCTGGAAGAGAATCTTCCGTCGGGCATCTTCACGCTGAAAAATCTGGAGCAGACGCTCGCCCAGTTTTTCGCGTGCGATGGGTACAGCGACGACTTCCGTAAACTCGCGCGGGAACTGTACATCCCCGCCGTCGATGTCGATATGGGGCGCTACGACGTTTTTGGCGAGGGGGCCTTCGCGGACATTCCGATCTCGCGGGCGGTGATCGCCTCCTCGGCCGTGCCGATCCTCTTTCAGCCGGTGCATATCCGTGGAAAGGATTATATCGACGGCGGCGTCAGCCGCGTGGCGCATATGGATGTCGCCATCAACCATGGGGCCGAACTCATCTGGGTCATCAATCCCGTGCAATACATCGCAAACGACCGGACCCACGTCCGCCTCACCTCCCTCTCCGGCAAGTGCGTCGGCATCAAAGACAAAGGGCTGTCGTTTATCTACGATCAGGCGATGCGGATCAGCACCTCGACGCGGCTCTATCTTGCGATGAAGCGCTATCGCGGGCAGTATCCCGATAAAGACTTCCTTCTCATTCAACCCAGCCCATCGGAAGGGGCGCTTTTTGCCCACACCTCCGTCAGTTTCGATAGCCGGATCGAACTGTTGAAGTTCGGCTATGAATCGACGGCGGCGGCGCTGATCGCCGAGTTTGAGTCGTATCGAGAAAGCCTGAAACGCTACGATATTCAGGTGACGCTTGATCGCTTTCGTTTACCATCGCAGGGAGGTTGAGCATGGCCGAGATCATCGTTTTTGCGGAGCAGCGGGACGGGAAATTGAAGCGGACGGCGCTGGAGGCGCTCGGCGCGGCGCGGCAGATTGCGAAGTCGACCGGCGCGCGGGTGATCGCCGTTCTCATCGGCGATGCGGTGGCGCACCTGGCCCCGGCGCTCGCCGCATCGGGTGCGGAGGGTGTCGATTGCGTTGAGGATGCCCGCTTCCGCTTTTATTCGTCGGATGGTTATGCCGCAGCCCTCGCCGCCGTCGCCGCAAAACGGACGCCAGTCGCCATTTTAATGGGCGCCACCGCCATGGGGAAAGACCTGGGGCCAAAAATCGCGGCGCGGCTCGGTGCGCCATTTTTCGGCGATGTCACGCATCTTTCCATCGACGCGGAAGGCCGCCTCTCCGCCACCCGCCCGATGTATGCCGGGAAGGTGATCGCCACGCTCAAAAGCCGCTACGCCACCTGCGCGGTGGCGACGCTCCGGCCAAACCAGTTTTCAGTCGAAGCCGCGCCCTGCGAACCGGTCGTCGAACACCATGCGGCCGCATGGACGGGATGGCCCGCCATCGTGCGGGAGGTGCAAACGACGGTCATCTCGAAGGTCGAATTGACCGAGGCGCAGATTATCGTTTCAGGCGGACGGGGTCTCGGCGCGCCAGAGAACTTCAAACTGGTGGAAGATCTGGCGGAGGTGTTGGGTGCGGCGGTCGGTGCCTCACGCGCGGCGGTCGACGCGGGCTGGAAGCCGCACAGCTATCAGGTGGGATTGACCGGCAAGACCGTGTCCCCAGTACTTTATGTCGCCTGCGGCATCTCCGGCGCCGTCCAGCATCTGGCCGGCATGTCGTCGGCAAAATACATCGTAGCGATCAACAAAGACCCCAACGCGCCGATCTTCAAATTCGCCACCTACGGCATCGTCGGCGACCTCTTCACCCTCCTCCCTCTCCTCACCGAAGAAATCCGACGGGCAAAGGCAGACCACGCCGCCGGATGATTTTGATTGATCCACGACGCCCGTTCCTCTTTGTCCCCGCAGACGTTTCTCCGCCCGCTCAAATTGACGCCAACCTTTGGGCGGTGGTATGTATCGCGGCGTCCAGAGGAGTCCGGAGCGGTATTTTATGGCAGTCGAGACCCTGCCATTTGGCTGACCCGAGCCTAATTCTGTGGTCAAACGGGATGGCGCAGGAGTCTACCGCCCTTTCCTAATAGTTCCAAATAGTTCCGAAGATAGCGGGGGTGCCGTGCCTTGCGCGGCTGAGAGTTCCGTTCGACGGATAACCCTTTGAACCTGATCTGGATCATACCAGCGAAGGGAGACCACACCAGCCGCAGTCCCGTCCGCAAGTGTAGAATGCGTCGGGGTTGCGGTTTTTTATTTTCAGGGAGGATGAAATGGAAAACGGTCATGGTGGAAACGGGACGGGCCAGGTCGAGGCGCCGGTGGAATTAACGACCCGGCCGCTACCGGCGTCGCGGAAGGTTTACCTTGCGGGGAGCCGGCCCGACCTGCGCGTTCCGATGCGGGAGATTGCCCTCACGCCGACGCGGCTCGCGGGCGGCGGTGTCGAGGAAATCAATCCGCCCTTTGCCGTCTACGACACCTCTGGGGCCTATACCGATCCCGACGCCAAGATCGACGTTCGGGCCGGTCTTGCGCCGATCCGACAGTCGTGGATTAGTGAACGGAACGATACCGAACTCCTCCTGCAACCCTCTTCCGAATATGGACGCTCCCGCCTGATGGATCCGGCCCTGGCCGCCATTCGATTCCCTCACATCGGGGCACCGCGTCGTGCTCGATCTGGCGCCAACGTCAGCCAGATGCACTACGCCAAAAAAGGGGTCATCACGCCGGAGATGGAATATATCGCCCTGCGCGAAAACCAGATGCTGGTGCAGGCCCGTTTACCCGGCCGGCTGGGGGAGCAGCACGCTGGCCAATCGTTTGGCGCGGCGATTCCCGATGTCATCACGCCGGAGTTCGTCCGCAGCGAGGTGGCGCGTGGGCGGGCGATTATTCCGGTCAATATCAACCATCCCGAATGCGAGCCGATGATTATTGGCCGCAACTTTCTGGTGAAAATCAACGCCAACATCGGCAACTCCGCCGTCGCCTCGTCCATCGAGGAAGAGGTCGAGAAGATGATCTGGGCGATCCGCTGGGGCAGCGACACGGTGATGGACCTCTCCACCGGGAAGAACATCCACGAGACGCGGGAATGGATCCTCCGCAATTCGCCCGTGCCGATCGGCACCGTGCCGATCTACCAGGCGCTCGAAAAGGTGAATGGCAAGATCGAAGAACTCACCTGGGAAATGTACCGCGACACCCTCATTGAGCAGGCGGAGCAGGGGGTCGATTATTTCACGATCCACGCGGGGGTGCGGCTGCGCTACGTGCCGATGACGGCCAATCGCGTCGCGGGGATCGTCTCGCGCGGCGGGGCGATTTTGGCAAAATGGTGCCTCGCCCATCACAAAGAAAACTTCCTCTACACCCACTTCGAAGATATCTGCGAGATCATGAAGGCCTACGACGTGTCGTTCAGTCTCGGCGACGGCCTGCGGCCCGGGGCGATTGCCGACGCCAACGACGCGGCGCAATTTGGTGAATTGGAAACGCTCGGCGAACTGACAAAGATCGCCTGGCGGCACGATGTCCAAACGATGATCGAGGGTCCCGGCCATGTTCCGATGCACCTGATCAAGATCAACATGGAAAAGCAGTTGGCCGAATGCCACGAGGCGCCGTTTTACACGTTGGGACCGCTGACCACCGACATTGCGCCCGGGTACGACCACCTCACCTCCGGCATCGGCGCCGCGATGATCGGCTGGTTTGGCTGCGCGATGCTCTGTTATGTGACGCCGAAGGAACATCTGGGCCTGCCGAATCGGGAGGATGTGAAGGCGGGGGTGATTACGTACAAAATCGCCGCGCACGCGGCCGATTTGGCCAAGGGACATCCGGGAGCGCAGGCGCGCGACAACGCCCTCTCAAAGGCGCGGTTCGAGTTCCGCTGGGAAGATCAATTCAACCTCTCGCTCGATCCCGAAACGGCCAAATCGTACCACGACGAAACCCTGCCAGCGGAGGGGGCGAAGGTCGCCCACTTCTGCTCCATGTGCGGCCCGCACTTCTGCTCAATGAAGATCACCGAGGATGTCCGTGCCTACGCCGCATCAAAAGAAGTGGAGGCCGACGCTGCCTTCACGCTCGGCATGATCGAAAAATCCGCCGAGTTTAAGGCGCAAGGGGCGGAGATTTATAGGTAGGGTGGCTGTTGGATTTTTACTTGCTCTGCATGGGCAATGCCCAATTTAGCAATGCCACCCCATGAGTAACGCCGTCTACATCGAAACGAGCCGATCGTTTTGCCTTCACTGGCACGACGGCAAAACGGCGACTGACCCGCATCACCACCCAACATTGATCTCAAAAAATGAAACAAATTGATAAAACCTATAGAGCCTCGTCCCTGTAAGGATTAAAATCTATGCGAGAAATCCAACCGCTTCGCGAGGCGGACATTACCCGGCAGATTGCGCGGGCGCACTTTGAGGCGTTCGACCGGATGATTGAGTCGGACGTTATCATCATCGGCGCGGGGCCGTCGGGCCTTGTCTGCGCTACCGATCTTGCGGCGTCCGGCGTCCGGGTGCTCGTCATTGAGCAGATGAACCCCCTTGGCGGCGGCTTCTGGAACGGCGGCTATTTGATGAACAAGGCGACCATCGCCCGTCCCGCGCAGGAGATATTGCTGAAAATCGGCGTCCCCTGCCGGGAGGTGGCGCCGGACATGTTCATCGTCGATCCGCCGCATGCCACGGCCAAGATCATCGGCGCGGCCTACGATGCCGGCGTGCAGGTGTTGAACCTGACGAAGGTGGTGGATCTCATCGTTCGGGGCGACGACCACCGGTTGGAAGGGGTCGTGGTCAACTCCTACCCGCTGGAGGCGATGGGGCACGATGCCGCCCATGTCGATCCGATCGCGCTGGAATCCAAAATCGTCGTCGACGCCACGGGCCACGACTCCGTGGCGGTCGCCCTTTTGGCCCGCCGCAATTTGTGCGCGCCGCCGCCCGGCAACGGTGCCATGTGGGTCGATCGTTCCGAGGCCGTCGTTATGGAAAAAACGGGCGAGGTCTACCCAAACCTGTTTGTCATCGGCCTTGCCGTCGCCGCCGTCTACGGCTCCCCCCGCATGGGCCCCGCCTTCGGCTCCATGCTCCTCTCCGGCAAAAAAGGGGCAACCCGAATCCGAAAAAAACTGGGCCGATAAGTCATCGCGCAGAAATAACGCGATAAAGTTGACGGCACGCGAGATGGGTCGCCCTGTCCCAGAACCCAAAGGTCGGCTGATGTCCGCATGACAAGATGAACGCAACCCTCCCCGCCGGTTCTATTTTGATTCTCGACTTTGGGTCGCAGTACACCCAGGTGATTGCCCGCCGCGTCCGGGAGGCTTCGGTTTACTCTGAAGTCGTCCCGTTTTCCATCGCCGTTGACGACATTCGGGCGCGCCGACCGGCGGGCATCATCCTTTCGGGCGGCCCGGCCAGCGTCTACGCAGACGGGGCGCCACAGTGTCATCCGACGTTGTTTGACCTCGACATCCCGATTCTCGGCATCTGCTACGGCATGCAGTTGATGACCCATCTGCTGGGTGGGCGGGTGACGCGCTCTGCCAAACGCGAATATGGCCGGGCGCAGTTGCAGATCATCGATCACGCCGACCTCTTTTCCAATCTGACGGAACAGACGCCCGTCTGGATGAGCCACGGCGATCGGATCGTCCGTACCCCGCGCGGGTTCGTCTCCCTCGCCCACACCGATCACTCGCCGACGGCGGCGATGCACCATCCCGGTCGGCGGCTCTATGCCCTCCAGTTCCATCCGGAGGTGGCGCATACCCCGGAGGGGAGCCGCATCCTGCAAAACTTTGTCCACAACATCTGCGGCTGCAAACCGGAATGGACGATGGGATCGTTCGCAAAACGCGCGGAGGAGACCATCGCGGCGCAGATCGGCGATGGACGGGCCGTCTCCGCCCTCAGCGGTGGCGTCGATTCCAGCGTGGCGTCGGTGTTGGTGCAGCGGGCGATCGGGAAGCGGTTGACATGTATTTTCGTCGACAACGGCCTGCTCCGCCGCAACGAGGCGCAGCAGGTGGCGCGGACGTTCAAGAAAAATCTCGGCCTCAACTTGAAGGTGATCGACGCCTCGGCGCAGTTTCTTTCCGCGCTTTCTGGCGTCTCCGATCCGGAGCGCAAGCGCAAGATCATCGGGCGGACGTTCATCCGGCTTTTTGAGGCCGAGGCGGCGCGGGCCAACGCCGATTTCCTCGTGCAGGGGACGCTCTACCCGGATGTCATTGAGAGCGTTTCAGTGGCGGGGCCGTCGGCGACGATTAAAAGCCATCACAACGTCGGCGGCCTTCCGAAGCGGATGCGGCTGAAACTGATCGAACCGCTTCGGATGCTCTTCAAGGACGAGGTGCGGCGGCTGGGGGCTGAACTGGGGATCCCTGAGGCGCTTCTTCAGCGGCACCCCTTCCCGGGACCGGGCCTCGCCATCCGCGTGGTGGGGAAGATCACGCCGGAACGCCTGCACCGCCTGCGCGAGGCCGACGCCATTTTTGAGGAGGAGATTCGAAGCGCCGGGCTTTATGCGTCGATCTGGCAGGCCTTTGCGGTCGATCTGCCGATCCAAACCGTCGGCGTGATGGGAGACGAACGGACGTACGACCACACCATCGCCATTCGCGCCGTCACCAGCACCGACGGCATGACCGCCGACTGGGCCGAAATCCCCTACGACACGCTCCGGAAGGTCTCAAGCCGAATCATCAACGAAGTCCCCGGCATCAACCGCGTCGTCTACGACATCTCCTCCAAACCCCCCAGCACCATCGAATGGGAGTAGCCACAATAAATCGGCGGAGGACCGCATCATGAAATGTATCTATTGCCAGGAAGAAATGGTGCGCGGACGTCCGCCATTTCCGATGGAGCAGGAAGTTTACGTGAGCCTGGATAACGTTCCATCCTGGTTTTGTACCCCATGCGAAGCGGTCTGCGTTGAAGAGGCAGAAGGGTATTTTTAGGAAACGGAAACAGCCCTGTCCCCGGCTTGTTTCGTCGAGGAGACCGCGTGCAGGCGTCGACCCGCCTCTTTGGTCAGGCGACGGGCTGTTTTCAATCAAACCCCCCAGCACCATCGAATGGGAGTCGGTTGCGTCTTCCCGCAGATTTCGGGGACGATCGAAAGTCCGCGATCGCAACCCGCCATTCACCAGAAGCACTGGCCCCGCCGTCCGTTTGAGTGCAACAAGTTCATCGGTGTCGCATGAAACTTCCCCCCGCTCCTCTCTGCCCGTACGGCGTTGCCGAGTGGATGGCGCGCCATTCCACCGCATCGCGTCCCGCTTTCCCTTATGTCGGGCAACCCCCGCTTGTCGATGTCGCCATTATCGGCGGCGGCATTCAGGGCGCTGGCATTGCGCGGGAGGCGGCGCTGCGGGGGTTGACCGTTGCCTTGTTTGAGAAAGGGGATTTCGGCGGCGGCACCTCCAGCCGGACTTCGGGGTTGATCCACGGCGGTATTCGCTATCTGGAGCAGGGAGAGATCGCCCTCGTCCGCGAGGCGGTACGGGAGCGGCAGATATTGATGCAGATCGCTCCGCATCTGGTGCGCCCCCTGCCGTTTCTTTTTCCGTTTTATCGCGGGGAGCGGCGCGGGCGGTGGACGCTGCGCGTGGGGATGACGCTCTACGATTGGCTGGCTGGATGGGGCGGCATCGCGCCTCATCAAATGCTCTCGTCCGACGCGGTGCGCGCGTGCGAGCCGAATCTACGATCGGACGGCCTGCTCGGCGCCGCGCGGTTTTACGATGCCCAGATGGACGACGCGCGGCTCTGTCTCATCGTGATCCGCTCGGCGCAGGGCTTGGGCGCCGCCGTCTTTCGGGACACACCGGTCGTCGGTCTATTGCGAGAGGGGCCGACCGTCTGTGGCGTCACCGTCCTCGAGACGGCATCGGGAAAACGATACGACATCCAGGCCCGCGTGGTGGTGAACGCTGCCGGGCCGTGGGTCGATACCGTCTGCAAGATGGCAGGCGACGAGATCCCGCGCCTGCGGCCGACGAAAGGAATCCACGTCCTTTACCCGCAGGTGACACGGGAGGCCGTCGTGGTGCAGAGCGGGCGAGACCGGCGGATATTTTTTGTCATCCCCTGGGCGGGGTTGAGCCTCATCGGCACAACCGATACGGACTATTCGGGCGACCCCGACGCCGCTCGCGCCGAACCTGCCGAGGTGCGTGATTTGCTGCGCGCCGTCGGCGGTCTCTTTCCGTCGGTCGGTTTTTCATCCGAACGGGTGATCGCAACCTATGCGGGTGTCCGCCCGCTGGTCGGGTTGCATGGGGGATCGGCGTCCGAATCAGAGACATCCCGCGAAGGCGATCTCTCCTTTCCAGCGGGCGGAATGCTCGTCGTGGCGGGCGGGAAATACACCCTTTTCCGAAAGACCGCACTGCGCGCGGTCGATCTCATTTCAAAGCGTAATCACTTCAACCTCGCCACCCGTCCGACGACGGAGCCGCCGATCTTCGGCGGCGAGATGGCCTCCTTCCCGGACTATCTCGCGGCGGAAGTGCCGCTCGCCATGAAGCAGTACAACGTGACGGCGGGTTGTGCGGAGCGCTTGATTGGGCGATATGGAACGGCCTACCATGCCGTCCTTCGTGCGGTGGCCGATGATCCGGCGCTCGCCGCACCCCTCTCGCCATCCGGCAACATCATTGCGGCGGAGGTCGCCTATGCCGTCCGCGACGAAGCGGCGGTTCATCTGCAAGACGTTTTGCAGCGCCGGTTGGGGCTGACACGAGGACCGCTGGGGAAGGACGCGACGCTGCGGGCGCAGGTCGGCCGTCTGATGGCCGAGATGTGCGGGTGGGACGCGGCGCGACTGGCGCAGGAATTGGAAGCGTTTTCGTGATTCAAGTAACGTATTTTCTTAAGGATGAGATCACATGGAAGACAGCGCGCAGGAGATTCAGAAGGCGAACGAGGCGTTCTACGGGGCGTTCGAGCATCTCGACATCCATCGGATGGACGACATCTGGTGGCATGACGACGACGTGAAATGTATCCACCCCGGCTGGGCGCCCCGCCTCGGCTGGCCGCAGGTGCGCGACAGCTGGGTGGTAATTTTTAACTACACCCAGCGCATGGCATTTTCGGTCTGTGTGATTGAGATCACGGTGAAGGGCGACTTTGGATGGATCGTCTGCCGCGAGCAGATCACCACATCAGATGGCGACCGCCCGATGGAGGGGACCGTGATGGCGACGAACCTTTTTGAGCGGCGGGACGGTTTCTGGCGGATGATCCATCACCACGGCTCGCCCTATTTCACCCCCGACACCGCGCTGCCAATGGCCCCCAGCGCTTTCGTCTAAACCGCCTTGTCCGCCATCCCCGCCATTGTCCTGCTGGTACTGATTCCCTGCGCCATTGGCGGCGCGGCGCTGCTGATCCTCCCCGTGCTGGCGGTGGCGGGAATCTCATTCTTTCGGACGAACGGTCTCGTCTTCCTCATCATCGGCGCCATCTGCCTCGCCTTCGCCGACGGCGCGGGCATGCCGCGCCTTTCACCACCGCTCGTTCTCTTCAGCCTCTTTTTACTGCTGCTCTTCGTCTACAACCTGCGGCTCTGGCTGCGTCACCCGCATCACAGTCGGCTCCTGCTCTACGCGGCCTGCGGCGTCGGGGTCGCGGCTCTGCTCGCGCTGGCGCGATTTCACGCGGAGGCGACCCCCATCCAGACCGCCCTCCTCTTTTCGTCGTTGCTGTCTTCTGGCCTGTTGATGGGGGCGGGACTGCTCGCCATGTTGCTTGGGCATCGGTATCTCACCGCCCCGTCGCTCTCAATGGTGCCGCTCGACCATTTGGCGCGGCTGTTCCTCTGGTTTGTTTTAGTGGAATGCGGTCTAACCGCCGTGAATCTCTTCTTTTCGTCCGACCCCGCCCGCATGGGCCGCGCGCTGCGGCTTGAGACGTTTGAAGGGGTCTATCTCTGGGCGCGGATACTGGTCGGCCTCGCCACGCCGCTGCTGCTCGCCGCGATGATCCGGCAAACGATTCGGGAGCGGGCGACAATGTCGGCAACGGGGCTGCTCTACATCGCCATGTTGATGGTGCTCATCGGCGAAATCTTCTCCCGCTTCTTCCTTCTGACCGGTGCCGTGCTTTTATAGACGGCTTCCGGTGTTGGTTCGTCCCCTCTCCCCCAAGGGGAGAGGAAAATAAAGGGTATTCCGAGGCACTTCAAGGATCGTTTCAAGAACTTATTCGGGCTGCCCCCTCTCCCCCACGGGGGAGAGGGCTGGGGTGAGGGCGAGATGAACCTATCAGGTGACCCCTCACCTTCATCCTCTCCCCCAAAGGGAGAGGAAAATAATAGGAATGCGGCAGATGCGCCCTGTTATTCCACCTGACAAAAAACCGCCGCCCGCATCCGCTGCCCGCGTCGCCGTGGTAACCGGCTCTTCTCGCGGAATCGGCCTGGCCATCGCACAGACATTGGCAGCGGAGGGATGCCGGGTGGTGCTCTGCGCTCGGGGAAAGGCGAGTCTCACACGGGCCGCCGACAGATTGAGCCGGGAGGGACACACCGTACACGCCGTGGCGGCTGATTTGACCACACCCACCGGCCTCCGCCGGCTGGTCACAACGACGCTTCGCCGATTTGGACGAATCGATCTCTGGGTCAACAACGTCGGCGGGCCGCTTTATCGACAACCGCTGTCGCAAATCAATGACGCTGCCTGGCGCCTGACAATGGAGGTCAATCTATTCTCGGCGGTTCGCGCCTGCCGCGCGGTGGTGCCGATCATGCAACAGCAGAAATGTGGGCGCATCATCAATATCGCCTCAACGGCGGGGCTGGATGGAGAAGCACGGTTTCCCGACTACGCCGTCGCCAAGGCAGCGCTGATCGCCTTTGGCCGGGCGCTGGCGCAGGAGCTGGCGGCGGATGGGATCCTCGTCAACACCCTCTGTCCGGGGGCGGTCTGGACGTCGTCGTGGGATCGCGAAGCGGCAAAGAATGCGATACGAGCGGGACAATCGATTCAGGCGGCGCGGGATGCGCTGCGCGCTGCGGTGGCATCGCGTATCCCGACGGGAAGGATGGGAACGCCAAAAGAGATCGCAAGCGCGGTGGTGTTTCTCGCGGGACCGACATCATCGTGGACGACAGGTGCCGTCTTCCGAATCGACGGCGGGGGATCGTCGGGAACGCCGGTGGTATGATTGCGCCGAGGGAAGTCGTGAGACAGAGCGCGAAGACTTTGAATCTGGGTTGCCCCCTCTCCCCTCGGGGGAGAGGGCTGGGGTGAGGGTACTTCGAAGCACCAATTTCGGTTTGCCCCCTCTCCCCTCGGGGGAGAGGGCTGGGGTGAGGGTGCTCCAGGCACCGATCAGGCGATGAGGCGGCCACCGTCGATGACCAGCGTGGCGCCGGTCATGAAGTCGGTGCCTTCGATCAGGAA
>Ga0247727_10012449_pt1 | contig 14599 bp, 14 predicted proteins | sample WisWelCaveWW1625_FD_202498 | JGI IMG/M metagenome (GOLD analysis project Ga0247727, IMG submission 202498) | Biofilm microbial communities from Wishing Well Cave, Virginia, United States - WW16-25 | ecosystem: Environmental > Aquatic > Deep subsurface > Groundwater > Cave microbial mat | place... | reverse complement strand
CGAACGCGTTTATCTGCAGATCGTGGAGAATCGCTGGGAGCAGGGGCAAAGTAAGCAGCGCGTGATCGCCACGCTGGGCCGCCTGGACCAGTTGCGCGAAAGTGGCCAACTCGATGGCCTCTTAGAGTCGGGGGCTAAGTTCTCGCAGTCGGTGATGCTGCTGACGGCGCAGCGGCAAGGTGACGTGCCCGTGATCCGCACGCGGCGCATCGGACCCGGGCTGGTCTTCGGTCGGCTGTGGGAGCAACTTGAGATCCCGCAGGTCATCCAGGGGTTGCTTTGCGGGCGACGCTTTGACTTTTCGGTCGAGCGGGCTGTGTTCCTCACGGTGCTGCACCGCTTGTTGATTTCCGGCAGCGATCGCTCTTGCCTGGAGTGGCACCGAGATCACGAGATCCCGGGGGCGAAAGAACTCGAGCTGCACCAAATGTATCGCGCCATGGGTTGGCTGGGCCAGCCGTTACCAGCAGATGAGCAAGACGGGGCCACGCCGTTTACTCCGCGCTGCACCAAGTGCCGCTTCGAAGAAGCGCTGTTCCAGCGTCGCCGTCATCTGTTCAGCAACTTGGAACTGGTGTTCTTCGACACCAGCAGCATCTACTTCGAGGGCGAAGGGGGTGTCGAGTTGGGCCAGTACGGACACAGCAAAGACCACCGGCCGGATCGCAAACAGATGCTGTTGGCGGTGGTGCTCGACGGCGAGGGACGGCCGCTGTGCTGTGAAATGTGGCCCGGGAACACCACCGACGTGAAGACGCTGGTGCCGATCGTAGACCGCTTGCAGAAGCGGTTCCACATCGGCTCGATCTGCATCGTGGCCGACCGTGGCAGGATTAGTAAACAGACGATCGCCGAGCTGCAAGCCGAGCAGCGTCAGGTTCGTTTCATCCTGGGCGCCCGCCTTCGGAGCGTCAAAGAGATCAGCCAGAACGTGCTGGCTCGCGGCGGCCGTTACCGCGAAGTGCGTGGGCCGCGCGAGAAGAGTTCGGACCCGGCTCCGCTGCAGGTCAAGGAAGTGCGTGTGGATGATCGCCGCTACGTCGTCTGTCTCAATCAGGATCAAGCGCAGAAGGATTGCGCCGACCGCGCGGCCATCGTGGCGGCCTTGGAGAAGCAACTGAAGCAAGGGGCCAAATCGCTGGTGGGCAACAAGGGGTATCGCAAGTATCTGCGCGAAACCACGCGCGGCGCGCTGGCGGTGGACCACGACAAGGTGACAGAGGAAGCGTGCTACGATGGCAAATGGGTCTTACAGACTGACATGCACGAGCTGTCCGCCGAGGAGGTCGCGCTCAAATACAAGCAACTCTGGCTGGTGGAGGAGATGTTCCGTACTGCCAAGACGCTGTTGGAGACGCGGCCCATCTACCACAAGTGTGATGACACGATCCGTGGCCATGTGTTCTGCAGTTTCCTGGCGTTGGTGCTCCGCAAAGAACTGCAAGACCGCCTGACGGCGCAGGGGGCCAAGTTCGAGTGGGCCGACATCCTGCGCGACTGAGAGGCGCTCGAGCGTGTGGAAGTGGACCACCAAGGCAAACGGTTCTGGCTACGCAGTGAAGCCCGCGGCACGTGCGCGGCCGTCTTCCGAGCAGCCAGCGTCGGCTTCCCCGCCACCGTGCAACCCGTTCCGGAGTAGACGCATGCACCAACCTTAGCAAAACTTCCCGCGCATGGTGCCACGGCCTGACGTCGGCGCCATAAGTCGTTTTAGGGATGATAGATCGAAAAGCCTACTGTAGAAAACGAGTCAACGCCGGCTTCGGCGACGCGCTGGACATCAAGTTCGAGCCGCTCGGCTGGGAGAACACGTTGGCCTCGACGGGGCGGCCGTCGCAGAGCGTGATCAATCAAGAGATCGACCGCTGTGATGTGTTCAGCCTGGCGGCAGACTCAACTGCGGCGGCGCGATCGCCGAGACACACTCATTTACGCCGCTCCCACTGGACAGCACGCTGGCGTTGGTGAGTGAGTGGCTCCCGCGCTCGGAATTGCCGGTGCCGGATCACGACCAGTCGGCTCTTCTGCGGAACGCTGGTTCTTCGCGACCGCGTGCCTGATTTCCGGACTCGCTTCATCGACGCACGTCTGATTACGGCCATTGGCCTTGGCGCGATACAGCATTAAGTCCGCGCGGCTGATCAGAGACTTGGCCAATTCCCCGGGCGTGGCGATGACAATTCCCGCACTGATGGTGACTCGCACCTGGCAATCTCCCACCTGCAGCAGGCTCGCGGCGACGGCCTCGCGGATACGCTCGACCACACACAGGGCACCGACCCGATCATTGCGGGGCATGAGGATCGCGAATTCCTCACCACCAATCCGCGACAGCGAATCCGAATGACGAACATGAGCGGCCATCACGCCGACGATCTGCCGCAGCACCTGGTCCCCCACCGGATGCCCATGGGTGTCATTGACGGCTTTGAAACGATCAATATCAACCATGGCCAGGGCCAACTCTGCACCGGTTTCCCGGGATCGAGTCAGTAGGCAATTCAACTCTTCATCAAACGACTGTCGATTGGAGACCCCGGTCAGGTAATCCGTGCGGGACTGAGTCAGCTCCTTGAGCCGTCCCAACTGTTCGGAGATGCGACCTTGGGAGAGCACCAAATCCGAAACTAACTCATGGGAGCTTTGGACGACTTGCTCCACGTCACTGAGTTCCACGGACGTCTTGAATTCGAGTTGTCGGTGGAATGCCGCAATCCGTTTCTGGTGTTTGTAAGTGGCGTCGCGCAGGGCTTGGACGACTTCCTCCAGGGCCTTGGCCAGTTCATTGGTCCGTCGAATCGCGCGGAAGTTCAATTGGGCCGCCGCCAACTGGCGTCGGTGAGCACGCAACAAACACGCGAGCGCGCACAGTCCGGACAGCACAAAGAAGCACTGCAAAGGTTCAATCATGACCAGCCTCTAAAAGAGCAGAACAGCGACCACTGTTTGAGGCGGGGGTGAAGCCTTGTGCAAGCTGGCAGCGACCGGGCCTGTGGCCGGCAGCAGCCTCCCCAAGTCCCAGCCCGCACACCCCAATCGTACCGAATGAAGCCTACGTCACGGGGGGCGGCTGTCAAACGCCTTCGCCCGTTGAGAACTGGCAGACCAGGCGGGTGGTTGTTCGGGAAAGTCCCGTTTTTGCTGAGCATGCGGCCGAGCGATCAGCAGCCGCGGACCAAAGACGTGGGAGAGAGGCCTGACCGAAGCACCGTTGCTGGCGGTTATGAACAGCCGTCGGGATAATGCTCCTGTCCAGAGTCAGCCCTGCCGGAGCCTGCTCATGCCGGACGTTCGCACGATTCGAGTCTTCATCGCCTCGCCGGGGGATTTGGCGGTGGAGCGGGCGGCGTTCCAGCAGGTGCTGGAGGAACTCAACGCCGGCTTCGGCGACGCGCTGGACATCCCGTTCGAGCCGCTCGGCTGGGAGGACACGTTGGCCTCGACGGGGCGGCGGTCGCAGAAGGTGATCCATCGGGAGATTGACCGCTGCGACGTGCAGAAGGTGCTCGACTTCCGCAAGTCGCTCGAAGAGTCGCGGCAGGTGCTGTCTCACGGGTTCGCGAATGAGGCCGAGTTCCAAGCGGAGGTGGACCGTCACCTGCGAGCGTTCGCCAAGGGGGAGTTGTTCCCTTGTTCGTTCTCACTGACGATTAAGAGCCTCTTGGTGCGTCCGAAAAATCGAGTCGACCAACCGCGTGCAGCCTGTCGTTAATCTTGCCAATACTTTGAGTTGGTCCTGGCAACTTTCGCTGGGTGATGAATGCGGATAGTTCACACGGTGTGAAACCTCACCCCAAACCTCATCCATCAGCGTACGCACTTGAATCTCGCACGAAATCGGCGTTCGCTGGTTCGCCCGCACGACGTAATGCACCGTCGTGTACATGCTCGCCCGCGACTTGGTTTCGATTTCCAGCGATTTGAAAACCGCGTCGAATTCGTTGTCCCAGCAGTTCGCCGTCGGCGGTTCGACGAGCACGCACTTGTATTCGTCCAACACCCCGAGGACTGCGGGATGCATCTCGCGCAGTTGGTCCGTGTTCAAGTGGATGATGCGCAAGCCGGCCAAGTCAGTGATTTTATCAAACAGATTCTCAGCGTTGATTTCGTCGCCATCGACTGTCTTACGGATCAGCTTGTCGCGTAAATGATCTGGCTCTTTGGTTCGGTACTTGATGAAGTGAATGAACGGCTTGAGGGTCGCATCCGTGGAAAAGTAGTCGGAGAGTGATTTCGCGAAACTCTCAAATAGATGCCGCTGGTCGCAGTACTTTGCAACGGCCGTGTCGATTCGGCGATGATCGCGTTGATTGAGTCCAGACTTCGCCATGCGTCTCTACCTCCGCGGCGACCGGCGAGTCGCCGACGCCGATGGTGCGTTGGAGATGTGTTGCGCAATCTGCCGAAACGCAACGTGTGCGGCGTCCTTTTGGTCTTGGTAGGTGCTTGAGCATTTCCAAAGCGGGACGCCCTCGCGCTGCGAAATCTGTACGAGGGACGCGAAGTCCTTCACTTGGCCGATGACCGGATCTACGGATGCTTCGGGAGCAAGCCCGGGATCAATCGAACGGAGCACCGCCGAAATGTTTTCGTAAACGCGCTTCTTGACCTGGCGGAGATATTGGGAAGATTCCTGGGACATCGTTTGGCCATAGGTCTTGAATCGCTGCGGAATGTATCCAAGGAATCGCGGTGCGGCGGGCAGACAACTCGTGGCGTCCGGAGCCAGAGATGCGATCGTTTGAGCGTCCAGCAACCACCGTTTCAACGTTTCTCCGAGCGTGCTGAGGGCACGCACTGAAAAGAGGTCACACGCAACAGGAACGATGAAATAGTCGGAATCCAGCACGAGTACCCGATTGAGCGGGCCGATATTCGGCCCGGCATCATAAAAGACGTAATCGAATTGGCGCTGTGAACTGATCTGCGAGACCAAATCGCGGATTGCAGTTGACGCGCGAAGCCCACCCAAACGCCGCCGAAAACTGTCGGTCCACGCCTCTGCCAAGAACTCTTCGAACTCGGAGAGCCGGATATCGCCCGGCAACAGCGCCAGGTCGCCGATGTGCTTGGGCGCGACAAACTGCACGTCCCCAACTCGGTCAAACACAGGCTTCACCGCTGTCCAAATCGTCTGACCGCCGGGACCATCGGAATGATCCAAGAGATTGTCGACCACGTCGTCGGACAACAGATACGACGTTAGATTGCATTGTGGATCGGTATCGACGAGCAAAACGGACTTGCCCAACTCAGAAAGCGCGGCCGCGATGTTGATCGCAAGAGTCGTTTTGCCGACGCCGCCCTTGTGGTTGTAGATCGTAATTCGAATCGGCTTGGCCACTTCAACTCCTCACCGGAAGCATCAACTAGCAACCGGAGCACCGTTTTTCTTTGCCTTGCGACGGCGGCGATTTCGGAATGTCGCAAGGGCCTCTTTTGCAGCCATGCGATCTGGGAGCGATTCGACATACTTCTCGCCCGCAGCCGACAACTGCTTCGCGCCCTTTCCCGCCGGCACGAGCAGATCAGCGTTCGTTGCATTGATTACCGCGTACGCGGTGTTGGAAAACTTCGCCTGAGCGGCTTCGGTATTGAGCAGGCTGATGTCGATCGTTTTGAAATGACGAGTGTCCCGGTAATGGGTCAGGTAGTAGGCGAGACAAGCGACGCGATCAACATCCGTTTGCGGTGCCTTTTGAAACATAAATTCCTTGGGGGAAAGTTCGTCCTGATGCTCAAAACTGGTCGGTCTCAATCCCGCCTCTTCTGGGAACAGAAAGGCCTCGGCCATCCTGAGAATCCACCGTCGCGTAGCGAGATCAAAGTCACGGACGCGTTTTATTACGTCCTGCGCCGCCGCGTGAACGTCACGTTCGTCGATAGGGGGTTGCTCGCTCATGGCCTTGCTCGCAGAGGGCTAACGGAAAATAGAGTAACGCTATTAACGAATATAACGCAATTCGCAACCGGGTCAATCCGACGCAAGTCGATCTGTGTATCTGGATGACTTGGGGTCGCGACCACCGAGTTCTTTTCCCCGAACAGCCGATTCATTACCAATCGTGCTTCATCAGCTATAGCAGCCAGGACGAGGAGTTCGCTCGGCGGCTGCACGAGAAGATGCGTGGCGAAAAGCTGCGGGTCTGGTTCGCTCCGGAAGACAGGCAGGGGGGCAGTATGTAGCCGTCATCGCTGCGCGTGACGAGCCGAACGCTTGCCAACGCGATGTGAAGCACTTGGCTCGTCACGCGGAGCGATGACGGCTACGTAGAAACGACCGGGCCATCCAGGTCAATGACCGCCTGCTGTTGGTGGTCTTGGAGCACACCGCGATCCAGACTTCTGAAGTCTTGAAGACTTCTGAAGTCTGTGCGGCGTGCGTGCGAGGCGGCAGAGGGCTTGCCTGGACCATCGGGAAGGGGGTGAGAAGTGAGAGCGGCTGGGAGGATCACTCCATTCGGCTCGATTTCTGGATATTTCCGCCAACGGACGCTCTCGTTGAGCCTCCCTACGGGGTAATTCCTGCCATTTTGGCATCATTCTGCTCACCCACGCGATCATTCGACGCACCGATGGAATCCGTTTGGGGACTTGTGCCGTGTTTCTCCAGGCGCGTGGGATCAGCGGGCAGGCTTTTGCCATCCGCGCGGCCACTGATGGGATCTTTCTGCCGCGCGATGGTCCCCGCGCGAGCACTCGTGCGATCGGCGCGGGCAACGATAGTGTTCTCATTTGACGACCAGACTTCCGAAGTCTTTGAGACTTCGGAAGTCTTTCCTCACGCTATCTGATTCGTCGTTTGGTGGCGTCATGCGTTCGAGCGTGCCATCATACGCAGGGGTGGAGAGGCGCGGGACTGCTCCGCATTGTTTCACGAAAGGGAAGCATCATGGGACGCATCGCCGAGGAAGACCGGATCGAAATCGTCAACGAGCACATCGGGCATTATACGCAGTGGAACGCGATGGCTGGCGGGCCGTTCGAAATTGAACCGGCCGTCGGGATCGCGCAAATCATCGCGCTCCGCGACCTGTACCAGAGCGTGCAGGACTTGGTCGGGCAACTGCTGATGCAATTAGTGGCGGCGCGGGCCACGCGCGATTCGCTGTTCGGCACGAATTCGGAACTCGACGAGGGGGTTTGGTTTCGCATCAAGATGTACAAGAACATGGTCCGCGCCCGGCTCGGCCCGCGGCATCCACTGACGCGCACCGTGCCGAACATCGGCAACGTCCTGCCGCAGAATTATCTGGGGATCCTCAAACGCTTCAGCGAGCATTGGACGCTGGTCAACGCCGAACCCGGCCCCGACGTCACGCTGGGGACATTCACGCTGGCGAATCTGCAGACCGCTCACGCTGCGATCGAAGCCAAGATCACCGAGATCGACGCGCTGGAAATGAACCTGCGGCTGCGCCGCGAAGAGCGCGAACAACTCTTCGGCGACGAGCCGGACGACGTGCGGCTGCCCGGCTCGATTGTCGCCAAGCTGCTGATCTACCATGCCGTCGTGATCGCGCTGAATCCGAACCAGCCCATCGCCGACAGCCTGCCGGACCTCTTCCCCGATCAGTCCGGCCCCGCAGTGCCCGACTTCCCCTTCAACTACGTGGCCCAGGCGGGAGGCGTCCTGAAAGTCTTTTTCGCCATCGCCGGCATCCCCCTCGACGCGGTGGTCGTCTTTCTCCGCGAAGGTGCCGAAGAACGCACCGCGCTGGTCGATTTCGCCGCCCCCGGCGGTACGCAAGTCATCCTCTTCCCCGGCATCACGCTCGTCGATGACCTCGACGAACTCGAACTCCGCGACGGCGATGGCGCGACGGTCGCCCGCGGCGTCCGCGATCCGAGTTTGCCGGAGCCGACGTAAGCCGCTGCTCGGCACAGTGCATTGCTCGACGCCCCTCAGCCGTCCAGGGGCTGACGCCTTCAGGCTCGCCGTCCTCTTCTCGGAGTCCGATCGGGGCATGCCTGGAGCGGCTTCGACGCCGACACCGGCAAAGACCTGGCCGTCGAACTCCGCGAAGACCACATCCCCGACTTCTCGAACTGGAAAAACCTCGACGCCTTCGAGTCCGCCTTCGCCGACCTGCTCCGCGATCTGCGTGCTCAGGCCTATTATACCTCGCGCGGGGAGTGAGGAGAGATTTGGCGAGTCCGCCGAAGGCGGACTCGCCAACAACGTCGCATTCGAGTCCGCGCGGAGTATCGCTACGAACCAGATCGAGCGCGGTCTGGACGTCTTCGAGGGTCATGCCAAGCGGGACCATCGAAAACGCCACTTGCGGCTGAATACCGACCACCACAGCCAGCGCCCCGCGTCGCTTGAGCAATTGCGCGATGCCCCGCGCCATCCGGGCCGCGAACGAGTCCCTCACGTCCAATATGGCCACATCCACGACCACGCCTTTCATGCGGTAGCGGCGATGCGCTCCAGGATCGCTGACTTGGGACGACGCGAGCCACGTTCACCGACGCTGCACCGCGCGAATCCATTCCGGCCAAGTTGGCTTCGCCTTGAGCCGAGCCAGCGCGACGGCGCTCCAGTCCCAGGCTTGCGTGCCGTAGCAACGCCTCGCGAGGCACGACTCAAAATGTTGTCGAGCCGCGTCGCGATTACCGTCGGCCAAATGATGCAGCGCGATGAAGAAGTGCGCTTCGCTGCGATCCCAATTCGACTGGCCAGCCGCGTCCAACAACGCTTGCTCGGTGGCCAAGCCGCAGTTGTAGGTCAGCAGCTCGCGATAAAACTGGCTGCGAAATTTCGGCACGGCGGATGGACGATCTTGAAAAGTTCGACTTTCGGCGAACGCCTCGTCGCTGTCTCCCAACAGCAGTCGCAGACAGGGACGAAACAGCAGTTCCAATCCGGTGGCCTCGCGCGCGGCGATCTCGCGCAGAGCCGCGTCCGCTTGATCGTGACGGTCGGGATGTTCCCACAGCAGCCAAACTCGCAACCAGGCGGCGTTGCCGGTCAGCCGTTGAGCGTCCTCCAAAACCGTCAAGGCTTCGACGGGGCGTCCGTGTCGCGCGAGTGCCAGCGCAAGATCGTAGGCGATGATCGGATCATTGGTTTGTCGCGCGGCCTGTAACGTCGCCAGCGATTCCTGCTCACGACCGATCACTTGCAGGAACAAAGCCCGACTGGAGACGACCAGCGGCAGATGTGTGAACCGCTCCAACTTTCGCGCCGCGAGCTCCGCTTGTTGCAGCGCGGTTTGTTGTTCATTGACCAGACCCGCTGCCGAGAAAAGGCCGGCCGCGTCTCGGTGCGTGCCCAGCGCGACCAAGAGCGCGGCGGAATTATCCGGTAACAGTTGCGCCGCAAGGTCGGCTTCCTCCTGGGCCTGTCGGATCTGCGCGATGTCATCGCGGTCTTGAGCCAGTCGCGAGCGAACCTCTGCTCGGATCATCCGCGCGATCGGCCAGTTCCGCAGTTGCACGGCGGCGTCCAACGACTTCAATCCACGTTGGGGATCCAGATACGCTTCGGCCAGCCCCTTCATCAAATGGTCGTCGGCAGTGACGGGCGTCATGCGCTCGACCTCGGTGAGGGTTCGCTCGTAATCCTCCCAGCGTCCTCCGGCGACGCAAGCCGCCGCGAACAGCGACTGCGCCGCGACGCTCGATGGCAACCCCGCGACGGCCTGCTCCAAGTGTTGAATCGCCTCGCTGAATTCGCCACGAAAATACGCCGACTGACCTCGCAAGAACGCGAGATGTTCCGGCGCCGCTTCAAATCGCTCCGCGCGCGCGATCGCTTCACCGGCGGCCGATGAGTCTCCGTTCAATGCCGCGAGCAGCGCGTCGTCGAGCGCGTCTTGACGTTGCGTCGTGAGCAACGTCGCGCGCGTGCGACGTGTTTCGCGAGCGAAGTACGTCGCCAACACAGCCATGCTGAGCGCCACCAAAAACGTCCATGTCACCAGCCGCTGCCGCCGAGCTTTCCGAACCCAGCGAGCCATCCGATGCAACCGCCTTGCGCGCGGTGTCTCTCCAGCGACGAAACGCCGCAAGTCGTCCGCGAACTCCCGCGCCGTGTCGTAGCGCGCGCTGGCAGATTTCTCCAAGGCGTGCAAACAGATCGCTTCAAGGTCCGCCGGAACGTGTGGGTTGAGCTGTCGCGGCGGCGGAGGCTCGTTGTGCAGAATTCGCGAGAGCACTTGTTCGGCACTGTCGCCGGTGAACGGCGGACGTCCCGTGAGGCACTCGAACAACGTCGCGCCCAACGAATACACGTCGGTCCGATGATCCAGAGAGTTTTGTTCTGGCGAGATTTGTTCCGGCGACATATACGCCGGTGAACCGACCCATTCGCCCGTGCGCGTCAATTCGGGCGCGGCCGTGATTCGCGCCAAGCCAAAGTCCGCGACCAGCAATCGTCCGTCCGAAGCCAGCAACAGATTCGAAGGTTTGACGTCGCGATGAATGATGCCGTGATCGTGTGCGTGCTGCAGGGCCTCGGCGACGTTCGCCAACTGCTCCGCCCAGCGCACGAACTCGGCGGTCTCGCGCGGTGGCACGCCCGTCTGCCGGAGTACTTGGCTCAATGACGGGCCTTCCACCAATTCCATGGCGAAAAACGAAGTGCCGCCTTCGACGCCGGCCACCAGAATCGGCACGATGTGCGGATGACGCAGTTTCGCCGCCGCTTCCGCCTCGCGGCGAAATCGGTTGAGCGCGTCATGGCTCGTCGAGCCTGCCAGAGACAGCACTTTCAGCGCCACGCGGCGATTGAGTGACTTCTGTCGCGCCTCGTACACCACGGCCATGCCACCACGACCGAGTTCACGCAGCAGCTCAAAGTCACTCAACTGCGACGGTGGATTGACCGTGAGCGTTGCGTCCGGCGGCGCGGAAACGGGTGCTGCCCAACGAAGAAAGTGAGCGCGATCGTTCAGGAATTGCGAAAGCTCGTCGGCGATGCCGGCATGCCGTGCGAGAAACTCGTCGCGGTTCGGTAGCGGGCCGCGCTCCTCGGCTTGCAGATATTCGGCTAGAGCCGCGTTGACGCGCTCTTCGCGGTCGGAACTCATGATGACTGGTCCATTGTTTTCCGAAGTTGTTCCAGTCCCCGTTTGAGCAACCCGGCCACCGCGGCGGGCGTGCGGCCCAGATGCTCGGCAATTTGCGCCAACGACCAATCGTGCCAATGCTGCAACACCAACGCCTCGCGCTGAGCCTCGGGCAGTTGCCGCAGGGCTTGCACGAGTTGTAACACTTGCTCGTCCCGCACGGCGACTTGGCTGGGCGTCGGTTCATCGCCGCACAACCACACCTCGAGTCTCACCGCCGAGCGTTCGATCTCCAGGTCCAGCGACCGCTCACGCCGGACGTCGCGCATCTCCGTATGCAACTTTCGCATTTCATCGGCCAGGTTGTTCGCCAGAATCCGTCGCAGCCATGCCAATCGCTGCTCCGGAATTCGTCCGGCAACCTGGCTCTCGGCCTGATGAGCTTCCAGCAGCGACTGCTGCACGATGCCCGACAGGTCCAGTTTGGCTCGCCACGCCGGGCCGATCTGAGCCTCCGCCAGAAACAGCAGGTACTCGCGGTCGCGGGCCCACTCCGGCGGCGAGTGTTCTGAGTTCAACATGGATTGACGCACCTCGACGACATTCAAGAATCCGGCGGCGACTCGGTCAACCCGTGCGGTCCAAGCCAAACTCACACAGTCGAACAGTAACTTTCGCGCGCTTCAAAAAGCTCTGACTCTACTGCTTTCTATGTTCGACCCGCCGGCTAGCGCCTTGCGGCTCACATGGCACGGCCGTCAACATGAATGGCGGAGAGCCGAATGCGTTTGGAGACTTGTCATGAACCGCGGCCAAAGTGGAGCACGACGTCCGGCGACCAAGTTCGCCCAATTGCAGAAGAAGCTCGACAAGCTCAACGTGCAGAAGAACCTCGACCGGCAACGCTCCGGGAAAAAAGACAGCCGCCGGCGCAATCCGTAATCGAGACCTATGTCCTGCGGCCGATCATTCACGATTGGGTCGCCGAGCGAGCGACGACGATTCTGCGGCAGAGCGCGCACCACTGCGGCCCATCGTTCGCTGGCAGCGCCGAAGATGGCAGCAACCGCAGGGTGAGGGCCGCAACCAGGAGCGTCTTGGGCGCGCAGAGCATTTGTTACCTCCTCCTACTTGGTCGCCCAAGTGTGCGGGAGCTTCTCGACATTGCCGGCGGCGTCCTCCGCGCTGGCGGTGAGTTTCGTTTCGCCAGGTTGCACGCCGTCCAGCACAATCTCCCACTCGGAGAAGTTGCTTGTGGTGGCTTTCGCTGCGCGGCCGTTGACGAGGACTTTTTTCACAGTGCCGTTGTCGGCGGTCGTGCCGCGCACCTGCACCCGCGCGCCCGCCCCAGGAACCCTCCCGCGTTCCCACGTCGCCGCCGCGGACCACGCCCCGCTGTGGGCCGACCGAATCAATCCCTCCGCCGGCTGCTCCGCGTGACGCGGCAGCTTTTCCGCCGCGCGCAATGGATTCCCGGGCGAATCGGGAATCGCCATCCTGAGCGCGCCCGAAACCAAAGCGACCAGAACGAGCGAAAAGTTCCTGTGTAAAGTTCGCATCAATTTCATCTCCCGCGTTCGGCGATCGTGAAGATCAACTCTGCCAGAACGTGGACTCACGCGCCGCTTGATAGCGGACGGCGAGCTGTGGTGTCTCAATCCGCTTCTGGCCCACAGCGAGCGACTTCATGCCGGCGGCGACGAGACCGGAGGTGAGCAAGGTTCGCTCAATCGGATACGGAGCTGTTCCGGTGAGGAAGGTTTCTTCGGCCTTCGACATGAGGGCTGCCGAATAGACGACGTTGGGAAGCGGCGGCAGGTAGAACAGCGTCGACAGCGGTTCGGCTTGGCCCTTCAATCGCGCGGCGAACGTGAAGTCATCAACTAAACCATTCATCAACAGCATCGTGCCACGAAGCCCATCCGCGTATTCGAAGCGGTAGGCGATCGGCTGCTTGACCCATTCACGCATCTGCGGGACGGTCGGATAACGGTGGTTGAAGGTCGGCGGCTGAGCCAGCGTGTGGCTGCGGCTGAGGCACGCCTCGAACAGTTTCGGATCGCAACCGCCAGCTTTCCACGACTTGGCTTCCAGCATTGGCCACACCGCGTCGCCGCGCAGCGCGTGCATCGCCACCACGCCCGTCTCGCCGCCGCGACGACGTTCGGCCATGCACTGGATGGTTTCCAAAGCGTGGAAGTCGTAGCTGTCCACGCCTCCGATGGCGACGCACAACACTTCCTCGACCTCGGCTCCGTAGGGCAGGTCGATGGCCGGCATCCGCCACGTCACTGGCAGTGACGAGCCCGCGCAGAACGCGAAACCCAGATCGCGCGATGTGGCCACCATCTCTTTGGCCCAATCGAAGTTCCACGACAGGTGCTTGTCGTTGAAGACCGGGACGGCCCGACCATCCTTCTTGAAGACGTCGGTCACCTGCTTGAAAAACTCGTAGCGCGGGTATTGCTTCTGTCCCAGTTCATTCGTCGGATAGTTGCCGTGCTCGCCGATGATCAGCACCGCATCAACGGCCAGCTTCTCGCCGCCGCAACGCACCGTTTCGGCGATGGTCGGATAGATCGTGAAGCCGAACTCGTCGGACCGCTTCCGGCTGAGGTCGCCGTCCGGTTTCTGATCGACGTAAGCGGCCACGACATCAAACGGCGGACGATGCCAGCGGCCCTGCTTGGGATATCCGACCAGGAACCGTTCCCCCATGTGCCACGCATGCGACCGATATCGCCACTCGGTCGTGACGATGGCAAGCTTCTTACGTTTGTCGGATGACGGCTCGGCCGACGTCGCCAACGAACCGCCGAAGAGTCCGGCACCAACAGCGCCCAGAAACGTTCTTCTGTCGAGCATGATTCGTTTCCTTCAGGTCAGTAGCTCATGCACCACACGGGCGTCCGTGAGGGAGGCGTCGGTGAGTGTCTCGTCGCGGCCGGAGTGGTGGAACGTGAGCGATTCGTGATCGAGGCCGAGTTGGTGCAGGACCGTGGCATGGAAGTCAGCGACGCTCACGCGGTTCTCCGCTGCGCTGTAGCCGACCTCGTCCGTTTCTCCAAAGACGAAGCCTGGCTTGAAACCGCCGCCGGCGGCGAGCAGCGAGAAAGCGTTGCGGTTGTGGTCTCGGCCCGTGCCGTTTTGCGAGACGGGCAGGCGACCAAACTCGCCGGACCAAATCACGATCGTCTCGTCGAGGAGCCCGCGTTGTTTCAAATCGCGGATCAGGCCAGCGGTCGGCAGGTCGGTGTTGCCGCAGATGTCCACGAGGCTTGGCTGCGTGTTGGCGTGCGTGTCCCAAGGTTGGAACGGTTTCGGATGAATCTGCACGAAGCGCACGCCAGCTTCGATCAACTTGCGGGCCAACAGGCAGCGCAGCCCGTACGCCTTGGTGACCGGGTTGTCGAGTCCATTCAGCTTTTGCGTGGCGGCGGTTTCGTTGGCCAGATCGAGCACGCTGGCGGCGGCAAGCTGCATGCGTGCGGCCAGCTCATAGTTTTGAATACGGGACTCAAGCTCCGTCTCGCGCGGGTACTGGCTCTGATGCATGCGGTTGAGCTTGGCGAGGAATTCCAGAT
>Ga0247727_10012448_pt1 | contig 14599 bp, 10 predicted proteins | sample WisWelCaveWW1625_FD_202498 | JGI IMG/M metagenome (GOLD analysis project Ga0247727, IMG submission 202498) | Biofilm microbial communities from Wishing Well Cave, Virginia, United States - WW16-25 | ecosystem: Environmental > Aquatic > Deep subsurface > Groundwater > Cave microbial mat | place... | reverse complement strand
GATGTCCTCGGACGAGCCCGCCCGGGCACCTGGGGTCCCACCAGAGCGCGACGACACGCTCGAGCACCAGGAGCTCCAGGAAGAGCGGCGGATTGCCGGTAGCCCGCACGCCGTGGCCGCCGGAGCGGCGTTGCTCGCCCTCACCCGGGCCGCGCGCAGTTTCACGCTCTACGATCCGGCCAACAAGGTGGTGCGGGCGCTGATCGCCGACTACCGCGACCGCTTCCGCGCCGTCCTCGAAGGCCACGGCGCGCTGGTGCTCGACGTGCACCCGTTCGAGCTGACGCTCGGCCGCGAGGTCGTCTATCTCGAGCGCGACCGCGAGCGCTCGCTCGCGTTCCGGTTGTTCCGGGACGGGGTGCGCCGGCTTTCCTTCGCCGCCCTGACCAGCTGGGACGAGCTGCTGCGCCTGCTGCAGGTCCTGTCGATCCGCTACACGGGCGTGCGCCAGCAGGAGGACGACCTCGTGACGCTGCTGCGCAAGGCGGGCTTTGATTCGATTCAGGTCGCTGCGATCGAGGGCTTCGTGCCCGAGGAGGAGCACCAGGAGAGCCCGCTCGACCCGGACCTGCTGCGCGGCGCACGCGAGCGCTACGAGCCGCCGCCGCAGTGGGACCACCTGCCTGCTTTCCCGGAGGCCGCTCCGCTTCTCTACCGCCCGCTCACCGAGGGGCTGTGCGCGCGGCTGCGCGCGGAGGAGGCGGACGACACGATCCCTACGCAGGCTCTGCGCGCGGTCTCCGAGCTGCTGCAGGCGCCGGGTCCGCCCGAGCTTCAGGGCGTGCTCGGCTTCGCCCTGGAGGTGCGAGAGTACCTGCTGGTCGAAGGGCGCGCCGACCTGATCGTGGAGCTCGCCCGACTCGTGCGCGCCTCGCTCGGCGCGACGACGGATGCGACTGCCGCGTTTCTCGAGAGCTGGCTCGACGCGCGCACGCTCGCGGCGCTCGTTGGAGCGCTGCGTCCGGATGCCACCGAGGTAGAGGCGCCGCTCGCGGAGCTCCTCGACGCAGCGCCCGCCGCGACGATCGACCGCCTCTTCGACCTGCTGGCCGCGGAGGGAGACGGTCCGCGCGCGCCGCTCCTGCGCATGATCCTGGCGCGGGGCTGCCAGCATGCGCCGGAGGCGCTCGTCACGCGGCTTCGCGGCGTAACGGGAGCCGCCGCCGCCACGCTCTTCCGCCTGCTCGAGACCGTCGACCCGCAGGCCGCCCTTCACGCAGCCGTCGAGGCCACGACGACCGGTGACGCGACGCTGCAGAAGGAGGCGCTGCGCCATCTCGGGGCTGTGGCCTTCGCCCCCGAGGTCGCTCGCGGGCTGCACCACCTGGTGGAGTCGTCTCACGAGAGCGTGCGCCTGCTGGCGCTGCCCGTGATGGCCGCGCGCGGCGGGCCACGCGTTTTCGCGGCCCTGCGCGCCCACGTCGACAAGCACGCGGCGCGGCTCGCCGTGGCCGAAGCCGATGCGACCGGCCAGGCTCTGGCGCGGTCGTCGGCGCGGGACGCCCTCGAGACGTTCGAGGCCTGGCTGCACCCGAAGGGCGGGGGGCTCCTGGGCAAGCTGGTGAAGATGCACGCTCCCCTGCCCCTTCAGCGGGTCGCACTCGCGGGCCTGCGAAACCTCGCCGGTCCGGAGGCCACGTCGCTTCTCGAGCTCTTGGCCGACCACGCGGACGCGACGCTGCGCCCCGAAGCCGAGGCCGCCCTCGCCTCACGACCGCAGGATCCTGGAGCTCGCCGTGGATGATCGCGCGGCGGGACTGACGGACGAGCTCAGTCGTGCCCAGGAGACGCTCGCGCGCGCGCTGGGACGGGCGCGCATCGGGGAGGATCGCGCCCTCGCCAACCACGTGCGGGAGCTGGGAGAGCGCCTGGCGCACCTGCTCTCGGGTCTGCTGCGCATGACGCGGCTGCACTCCCCCGACAACAACGCCTTCAACAAGCCGGTCGCCGACCTCGACGCCACACTGGTGCAGCTCCACGATCTGCTGGGCTCGATTCACCTGGTGGCCGTGGAGGAGCAGGTCTACGTCAACGAGATCCGCATCCGCAGCGGGGACAAGGTCTCGAGCATTCACGAGCTGAGCGCGGAGCTGCTGCGGCACAACGCGGGCGGGATCACCTTCCACCTGCCGCAGAGCGGCACCGCGATCCGCGCGCTCATCGCCTGTCTCGCGGCGGCGCCCGCCAGCACCGAGCCCCGCAACAGCCTGGTGAAAGCGTTGCACGCGGCCGGGGTGAGGGGCCTCGAGCTTCAGGGTCGCTTCCGCTTCCGCATGGCCAACGAGGACGCTCGCGAGATGTCGGATCCGCGGGATTTCGTTTCACGCGCGCTTTCGGTGACCGACGAGGCGTTCCAGAACCTGGCGGCGGGTCGCGTGCCGAACCCGCTGCCGCTGCGCCGGGTCGTCACGGAGATGCTGGAGCGCGGCTTTGCCACCGAGGAGCTGTGGCTGGAGCCCGAGCAAGCGCCGCCCTACGCCTTCCACCAGCTGCGCGTGGCGCAGCTCGCCCTGCTCGTGGGCCGCGCGATCCCGCTGCCGCAGAGTGTGCTCCAGGACCTGGGTACGGCCGCGCTCTACCACGACTGCGGCTACGCCGCGGGCGGCCCGGGCTCGACCGGAGTGGCGGTCGGCTTCGATCGTCACACCGCCGCAGGCGCCCGCCTGATGCTGCGGCAGAAGGGCTTTCACGAGGCGAAAACCCGGCGGCTGCTGGCGATCCTGCAGCATCACCGTGACGCGAACGATCCGCTCGGGTCCGGCCTCTTCGGGCGCGTGCTGCGCGTGGCGGAGGACTACGACACGCTCGCGCGCCGCAGCGGCAGGCTGTCGCCCACGATGGCGCTCGCCGTGATGCTCAAGTGGGCCCGGACCCGCTACGACGCGGCGATCCTGCAGCTGCTGGTCAACGCGCTCGGCGCCTACCCGCCCGGCACGCTGCTGCGTCTGCCCGACGGTCGCGTCGTGCGCGCGGCGATGCCCGCCGGAAGCCCGGAGCGCTTCGCACAGCCGCTCGCCCGCTGCCTGCGCCTCGCAGACGGCTCACCCGCCCCACCCGAGCTGCCCCTCGTGGACCTTCACGGCGTGAGCCCGCTCCATGTGGTGCGTAGCCTGCCCTGACCGAGCTCGTCCCCCGGGCAGGCTCTTGTCTGAGTTAGGTCGACCAGCCCCGCGGGCCAACACCGAACCGTGAGAGTCGAGACGCACGCGCATTTTCTTGACAGCGTGAGCCTTGCTGCCCAGACTCGTGCTCGCGCGTTACTGTCTAGGCCGCCCAAGCGGCCGGGTTAGAAGGGTCGGCCCACTCAGTGGTTCGGCCGACCAGAGGCGACGATGACCAAGATCCGCTACGAGCCGATTGTCTTAGATACTCTCGCCTGGATTGCGGGTGGCCGATTCTTCGCGGAGTCACTGGACATCGCCTTGTCCGAGTCCGGTGAACGAGAGCAGAAGGCTATCGCTCGCATTGCGAAAGATGAAGGTTGGGACGACGAGGAGTACATGATTGCCTCGAACGAACTCAATTCACGCTTCTGGCAGTGGATGCCGGCCCTGGGGACGTACGCTACGGTCGTATTCCTCTACTCCCTCGTGGAAACCCAGTTGCTAGCCTGCGCCGAGCGGGTGAGGAAAGACAAGAATCTAGCTTTCGGTGCCGAGGACCTTCGTGGGTCCACGATTGAGCGCGGCCGGGTCTATTTCATGAAGGCAGCAGGGGTGCGCCTTGAGGAAGACCCTGCCTGGAGCGAGCTGAAGAACCTTCAGGCGTTACGCAACATCATCGTTCATCGGCGCGGCGGTAGGCACACGACGGAAGACAGTAGGCGCTTGCTGGCCCGTTATGGAGCAGCCTTGTCGGTCGCAAGCGATCTGAACGCATCTGGCGAGTTACGGGTGTCGACGGATCTCTGTCGTCACTTCATCCGCGAGGTGGATGGGTTCTTCAGGCGCCTTTTTTCCGTGACGGGTCTCCCGGAGCGGGGTGTGACCTTCGAATGAGGGGCGGCGGAACAACGAGATGCACCTGACGAGGTCCGCGATGGCCAACGGACGGCGCGGCCCTCGCAGGTGATCTCGGTGTTCTGCGGACATGCGTAGGAGGGAGCGGCGTAGCAGCCAGCGTGCGCAACGGGACCAGGTTGTCTCAGCTAGAATCGAACCACTTCGCGGAGGGGCGATGACTCTCGACTGGAACAAATGTGAGGGCAACAAGTGGTGCCCATTCCTCACGGTGAACCTCGACCACGCTCACTCCGGTATCTTGAAGGCCTCTACGTCATTTGGCATGGGGGTCAGACCCCGTGGACCGTGTACGTTGGTCAAGGCGCAATCGCCGACAGGCTCAGAGCCCATCGGCAGGAGCAGGGGATCTTGCAGTATAGCCACTTGGGCCTTTTCGTCACCTGGGCCCAGGTTGACGCGGCCAACAGAGATGGCGTGGAACGCTTCCTCGCAGAGCAGCTGCGGCCCAGGGCAGGCACGCGCGTCCCTAACGCGCAGCCAATCAGCGTGAATCTCCCTTGGTAACAGGAGCCGAGACCGCTGCGCCCTGCGGAGTACCTGGGCAGTGAGTCAGCCTCCGGAAGGCCCCGAGATCGTCACGTACCGCATTCCGCGAATCGAAGTCTACCAAGTCGCGGATGATGAGTTGAGGCGGATAGAGGAGGGGTACGGTCAAGTCGGTCAGGACCTTACATTCGCTGTGGCGTCACTCTCGTCCTGCATCGCCTTCGCCATCGCGCTCGCGACGGCGAGCTTCTCCGATCGACTCTTCATCACCTTTTTGGTTCTGGTCATCGTCTCCGGCCTCGTCGCTCTTTACACCGGCATCCGGTGGTGGGGGGCGAGAAGAGCAGCGCCAACAGTGATCGCGACAATACGCAGCCGGAGAGTTGAGCCGCAGGTTACCGGCAGGAATCACACTGAAGTGGCAGCGACTCAGGCCAAGCTCGAGGCAGGTGAGGGAGCCGCAGAACAACCAGATGCGCGGACGCGGCGCCGGCGCAAGCGAAGCAGCGCCGCCGCTGATCTGGGTGTTCGGCGGACACATAGGAGAAGCACAGGAGAGGCGAGTAAGTATCCCCCGGCAAAGCCGGGGGCCTTAGACGGCAGGCCCCTCAAAGGGGCCGAACGGCGGAAGAGGCGGTCGCGTGAGATACGTCAGATCCACAAACCTCGCGCTCCAAGAAAGCTCCTCGTTGTCCGGAGGCACGCCGTGCGGAGCGTGACTCGCACTGCGTACAGCCTCAGTCGTTGCGCGCGAACGGCGACTTCCGGAACTGTCAAACTCTGGGAGGCTCCCCGGCAGAGCCGGGGGTTTCCCCAACGGAAATGAGCCCCACGTCCCGCACGAGACCACTCGTCGTGATCGCTGCAGCCTGCCTCGCCGTTGTCTGCCTGGTCAAGCCAACGACTGCCGACAACGCGAGCCAGACCATAAGGCTGGTCGCGCTTCTGGAACTAAAGCCCGGCATGACGGTGGCCGACGTTGGCGCCGGACGCGGCGACATGACAGTCCTCATGGCGCCGCACGTTGGTCCGACAGGTCGGGTGTACTCCACCGACATTCGTGACGAGCGTCTCGCCGAGATTCGCGCGGCGATCTCGCGGGACCGCTTGCACAACGTAATCGTGGTCAAGGGGGCCGAGCGCACCACCAACCTCCCGGCCGGCTGCTGCGACGCCATCTTCATCCGGGACGTCTATCACCACGTTACTGACCCAGGCTTCATGAACCGTAGCCTCCTAGCTTCGCTGAAGCCGGGAGGGCGGCTGGCAATAATCGACTTCGTGCCAGAGGCCGAGTCCAAGCTGCCCAGTGGTGCTCCGCCGAGCCGCGGGGGCCACGGAGTCACACCTGCACAAGTCGTTGACGAAGTTAGTGCTGCTGGGTTCTCGCACGCCACGTCGATCGACGACTGGGACGAGGGTATGTTCCTGGTGCTGTTCCGGAAGCCGCCATCGAGTTAGGGAGCCGCAGAGCAAGGGGATGAAGCTGGCGGGGCACTACTGCGATCACGCATGGTTGGGGAGCACCGCAGCTTATCCCCGGTGTTCGGCCGACACATAGGGAGCGAAGTGAGGAGCGAATGAGCCAGTGGGCTGACCGAGTCCGTTCGCATCCGGTCTGGCAGCACATGCAGAGCCTAGGATCGGCCATCGACCAGGCCGTCGCCCGAGAGGACATCGACCAACAGGGCGTCGATGGGTGGGAGCGAGTGCGCGCCGTTTTGACTTTTGTCGGCAAGCGGCTGGCCGGAGCCGATCCGCAACTCCTACACCCCGCACCTCTTGACGGAATTGCCGGCCAGGTCCAGACGGCACTTTCCGAAGCACAGGCCTTCGCTTCCGATGGAAATCCCGCCCGGATCGCAAGTGCAAACTCTAGCGCTGATGCGGTTCTGAGCTACGTGCCAGCGATCAACTACCCGTTTGTCGCAGATGACTGGAATGCGCTCCGCGATGCAGGGGTCGCCTATCGCGCCACGCTCGAGCAGCACCTTCATCAGGCGCAGGCGGTCGTGGCGCAGCTGGGCACCGGGGTAGAGAACGGCCAGCAGCGGCTCGCCGAGCTGACTGCCGAGATTGGAACGGAGCGCACCCGCCTTACGTCGCTCGCCTCAGAGTTTCAGGCACAGTTTTCAACGGCTCAGGACACGCGTAGCCGCGAGTACGCCGAAGCGCAGGCGGCTCGTCAAGAGCGCTTCGGCGCCCTGGTCGCCGATTACACCCAACGCCTGACAGACCAGAACGCGGAGTTCACCAAGCAGCGCGAAGCGGACGCGCGCCAGTACCAGGAACACGTCGCCACCCTGAACACCACATCTGCGGCATCTGCAAAGGCCATTCTCGATGAGATCGACATCAGCAGGAGGCAGGTGGAAAAGCTCGTCGGCGTCATCGGCAACCTCGGGGTCACTTCCGGGTATCTGAAGACGGCGAACCAGGCGCGGGTCGCGACCTGGATCTGGCAGGGCATCACGGTCCTGTCGATGGGCGGCCTAATCGCGGTGGCGTACCGGGCCTTCTTGCCTGTCGTGCAGGGGTCCTTCACGTGGGAGGGGTTCGCAGGGCGCGTCTTTCTATCTCTGACGGTTGGGGTGCTGGCAGCATACTCTGCGGCGCAGGCGGACAAGTACGTTGAGATCGAACGGAGAAATCGGAAGCTGGCCCTTGAGCTCGAGGCGATCGGTCCGTACCTCGCACCACTGCCGACTGACCAGCAGCAGACGCTTCGGGTCCAGCTCGCAGAGCGCACATTTGGTCGCGACGAGGCCGCGGTCGGTAGCCGAGGCGCCAAGAGCCCGGCGAGCGTGGTCGACGTCCTCATGAAGTCGAAAGAGTTCCGAGAGTTCATTGCGGAACTGGTGAAGGCGGCACGAGGGTAGCGGGGGCGGCCGAACAAGGGGATGGAGCTGACCAAGCCCGGCGACGTCAACGGGTACCGCGGGCTTTGCAGCTCATCCCCAGTGTTCGACGGACCGTAGGCGATGCGATCGTGCCTGCAAGTCTGGTAGGAGGATATCGTGTGGCAGCCCGTCAGCGCCCTCCTGCTCATAGTGGCAGGAGTGCCGGAGTCCGGCCCCTCCTGGCGCGGTACCGTCAAGGTCGACGGCATGATCTACGAGCCGGGTGGCTATCATCCATACGCGGCGACGATAACCCTGCACCTGCGTGAAGCTGAACGATCGGTTATCGCAGGCGGATTCCGCGTGGCACTCGTCAGCGAGGGCAGCACGAACGATGTCCGAACCTCGGTCCACCAGACGGGCGGCCTAATGTTGTGCGCGGGCACGGGTACGGAGACCCTTCCGAGGCGCGCGATCGGTTACTTGGAGACGAAGGCAGGTCAGACGACGTATCACCTCGCCGTTTTCAGGGCATTCGGAGCGTTTGCGTGCGGTCAGAACCATGCGATCAAGAGAGACAGAGTCGTCATAATTGGTGACGGGGATCCGGAGCCAGCCGAGATCGAAACCAGCGATTCGGTCCTTCGAACGCTCGACGAGACGAACTCCGTCATGACGGGGTCCTTCGAGTCGACGAAGACCCGGGGAGCCGTTCGCTACGAGTACAAGATCAGCTGGTCGGTTACCCGCGAGCCGTCGAACGAATGGATGCAGCGGAGGAGGCCGGCGCAAGCGTTGGAGCCTCGCCGCTGATCCATGTGTTGGGCGGACGAATAGAATGAGGGGCCTGGGATGAAGGACCTGGGCGCAAGCGGCGTTCGATGGTTGATCACAGTTGTCGCGGCAGCCCTGATCGTCCTTCATCTTTTGTTCCCGGCCCTGCCGGTTGATGCCGTCACCCTCGGCCTTCTCGTAATTCTCCTCTTGCCCTGGACGGCGCCGCTGCTGGAGAGCCTCGAACTCCCCGGCGGCTGGAAGATCAAGTTTCAGAGTCTGCAAGCCGCCGGTGAGAAGATCATCAATGCAAACCCGCCACCAGACCCAACCAAGGCGGCCGCAGCTCCCACAGTTCTTCCGCAGGAAGACCCGCAGCTGGCCCTTGTGGCGCTCCGGATCGAGATCGAGAAGCGTCTGCGGGCCCTCGCCAAGCGCCACGCATTGGCCGAGCGGGGGCCTCTCAGAGCTGTGCTAGAGGAGCTGGGCGCGAAGGAAGTACTCAACGCCCCTTCCGTCAGCGGGCTGCAGGAGCTAATCTGGATCGGCAACCAGGCCGCGCATGGTGTGAAGGTGGATCTAAGCAGCCAACTGTGGGCACAGCTGTCAGGCCCCAAGATTCTGGCGATCCTGGACGAGCTTCTCGCAAGAGAGGGCGGCGCAGCCCAAACCGATACCGATGCGTAACTCGGTCGGAGCCGTGGTCTACTATCTCTACTTCGCAAGCCAGAAGGGCGTCGCTCACGACATCGTGGACTCCATTTTCAGGAAGTACGAAACGCGGGGGGCTTAAGAGTGGCAAGGTCATCCATCGAGTGGACAGAAGCAACGTGGAATCCGGTCACCGGCTGCGACAAGGTGAGCCCCGGCTGTAAACACTGTTACGCCGAAGTCATGGCGCGCCGGCTTCACGCGATGGAGCAACGCAACTACCGGAACGGGTTTCGGCTCACGCTCCAGCCCCACATGCTGGAGCGCCCGCTGCAGTGGCGCCGACCACTGGTGGTCTTCGTGAACTCGATGTCAGACCTGTTCCATCGAGATGTGCCCCTCCCGTTCATTCACCGTGTTTTCGACGTCATGGCACGAGCTTCGTGGCACACGTTCCAGGTTCTGACCAAGAGGGCAGAGCGGCTCGAGGAGCTGGCCCCGCAGCTTCATTGGCCCTCAAACGTCTGGATGGGGGTGAGCGTCGAACGCCAAGACTATTCCTTCCGGATCGATCATCTCCGACGGACCGGGGCACGCACGAAGTTCCTTTCCCTCGAGCCGCTTCTCGGCCCTTTGCCGGGCCTCGACCTTCACGCAATCGACTGGGTGATCGTGGGAGGGGAGTCCGGACCCAGGGCGAGACCTATGGCGAAAGATTGGGCCGTGGAGATCCTGAGCCAGTGTCGAGCCGCCCAAGTGCCCTTCTTCTTCAAGCAGTGGGGTGGCCGCAACAAGAAGCTGGCCGGCCGATCGTTGAACGGCCGCACATGGGACGAGATGCCGGCACCCGGCGCGCCAGCCCGAGAGCAGCCGACGGACGGGCTAGCACCCACGGGCGCAACGACTGCCGGAACCAACCCATAGCGGACACGGTGACTCGTGCATCCCAGGCGGGGAAAGACGAGCCGTTCTTCGAGTGGCGCGACTACGGCAGCGATACGACCGCGCGACCGCCCTCGTTGATCGTCACGTCGCGGCGCACGCCTCCCTCCACGTCGAACGTATAGCGGCCGGGCGCGACGTTCTCGAGCCGGCGCAGCGGGCCGTTCAGACGGATCTTGCCGTCGGGCGTGAAGGCGTTCCACATGTAGACGCGCGCGTCGCCACCGATCAGGCGGCCGGCGGGCTGCGGCAGCGCCAGCGTCGTCGGCCCGGCCTGGATCTCGAGTGAGCCGCCCGGTGTCAGAAGCAGGCTCAGCGAACGCGAGGGCACCGCGACTCCGGTCAGGCTCACCGGGGCGTAGCCCGAGGACTCCGCCCGCACGTCGTAGGTCCCGGGCTTGAGCGAGGGCACCTCGCCCCGCCCGTCGCTGTCGAGCGACACGCTGCCGGCGAAGGCCGGGTTCCCGCTGCCGTCGACGACGCGTACGAACAGGCCGCGCAGCGGCGTCGCGAAGATCCCGTCGCGGGCCTCGAGCGCCATGCCTTCCCCGCGGCGCAGCTCGACCTTCAGGTCGCTCTCCTCGGCGGCGCTGAGCTCACGGGTCTCGACCTGGTAGGCCGGCTTCTGGAACGTCACGCGGTAGCGCCGCGGCTCCATGTCCTCGAACGCGAAGCGGCCCGAGCTGTCGGTGGAGGCCATGCTCACGAAGCGCGCGCCCGCTTCGCCGTCCTCGATGCGCACGCCGACGTCGCCGAGCGGCCGTCCGGAGTCGGCCTCGACCACCGTGCCCGCGAGACGTGCCGGCGGCGCCTCGAGATCCACCGTCGTGTCGCCGGTGAGGTCCACGCTGCGGCGGATCGGGGCTCCGGCGTCGGAGTTCGCGGTGAAGGTGTAGCGGCCCTCGTCGAGCCCCTCCATCGCGTAGCCGCCGCTCTCGTCGGTGCGAGCGCTCGCGCTGCGGCGGTTGCTGCCGCCGGCGTCGGGAAAAGCCATCACCATCGCGTCGGGCAGCGGCCGGCCGCCGCGCGTGACGCGGCCGTCCACCCGGAAGCCCTGCTCGAAGACGATCTCCGCGGTGGCCTCCGCCTGGGCAGGGCCGATCGTGAGCGAGGTCGAAGCCGAGCGGGAGCTGGTCAGGAAGTCGCCCGCGTTCGCGCGCAGCGTGAGCGTGCCCTCGGGTACGCCGCTGATCTCGAAGCTGCCTCCGGCCGACGTGCGCGTGGACGCGAAGAAATCCGTGCCCGTTGCGCTGACGCTCACGCCCGTGAGCTGCGGCTCGGGCAGGCCGCTGACGACGCCCCGCACGAGGGCGCCCTCCGCGAGCGTGAGCTGGACCTCCCGCGCGTCGTCGCCCGTCACCACGGCTTCGGCGGGCGCGCTCGTCTGGTCCCGCAGCGCGGCGCCGAGCGAATAGCGCCCGGGCGTGAGCCGGTCGAAGCGGAAGCGCCCGCCCTCGTCGCTGAGCGCGCTCTGCTCGCCGCCGCCGAGGAAGCCCATGCCGGGCCGCATGCCGCTGTCCCCCGCGGCCGCGAGCGTGACGTGGGCCCCGGCCACAGGGCGGCCGGCGGCGAGCACGGAGCCGCCGACCGAGCCGCCACGGCCGAGCCGGATGTCCGCGCTGGCGGCCGCCTCCTTGATCTCGATGCTCGTCGTCGCCTCGCTCCAGTCCGGGTGCGATGCCGTCACCGTCCAGGTGCCGGGCGCGAGCCCTGGGATCTCGTAGCGGCCCTCGGCGTCGGTCGCGGCTTCGTTGTCGCCGCCTTCGTCACCCATGCGGATCATGCCCATGCGCCGCTCGCCCCCCGACTGCTCCGCGCGAACCGTGGCGTCGAGGATCGGGCGGCCGCTCCGCGACTCGAGCACACGGCCGGTGACGACGCCACCTTTCGAAAGACGCACCTCGACGCCCTCGGTGGCTTCGGCTTCGGCGACGACGACGGCGGACGCGCTCCCGGCTTGATAGCCGGGGGCAAAAGCCTCGACCTTCCAGCGTCCCGCGGGCACGTCCTCGAGCACGAAGGCGCCGTCCTCGGCGTGGAACGGCTGGCGCTCGTAGGGTCCGCGCCCACCGCCCGGGCCCGCACGCATCACGAAGCGCATCCCGCCCTGGGCGTCGGGCTGGTAGCGCACCTCGAAGTCCGGGAGGGCGCCGCCGCTGTCGGCGTCCACAACGCGGCCGCGCACCTGGCCCGTGCCATTGACGGTCAGCTCGACGCCTTCGGCCGGCGCGACGACCCCCGCCCGCCGCGGACCGAGGCCGGCCGAGCCCATCACCTGCAGCTCGTACGTCTCTCCCCCCGTCAGCCCCTCGAGCAGGAAGCCACCGTCGGGCCCGGTCGGCTCCTCGCTTCGGTTGGCGCCGGGGCCGAGCGCCGGGCCGCCGCCCTGGCCCGCGGCGCGCGCCGACACGAACCAGCCGGAGGCGCCGTTGCCTGCCTTATCGCGCAGCACGCCACTGATGGTCGCCCCGGGCCGCAGCACGAGCTCGAGCGGCTCCGCCGCACGGGCCTGCGCCACATGCACCGGGTCGACGCTGGCGCGCGAAAAGCCGGGGCGCCGCGCGGAGACCGTGTAGTCGCCAGCCTTCAGGCCTCGGAAATCGAAGCGCCCGTCGGCGCCGGTCTCGCGCCGCACCTGGTTGGCGGGCCCGACGAACTGCATCTGCACGCCGCCGCGGCCCGCCCTGATGCTGCGCGAGCTCGAGAGCGTGACCTCGCTCCCCGCGAGCGGCTTGCCGTCCTCGTCTTTGACCACGCCGCGTACGGCGAGGCCGCGCCGCATCACCAGGGTGAGACCCGAGCGCGTGGAGCCCGGCGCTAGCGAGAGGCCCCCGATGGAGCGCTCCTCGTACTCGTCGTGGCGCACGTCGAGGCGCTGGTTGTCGCCCGGCGCGAGGCGCGTCGCGCGGAACGAGCCGTCGCGGGCCGTGCGCACGACCGCCGCCTCGCCCTCGAGGCCGCGGATGAACGCGCGGACCACGTTCTCGCCGCCGCGCGACACCAGTACGCGCGCGCCCTCGATCGGGGCCCCTTCCTCGTTCACGACGCGGCCCGTGAGCGTCGCGGCGCGAGCGAGCGGGACGTCCTGCGTCTCCGCCTGGCCCGCGACGACGTTGACGCTGCGCATCCACGGCACGAAGCGGTCGTCCTCGGCGCTCAGCCGGTACCGCCTCGGCCCGAGGCCGCGGAACGCATAACGTCCGTCGGCGAGCGAGCGCGTCAGGAAACAGGCGCCCTCGCCGCGGGCCACGAGGCGGATCCCGGCGAGCGGCTTGCCGCCCTCCGCCTCGACCACGCGGCCGGTGAGCGTCGCCGGCGGGGCGAGCGCGATCGCCACGGGCTCGGCCGCACCCGGAGCGAGGACCGCCAAAGCGCGGCCGCGCTCACCGCCGTCCGCCACGAGCGCGCCCGCCTCGCGCGGCGCGCCGTCCAGCAGGAACGTGCCGTCCTTGCGCGTTTCGACCCAGCGGGTCGTCTGCGTCCGGCCTTCGAAGCGCACGAGCGCGTCGGCCGCGGGCGTGCGCCGATCCGCGAGCGTCACCGTACCGCGCCGCACCTGCCCGAGCGCCAGCGTCACCGGGCGCGCGAGCGCGCCGGCACGCACCGGCTGCCGCTCGAGTGTCGCGAAAGCGGGGGCTTCGATGCGCAGGCGGTTCGACTCGGCCGCCGCGGTTTCGAAACGGAATGTGCCGTCGGCCTTCGTGGTGACGAGCTGCGGCGCGCCGCGCGCTGAGGTGGCGTCCTGCGGCCGGCGTTCGCCTCCTGGCCAGAGCGTCACCGTCGCCCCGACGACGGGGCCGCCGCGCTCGTCCACCACGCGCCCGGCCAGCGCCACCGCCTTCGGAAGACGCACGCCACCCGCGTCGTCTCCGGCCGCGTCGAAGAGCGCGTCGAGCACGCGAGGTGCCGCCGATCCGCCGGAGAATCCGAGACGAACCGTCGCGCCCGCCGGCGCCACCACGGCCACGGCAAAGCTTCCATCGGGGCGCGTCGTGGCCTCGGCCAGCGGCCGGGGCAGGCTCTCGCGCCGCGCGTCGCGCCGCGCCTCCTCGAAGCCGTCCTCGAACGGCAGCACCGAGACGGTGACACCGGCGGCGGGCTTGCCGTCGACGAGCACCCGGCCCCAGATCTCCCCGGCGGAAGCCACGGCGGAGAGGGCCAGCACGGCCGCGATCGCGGCTACGGGGGCTATGCGAAGGGACATGGCTGGTTCTCCTGCGGCAGAGTATGCCGCTCCTTTGACGCACACGCCCACAGAAAGGTCGAGGTCTGCAAGCTGCGGACAACGGGCTGCGAGCGGGGCTCACGGGGGTGCGGCGCAGCACCCCCGTGCTCATGAAAGGCGCCAGATCGCTAGGTTGAGCGCCGCCGCGAAGCCGACCCAGGCGAGATACGGCAGCAGCAGCATGGCGGCCCCGCGGCTGACGCGCCAGAAGGCCACGGTCGTCCCCAGGATGGCGAGCCAGAGAGCCACGACGCATACGAAGGCCAGGCCGACTCGCCGCTCGCCGAAGAAGATCCAGGGCCAGGCCGCGTTGAGCGCGAGCTGGAGCAGGAACAGCAGCGTGCCGACCCGCGAGCGGCCTTCGCGCCAAGCGAGCCAGCCCGCCACAGCCACGAGCGGGTAGAGCAGCGTCCAGACAGGTCCGAACACCCAGGACGGCGGCGTCCACGCGGGCTTCGCGAGCGCCGGGTACCAGATCGCGAGCGCGGGGGGGATCGCGCGCCCCCCGAGCACGGAGACCCCGAAGCACATCACCACGAAAGCGGCGAGCCCGAAGACGTCGCGCCGGCGCGAGACGGTCACGCCCGCCTCAGGAGCTGCGGGCGGCGCGAAGCGCGGTGAAAAGGCCTTCGCCGCGGTGCTTGCGCGCGGCGTTCCAG
>Ga0247727_10012447_pt1 | contig 14599 bp, 8 predicted proteins | sample WisWelCaveWW1625_FD_202498 | JGI IMG/M metagenome (GOLD analysis project Ga0247727, IMG submission 202498) | Biofilm microbial communities from Wishing Well Cave, Virginia, United States - WW16-25 | ecosystem: Environmental > Aquatic > Deep subsurface > Groundwater > Cave microbial mat | place... | reverse complement strand
AATGCCACTCCCTCCGCGATCTGCTCTCGGTTCCAGAGCGAGCGATCCTGGTTCTCCAGCAAAATCAGCTCTCCGGTCGGAGAGGTTCTCGCGGCGTGACGGGATTCCTGTAGCAACATCAGGGAAAGCAGCCCAATGACTTCCGGCTCTGGCCGGAGTTCGGTCAGCAACCGGCCCAGTCGAATCGCCTCGCCGGTTAGCTCGGCCCGCGTTACCTCCGCTCCCGCCGCAGCCGAATAACCCTCGTTAAAGACGAGATAGATGACCTGAAGCACCGCGCCCAGTCGCTCCGGCAATTCCTGCGGCGTCGGCACCTCGTACGGAATCGGTGTCTCTCGAATCTTTGCCTTTGCGCGCACAATGCGCTGCGCCAGCGTACGCGGAGTGATGAGGAAGGCCTTTGCTATCTCCTCGGTTGTCAGCCCGCACACCTCACGCAAGGTGAGCGCAACGTGCGCTTCCGGCGCTAGAGATGGATGACAGCAGGTAAAAATCAGGCGCAGCCGATCATCCTCAAGGCTGTCCTCTTCATTGGACCTTTCCGCCGAACTCCATTGCGCTTCGAGATATCGCACGAGCTCGTCTTGAGACGCATCAAATCTTGCCCTTCGACGCAGAGTATCAATGGCTTTGAATCGGGCCGTCGAAATCAACCATGGTCGCGGGTTGCCGGGTACTCCACTCCTCGGCCACAGGCTCAGCGCAGCCGCAAAGGCTTCGTGCATCGCCTCCTCGGCAAGATCAAAATCACCGAGCAAGCGGATCAGAGTTGCCAGGATTCGTCCCGAATCCACGCGATAAAGGGAGTCGAGCAATTCGCGTATCTGCTCGGTGGAACGCTCGGACATGACGACGACCTTAGCAAACCAGCTACCCCGAATCAATTTGGCAAACGGCGGATCGATGCAAAGTGCCCAGGTCGTGACTCTGAAATCTGGACCACAGAACGCTTCCTCGGTTGACTCAAAATCGCCAATGCACTCATTTGAGCTTCGTACAAGCTCAACACTACCGCGTTGCTCTCGAGTCACGAGCTACTCGGAAGTTATATCGGGGCGGAAGTCCCGATGTAGGAATGTGAAGCGAACCGCTCTCAATGAATCGAGAATTCTGGCGGGCCGGCGAAAATCCCGTGTTCCAGTTACGTTCCAGTTGAACGCATATTGACCGTTTTTAGCGTATTTAGCGTTTCTTCTTTTCTATAACTTGCGTATTTTCAATGCGCCTGCTTATTCCGACTCCCCCGCCTCCATCGTTTCACTTCACTGCCCTTTGTCCCGGGATGCACCATGATTTCATGGGTTGCAATCGGTGTGATCTGGCCGTAGCATCTGCAACCAGCACCCGTCAGACATGATTGGAACAAGACTCACGCACTATCACATTCTGGAAAAGATTGGCGCCGGCGCCATGGGGCAGGTGTATCGCGCGCACGACGAGCGGCTGGAGCGCGACGTCGCCGTAAAAGTGCTCCCGCCTGGCGCGCTTTCAGACGAAGCTGCGCGCCGGCGCTTCCGCAAAGAAGCGCTGGCGCTGTCTCGACTCAATCATCCCAGCATCGCCACGGTGCACGATTTCGACACCCAGGACGGCGTGGATTTTCTGGTGATGGAGCTGATTCCCGGCGTCACGCTCAACGATCAGTTGTCGCGAGAGTCGTTCACCGAACGCGATGTCATCCGCCTCGGAATGCAACTGGCGCAGGGGCTTGCTGCCGCGCACGAACAAGGCATCATCCACCGGGATGTCAAGCCCGGGAATCTGCGGGTGACACCGGATGGGCGGCTGAAAATTCTGGATTTCGGCCTGGCGAAATTGCTACAGCGCGGCGGCGAACTTGGCGCGACCGCCAGCGGATCGGTGCCCTACGGGCCATCCGGAACTCTGCCGTACATGGCTCCCGAACAGGTGCTGGATGAGCACATGGATGTCCGGGCCGACATTTATTCGGTGGGAGTGGTGCTCTATGAAATGGCCACCGGAATGCGTCCTTTCCGCGAAACGCATGGAGCGCGATTGATTGATTTGATCCTCCACAAAGCGCCGGAGCCGCCCAGCATGATTTCCAGACGCGTCTCTCCCGGAATGGAGAGGATCATACTGAAGGCGCTCGACAAAGATCCAGAGCACCGCTATCAGACCGCGCGCGAATTGCTGGTGGACCTGGAGCGGCTGACCTCCCCCACGACGGCGTCGCTTGCCGGACTGCAAGCGCGGCGGCGCAACCGCAAATATCCCTGGGCCGCGGGAATCGTCCTGGTGGTCCTAGCGGGAACGGGAATCTACTGGTTTCAGCATCGGTCGCCAGAGTTCAATTCCATTGCAATTCTTCCGTTCGTAAATGTGAATGCCGACCCGCAAACGGAATACCTGAGCGACGGAATCACGGAAAGCATTATCAACAATATTTCCAAATTGCCGAAGCTGCGAGTGATGGCGCCGACTTCCGTGTTCCGCTATAAGGGGCAGGCCCTCGATCTGCAAAAAGTTGCCGGCGAGTTGAATGTTGCTGCCGTGGTCACCGGCCGAATCCTGCCCCGGGGCGAAGAACTCTCCATTAGCGCGCAGTTGGTGGACGTCCGCGATAACCACGTCATCTGGGGCCAGCACTACAACCGCAAGATGACCGACCTGCTGCAAACTCAGGAAGAAATAGCGCGGGAGATATCTGAAAATTTGAAAATCCGTCTGACGGGAAAAGACCAGCAGAAATTTGCCAAACACGAAACACAAAACACGGAAGCGTACCGGCTGTATCTCCAGGGCCGCTATTACTGGAACAAAAGGACGGCCGACGGATTCCGCAAAGCCATCGAATTTTTCCAGCAGGCGCTGCAGCGCGACCCGAACTATGCCCTGGCGTATGCCGGCCTCGCGGACACCTATTCGTCGCTGGGCAGTTACCACGTCATTCCTTCCTCGGAGGCCGCTCCCAAAGGAGAAGCAGCAGCCAAGCGGGCCGTGGAGCTGGATGAGACTCTGGCCGAGGGTCATAATTCCCTGGCGAGTATGCTGTTCGACAGATTCGATTTTGAAGGCGCGGAACGAGAATTCCGGCGGGCCATCGAGCTGAACCCGAGTTACTCCACAGCACACCATTGGTACGGACTATACCTCGCGGTGATGGGCCGGGCGGATGCTTCGATCGCGGAGCTGAAAACGGCGCGCGAACTCGATCCCTTCTCGCCCATCATTAACGCGAATTATGGTTTCGTCTATTACCAGGCGGGGCGGTATGCAGAAGCCATCGAGCAACTGCGCAAGACCCTGGAGTTGGATGTGAATTTTCCTGCGGCACATGAATATCTCGGGCAGGCGCTGCTCGAAACCGGACACTATTCCGAAGCCATTGCTGAGTTGGAAAAAGATGTAGCCCTTTCGCCGGGCGACGCAGCCGTGAAAGCGGAACTCGGCTACGGGTACGGCCGAGCCAAGCGCAAGCAGGACGCCTTGCGAGTCCTGGCCGAGCTGATGGCGGCATCTCAGAAATCCTACGTCTCTCCCTATGACATCGCGATTGTCTATCTGGGGCTGGACCAGAGGGATGACGCGTTCCGCTGGCTCGAAAAGGCCTATCAGGAGCACAGCGTCCGCCTGTGGAACCTGAAAGTGCACCCGCGGTTTGCGGCAGTTCGCTCCGATCCCCGCTTTCAGGATCTTTCGCGTCGCGTCGGATTTGGCCCCTGATGCCCGGTGTAAATCTTCGCGTCCAAACGTTTTGCCTGGTGGCTACCGGGCTCGGACTGGCGCCGTTCTGTTGACCGGCTATCTGGGGGGAGCGACCGCAACGCACGTGCGCATCGGCGATCCATTTTTTGGCCCCGTGATCCTCGGCGTGGTGGTCTGGGCAGGGCTGTTCCTGCGCGATGTCCGTCTCCGCGCGCTGCTTCCGCTGCGAAGCTAGCCTGTGGAGCAGCAGTCCCGCCGGGGTTCCGGCGCGGGCCCGCGACAGAAGATGCGAAGTCCAACTTGTTGCGTGGCCGGGAATCGCCTGTTACGATGGGAGCCGCATCTCAAGGAGGAATAGATGCCATACGTTGATGGATATGTTTTGCCCGTTCCGAAGAAGAAACTTCCGGTCTACCTCCGCATGGCGCAGAAGGGGGGGCGGCTCTGGCGGAAACATGGCGCGCTCGAGTACCGCGAATGTGTCGCCGACGATCTGAAGGCATCGTTTGGCATGCCGTTCCCGCGAATGGCGAGGCTCAAACGCGGCGAGACCGTCTTTTTCTCGTATGTCGTCTTCAAGTCGCGCGCCCACCGCGACCGCGTGAATGCCCGGGTGATGAAGGACCCGGCCATCGCGGCGACGTGCACAGGGCCCATGCCCTTTGACTGCAAGCGCATGGCTTATGGCGGATTCAAAGTCCTCGTGGACGCTTAGCAGCTTCCAGAAGGCCTTCGCCGCCTTCTGTAGAGGCGGGTTCCGCTGTCCGGAACCCGCCAGATGCTTTCACCTCAGCAGTTCTGATCTGCAACAACACTTCCCCTCCAGTGCGCGCTGATCAAGTCGCGCCTGCAAGCATCGTTCCGGCCTGGGGTATAATCCGCCGCGAATGGCTCTGATCCCCGGAACACGTCTGGGTCCTTATGAAATTGTCGCCCCGCTGGGCGCGGGCGGGATGGGTGAGGTGTATCGCGCGCGGGACCCCCGCCTTAACCGCGACGTCGCTGTGAAGGTGCTCTCAGCATCCCTGGCCGCGGACCCGCAGCGTCTGGCGCGGTTCCAGCGCGAAGCCCAGATGCTCGCTGCGCTGAATCATCCCAACATTGCCGCCATCCACGGCCTGGAAGAATCCAGCGGCACACCTGCCCTGGTGATGGAACTGGTGGAAGGGCCGACGCTGGCGCAACGCATCGCAGATGGCGGCATCTCAGAAATCCTACGTCTCTCCCTATGACATCGCGATTGTCTATCTGGGGCTGGACCAGAGGGATGACGCGTTCCGCTGGCTCGAAAAGGCCTATCAGGAGCACAGCGTCCGCCTGTGGAACCTGAAAGTGCACCCGCGGTTTGCGGCAGTTCGCTCCGATCCCCGCTTTCAGGATCTTTCGCGTCGCGTCGGATTTGGCCCCTGATGCCCGGTGTAAATCTTCGCGTCCAAACGTTTTGCCTGGTGGCTACCGGGCTCGGACTGGCGCCGTTCTGCATCCTCGCTCTCTCGGATTCAAAGATCGAGAAAGACCTGGGTGTGGATGGCATTGGTGAAGCAATTCTGCACGCAGGGGGCGGTGAAACCGCAATGCGCGCGCAAGGGCGCAGCGCGAAGTGAAGGGGATAAGCCTGTAGTCTTCTGGTGGCAAGGCTTTTCGGACGGGGGTCCGACTGCCCCGCGACGGTCGAACTCGCCGCGATGCGCGAAGTGAAGAGTCGCTTGGATCCTCTATTGCTGTCAGGGCGGGAACTCTGTTTCAGAAGGAAAACTAGTGAACCCGTTTCGAATCGCACTCGCCAATCTCAAGTTCCCGGCCACTCCCGAGGAGTCGATCTCGCTTGCTGAGCAGGCCATCGATCAAGCCTCCAGCAAGGGAACACGAATCATCTGCTTTCCGGAATGCTTCATCCCCGGCTATCGAGGAATCGGTAAGCCCGTGCCGCCTCCCGATCCCGAGTTCCTCGAACGCGCCTGGTCCATCATCGCTGAAGCAGCCGCGAAGGCACACATCACAGTCATTCTCGGAACGGAACGCTTTGTTGACGGCGCACTGGTAGCGACCGCCCTGGTTATCGATCCGGACGGATCAATCGCGGGCTTTCAGGACAAGGTCCAGATCGACCCCTCGGAAGAGGGCACCTACACACCAGGCACTGGCCGCCGCGTCTTTCAAGCCGGCCCCCTGACTTTCGGTCTGGCGATCTGCCACGAAGGCTGGCGGTATCCAGAGACTGTCCGCTGGGCCGTACGGCGTGGAGCACACACTGTGTTTCACCCGCACTTCCACGAAGCGGAGCCCGGTACTTACCGGCCAGCTGCCTTCGCCGATCCCGCGAATACATTTCACGAGAAGGCGGCGCTGTGCCGCGCCGCCGAGAACACCTGCTATTTCGCAACCGTCAATTGCGCGAGTCTCGGCTCTCCGACCACGTCGGCGATCGTCCGTCCGGATGGGACACTGCTCAGCTACCAGCCCTACGGTGAGGAAGGATTGCTGATCGCAGACATCGACATCACCACGGCGACGGGCCTATTTGCGGCACGTTGCAGAACTGTCGAGCGATAGCGTGATCCATGGCTAAGACTGACTCGCCGGCCCGACATGCCGACTTCGCCGCCAGGTGATGTCGACAGCGAAACTGCGGCATGTGGGCTTCAGCGTTGCCCGCCGCAGCTCCTCCATTGGAGAATTTCGCGATGGAATGCTGGTGTGATTGAGGGACGGCACTCCGTGCGTCCCGCAGCTGGGGGGATCGGGGCACGCGGGACAAACTCAGCCCAGGACGGCTGAGGGTGCGGCTTCCCGGTTTTAATTTCTACCGCCGGTGGCATATCGGGTAACCGCACCGTGCGCGTGTATGGGAACGCTTGACGGCGGGGGAAACACCGGCCACAATCGTTTGCGCCGGTGGACGTCCCCGCAGGCCGGCCATGAACTCTTGGCGCACCCAAAAAATTTGACGCAGCCGCAGGCTGTGGAGGCGGAATGAAGCTCAAGCTCTTCGTTGCGGGAGTGCTGTGTGCCGCGCTGACCGGCGCACTCGTGGTATGGACGCCCGTGGTGCGCGGCATCTCGACCAGTATCGTCATCAGCGAATTCCGCGTGCGCGGACCGAACGGCGGCAGCGATGAGTTTGTGGAGCTGTACAACGTCTCCAGCGCAGCGGTGAACATCGGCGGATGGAAAATCCGCGGGTCGAACGCCGCGGGGACGGCCAGCACGCGGCTGACGATTGCCGCAGGGACCATGCTTCCGCCGGGGTGCCACTTCCTGGCAGTGAACGTCAATGTGTCCGGCGGGCCGTATAGCGGCCCCACGCCTTCCAATCAGGGCTACACCACGGGCATCACCGACGACGGGGGGATTGCGGTCACACTCCCGAACGACATGGTGGTGGACCAGGTGGGAATGAGCTCGGGCTCGGCCTATAAAGAAGGAATGGTACTGGCCAGCCTAGGGTCGTCGAACTTGAACCGCGGGTACGAACGAAAGCCCGGCGGCGCCGCCGGCAGCGGACAGGACACAGACAACAACGCCGCCGACTTCCAACTGGTGACGCCGAACATGCCGGAAAACCTCGCTTCGGCGTGTATCGTGGCGGGCAATCCGACGAGTCCGTCCGGCACGGGCAGCGCCACGCCCCCCACAGCCGGGCCCGGCGACAGCACACTGCTGACCGTTGCTGTCGCACCAGGCAGCAACCCCACGAGCACGAGCATCACGGTGACTGCGGAGCTGAGCACGATCGGAGGCTCGATGGCGCAGCCGCTGTTTGACGACGCCACCAATGGCGACACGATGGCCAGCGACAATACGTTCAGCTACCTGGCGACGGTGGGGGCAGGAACAACTCCGGGCGCAAAGAGCCTGCCGGTGACTATTACCGACGCGCAGTCGCGGACTGGGAACACGAACATTGCCCTGGCGGTGCTTGCACCGTTGGTGGCCATCCACGACATCCAGGGCCCGGGCAATGTATCGCCGCACGTGAACCAGCCGGTCCGCACGCGCGGCATCGTCACCGGACGCAAGAGCAACGGCTTCTTCATCCAAACAAGCGACACGGACGCCGACGGCCTGCCCGAAACGAGCCAGGGGATTTTTGTTTTCACGCTGAGTGCGCCGCCGGCAGACGCGGCGGTGGGCAACGAGGTTGAAGTGAACGGGACGGCGCGCGAGTTCGTCCCAACCGCGGACCCCAGCAGCCCGCCGATGACGGAGATCTCCGGACTGCCATCGGTCACGCTGCACTCCAGCGGCAATCCGCTGCCTGGCGCGGTCACGCTGACGGCCGCTGACACCACCCCCTCGGGAAGCATCGAGCAGCTCGAAAAATTCGAAGGGATGCGCGTGCACGTAGATTCGCTGATGGTGGTGGCCCCGACACAGGGTTTTATCAGCGAAGCGAACGCCACGGCCACGACCAACGGCGCGTTCTTCGGGGTCATCAGCGGGCTGGCGCGGCCCTTCCGGGAGCCGGGGATTGAAATCCCGGACCCGCTGCCGCCGGGGGCGCCGTGCTGCGTACCACGCTGGGACGCCAACCCCGAGCGAATCCGCGTAGAAAGCGACGCGCAACCAGGGACGATGGCGCTGGAGGTGACCTCCGGCGCGATGGTGACAAACCTGACCGGGCCGCTCGACTACGCCTTCCGCACCTATACCATCCTGCCGGACGCGGGCTCAACGCCGATGGTGAGCGGAATCATGGCAGCCGTGCCGGTGCCCGTTGCAGGAAAGAACGAGTTCACGGTGGGCTCCGCGAACCTGCAACGCTTCTATGACACGGTGAACGACCCAGGGGTGAGCGACGTGGCGCTGACTCCGGCGGCGTTTGCGCGGAGGCTGGCCAAGGCATCGCTGGCCATCCGCGAGGTGATGGGCTCGCCGGACATCGTCGGAGTCGAGGAGGTGGAAAACCTGAGCACGCTGCAAGCGCTGGCGGCGCAGATCAACGCGGATGCGTTGGCCGCAGGGCAGCCGGACCCGCAGTACGAGGCGCACCTGATCGAAGGGAACGACGTGGGAGGGATTGACGTGGGGGCGCTGACCAAGGCGTCGAGGGTCATCGTGCATGACGTGGCGCAGGAGGGGCTGAACGCGACGTTCATCAATCCCAATAACGGGCTGCCTGATATCTTGAACGACCGGCCGCCGCTGGTGATCCGCGCGACTGTGCTGTCCATGGTGGGGCCGAACCTACCGGTTACCGTCATCGTCAACCACCTGAGGTCGCTGGTGGGAATTGACGACGTGGCCGACGGAGCGCGGGTGCGGGCGAAACGCGCGGCCCAGGCCGAATTCCTAGCCAACCTGGTGCAGGCTCGGCAGGCCGCGAACCCGGCTGAGGAAATCGTGCTGGTGGGCGACTTCAATGCGTTCGAGTTCAATGACGGGTACGTGGACGTGATGGGGACGGTGAAGGGAATGCCGGCGGCGGCGGAACTGGTCACGCGGGCCAGCCCGGACCTGGTGAACCCGGACGTGAGCGACCTGATTGAGACGCTGCCGGCGGATGCGCGGTACACGTATGTGTTCGGCGGGAACGCGCAGTCGCTGGACCATATCCTGGTGACCGGAAACCTGCTCGGGCGGCTGAGCCGGTTCTACGTGGCGCACAACAACGCAGACTTCCCGGAGAGCTACCGCAGCGACGGGACGCGGCCGGAGCGCATTTCCGACCACGATTTTCCGGTGGCGTATTTCTCCCTGCCGCCCATCACCGTGCAGGTGGACATCAAACCCGGCGATTCCACGAACGCCATCAACCTGGGGTCCAACGGCAACGTGCCGGTGGCCATCCTGAGCAGCGCGGAGTTCGACGCGGGGACAGTAGACCCGGCGACAGTGACCCTGGCCGGGGCGTCGGTGCGGATGCGCGGGCGTGGGGCGCTGCAGGTATCCGTCGAAGACGTGAATGGGGACGGGCTGGGCGATCTGGTGCTGCACATCCCGACATCCGCGCTGCAACTCGCGCCGGGAGCGACGGAGGCCACCCTCGACGGGATGACTTTCAGCGGGATGTTCGTCAAAGGCAAAGACACGGTGCGCATCGTGCCGTGAGCGGCCTGCGCGCCATCATCGAAAATCCTGCGGGACGGCAGGGGGTTTGATTTCGGAGCGTGTCTCGACATTGAACTTTTTGAAGTCGCTGAAGCGCAGGATCATATTCATTTTGACACCGGCCAAGAGAAAGAGCCGGGCGCTGAGATTCACCTCCGCGTAGAGCGGCAGCCAAACCTCGCCGCGCACCAATTCCTGCTCGAAGACCAGTGCCGATCCCTGCCGCACCGAGGCCACCAGGCCCCCGCCCATCCTGAAAGAGTCGAGGAGTCGAGCCTCGAGTCGCGCCACCTGGCGCGCGTCTTCGTCAATCCAGACCACGCCGCCGAGCTTCTGCAACAAGGATTCGGAGCGGTTGCGGGGTTTGTAGCCGGGGCGGGGCTCGAACTCGAAGACGATGACGTTCCGACCGCGGAAACGCTCGCGGCGCGGATGGACAAACTGCGAGAGATGCAGGAAGTCGCCCACCGTAGGGTTGCGGCCCTCGCCGTCCTGGGCCTGCCCCGGTCGTGTCCGGCGGGCCAGGCGTCTTTCCTTGTGTTCCTGGTGCAGGCGGATGATTTTTTCGATGCGGGCATCTTCCTTGCGGGCGTCACCGGGGCTGAGGGGGTGGCCGTCTTCGGCAACCAGTTTCTGCACGGCGCGCCCGTCGAGGTAAAAAACTTCGTACGTCTTTTCGCGCTTCTGTTTGACGCTTCCCTTGCCATCCACTTCGATTTCGGTCTGGACCATCGTATAGGTGTAGTTTTCAAGCAAAGCCTCGAGAGTTTTCTGGTTGTGCGCTAAGGCCTCCAGCAGCCCGGCGACCTGAGGCAGAGGCGTGGAGGCGCGATGTGGGAAATCAAAAATTGATTCGGGGAGGGCGAGGTTGTGCGAAACGTGTGTGACCGCGACTTCGAAAATCTCGCCGGCGCGGCGGATGCGAATACGGTGCGGCTCCTGGACTCCGTCCACCGCGCGATAGCCGGCGTAGTCAATCACCTCGGCCCCGGATTCGCGTTCCGATTCCTCCCGGAGCAGCAGGTGGCTCCCGGCATCGAACCACAGGCGGCGCTGCAGCCCGGTCTGTGTGGTGAATTCGACAATCCGCGCCGGTTTGCCGTCCGCCTCGCCGGAGCCGACGAGGCGCACGCGCACTCTTTGTTTCTTCCAGGTCACCAGGCGGTCATTGCGGAAAACGGCCCAGGCGCGGGCGCGGGCAGGCTCGCGCCCGGTCAGGGTGGCCAGGCCGCCGTCGGGAAGCTCGCGCCAGGCAGAGCGTCCGTTGAAGGATTCTGCGGTGGCGGCCGCGGGCCAGCGCAACTCTTCGTAAAAAAGCGCCGGGCTCTTGAACTGCCACACGAACTGCCCCAGAGGCGCATCGGGTTGCGCCGCACGCGTAACGGTGCCCGCGTATCGCGTGCTGGTGATGGCGCGAAGAGCCTTTGCTCCACCCGCCGCTTTCACGTGGCGTTTCAGGATGCCTTCTGCGGACTGGGCCAACAGGCCGCCGGGAGCGAGTAGCGCAAACCCGGCCAGAAGAGGGATTCTCCAGAGCATCGAAGCAAGGAGCGGCCTATTCATCGAATTCAGGGTAGCAGGAATTCGTCAGAGCGCCTGCGCGCCGAAAAGTGGGATGCCGATACTCCATGCACGGATGCAGCAACGCCCGGCGTCCGCAGGCTTGCATGGATGGGAGTTGAAGAAAGAATTACGGAACAGGAAACCAGTCGCCCAATCCGCAGAGGATTGGCCTCCGCCGAAGCGGATCCGGTATCACCGGGACGCGCTCTCGCGCACCTTACCGCATCAAAAATGGTGGAGCCGAAGGGATTCGAACCCTCGACCTCCTCGATGCCATCGAGGCGCGCTCCCAACTGCGCCACGGCCCCACCGGATAAATTCTGCGTGTTTCAATTATACCGCATCCGCTTCGCAGGGCGCGCCACTCTCCTTTCATTTCCGAATAGCGCAGCGGCCTTGACCACAAAGAACTCGCAGAGGACAATGACCGCGTGAATTCCATGTGCACTCATGCTGACGCAGACGACCGGGGTCACCGGAACGGAGCCTGAGGAATGAAACCCAACGAGCGAATTGGCGACTATGAAATTCTGGGGGAGCTGGGCCGCGGCGGAATGGGCAGGGTCTATAAGGTCCGCAACGTCCTTTCCGACCGCATCGAGGCCATGAAGATCCTGCTCCCGGATTTGGCCGGGCGGCAGGAACTGGTGGCCCGTTTCTTGCGTGAAATCAAGCTGGTTGCCAATCTCAATCATCCGAACATTGGCGCGCTGCGCACGGCCCTCACCCTGGACGGCCAGCTGGTGATGATCATGGAGTATGTGGAAGGCACAAGTTTGGCGGATCGGCTGGAGCAGGGCGCGTTGCCGACAGCGAACGCGCTCGATTGCACTGACCAGGCGCTGCAGGCCCTCAGCCATGCGCACCAGCAGGGGGTGGTCCACCGCGACATCAAGCCCGCGAACCTGATGCTCACGCCTGAGGGTATCGTGAAAGTTATGGATTTTGGCATCGCGTTTTCCGGCAGCGAGCACAAGCTAACCTCGACGGGCACGACTCTGGGCTCCCTGGCGTATATGTCGCCGGAGCAAGTGAGGGGCGAGGGTGCCGATCCCCGGTCCGATTTGTATTCCCTGGGCATTTCACTCTACGAAATGGTCACCGGCCAGAGGCCATTCCGCGCGGACAGCGATTTCGCCATGATGGCGGCACACGTCAAAGAAGCGCCCCGCCCGCCGATCGAGTTGCAACCGGAAATGCCCGGGGGCTTGAACACCATCATCCTGCAGGCGATTGCCAAGGAAAAAGAGAACCGCTTCCAATCCGCAGAAGCGTTTCGCCATGCCTTGAGCAACCTTGATTCTGCGGAGCGAACGGGCGCCGGGGCTGCGACGATCGTCCTCACCCCTCCTTCCCCAATCCCTGCCGCCGCAAGGCGTGCGGCCATGGAGTCCACCCAACCATCGTTTGGACATGTACCAGCGATGGCTGGAGCAGGTGCAGCCAGGATTTCGGAGCCAAGCGTTCCGCCCGCTCAACCAGGTGGTCATCGCGGCCTGTACATGGCGCTCGGAGCAGTCCTTGCGCTTGCCTTATTGGTCGCCGCCGGCACCTACTACCAGTCCGGAGCGGCAGGATCAAGGCAGGACCAGGCAACAGTGTCTTCCGTAACCGAAGCAAAGCCAGCGGCCATGCAGTCCGCCGCGCCTGCGGAAACGTCAGGAGGTGGACCGGCGACAAAGCCAGCGGTTGAGCCAGCTGCCCAACCTGCGGTGGGCGCAGCTTCCGCTCCCGTGCCAGCGGTAGCAAAGCATCGAACTCCCTCGAGCCAAACCGCTCCCGCTCTGGCTGAGCCACTGGAGAAGCCCGCGGAAAAGGTGAATCCCACGCCGGACAATTCGGCCCAACTCGACGAGTTAGAAAACCAAGTCGATCAATTGAGCAGCCGCGCCCTCGCGGTGGATGCCAGCCTGGAAACCTTGCGCCAGCGGCAGCGTGCCGCGGGCTATGACCTTCGGACCGACATCGCCGCCAAACAGGAAAGCATGAAGCTGAATCTGGCCAAGGCGCGACAGGCTTTGGAAAGAGGCGATGTCACCCGGGGTAAGCGGTATGCAGACCTGACGGAGAGTTACGTCGGGCAACTGGAGAAGTTCATCGGCCGCTGATACGGAAAGCGCTTCCGGCCGCAACACGCGGAGTACTGCTATCGTCCTCCCGGGCGCGCCATCCTTTTCCGTGTCACGGTCAATGTCTTTGCCGCAATATAGCGCCCGGCGCGGCCTTGCCACCCTGGCCGCGAGGGCAACCCGCGTCAGCGGCCCGCGAGGGACAGCCGGAACGCGACCATCTCCTCGCCGTTGCGAACCAGCAGGAGATCGCCGACCAGCACTGGGTGGTTCCAGGTTTTGCCCTCGATCGCCGGGAACTTCGCGAGTTCGGTGAACTGGTCGGTGGTCGCCGCGACCAGCGCCACTTCACCCTCCTCCGACAGCACCAGCAGCACGTCCTGGTCGGGCAACAGGACGAGCTGTCCGCTGCCGTAGCGTCCGCCTTTCCATTTGCGCTGGCCATCGTTGAGGTCGATGCACGCGAGGATGCTGCCGTCGAAGCCGAAGGCATGGCCTTTGTGAACGACGAGGTCGTTGAAGTTGGGCTTCAGTCCCCTCGACGTCCAGCGCTCTTCGGCGGTCCAACCGCCGGGCCCGTGCGTAACCGCGAGGCGGCGCATGCCGTTCCCGCCCATGCCCTCGTCGCCGGCGCTCATTAGGACGTCGCCATCCGAGGCCAGGGCCGGCTGCACGATGCGGAGGCCCGGCGGCAACTCGTGCTTCCAGAGCAGCGTGCCATCGGCCGGCGCGACGCTGATCGCGCCAGCCCCGATCATCAGCAGGACCTGCGCGACTCCGCCGATCGTCAATAGATGCGGCGAGCTGTAACTCCCTCTGTGAGCCGGGCCGAGCCATCGCGGATTGCCGGTGGCCAGATCGTAGGCGACCAGCCGGCCGGAGGCGGCAACGATGACTGCGTCGCCAACCACCAATGGCGAGCTCGCGAAGCCCCAGTACGGGACTTTCACCTCAGCGTCGGCCGCCACGTTGCGCGACCACACCACGGCGCCCGTGGCGGCGTCGAGAGCGTTCAGGATTCCGGTGGCACCGAATGTGTACACGCGACCGTTGCTGAGGGTCGGCGTCCCGCGCGGGCCGGCACCGCCATTCGACTCCCAGAACCGGACCGCGTCGCGGTGCATCCATACCGGCTTGCCGGTGGTCAGTTTGTAGCAGGCGACGATTTCGTGGTCACCGCGCTGCTCCTGGGTGTAGAGGAGATCGCCGCGGACCGCGAAGGACGACCAGCCCGGACCGATCGGCCG
>Ga0247727_10012446_pt1 | contig 14600 bp, 10 predicted proteins | sample WisWelCaveWW1625_FD_202498 | JGI IMG/M metagenome (GOLD analysis project Ga0247727, IMG submission 202498) | Biofilm microbial communities from Wishing Well Cave, Virginia, United States - WW16-25 | ecosystem: Environmental > Aquatic > Deep subsurface > Groundwater > Cave microbial mat | place... | reverse complement strand
CCACAAGGGGCGGGGACTACACTACACGTTGAACCACGGCGTAACCCAGATGTATTTAATATTGAAAACGATGCGCAAAATCATTTTGATCGGCAGCGCCGCCATCGTTAAAAACAAAAAGGCGAACACGCCGTAGCGCCCGGCGCCGAGCTGCTTGATCAACCAGCCGTCTTTTTTCCAAAAATAGTAGACGAAGCCCAGACTAAAATAAGCGCCGACGAGCGTCGCGCCGAAAATATTGGCGCCGAGCTTGGAGCGAATGCCGATCCATTCGTGCAAATCCACATTCACCATCGCGACCACTTTGTGCGCATCCCATAATTCCCACGGCGCGAAAAAGTTCCAGCCGGGGCCGCGCAAAAACGTGCCGAGAATGATGAGCGACAGCCACAACACCAAAAAGCCGACCATAAAAATCCACACCGCCAGCTTCCGCTCTTTATAGGTGTAATAGCCGTTGCCTTTGGGGTTTTTGTCGATATATGGAATCGCCATCAAGCCGACAATGATGATCGTCGGGAACACGACGCCGGCAATCCACGGATCGAAATACACCAGCATTTCCTGCAGACCGAGAAAATACCACGGCGCTTTGGAGGGATTCGGCGTGCGGCTCGGATTCGCGGGTTCTTCCAGCGGCGCATCAAGCACGATCGACCACACCGTCAACACGATCATGATCGCGAGGGAGCAGAGAAATTCATTGCGGGCGAGATACGGCCAGACGTGAATTTTGTCCCGGCCTTCGGCGCGGATTTTTTCCCATTCGCCGGCGTCGAGGCGTTTGTCGGTGCGGCGGGCCTCGCGCCACCACAGCCAGACAAAGAAAATCATGATGAACAGCAACCCGACAATGGGAATATTATCGGAGTTGCTCAAAATATTTTTTAAATTTTCCATGCTTGATCCTTGTTGCTTGTCGCTGGTTGCTCGTTGCTTGTCAGTGGTTGCTCGTTGCTCGTTGCTGGTGTTTAACCCGATGTCAAGCAACCAGGAACCAGCTACAAGTCACCAGCAACCAGAAATTACAAGGGCCCGGAAATGCCGCCGTCCTTGCGAACGCGCCAGAAGTGCACGGCGATAAAAATCGCCAAAAAGAGCGGCAGGAAAATGCAATGCAAAACGTAAAAACGCAAAAGCGTCGGCGGGCCGACCTGGGTGCCGCCGAGCAACATGAAGCGCACGTCGTTGTCCGGCTTCATGCCGAGTTCGGGGCCAAACGGACCTTCGTGGCCGAGCAAAGGTGTCGCGCGCGCCATATTCGTGCCGACCGTCACCGCCCAGATCGAAAGTTGATCCCAGGGCAACAAGTAACCCGTAAATGAAAGAAGAAGAGTCGTGGTTAATAAAATCACGCCGACGACCCAGTTGAATTCCCGCGGCGGTTTGTAAGAGCCGGTGAGAAAAACGCGGAACATGTGCAGCCACACGGCGATGACCATGCCGTGCGCGGCCCAGCGGTGCATGTTGCGCAGGAACATGCCGAACGGCACGTCGAATTGCAGATACTTCATATCCGCAAACGCATATTCCGCGGTCGGACGATAGTAGAACATCAGCAACACGCCGGTGACCGTCGTGACTAAAAAGAGGAGGAAAGTGATTCCTCCCATACACCAGGTAAAACGGAGATACGCGCCGTGGCGCGGCAATTTGGTGGGATGCAAGTGCAACCAGATATTATCCAAAACTTGCAGCAATCGGTTGCGCTGCGAATCCTCATAGTCGTGCCGAAACATCGACTTCCACACCTGCGTTTTCAGCACGCTTGCTTTCAGCTTTTCGATAACAGCCTGCATCGCTGCTCCCGTGGTTGGTTAGAGATTTTGAATTAACAAGACCTGTGTGCAGGACGGCCTCCGGATATGGGCCGAATGAAACGGTAAGAATATAATTTAAAAATTATTAAATGTCAAGCGAAACGTCCGCAAAATTGTAACGCCTCAGCCTTGGGTGGAAAGCGTAGCGCAGTCATCCTGACTGCAGACAAGATGTCTGCGCTACGCACCTCTTACGCTTTGCAAAAGCTCGCTAAAAAAGCTTGCGCTTTGCCATCCTGCTTTTTACATTGTAATCATCCTGCCGAAGTTTTTCAAAAAACTCTTGTCTGATTTCAAGACGGTTATGCCGACAGGTCGCGCCTGCGGAGTTTTCAGCGCTATATTGGCCGGTTCATCGTGACGGGTAAAACAATGAAAACAGAATCTCCCAACCTGCTATTTCGCGTTTTCGTCAGTTCGACTTATGTTGATCTAATCGATTACCGCAAAGCCGCGGAGAAGGCCATTAATGACCAGGGCCAGAAATATGAGGGCATGGAATATGTGGGGGCAAAGAATGAAGAACCGGCCGAACTTTCTCTGGAGCTGGTTGAAAAGTGTGATCTTTTTATCGGCATCTATGCCTGGCGGTATGGCACCATTCCGGATGATTCCGAATTTTCGATTACCGAGCAGGAATATCGCCATGCCATAAAACTGGGCATTCCTTGTTTGTGTTATTTTGTTGATGAAAAACAACCTTGGCTAATTGAATTTCATGAGACTGGCACGGCTGCAGATAAATTAAAGCGATTTAAAAGCAGCATGGCCAAAGAACATGTGCGGGCAACTTTTAAAGAACCGCTGACTCTGGAAAATAACATCATTCGAGACCTGAGCAACTGGCTGGCGGATAACCGGCCCGAGCTGAAACGGGAGACGCTGAAGCCGGGGCAGGATCCGGTGGCAATGTACAAGAAGGCCCTCGCGGAAAAATATGCTACGCTGACCATGATTGGTTTTAAGCGCAGTTTTGCGATGGACAACATCTACATTCCATTGACCGTGCACGTCGATCCGGAATCCCGTTTTGACCGTCGGCTGGACGAGTTGGGTGAAAAATTGGCCGGGCGCGCGCTCAAAGCGGAAGACCTGGTCGAGCTTCCCAATAAAGTCGCCGTGGTTTTGGGCGAGCCGGGTATGGGCAAAACCACCATGCTGCACTACCTGGCGCTGCGGGAAAGCAAAAAATCCGCTCCGCTTTTTCCCATTGTCGTGAAGCTGTCGGATTTTTGCAAAACCCGCGAGCCGTTGGAAGCCTTTTTGCTTGCGGCGGTGGAAAATTATATCCCCGGCGCTGCGATGCATGCCGCGGCTCAAAACGCCATCCGCGAACAACAGGCGTTGATCCTGCTGGACGGCCTGGACGAAGTGAGCCGCGAGAAATATAATTCGGTGACCGAGCGCATGCGGGCTTTTATTGCCGGCCATGAAAATTGCCGGGTGATTATCACCTCCCGCAAGGCCGGGTTTCAAAGCCACGAGGCGCCGTATCGCATTTTCGAAATCGACAAGTTGCCTCCGGCGGAAATTGCCAGCTTCGTCGACAAATGGTTCGATGAAAAAACCGACCTCGCCGGCCGCATTGCCGCCAATCGCAGAATCCATGAACTGGCGCAGAATCCGTTCCTGCTCTCCATCATCTGCTTCATTTTTGAAAAGGATCATAGCTTGCCTCAGCGCCGGTTGGAGCTTTATGAAAAATGCGCCATCACCTTGTTGACGCTGTATGATGAAAAACAGGTCGATAAAGTGAACGGCTTCACCCGGCGGTTGAAGGAGCGCGTGCTCGAAGATTTGGCGCATCACTTTTTCTGCAAAGAAATGGAGGAGTTTCCTTATGCACCCTTAATCGAGCAGGTGGCGCAAACCCTGGCCGCGATGAAACAACAGAACAACGAGGAAAAAGTTCTGCAGGAAATCCGCGAAAACAGCGGTTTGCTGCAAAAGAGCGAGGACCACCACCTGTTTGTGCATCGCACCTTTTATGAATATTATGTCTCCGGCAAAATGCGCGGCGACTCGCCGGAGGCCATAATAGCCCGCGCGGCGCAAGCTCGATGGGAAGAACCCATTCGCCTGTATGCAGCGCAAATTGCCTCCATAACCGAAGGCTCGCAGTTTATCAGGCAACTCTGGGAAAAAGACCGGGCGCTGGCGCTGCGTTGTTATCCGGATATGGATCGGGTGGTGGAGCCGGAATTAATCAAGAATCTCCTGCATCAGGCCGAGGTGAGCGAGCGCGTCGAGCTCGTGAAAGGCTTGCCCGAAAAAATATCCGAGCCCGACAAAATCGTGGAAACCCTGCGCGAGCTGTTTCGCTGGGAAACCAATGGCGAGGTGATCTATTGGGGCGCGCAGATTCTTGAAGAAAAAAAAGATATGCCCGGCGCACTCGACATTGTTCGTCAAAAGTTAGATGCGGGCGCACCACAACGCTATAAAGAACATCTTGCAAAAGACATGGTTCAAATTTTAGCTGGGACGTTCAAAATGGGCAGTCCTAAGAATGAAGTGGATAGAAGGGAAGACGAAACCCAGCATCAGGTTAAAGTTGGCGATTTTTTTATCAGCCCTTACCAGATAACAAATGATTTGTATGAAAAATTTGACCCGAACCATCGCTCGCAGCGCGATCAATATTCGGACGAAGACAACCAGCCGGTGATTGATGTGAACTGGTATGAAGCCGTGATGTTCAGTCGCTGGCTGGGCTGCCGGTTGCCCACCGAAGCCGAGTGGGAATATGCCTGCCGCGCCGGCACGACCACGCCGTTCAATACTGGTGAAAATCTCACAACCGCTCAGGCAAATTACGATGGTAATTATCCGTATAACAAAAATCCCAAAGGCAAATACTTGCAGAAAACCACGCCGGTAGGCAGTTATCCGCCCAATGCGTGGGGGCTTTACCATATGCACGGCAATGTTTATGAATGGTGTCGGGATTGGTTTGATGCGAAATACTATGATGAATGCAAAGAAAAAGGAACAGTCGAAAATCCAGCGGGGCCGGAAAGTGGTTCGTACCGGGTGTTGCGCGGCGGCCGCTGGGACTGCGTTGCGTGTTACTGCCGTTCCGCGAATCGCCCCCGCAGCAGCCCCGACTACCGCAGCAACGGCCTTGGCTTCCGCCTGGTTTTCGTCCCGTAGTCAGTTGGTAGCTCGTTCCGGCTTTACCTATGAGCAAAACGAGTTGTTTAAGCGGAGAGAGCGAGCGCGAGGGACGAAGCGCAAGCGAGCGGAGCGAGAACAACGAGTGGGGTTTGGGGCTTCGCCCCAAAAAATTTTTTTGGAAAAATTCAATGCATTGGCTTGGAAAACCAAAGCGTATGCGTTTGCGGCAATAATTTTTACCTTGCATTTTTGCAGGTAATTGGTTAATTTGGTGCAAAGATCCGGTCAAGGCCATTGGCAAAGCCGGAGGAGAACATCCTGCCGTTATATTCTATCGAGCGCGAATCGGATATCCGGCCGCTTTTTCGATGAAAGGCGACATACCTTTACTATGATTCAAGGCTACCTCGATAAACAACTTCAAGCCAAAGCAACCGTTTTCCAAGCTAACTCGCCAAAACTTTTTCCATCTCCCGCTCCACTGCCGCGCTCACTTCCCGCCCCTCACGCAGCAACGTTACAAGCTGCGCATTAATCTCCTCCGCAAAAATTTTGTCTTTAATGTGCGGCAGATTGATTCTGACATTGTAAACCGCGCCCTGAACACCGGCATGAGCCATGAGCGCGCCGACGCCGGCGTCGCTCATCATCGCGGTGTTGCCAGCCTGCGCCGCGGCGAGACAGAGAGCGAGCGCCTCGCGACAGAGTTTCGCCGTTTGCACAGGCACCTGCGTGGCGTGTTTGTAACCCGCTTCCATCGCCTCACGCCGCGCGGCATGTTGCTCCGGTGAATCTTTGGGGAGACGCATCGCTTCGAGCACGGCGTTGAAAGCCTGCGTGTCTGCATCGATGGCGGCGAGGAGTTGGTCTTTGATGATTTGCGCTTTTTCGGCCAGTGAATTCAAAGCTTCATATTGATGATCAAATTCAGGTTTGCCAATCGAGAGATTCGCCACCATCGCCGCAAGCGCAGCGCCGAGCGAACCGGCCAGCGCGGCAATTGAGCCGCCGCCAGGGGCGGGCGTGTCGCGTGAAACTTCATCGACGAAGTCGGTGACTTTTTTATTAACCAGCGGGCCATCCAACACCGGCAGGCCGATGACTTTTTTGTCGATATCAAATTCCACCACGTCGCGCAGGCCGAGCGATTGCGCCGCGGTTTCAATCACCTCGCGATACGGAAGGCCGGAGGATTTTTGCATGCGGCGCAAATAAAATTTGCCCGACTCGAACATCGCTTCATACGGCACGACGCCAACGATCTCCGAGCCGGTGACGACGAGGCCGCGCTGTCTGGCCTGCTCGCGCGCCGCTTCGAGAACGAGAGGCGCCGGAGAAATTTTGTAGTTGGTCAAATTGATGGAAATTTGCGCGCGTTGATATTTTTCCACCACCCAGCCGACGGCTTTGACATGGGCGAATTTGCCGTCGTCATAAACTTCTTTGCCGATCAATTCGTTGTCGCGATAGCCGAGCTCGCGGTAACGCGCGGCCAAATCTTTGCCGTGAGCGTCGCGATAATGTTTGGCCAAGTCGTCAAAATTGCTTGCCACAAAATCGCAGGGGCCGCAGGGGAATTTATTCGCTTCAAATTTGACCAGTTTCCCTTTATAATAGAAGGGCGAAATATTGCCTGTGCGCTTATGCCGCCCGCGCTCGCGCAGCGCGTATGCAATGTCATCGGCATAGCGCTTGTCCGTGGTGTTGAGGTTGATGTTGTAAGCAATCAGAAAATCGCGCGCGCCCACGACGGTGGCGCCGCTTTTGGGGTTGAAAGTCCGAGGTCCGAAGTCCGGAGTCCAATTTGGGTCAGCGAGTTTTTGCGGCAAGCCTTCGTACTCGCCGGCGCGAATGGTGGCGAGATTTTTGCGCTCCGGGCGCGTGGCGGCGTATTCATAAAGATAAACCGGAATCTGCAATTCCTCGCCGATGCGGCGGCCCACTTCATTTGCCATCGCCACACATTCATCCATCGTCACTCCAGCAACGGGAACAAACGGGCACACATCTAAGGCGCCGAGGCGCGCATGGCTGCCGCGATGTTTCGACATGTCGATCAGCTCGTGCGCGCGTTTGGCCGCGCGAAACGCCGCTTCTTTCACGGCCTCCGGGCTGCCGATGAAGGTGACGACGACGCGATTCGTGTCCGCGCCGGGATCGACGTCCAGCAACTGAATATCTTTAACGGATTCGATTTGATCCGTGATTTGTTTGATGAGGCTCGCGTCGCAGCCTTCGGAAAAATTGGGGACGCATTCGACGATTTTTTTCATGTTAAAGTCCTCGTATGTTTTTGTTAAAACAACATGGCAAAATGCCGGGAAAGATTCAAGCTTTTTCACGAATTTTTAACTTGATTTTTGAGTGCAGTCGCCTTAATTTGGAAAACCGGTAAAAAGTTTTGAACTTTCAAATTTTCCCCAACGGCTAGAAATCCCGCCGCGGCGGGACAACGGATAAAAAATACGGTCGCGGCGGCGTTCTAGGCGCTGGCAGTCTAGGGTTTTGCAATGGCTGGCATTTTATTTAAAAACGCTTTACTGGTAACGATGAACCCCGCGCGCGAAGTTTTTCGCGGCGATTTGCTCGTGCGGGATGATCGCATTGCGGCGATTAAAAGGCCGGGCGAGTTTGACCGTCGCGAAAATTATGGCCGCACCATTGACGCGAACCGTTGGGTGATTCTGCCGGGTTTTATTCAAACGCATATTCATCTTTGCCAAACACTGTTTCGCAATCAAGCCGAAGATTTGCCGCTGTTCGATTGGCTGCGGCAGAGAATCTGGCCGTTTGAGGCAGCGCACGATGCCGCGTCGATGCGTGCCTCGACAAAGCTCGGCATCGCGGAGTTGCTCGCGGGCGGAACGACAACGGTTCTCGATATGGGCAGCGTGTATCATTATGACGTCGTCTTTGACGAGCTGAAAAAATGGGGCATGCGCGCGGCTGGCGGCAAATGTATGATCGATACCGGCGCGGGCGTTCCCGCGGGATTGCTGGAGAAAACCGCCGATTCATTGCAAGAGAGCCGGCAACTGCATAAAACCTGGCACGGCACGGCGAATGGGCGACTGCGTTATGCATTCGCGCCACGCTTCGCGCTTTCCTGCACGGAGCGGTTATTGCGTGAGGTCGGCACGATGGCGCGCGATCTCGGCTGCATGATTCATACGCATGCCGCGGAAACGGCGGCAGAAGAAGAGGTTTTGTTGCAAGAGAAAAAATATCGCAGCATCGATTTTTTTCGGGAACTGGGAATCGCGGGATCGCATTGCTGTTTCGCGCACGGCGTGCAGGTGAATGCGAGCGAGATTGCTGCGCTGGCGCAGGATCGAACGGGGATCGCGCATTGCCCGGGCTCGAACGCAAAATTAGCCAGCGGCATGGCGCCAATTCTCAAAATGCGTCAAGCGGGCGTGCGGCTCGGGATCGGCGCGGACGGCGCGGCCTGCAATAATCATCTCGATATTTTTTCCGAACTGCGGCTGGCGGGACTGCTGCAAAAATTGCAACACGGCGCGTCGGCGCTGCCGGCGCAGGCCATTGTGGAGATGGCGACCATCGACGGCGCGCGCTGTTTGAATTGGAATGCCGAAATCGGCAGTTTGGAAATCGGCAAGAAAGCGGATTTGACGGCGATCGATTTGGACGCCCCCCATGCGTATCCTGTGAATCGAGATAACATTTATGCGCAAATCGTTTATGCGGCGAAAAGCAGCGACGTTCGTTTGACGATGGTCGATGGACGAATTTGTTATGAAAACGGCGAGATCGGCAATATGGATATCAAGGCGACGCTGGCGGCCGCGGAAATGGAATGGAAGAAACTTTTGCATCGTGCACAAATAACGGGGTAAAAAATGACGAACGATATCATGAAAGTTGCGATCGGGACTTTGCGCCCGCCGAAAGTTGATGCGGTGCGCACGGCGATGAACAAAGTGATGGGTTTTCTCGGCCATCACCCGGAGTCCATCAGTTATATTGCGCGCGAAGTGGAGAGCGGTGTTTCCGCGATGCCGCTGTCGGTGCAGGAAATTCGCCGCGGCGCCTGCAATCGCGCGATGGAAGCGCGGCGGCTGATCGAGGAAGAGTCGGGGCCGGTTGATTTCGCCATCGGACTGGAAGGGGGATTTTTTATTTTGAGCGCCGAAGATAAAGAGCACATTCATCTGCAAAGCTGGGCGTTTGTGCATCACAACGGCGTCGGCCATTACGGCAGCTCGATGAGCATGCCGGTGCCGATGGCCGTCGCGCGCGAAGTGTTCGACCACAAAAAAGAGCTGGGCGAAGTGATTGACGATTTTGCGAAACGCCAAGACGTGCGCAATCAGGACGGCGCGTTTGGCGTTTTCAGTCTCGGCCTGCTGACGCGGCAACAGGCGTTTGAATTGGCGCTGCTCGGCGCACTCGCGCCGTTCTATCACCCCAAACTTTATCATTCCCAATGACGTTTTGGCGTTGGAAAGCGCCGGTCTATTCTTTTGTCCGCCGCCACCTGCCGTTATTTCGCCATCTGCTCGCGGCGGAAAAAAACAATCTCGCCAGACTCGTGCAACCGTTGCCGCCGCTGCCCGGCGTTCATCTCGATCTCGGCAGCGGCGCCGGCGACCATCTTTCCATTCTGCCCGCCGCGCCGAAGCGCATTGCCGTCGATCTTGAATCGGCGATGTTGAAACGCAATCCCAATTCGTATCGCCTCATCGCGCGTGCGGAAGAATTGCCTTTTCGCGACCGGGGTTTTTCGTTCGTTTCGGCAATCGGGTTGCTTGAGTATTTGGAAAATTGTGATTTTTTTTTCAACGAGGTGCGGCGAGTTTTGCGTGCGAACGGATATTTTCTTTTTACCTCATCGCCGCCGAATTGGGCGAATCGGATGCGGTTTATCTGGGGCGCGAAATTACATTTTTATTCTGAACAACGACTGCACGATATTTTAACGACAAACGGCTGGCGCGTGATGGGACATGAACGAAGCTGGTTGCAGGAGCAGTGGTTGGTCGGCCGAGCGGCTCCCCAATTTAAAAACTTATAGGTGATGGCCGCGCCGTTGGATTTATGGTTTTCGTCGACGATAGCGCGGAGTTTGTTTTGCTCGGAGCCCAGCACAATTTGTTCGCGGTCGAGGTCAACGGCCTTTCCGGCGTAGCCATCCAGCATCGTGACGAGCTCGCGATAATAACCTTTGGCGATCTCTTTGGCGTTTTCTTCGGCCTTGTCAAAGCGGATCATGATCTTGCCGTCTAATTGCAGAAATTGATTTTTTACTTCTTGTTGAAGCGCCTGATGTTTTCGCTCCGCGCGCCGAAAGCGTTTATTCACGCCGTGAAAGTCAAAATCGCTTTTCTCATTTTGCTCCTCGCGCAAAATAACGGCTGAAAACGAGATCGCTCATTTGCACCGCTTCTTTCGAATAGGGATTCACTTTGCGCTGTTTGAACGTGCCGTCCAGCAGCGCCTTCGCCTCCTTCCACGTTTGCGTCGCTTCGAGCGCTTCGATGAAACCGAGATAGGCATCGAGATCGCGGTGAAAAACTTTTTTGATGAAGGCGATCCGGCTTTTGCCATCGATCAACCGCGTGATCGACGGATACGGGCCCGGCGGCTGCGCTTCGAGTGAGGCGCGCGTGACGATCAATTGTTTTTCGGCATCAGCCTCGTTGTCGATAATTTTGTGCGCTGGCGGAATCGTCGCCTCTTCAACCTGCAAAATCGCCTGCAGATCGACTTCCTGAAATTCTATTTCCAGAGGTGGCGGAATCTGCGGCTCAATCGCGCTTTCAGGCGGAGCGATGCTCTCCGGCGCTGGCGTTGCTTCAATCGGCGTTTCAACAGGAGCCGCTGCACCATCATCTTTTCCATTGGAAGAAATGGGTGGTACAGCAAACGTGGCGTCGCTCGCGTCGGCTAAATTCAAAGAGGTTTGCGCTTCTTCAGGCCGTTGTTCCGGCGTATCATTTTCTTTCCGCGCGGCGCCGGCTAATAAATTGCCCATTTGAATGGCGGCATCCTGCAAAACGCGGCTCAACTCAAATTTCGTCACCGGCGCAACTACGGTTTCCGGCGTTTCAATCGGCAAACTCGGCGTCGCGAGCGCGCGTTCGAGTACCGGCGCAATGTCCGCCACCACCCACCATTGTTGCTGCGTCAATTCCGGCAGCGCATTCTCGGCAAGATCGTGCAAGTCGCGTTCGCGCAGCATGCGCAACACGTTTTGCCGATGAACCCCCGCGGAGCTGGACGGGCCAATGCTCGCGCAAAATTTTTGATACGCGTGCAAATCCGCGATCACCGCCGGAATCGGTTGTTCGCTACTTTCGGCGCGAAGGCACAACGCGGCAAATTCGCCTCTGGTGATCCGCCCGTCGGGATATTCCGCCAACAAATTTTGAATCGAGGCAACCAAGCGATGATTTTCGTCAAGCCCATCGAGAATAACAACGATATCGGTTTTCTGCCGCTGCGGCGAACGAGAATAAATTAATCGCTCCAGCGCCGCGCGCGGTTTCGTAAGCAAATCGAATTGCAGCCGCACGGCGAACGCAATTGCCACCTGCAATTCATTTTTATCAAACACCAAACGCTCCGCCAGCAAATCGCGCAACCGCCGCAATTGCGCGCGAATGTCGTTGTCATCCAGCTCGAAGCGCCGTTTCGATTGCAGCACCAACGGCTTTTCCTGCCGAATAATCTGCCGCGCCTGCTGCCGCAGCAGCGCGAGCACAATTTCCCCGACGTTCCTGATTCCGCGCTCAAGAAAAATCGGCGCATTTTTCAATTCCGAAAAAGCCACGCCCTCGCGCCCGCGCAAAAAGCGCTCGGTTAATGCCAGCGTCAATTTTTCTTTTTCTTGTTCCCAATGGTCACGGCCTGCCGCAGTGGGATTTTTTGCTGGCACAGAAAAATCACCGCTTGCCGCATTCGGTTTGTCATTCGTTTCCGGCACCGGAAAGTCGGGAGCTAAAAGTTCGTCTCGCATATGTTAAAACAGTCAAAATGCCTGCCCAGCCGCAGGTCGGGGATTGAAGTCAAAATAATTTAAAAGTTTTTAATCATTTTGCCACAATTATTTTGCCATTCGCTTTTTTTTGAGTTCGCTTTCAATGGATAAATATCGAAGTCGACAATTTCAGATTGCAAAATCAATTTCCCAAAACACAAATGGCACGGATAACCCAAATTTCCACAGAAATAAAATCCGTGCAAATCCGTTGCATCCATGCCATTCATGTCCAAAGCTTCTTAAAACTATTCCTGCTCTTCTTCGTCTTCCGGAATCACGCGCGCCACGTCGCCGATGCTGTCGTCCTGATCCAGTTTGATCAAGCGCACGCCGGACGTATTGCGGCTGATGACTTTGATATTGCGCACGTTCTGGCGAATCACCACGCCTTTGGCGGTGATGATCATCAAATCGTCATCATCAACCACTTCCATGATGCTGATCATCTTGCCGGTTTTATCCGTCGCCTTCATCGTGATCAAGCCGGAGCCGCCGCGGTGCTGCACTTTGTAATCGCGCAACTCGCTGCGCTTGCCGTAGCCATGCTCGCTCACCACGAGAATCGAGGCGTCGCGCTTGAGCATCACCATGCCGACGACAGCATCATCTTTTTCAAGCTCGATGCCTTTGACGCCGCCGGCCGTGCGGCCCATCTCGCGCACTTCGCTCTCATGGAAACGAATCGCCTGTCCCAACTGCGTGCCGAGCATGATGTCCGCGGTGCCGTCGGTGATCTTCGCCTCGATTAGCGCGTCATCGCCGTCGATATTAATCGCGTTGATGCCGCCCTTGCGCGGATTGCTGAACTCCGTCAACGCGGTTTTCTTGATCACGCCCTGCTTCGTGGCAAACGCAACGAAATGCTTCTCGTCAAATTCTTTCACCGCGACATACGCCGCGACCTTCTCGTTTTGCTCCAACGTGAGCATATTCACAATGGCGCGGCCTTTCGAGCCTTTGCCCGCCTGCGGAATATCATAAACCTTAATCCAGTGGCAACGGCCCTTGTCGGTGAAAAAGAGCACGTAATCATGCGTGCCCGCGATAAAAAGATGTTCGAGAAAATCATCTTCTTTCGCCGTCGCGCCCGTGGCGCCGCGGCCGCCGCGCGTTTGGCGCCGATAACCCGACACCGGAAAACGCTTGATAAAACCGCTGTGCGAAATCGTGATCACCATGTCTTCTTCGGCGATCATGTCTTCGACGGAAAACTCGCCGGTTTTCGCAACGATCTCCGTGCGGCGCTCGTCGCCGAATTTTTCTTTAAGCTCCATCAGCTCTTTCGCGATCAGCTCCATGCGCTCCGGCTTGCTGGCTAATATCCCTTTGAGCCGCTTAATCTCCGCCATCACTTCCTTGTATTCGGCTTCGATCTTGTCGCGCTCGAGGCCGGTGAGGCGCTGCAAGCGCATATCGAGAATCGCCTGCGCCTGAATCTCCGAAAGCTTGAAGCGCTTCATCAACGCCTCTTTCGCGACGTGCGGGTCTTTCGACTTTTTGATGATCGCGACGATCTCGTCGATGTTGTTGATGCAGATGCGCAAGCCTTCCAAAATGTGCGCGCGTTTCTCGGCTTTGTCGAGATCGAATTTGAGGCGCCGCACCACAACGTCGTGGCGAAAATCCACGAAGTGCTGGAGAATCTGTTTGAGGTTCAACACCTTCGGCTCGCCATTGACGAGCGCGAGCATGATGACGCCGAACGTCTCCTGCATCTGCGTGTGCTTGTAGAGATTGTTCAGCACGATCTCGGGATTGGCGTCCGTCTTCAGCTCGACGACGAGCCGCATGCCATCACGGTCGCTTTCATCGCGCGCCGTCCGAATGCCCTCAATTTTCTTCTCCTGCGAGAGCGTTTCGATTTTCTCGTGCAGCGTCGCTTTGTTGACTTGATACGGCAGCTCGGTGATGATGATATTCTGGCGGCCGCCGCGCACTTCTTCGATCTTGGCGCGCGCCCGCACGACGATGCGGCCGCGCCCGCTGCGATACGCCTCATCGATGCCCTCGACGCCGTAAATAATTCCGGCGGTCGGGAAATCCGGCCCTTTAATGATCTTCATCAGTTTTTCGATTTTGACCTCGGGGTCTTTGATGAGCGCCTGTAGGCCCTCGATCACTTCGGTCAAATTGTGCGGCGGAATATTCGTCGCCATGCCGACCGCGATGCCGGAGGAGCCGTTGATCAACAGATTCGGCACCACCGTCGGCATCACCGCTGGCTCTTTGAGCGTGTCATCGAAATTCGATTTCCAGTCGACGGTGTCTTTGTCGAGATCGCGCAGCACTTCTTCGGCAATGTGCGTGAGCCGAACTTCGGTGTACCGCATCGCCGCCGGCGAGTCGCCGTCGACCGAGCCGAAATTGCCCTGCCCGTCGACGAGCGGATAGCGCAGCGAAAAACTCTGCGCCATGCGCACGATGGTGTCGTACACCGAGAGGTCGCCGTGCGGATGGTACTTGCCAAGCACTTCGCCGACGATACGCGCGGACTTTTTGTACGCCGAATTGGGCCGGAGATTCAGCTCGTGCATGCCGAACAACACGCGCCGGTGTACGGGCTTCAAGCCGTCGCGCACGTCCGGCAGCGCGCGCGAGACGATGACCGACATCGAATAATCGATGTACGAGTCTTTCATCTCTTCTTCAATAAAAACGGG
>Ga0247727_10012445_pt1 | contig 14601 bp, 15 predicted proteins | sample WisWelCaveWW1625_FD_202498 | JGI IMG/M metagenome (GOLD analysis project Ga0247727, IMG submission 202498) | Biofilm microbial communities from Wishing Well Cave, Virginia, United States - WW16-25 | ecosystem: Environmental > Aquatic > Deep subsurface > Groundwater > Cave microbial mat | place... | reverse complement strand
CCGACCTGCTCCGAGACCACGGCTACACGGTTCTGACGGTGCCAACGGCCCATCAGGCCCTCGAGCTCTTACGGTTCCAGGAGGTCGACGTCATTCTGGTGGATCTGGTCCTCCCGGGCATGTCGGGCCCCGAGCTCATCGAACGAGTGAAGACCGTCACGCCGGACACGCCGGTGATCGTGGTCACCGGCCATCCCTCATCCCACAACGCCGTCACTGCCCTGAGGCTTGGGGCCTTTGACTTTATCGTCAAGGGGTTCAAGAACGAGGTCATACTCCATGCCGTGAAACGGGCGCTGGAGAAGCGGCGGCTCGACCTCCAGACCCGGACCCTGCTCCACGAACTCAAGGCCAAGGTGGCTCAGCTTTCCGAAGGGCAGGCGTAACGCCCCGACCCGGTTGCCCTCGCCGTATCAGTCTGTTATACTCTGCCCATTCTGACAGGAGGGAATCCGTGGGGTTGCCGAGAGAGACAACCCATGAGGGGCATCTCTTGTGGATGGATGTCGCGTTGAGGGAGGCCTGCCGGGGGGGCGAGACGGGAGAGGTGCCGGTGGGGGCTGTCCTGATCCAGGATGGGGTCGTCTTGGCTGCTGCGCATAATCAGCCCATCGCGCTCCAGGATCCGACGGCGCATGCCGAGATCCTGGTGCTCCGGGCAGCGGGGCGGCAGGTCGGCAACTATCGGTTTCCCGAGGCCACGCTATATGTCACCCTGGAACCGTGTGTGATGTGCGCCGGGGCTTTGCTCCATGCGCGGGTGGCTCGGCTCGTGTACGGCGCCCCCGATCCCCGGGGAGGCGGCGTCGAGAGCGTCTACCGTCTCCTCGATGATCCGCGGCTCAATCATCGGGTCAAGGTGGTGAGTGGTGTGCGGGCGGAGGAGTCTCAGGCCCTCCTGCAGGAATTCTTTCTGGCCCGGCGGCAGGCACCCGACTCCTGCGGCTTGGGATGGGCGAGTGCCGTTCCAACGTATCGCCCCGAGCACGGACAAGAAAGGCAGCAAGCCTAGTCTTGATACTGCACGCTTCCGTATCGGGCAAGAAAAGTTGGAACGGTACGAGCAGGAGGGGTACCGAAGTGGATGTAACGGGCCCGACTCGAAATCGGGTTGTCCCGCGATGAGCGGGGCACGTGGGTTCGAATCCCACCCCCTCCGCCACGAAAACAGTCCGAGGTCCGAAGTCCTAAGTCCGACGTCGGGGAAGATCGACGGATTGTTATTTGTTTTCGACATCGAACTTCGGACGTTGGACATCGGACGAGGAGAGCGGAGAGGTGGCCGAGCGGTTTAAGGTGCACGCCTGGAGAGCGTGTGTGGGGTGACACCCACCCCGGGTTCGAATCCCGGCCTCTCCGCCATGTGTGTTGTCCGATGTCCGAAGTCCTACGTCCGAGGTCTGGAGCAAGCGTATCTATCCTTCTCGTGGTGACGTCGGACATCGCACATCGGACACCGGACTTTTTGTGAAGGGTCCTTGGCCGTGCTAGATGGGGAGCTAGCGGTGCCCTGAACCCGCAATCCGCTATAGCGGGATTGAACTCCTGCCCGAGGTCCTAGATCTCCGGGCGATCTGCCCGGGGTTGGGGCGTCGAGGGTCGGGTCCTGCGCAAGGGGGATCCGTGAACCCCGTCAGGTCCGGAAGGAAGCAGCGGTAAGCGGTCCGCCTCCTGTGCCGCAGGGGTGCCCGGCCGGAGCCTTCGGTCCTGGGTAAGAGCCGGCGGTTGGGATCGACGGTGGGTGCACGGCCAAGGATCTTTTCGTTGACCGCAATCCGATGACCGATGACCGGAAGAAGGAAGGGTCGTCCTTCTCGTCATGCTGTTTCATTGGGGTCATCGGGGCTTCGACTGAGCTCAGCCGAAGTCTCGTCGGTGATCGGTCATCGAATCCTGAACGGGGAAAGGGATGTCCTACCAGGTACTAGCGAGGCGGTGGCGCCCCCAGACCTTCGACGAAGTCGTGGGGCAGGAGGCGGTCACCCGGACCCTCAAAAATGCGCTCCAGCAGGGCCGCGTGGCTCACGCTATTCTCTTCGCGGGTCCTCGGGGGGTCGGTAAGACCACTTCTGCGCGGATTCTCGCCAAGGCCTTGAACTGCGACAGTGGCCCAACGCCTGAGCCGTGCAACCAGTGTCTCAACTGCCGCGAGATCACGGCAGGGGCTGCCGTGGACTGCATAGAGATCGATGGCGCCTCGCACACCGGTGTCGAGCATGTGCGGGATCTTCAGGAACAGTTGATCTACCAGCCGGTCAGAGGCCGCACCAAGGTCTACATCATCGATGAAGTCCATATGCTTTCTCTTTCGGCCTTCAATGCCCTCCTGAAGACCCTGGAGGAGCCGCCGCCCAAGGTGGTTTTTATCCTCGCCACGACCGAACCGCACAAGGTCCCCCCCACGATCCACTCCCGCTGCCAACGCTACGACTTTCGTCGGATTGGCCAGGGCCTGCTTGCGGAACGTCTTCGGGCGATTGCGGAGGCCGAAAGGGTAGACGTGGCTCCGGAAGCCCTGGCCGCTCTCGCCCGGGCGGCCGACGGGAGCCTGCGCGATGCCCAGAGCATCCTCGATCAGGTGATCGCCTATGGAGGCGAGCGGGTGACTGCCGAGGTGGTGGCGGCTGTCCTGGGATGGACGGCGCCCGAGGTGGTCCGGGCGGTGATGGGGGCCTGCTTGGCGGGGAACCCGGGGAAGGTCGTGGAGCTTGTCGGCGAGCTCGCCGCCACAGGGGGAGATCTTCGCACCTTTGTCCTCGACTTGTTGGAGCAGCTCCGGTCGCTCTTGCTTGTGAAGCTCACCCCCAAGGCAGGAGAGGTCCTGGGGCTTGCCCCGGAGGTCATGCGGGATCTCGAGCAGCGGGCGGCGCAAGTGGAGATTCCCCACCTGGAATTGGCGCTGCGATTTCTCTTGGATGCCGAGGGGGAGATGCGGCGGGCGTCCCAACCACGCTATGTCCTCGAGATGGCGCTGGTCCGGATGGCCGAGGCTCGCGGGCTGGAGTCCCTGGGAAGCCTGATCAAGCGCCTGGAGTCCCTGGAGGGGCGCCTGGGGGTCGTCCCCGACCATCCCGCCGCAGCACAGCCCGGGCTTTTCACGCCTCAGGAGAAAGCCGACCCTCCTAGCTCGCCGCCGGCCGCCATCGGGCCTGAGGACCGATGGCATGAGGTGCGGCGGCGGATCGGTTCGGAGCGGCGCTCCTTGGAGGTTCTCCTAGCCGAGGCCGAGGTCACGCTGGAGGGGGAGACCTTGACGCTGACCTTCGCCAACGGAAATCATTTCGCTCGCTCCACCCTGGAGGCCCCCGAGGTCCGCAGCCTCCTCGCCTCGACCGTCTCCGCCGTCTACGGCAGACGCCTGCAGGTGGCCTACCGCTTTCTCCCTGTGGCGGTGGGAAAACGGGAGGAGCCAGCCCGGATGCCTGCGCGGAGCCACCCCCTGGTTCGAGAGGCGCTCGAGGTGTTTGGGGGTCGGGTCGTCGAGGTTGAGGAGGGAGGAGAGATCATCTCTCACTGAGGTGAGCCATGAAGGGGTTTGGCGATCTCATGAAGCAAGCCCAGCGGATGAAGGCGGAGCTAGAGCGGATTCAGGAGGCGGCCGCCGCAAAGCGGGTGGAGGGCTCGGCTGGCGGGGGGATGGTGACGGTGACAGCTGACGGCCGGGGGGAGATCGTGGCGGTCCGGATCGACCCCGAGGTGATTCAGGGCGGGGACCTGGAGATGCTACAGGATCTCATCGTGGCCGCCACCAACGAGGCCTTGCGCCGGTCCCGGGACCTGCTCACGAGCGAGATGGGACAGCTGACCGGCGGCCTCAACCTGCCGGGACTCTTCTAGAGATCATGGTGATCCGGTACGCCTCCCCCCTCAACCGCCTCGTCGATGTCCTGATGCGCCTTCCGGGTGTGGGCGCGAAGACTGCCCAGCGCCTTGCCTTTTACCTTCTGAAGGCCTCCCGGGAGGAGGCCATGGCCCTGGCCGAAGCCATCGTGGAGCTGAAGGAGAAGATCCGCACCTGCGAGCGCTGCGGGAATATCGCTGAGGCGGAGCAGTGCCTGATCTGCCAGGACCCGACCCGCGATGGCAGCAGCCTCTGTGTGGTGGAAGAAGCGAACGACCTCTTGGCCATCGAGCGGACCGGGACGTTCAAGGGGCTGTATCATGTCCTCCAGGGGTCCCTCTCGCCGATTGAGGGGCGGGGCCCGGACCAGATCACGGGGAAACAGTTGATACATCGTTTACGGTCCGGGGAGGTGAAGGAGGTCATCCTGGCCACCAACCCGAATGTGGAGGGGGAGGCCACGGCCCTGTACCTCGCCCGCCTGATAGCCCCGCTCGGCGTGCGGGTCACCCGGATTGCCCATGGCCTGCCCGTGGGGGGGGATCTGGAGTACGCCGACGAGCTCACGTTGGGCCGGGCCCTTGAGGGACGGCGGGAGCTGGGGTAGGGCACATGGCACGAAAGTTGAACGTAGGTTCGCCTGGAGCCCTACGGAGGGTCTGTGCGCCCCATAACCGATCTGGTCATCTACGAAGAGGACCTCAGCCGGATCAACGCCTGCCTGTCTGCGCTACAGCGCAAGGCCCGGAGCGCGGCGGTTCTCCTCATCGACACGAGCGGGCAGCTCATCGCCAGCGCCGGAGAGACGGACGCGCTTGATGCCGCGCCGCTCGCGAGTCTCGCCGCGGCCAGTATCGCCGCCGCGGGGGCGTTAGCCCAGCTGCTGGGCGAGAAGGAATTTTCTTTTGTCTTCTACGACGGAGAGCGGAAGCGTCTCCACCTCTCCCTGATCGGGGGCCGCGCCATACTGCTGGTGTTGTTGGATCAGAACTCGGCCGTGGCGTTGGTCCGCCTCCAGGTCAAGAAATTCTCCAGGGAGATCGAGGAGATTCTCACTGAACTCTCCAGGCGGCCGGACCCGGTCGCGGAGGGGGGGAGCCCTCTTTCGAAGATCACCGACGACGACGTCGAAAACCTTTTCGGCAAGGGTTAAGGGATGTCCTTTATCAACTACGCGGCTCGGGAGATCAACTGCAAGCTGGTCTACTACGGCCCAGGCCTCTGCGGCAAGACGACGAATCTGCAGCATATTTACAAGAAGGTGGACCCCGGGGCAAAGGGCAAGCTCATCTCGCTGGCCACGGAATCGGAGCGGACGCTCTTCTTTGATTTCCTGCCGCTGGAACTGGGGATGATCCGAGGGTTCAAGACGCGCTTCCACCTCTACACGGTTCCCGGCCAAATCTTCTATGAGGCCAGTCGCAAGCTGATCCTGAAGGGGGCCGACGGGGTCGTTTTTGTTGCCGACTCGCAGCTTGCACGCGTGGAGGCCAACATCCAGAGCCTGGCCGATATGCGGCAGCACCTGGCGGACCAGGGGATCGACCCGGACAAGATCCCCCTGGTGATCCAATATAACAAGCGGGACCTCCCGAACGCGGTCCCTATCGATGAGATGCAGAAGGCCCTCAATCCCCGCAACCTCCCCTGGTTCGAGGCAGTCGCCTCCCAAGGGATCGGCGTCTTCGAGACGCTGAAGGCCATCGCCAAGGTCGTCATGCAGGAACTGCAGAAGAAGACGTAGTCCCTTCTTGGGCGATTCCTTCGAAGTGCCCGCACCGGTTCAGTTGACGGTCGTGCCCCTTTTGCGTTAGCATACGGGTGGAATTCCCTGGTAGCTCAATGGTGGAGGGAGTCCGCCTCAGGCGGATTAATCCGCCAGAGGCGGATTCGAGTCCTGCCGAAGACAGGGTGGCAAGGGGATTTCGCGTATACGTGGTCCGCAGCCAAACCACTGGCGCGTTCTACATCGGGCAGACAAGCAACCTAGAAAGCCGGCTCCGCCAGCACAATGACCCGAAGAACAAGCGGAGCCTACACACAAAACGCCGTCGTGGCCCCTGGCTGCTCGTCCACGAGGAAGCATTCGGATCGAGACCAGAAGCTATGGCCCGCGAGAAATTCTTGAAGAGCGGCCAGGGCCGCCTCTGGCTACGGAGGATCCTTGGTGTAAGATAGGAGACGGACCTCCCTGCTCGCCGGGGCGGCGGGCTCCCCGGGCAGGCGAGATCACTATCATTCCCCGGTAGCTCAATGGTGGAGCGAGCGGCTGTTAACCGCTAGGCTGCAGGTTCGAGCCCTGCCCGGGGAGCCACCCTTCGCTCGTCCTTGCACAGAGCACACCCGGAGGCTGAAAGTCCCTCCCAAGAATCACTATTCCACGAGTCTGGGCCGCATAGTGTGCTCTCCGCGGTCATGGGTGCGGCAAGCACAGTCGGAGGTGAACGCCGTAGATGGCGCATGTGCTCATCGCAGGCTGCGGCTACGTGGGGACGGCCCTGGCTGAGCGTCTGGTGGCTGAGGGGCACGTCGTCTGGGGCCTACGGCGCCACCCGGAGGGCCTGCCACCAGGCGTTCGCCCCCTGGCGGCTGACCTCACGGATCCCGGGACGCTTCGAAACCTCCCGAGCGGTTTGGAGTGTGTCGTCTACACGGTGGCGCCCGACCGCCTGGACGACGCGGCCTACCGGAGCATTTACGTGGAAGGGCTCTCCCATGTCCTCGACGCCCTCCGGCACCAGGGGCAGGAGCCTCGGCGCATCTTCTTCACGTCGAGCACCGTCGTCTACGCTCAAGCGAACGGGGAATGGGTGGATGAGACGTCGCCAACCGAACCAGTCCACTTCTCCGGCACTCGCATGCTCGAGGCGGAGCGCCTGCTCCTTGGCAGTCCCTTTCCCGCTACCATCCTCCGGCTGGGCGGTATCTACGGTCCAGGTCGGGTGGGCCTGATCGAGCGGGTGCGTCGGGGTGAGGCTGTCTGCACCGATGGCCCGCCCACCTATACGAATCGGATTCACCGCGACGACTGCGCCAGCGTGCTGCGGCACCTCATGGCGCACCCCCAATCGGACGACCTCTATATAGGGGTGGACCGTGAGCCGGCGGAGGAATGCGCGGTCTTGCGATGGCTGGCGGCACAGCTCGGCGTGCCTCCGCCGCGGGTGGAACGGTCCACCGATCTCGGCCCGCGGCGTCAGCGGGGTAACAAACGCTGTCGCAACGCCAAACTTGTGGCTTCGGGGTATATCTTTCGCTACCCGACGTTTCGCGAGGGGTATAGCGCGCTGCTTTCGCGGAGTAGCACCTAGCCCTTCTCCTCTTCTATCGAGAGGGGACGCCCTTCCGCGGAGATGCGCATTGACGGCCCTTCCATCCCTCGGGTACCATGGGAATAGGTGACCGCCAAAGGGTCCCGAAACGCACGAGGTGAGGATGGGGAACACAGCGGAAAAGCGCCTAATCGAGCTGATTCGCGAGCGTGCCTATCGCTACAGCCCGGAGACTCCGTTTCAGCTCTCATCGGGGCGGCTGAGTCCGCATTACGTGGATCTCAGGGCTCTGTTGTGCGCGCCGGAGGCACTGGTGGCGACGGGGACCATCCTCTTTGATCGCATCAAGAGGTTCGAGCGCGAGACGCACACGAAGGTGGACGCTGTCGGCGGTCCGGCCGACGGGGCGATTCCCATTGCGGCGGCTGTGGCGTACCACAGCCATCAGGTGGCGGAGCCGATCGAGACCTTTTTTGTCCGCAAGGAGCCCAAGGGACACGGGCTCCAGAGATGGGTCGAAGGACACAGCACGTCGGGATCCAGGGTCGTGATCGTCGATGATGTGGTCACGACGGGGGGCTCGACCCTCAAAGCGATTCAGGCTGCCACCCAGCATGGATTCGAGGTCGTCAAGGTCATTGTGCTCGTCGACCGCCTCGAGGGGGGCAACGAAAAACTCTCGAATCTCGGCATCCCGTACGAGGCGATCTTCACCCTGGGCGATATCGCGGCCGTCCCCTCCCGTCAGCCCTAGATCGGAGAGTTCCTGTTCGGCATGATCCCCGATCCTGCATTTCCACCCGACCCGGCTCGTTGCGTGGTCACGCTGCTCGCGCGTCCGGTCTCTCGTTCTCGATTGCTTGTCCTGGGGCTGCCGAGGCGAAGGGCGAGAGGTGGCGCGGGGCGGGACAAGGGAGTGGCATGAAGGCGTACCGCGGGTGGATGATGTTGGTGGCGGTGAGCCTGCTCCTCCTGGGTGTTTTTCTGGTTATTGTCCAGGGGCGGGGAAGCAAAGCAGGTCCGGAGATCCGGCCGGAGGTGGGACACCTCGCCCCGGACTTTACCCTCCCGAGTCTTGATGGGCAGACGGTCCGCCTGTCTGATTTGCGTGGCAAGGCAGTCCTTCTCAACTTCTGGGCGACCTGGTGCGCTCCGTGTCGCCTGGAAATGCCCACGATGGATAAGGCCTATCAGGAGTACAAGAGCCGCGGCCTCGAGATCCTGGCGGTCAGTCTTGATGCCGGATCGAATAGTGTCGTAAAGAACTTCATGCAGGAGTTGAAGCTGGACTTTCCGGTCCTCTTGGATCCCGACATGGAGGTGCTGCGCCTGTACCGGCAGTTCAGCATTCCGGCGACTTTCCTCATCGATAAGCAGGGGATTGTCCGACACCGGGAGCTGGGCTACCGCGACTGGACCGACCCGGAATCCCGGAGGCTGATCGAGGCGATTTTGAGGTAGCGAGGGACCGTCGGAGACCTATGATGAAAGACAGGCGCCTCATCGAGCGACCAATGCTCGTTGTGCTTCTCCGGGGGCTTCTCCTCCTCGTCCTCGTCGGGCTCGTGGCTATCCTCTGGTTCTGGCAAGGCCCAGCGATCCGATCCTGGTTGAGCGGAAAACGGTCAGGTGGGGCGTTGGACGTTCTCGGAACTGTGCCGGACTTCTCTTTGATCGAGCGAAGCGGACGAAAAGTCACTCGAGAGGATCTGCTGGGAAAAGTCTGGATCACCAACTTCATCTTCACCCACTGCCTTGACACCTGTCCCTTGCAGAGTGCCGAGATGGCCCGACTTCAGGCGGACTTCGCGGAGGAAAAAGATCTCCGACTGATCTCCATCACCGTCGACCCCGAACGGGACAGTGTCTTGGTCCTCTCCCAGTACGCAAAACGTTACGGCGCTGACCCCGAGCGATGGCTGTTTCTGACTGGCGAGAAGAAAGCGATCTACCGCCTCGCCCTAGAGGGCTTTCGCCTGAGCGTGGTTGATCCGGCGGAGGGAGTGAAGAGTTGGCTTTTCGCCCCAGTCGCTCTCTCGGCCCACCATGGGGAGACCGAAAAACAGTTTCTCCATAGTTCTCGGTTTGTGCTGGTGGACCGTGAGGCCCGCATCCGGGGCTATTACCAGAGCGCCGAAGAGGAGGCGCTTCAGCGTTTGCGCCGTGATCTGCGGATCTTGCTCCGGGGAGAAAAATGACGATGCGGGGACTCGTGGCGACGCTCGTGATATGGATTGCTCTTCTGGCAAGTGCCGCCCCGACCACACGCGATGATCCGGGTCACAGCCGGCCGGATCCGGGAACGCTTCAAGCCGGTCGGCTGGCCTTCGAACAGAACTGTACGATCTGCCATGGAGCGCTGGGGGATGGCCGGGGTATGGCTGGCATGATGGTCCGGACGAAACCGAGAGACTTCCGACCCGGAATGTTCAAATTCCGTTCAACCCCAACGGGTTCCTTGCCCACCGATGAAGACCTGTTTCAGACGATCTCGCGGGGTCTCCGGGGGACCGGGATGGTCGCGCAGGATGATCTACCAGAACGAGAGCGGCGGGCGGTGGTCGAATACGTCAAGACCTTTTCTGAACGATTTCGTAGCGAGAAGCCGCAATCACCTGTCGCGATTCCCGAGGCCCCTCCGCGGACACCCGAGTTGCTTGCCAGAGGTCGAGAAATCTATCAGAAGGCGGAGTGTTTCAAGTGCCACGGGACAGAAGGGCGCGGTGACGGTCCTTCAGCGGAAGGCATGAAGGATAGCTGGGGGTATCCGATCCAATCCGCCGACCTGACGCGACCCCTCAAGCGGGGGTCGACTCCTGAAGCGATTTACCGGACCGTCGTCACGGGTCTCGATGGCACGCCAATGCCCTCGTACGAGGGCGCCCTCAGCGATGACGAACTCTGGGCTCTTTCCTTTTACGTTGCCTCGCTGAATACTGGAGTCCTGTCGGAGCGACAGCGGCGTGAGGAAGGGGCGGGACAGATGGTCCTGCGCATGCATGGGGGCAGGGGCGGCGGGATGATGCGTCGGATGCCGATGATGCGAGACATGTGTATGATGTGAACTTAAAGGAGCAGAGCATGGGAAAAGCAAAGCGCGTTAAGGTTAGACAAAGCCGCTATCGGTGGTTGGTCATCAGTCTGGTGGTGCTCGTGGCTGCTGGAGCAGTGGCCGCCTTCATGACGTGGAGCGACGAAGGAATTTCCACCGGGGGCACCCACAGTCGGGCCCCGGGCGACCGGTATGAAACCCTGGCTTCGGACCAACTTCCCTCCTTCGCCAGGGGAAACCCGAAGGTCGAGGAAACGTACCGGTATGCGGCGGCGCATCCCGAGATGCTTCAGTACATCCCGTGCTACTGCGGGTGCGGAAACATCGGCCACCGTCATAACGGAGATTGCTACGTGCAGGAACGCTACGCCGACGGTCGGATCGAGTTTACCAGCCACGCGGCGACGTGAGACATCTGCCTGAACATCACGCGGGACGTGATGCGTCTTGAGGCCGAAGGCAAATCGCTCCGAGAGATACGCGCCACGATCGATGCAACATACGGCAAGTACGGACCGCCGACTCCGACGCCACTGCCGCCGTCATGATGCTGGCCTGCCCGGGGCGCGACCTTCTCCCGGGCGGTGGCGTTCCTCGTCGATGTCGGGTTCCACATGGACCACCATGTCCGCCAGCTCCGGGAACCGCTCCTTGAGCGAGGCCTCGACCCGGTGGGCGATCTCATGAGCCTTGGCCACCGTGAGCTGGGGGTCGACCAGGATATGTAGGTCCATGTAGATGGCGTCGGGGAATCCGCGGCTGCGGACGGCGTGGCACTCACGGACCCCCTCGACCTCGAGGGCGGCCTTCTCCACGGCGGGTGGGTGCAGACGCGAGGCGTCGGCCAGGACGTAGAGGCTCTGGCCGATAATCCGGATGCCGCTCCGCGCGATCAGGACGACGATGAAGACGGCTGCGGCCAGATCGAGGCCGGGGTATCCGGCCTTGGCAGCGATGAGGGAGGCGACCACGGCTACAGAAGCGTAGAGGTCGCTCCGCGTGTGCAGGGCATCGGCCACCAGGATCTCGCTCTGGAGGCGCTCGCCGACGCGGGTCTCATACCAGCTCACGAAGAGATTCACCCCCATCGTGATGATCATCACTGCGAAGCTCGTGAGGGTGACGTGGGGTGACGTCCCCGCCCCCCATCTGCTGAACGCCCCCTGGCCGATCTCGAGGGCGGCCAAGAGGAGGAGAAAGGAGATGCTCAGGGCGGCGAAACTTTCGAATTTTCGGTGCCCGTACGGATGGGAGCGATCCGCCGGGAGGACCGCGACGGTTATGGTGATGAGGCCGATGATGTTGGCAGAGCCGTCGAGCAGGGAATGGAAGCCGTCCGCCACCATGCTGAGGGTCTCGGACCACGACCCATATCCGAGCTTGAGGGCGGCCACCAACCAGTTGAGGACCAGGGTCGTTGCGAGGACGGTTTGGACCTTGGCCGCCCGTTCCCGGTGGAATATGGACACTGCCTCTCTCCTTGCTTGGCGGTCAAGCCGCTCCATCGCACCTACCTCACACTCTGCCGGACAAGATCTACCATCACGGGCCGTGCCCTGCATTCTATTATAGAAGCTAGCCGTCTCCCAAGCCACTCCGGGGATGGGGATCTCTTGGTGCTATTCCTGGCAGGCAAAGGGGACACGTTCGGAGCGCTTCAGGCGGCGGGTAGGGCACCGGTTCCGCGCGACAGCACTCTCTCGGGTGTCTCGGATAACGACGATGGGGTCGGCGTGGAGGCCTTCATGATTTTGCCCCCGGCGCGTTGCCCGCCGCGAGGTGGTTGAGGAAGCGTCGATACTCCACAAGATCGATATCGTGGGCAAAGCGCATGAGATGGATACCATGGCGGAATCGGTTGCCGGAGACCGGCTGGGGATCGTGCCAGATCACCCGGGCCTCCGCGGAAAGCGCTGCTTCCGGGAACTGGAGCTGGAGGTGGATGGCGCTGCCGCGCGCGAGGACTTCAGGCAGAAGCAGCAACAGGCCGGTCAGGCTGATGTTACCCGTGCGGCCAACAATCTCTCGGGCGGGATGCGGCCCCTCACGGATGAGGCACCGGACGAGGATCTCGGCTGGGAGTCGGACCCGACGTTCGCGGCGAGGGGCCCGGGACTGCCGCTCGGCCGTCTCCGTGGCCAGCCTCACCACACGGAGCAGGTTCTCGGCCCGAAAGGGCTTCGGCAAAAAGAACTCGGCCCCGGCACGAAAGACCTTTTCGGCGACCTTCAGATCCGCGGAGGCCGTCATGCCGACCACGGGGATATCCCCGAGGACCGGATCCTGTTTCAGCCGCTGGCACGTCTCAACGCCATCGAGGCCTGGCATCATCATATCCAAGAGGATGACGGCGGGGTGTGCATCTCGGGCCGTCTCGATCCCGGTCGGGCCATCGAAGGCTGCCAGGACTTTGACCCCGGTGCGGCTCAGGGTCGAGGCGACCAGCTCGCACAGCGCGTGATCGTCATCGATGATCAGGATCGGGCGTATTCGCATGGGTCCCCTTGCTTCGCGTCATCCCCCGGCTCCGGCAACACCCGTGTGGAGCGTCCGGATCCCTGTTGGGTTCGCCATCTGCTGCTCCGTCTGCGCCCCATTGGCTTTACCCCTGAAGCATTCTCCTGGCGCTTTCCAAGAACGCCGCCGTCTCGATCGGTGTCGGCATGTAGGCCGCCCCGATCCCCCTTGCCTGCTCTGCATATCCAGCCGCCTTAAAGGTGCTCAGGAGCATGATCGGGATTCTGGCGGTCTTGGGATCTGCCTTGATCCGTGTCGCCATGGTGAGCCCATCGACGTCGGGAAGCATGATGTCGGCAATAACGAGGTGGGGCTGCCACTTCTCGGAGAACTCGAGACCCTCCCGTCCGCTCTTGGCCTCGAGGACCACGTGTCCCGCTCGCTTCAAGAGAGAGGCCAGGAAGTGCCGGTAGTGTGCATTGTCCTCGACGACCAGGACCCGACGAGCCTCGGGTCCCTGGGGTCCCTTGCGCTCATCGGGTTTCTCCCACACGACGTCCTTCCTGGTGACCTCGGCAAACTGGCCGCAGTTTGGACAGGCCAGGCGGACCCTCCCCTCCTGCGGGAGTGAGTCCTCAACCGGGAAGAGGGCCTTGCACCCGCGACACGTGAATATGGGCAGCTCACCGCGCGTCTTCGGGCGCACCTCGAGTCCCTGGACCACCTCCTCCAGGAGCCGTTCCCGGGGGAAGGGCTTTCGGAGAAAGCCATCGGCCCCCAACCGACGACCGAGGGCTATGTCCTGGTCGCTCTGAAACTCCCCGGACATCATGATGACCGCTACGGTGTTGCGGATCGACTTGTATGTCTGGCATGCCCCGTAGCCTGACACCCCCCCGGGAAGGTTCACATCCTGCACGACCAGGTCGAACGGCTCGCGGGTGAAGGCGCGGACCCCGTCCTGGCGGGTATGGACCGTCGTGACGTGGTATCCTTCCCCTTCGAGGATTTCCCGGACCATCCGACTGAGTGCGGTATCGTCATCAACCACTAGGATCTTGGCCATTTCTCCTCCTCTCACCTCCTCCGCACCTCATCGCGAGATTGACAGGAACCGAATAGGGAAGTCCACGCGCACCCCGCCGTTAGCCATGGTTTCCCCACCGAGGTCGTCCCAGGGACCTCTTTCGACGGCGTTGGGTGGGTAGTGGGTCTAAGTTTGCAAAATCCGTGCCCTCTTGACCAGGTTTGCGTCCGAATTCTTCTTGCCGCAAGGTACTGATATTCCTACACGCAGCACGATAGAGCCGTGAATGATCTCTGGGGGAATGAAAGGAGGCGTGAGGGGAGAACGAGGGGAGCGCAGAGCGACGGATGTCAGGGATTCAGCGGACCAACCCGTTTCGGATGGCGTAGTGGACGAGTTCCGCGTTATTCTTGAGCCGCATCTTTTTGAGCAGCCGGGTGCGGTGGGTGCTCACGGTTTTGACGCTCACCCCCAGTTCCTCGGCGATCTTGGTGAGCGTCTTGCCAGCCGCGATCATACACAGGACCTGGAACTCGCGATCGGACAGGACCTCGTGGCGGGGCTTCCTGGGGTCGCTCCCCAGGTCGGAGACGAGTTTCTCCGCCAGAGAGGGACTGACATACCGGCCTCCGCTGGCCACCCGATTGATGGCGCTGACCAGTTGATCCGGGGCGCTCTCCTTGGTGAGAAAGCCGGCGGCCCCCGCCTTCAAGACCCGTACGGCATACTGATCCTCCGCATGCATGGTGAGCACGAGGACAGGAAGCTCGGGGTACTCGCTCTTGATCTGCTGAAGGACGATCAGGCCGCTGGGATCCGGCAGCGAGATGTCGAGCACGACCACATCCCACTGTCCCGTTCGGATCTTCTGCAGGGCTTCCACCCCATTACTCGCCTCCCCGGTCACGACCAGGTCGGGGGTCTCCGCCAGGATCTGCTTCAGTCCCTGGCG
>Ga0247727_10012444_pt1 | contig 14601 bp, 7 predicted proteins | sample WisWelCaveWW1625_FD_202498 | JGI IMG/M metagenome (GOLD analysis project Ga0247727, IMG submission 202498) | Biofilm microbial communities from Wishing Well Cave, Virginia, United States - WW16-25 | ecosystem: Environmental > Aquatic > Deep subsurface > Groundwater > Cave microbial mat | place... | reverse complement strand
GCGAACTTTCGATCTGCAAATCCGGCACTTCGGAAATGACGATCAATACCGACTGGGTGTCATTTCTCACGACGGTGTTCAGTTCTTCCGGCTGGCTCACGGTCAGCTCGCCGTATTTTTCCTGGCTAAAAACCGTTGCGCAAACCAAGAAGCACAGTAGAATGAAACCAACTCGAAGCTTCATGATGAAAGCCTCCAAGTCAAATGCAGCGCAAAACCATTTGCTCTGAAAATAATTGACTGCTAAACGGCCGGCCAGTAACTTTCATGATTAATTGTTTTGCTGCAATAGTTTTGCCTATCAATACGTGCCTGCATGTTACTCACGTTTTACGAATTACTTTTTAGCCTCTATCTACTTTACGCTGTAATCCTTCATCCAGATTGCCGTTTTGCCTGCATATTGTTCCGGCAGCGTGGAATATTGCGCGCCGGAATTCACGTCGTAATAAGAATTGTCTTTGAATTGAAAAACCCCGAGAACGGATTGGTCGTCGGTGATAAAAACATAGCAGCCGTCGAGCGGATCGAAGTCTTGCTGGCTGCCGATGCTGATCAGCATGTCTTGCTGATATTCGTTCAGCCGGCTGTTCAAAACGCGCGTTTCCGCGATCGCCGCCAGTTTTTTGATCGCTTCCGAATGGGCCATGATTTCAGATTGGACCCGTTGAGAATCCGAGGGCGTCGAAACGTTTGGCTGCGCAATCGGCTGAATCGGCGGCGGACTCCAAAATAGTTTGTACGACAAAAGGGCCAGCGCCGCAAGCAATGCTATGGCGGCAACGGCAACGCGAATGAAACCGGTTTTTTTATTTGCATTCGGCGGCAGCGCGGCCTCGCCGGCCTCAAACTGCGCGATTGCTTTCAACAACTCGCCGGTGTTTTGAAAGCGCCGGGCCGGATCAGCGGCGATGGCCTGCATGACGATTTGGGAGAGCTTTGGCGGGACGGCAGAATTAAATTGCTCCGGTGGAGGAAATCGGCCGGTGATAATCGCGTTGAGAATGTCAACCTGCGCGCCCGTCTTCTCGAAAGGCGTGCGCCCGGCCAGCATTTCATAAAACGTCATGCCGAGCGAAAAGATATCGCTGCGGCGATCGACCTGCGCGGAATTTTTCACCTGCTCCGGCGACATGTACAGCAGCGTGCCGACGGTAAACAGGGTAATCGTCGTCTCAGCTCCGCGTTGAATCTTGGCCAATCCGAAGTCTGTCACTTTCACTTCACCGGCTCGGGTGATCATGACATTGCTCGGCTTGATGTCCCGATGGATGATGCCGACCTGATGCGCGTGGCCGAGGGCCGTCAGAATTTGTTTGATCATCGGCAGGGTTTTCTCGCTGGGAATCGGCCCCGGCCGGAGCATCTCAGCGAGGGTGATGCCATCAACAAACTCCATCACCATGAGCAAGCCGATTTCCGTCTCGCGCAGCGCGAAGATCGTGACGATGTGCGGATCGTCCAGTTTCGCCAGCGCTTTGGCTTCGGTGCGGAAACGTTTCAAAAAAAGCTCGTCTTTCGCGAGGTCGAGGCTTATCATCTTCAACGCCACTTCCCGCTCCAGCGCCGTGTCCAGCGCTTTGTAGACGACGCCCATGCCGCCTTTGCCGAGCACTTCGAGAAGGCGATAGCTGTCGATGGTTTGGCCGATTAAATTGGTTTCCACGCGCCGCCGCTCCGTAAATATTTTCAACTCAGTTTTATTGGCTGGCCACTCGCAGTGACCGGTCAATGATTTCTACAACATACTCGCCAATGCGTTTAATTTGATTTGTTTGTAAAATTTGTGTATATTCATTGGTGAACGTTGGACTGGGAGATCAAGGATGCCGATGAAAACGACGACGTACTTCACTAACAGTGTGATGGCGCGTCGCCCTTATTTGAAAGCGGAGTGGATCGAGTCTGCCATCCGCTCGCCCATGCGCTCGGAAATACAAGCCAATGGGCGTATCCGTCACTGGGCATTTATTCCAGAGCTTGGAAAGTATCTCCGAGTTGTCACCGAGTCGGATGGAGTCACAGTGCATAACGCTTTTCCAGACCGCGGATTTAGGCCATAAAATAGCGGAGAAAAAAATGATTTTTCAGTATTATCCAGACACCGACATGCTGTATATCAAATTGGCTTCTAAAATCAGCGCTGAATCCGAAGAAGTGGCGCCGGGTATTGTACTCGATTTCGATGAACAAAATCAGGTCATTGGCATTGAGATCGAAGATGCCAGCGCATTCGTCGATTTGTCTCGTTTGGAAGTATCGGCTTTGCCGATTTCCGATTTGATTTTAAGTCGAAAAGTTGCTGCCGAGGTATAAAAATAAAAAGTCTATTATCATTGACCGGCCACGCGGACCTCAGCGAGCGTTCGACTGAGGCTTCGGCAAGCTCAGTCGGGTCGCGCTCACGCCGAGGTCTCGATCGAGCCGAGTAGCCGGTCAATCGTAATTTCTATCTCATCAACATGAGCTTCATTGTCTTCGAAAAATTTCCTCCGGTCAAACGATAAAAATAAATTCCACTCGTCACCGTTCGACCCTGCGCATCGCGGCCATTCCACACGCGCTGATGCCGGCCGGCGGGCAATTCGACTCGATCCAGCAGCGTCACAACCTCATGCCCGGCGAGATCAAAAATTTTGATCGTCACCACACTTTGTTCCGGCAAACCAAAGCGAATCGCGGTTTCGGGATTGAACGGATTCGGGAAATTTTGTTCCAGCACAAAATTCTCCGGCACGCCCTGCACGTTTGCGGTTTGTTCAATCACAAATTCTTCTTTGCCGACGATCAGCGTGAATTCTTTCAATTGCTCGTGGCTGCGCGGTTGATATTGATACACCGCGTTCTCGCGCAGATTTTGTTTGTATTTCAGCGCTTCGTCGACCAAAAAGACCGTGAGATTTTCATCAACTTGTTTCAGCCCCTCAAACCGCAGCGTCACCATCGCGTTGCTGATGTTGGTTTCCGCGACGAAGCGCCAGCGCTGATTAGGATTTGACGGCGCGCGCATGTCATCGCTGTAGCGGCTCAACACTTTCTGCCATTCCGGATGCGGGAAATACAGCGACACATACTCGCCAATCGGCGGCGGCTCGGCGAGATCGTTGTCGTCGTAGCCATCTTCACTTTGCCCGGCGACGCCGGCGAAATTGTAATCATCTCGCGCTTCCGCGCAACCGGCGAGAATCCGCAGCCGCCAGCCGTTGGCGTTGGTTTTATTCGTGATTTCTTCTGACGTCGATGGCGAAAGCTTTGGATCTATAAACAACACATCGCTCGGGCGATTGTTGGCGAGATAATAACCTTCCCACGGCGACATGGCGTTGGCCGGACCCCAGCCGCCGTTATAATTTTGCAGCGCGATGCTGCCGCCGCTTTGCAAGCGCAGCTTGGTCGCGGGAATCGTGAAGTTAAACGGTGCGGCAATAAAATTATGCCCGGCCACGAGCGGAAAACTAAATTCAGTGTCGGTCGCTATCGAAGTGGCCGGCCCCGAATCAATCGTCTTGCCGGGATCCCGAACGATCAGAAACAGGCTGCGGCCCGGGGAAAGATCTCCGGCATTGGGAAATTCGACATAAGGCAACTGGCCGCTGGGCAGTCCGAAGAGCCTCCACTTGGTGTCATCGTAAGTTCCCAAATCGTCTTCTAAAACATTAGCGGGAGAAGCATTCGTCGCCAGTGTTGGCACGGAAAAGAGTCGATACGCCGTTTGCGCGCTGCCGTTGAATTGCGCCGCCAGCTTATCGAGGTTGCTCAACTGCACCCGGATCGCAACAAAGCCGGCAGATGGCGCTCGCGTCGAGAGCGTGGGAACGACGGCATCCGTCGCTAAAATAAAATGCTCCACACCAAACGAGGCGACAAAGGTTCCCGGAATCGTGCCGCGATACGTTGCGCCGGTATTGGTCATCGAAACCTGGTTAAAATTGCTTTCACCGCCGCGGCGATAATGCAGCGTGGCTGTCGGGACCCCGAGGTCGTCTGTAATCGTCGCTTGCACCAGGATGTCTTGCCCGCTCGGCTGCGGCGCAAGCGAGCTTAACATGACGGTCGGCGCGCTATTGGAAGTCACGGTGACCGTGAAATTTTGCGAAACATTTCCGCCTTTGTTGTCGTTGGCCGTCACGGTAATCGTCGCGCTGCCAACCGCCGCCGCGGTAACAGTGAGGGTGTTGTTCGCAATAGCCGTCGTCGCAATATTCGTGGCATTCGAACTGGCTTCGAACATCAACGCGTCGCCGTCGGGATCGCTGAAAACCAAATTCAAATTCTGCGTGAATGGAGGACCGCCAATCGCGAGATTTAGATTCTGAATTTGCGTCGCCACCGGCGGCCGATTTGCAACCGTCACCGTGAACGACATTGAAACCGGCTGGCTTTTGCCGTCGGTGGCGGTGGCCGTAATCACCGCGTTGCCGCCGGAAACTGCCGTGACCGTGAGAATGCTGCTGCCGGCAGGGATATTGGCTGTCGCAATGGCAGGGGCGCTCGAGTTGAATGTAAAAGTCAGTGGGTCGCCATCCGGATCGGTGAAGTTCGCCGTCAAATTCTGCGTGAACGGCGTCCCGCCAACCGTGAGACTTTGATTGGAAATAGCGACAGTCACCATCGGCGGCCGATTCGCAACGGCCACAGTAAACGTGGTCGAGATCGCCGGGCTTTTGCCGTCGGTTGCGGTGACCATAATCGTCGTGTTGCCGCTGGAAACCGCTGTGACAGTGAGCGTGCCGCTGCCGGGAGGCACATTGGCCGTCGCAACATTTGCCGCGCTCGAATTAGCCGAAAAAGCCAACGCATCGCCGTCCGGATCGCTGAAAATCAAATTCAAGTTTTGCGTGAATGGCGTGCCGCCAACAGTGAGAGGTTGATTCGGAATAGTGTTCGCCACAGTTGGGACGCGATTGATCTTCACGGTCACGGTAAACGTGTTGGTAGCCGTTCCGCCATTGCCGTCATCAGCAGTGACGGTAATGTTGGCGCTGCCGGTTGTCACCGGCGTGACGGTGAGGATGCTGCTGCCGGTGGGAATATTAGCCGTCGCAATGTTCGGAGCGCTCGAGGTCGCCCTGTAAGTGAGGATGTCGCTGTCCTGATCGTTGAAGACGGCTGGCGCGGCGTTGAGATCAAGAGTAAAAGCCGTGCCGCCGACCGCGAGGTCGCGCGGTGGAATCGCGTTGGCAACGGTTGGCGCGCGGTTGCCCGGAACGAAAATATTCTGCTCATTCGCAAAAGCAGAACCGGCAAAGGCATTGTCAATCGCCTGCACGCTCCAAAAATACGTCCCCGGCGGCAAATTTTTAATCGTGAGGCTGTTGCGGTGATTGGTGTTGCCGATTTTGGGAACGCGGCGAAAACCGTTCAGCGGGCCGCTCAACAAATTCGACATCGGTGAAACGACTTCCATCCCGTTTGGCGTCCTTCCCACGCGCACGTTGTAAGTTAAGCCATCCTGCAGCGTTTTGCTGTCAGTGGCTTTATCCCATCTCAGCGTCACCGCACTGCCGCTTACCGAAGACGTCAGATTGAATGGAGCGGTCGGAGGCGTATTCGAGATTCCAGGGTTGCTCCGATTGCTTTGAAAGACGATCGCGACACGACCCGAATTGGACAAACCCGCCAACAAAATATCCAAATCGCCGTCGCCGTCATAGTCGCCCCAAGCCGCGGAACTGAATTTCGCTTCGGTCAGCGGCGTGTCGCCGCTGAAGTCGACAAAAGTTCCATTCACATTACGATAAATTTTGGTGACTGGGCCCGAGTCCGAATCGCCCGTCAACAAAATATCCAGCTCCCCGCCGTTTTCATAATCACCCCAGACCACGGCGCCGTTCTCGACGCCGATCAAGCCCGCGCCGGTGTCCGAAAAATTTCCATTCGTATTGTTGCGATAAACTCTGGTGATGCGGCTGCCGGCGCTCGTGCGGCCCGCCAGCAAAATATCCAAATTGCCGTCTTGGTTATAATCGCCCCAGGCCAATGCGCATGCCGACACGCCCGGAAGGTTTGCGTTGATTTCAGTAAAACTGCCGTTGTTATTTTGATAAATTTTGGTAACCGGCTTGCCGGGGCTTTCTTCGCCGGCCAGTAAAATATCCCAATCGCCGTCATTATCATAATCGCCCCACGCCGCCGCGCTGCCGCCAGCCACGCCGGTTAAATTGACGGCGGCTTCGACAAAATTTGTCCCTCCCTCATTGCGATAAATTTTGGAAATATTGCCGGAAGCCGATGCGCCGGTTAGCAGAATATCCAAGTCGCCATCGTTGTCGTAATCACCCCAGGCGCTTTTGCCGTTGCGAACCCCAGGCAACGTCGTCGCAATGAGGGTAAAACGGCCGCCGGTGTCATAACGATAAAGCCGCGTCACGTATGGGATGCCGGCGGAATTCGTGGCATCGCCAGTCAACAATAAATCCAAATCATCATCATTGTCATAATCGCCCCAAGCCACAGAACCGTCGCGCACGCCGATCAGCGAGGCGGTCGCGCTCACATCGGCGAAACTTCCACCCCCATCATTGCGATAGAATTTGGTGGTTTCTTTCGAATTTTCATCTTGGCCAATGAATAAAAGATCCAATCGGCCATCATTGCCGATGACATCAGCCCATGTCACCATGCTGTTGCTGACGCCCGGTGATAGGTAACGCACGTCGCAATAAAATAATCGATCGTGAGTATAAACGGGTACGCTAAAAGTGCTCGTCCATGGCCCGCCGTTGCTCGCGGTTATTGTGAGCGTGAAAGTGGCCGTTTTATTCTGCAGCAGATTGGAGCTGACGGAAAAACCGAACTGGCAGGAATTTACCGCCGTAGCCCCGGCTGGAATATCCGGCCAGCAATTGTCGTTATCGAAAATCGAGACGTCCGAATCTGAAGTTGTCAAGGTTCCAGTCACATTGGTCGCCGTGGTCGTGCCTGCGTTCCTTACCGTCACGTTTAATTCGACCTTCTCGCAATACTCCGGCCGGCCGTCACTATCACCTCGGCTTGGACTGAGTGCATCGTCGTTGATGCTCTGAGAAAAATATACCACCAGCCCAACGGCAGAAACTGATGAGCTAATCGACACATTGTCAAAACAGGCCGTGCTCTGGAAGGAGCCCAAACCGATATAGCCGGTGGTAAATAATGTCGCGTCGGTGTACTCGAAAAGAAGCTGAAAATCGCCATAAACTTTGAGATTTGCCCCCACGCGCTCCAAACGGATGTGATGATACTGATTGTCGCTGGCAAGATCATCCAAAGAAGAGGCGACAATAATGCCGCTGCCGGGAGCAAAAACTCGATAAAGATTGACGCCGCCGGCAAATTGCAAATAATAATAGTTGCTGAGATTGGAGGCATTCGGCAGACCAAAGGCGATAAAAAAATTGCCGGATGCGGCGGTCGCTTTGGCATCGACTTCCATGGTAAAATTAGTCCAGGTCATCGTATTCATAACACTAAACTCATCGCCGTTGGGATTGGCGATGTATAAGCAATAAGCCGGACTACCATTCTGAGTGCTGATTTGCCACCGCGAAGCATTTGACGGCAACCAGCCATTCGCATTGCCATCGTTGAAATCATCAAAAAAATCGGCGTTGGGCGCCGCCGTTGCGCTCAAGGCAGGTTGTGCTTGTATCAAAGGTTGGCCTAAAGCAGAGTCAAAATTCAAAACAAAGGCGGATAATAAAATTAAAGCAAGAGTAGAATTCTTCATGGGTCCCACCCTCCAGCTATGCGTCTAAACACTCTCAGCCATTCTAGCCACATCTTGTCGCCGCCTTTCTATGCGGGACGAAATAGCATGGCATCGAACTCTTAGGAAACGCTCACCGTTTCCGACTTTTAAAGCAACGGCTTTTTGTTGTGAAAGCTTCTAAGCAACTCATTGACCGGTCGCTATAATTTCACCAGTTTGCGTGGAAAAAGTTTAAGCGACCGGTCAATATCTGCTGCTTGTAGAAAGAACTACAACGGTAGTGAAATGCTGACCGGTCACTTAAAGCTAAGCGCTTCCAGATTTTTAGGAACGCCAGTGGCCAGTCAGTGCATTAAGTGGATACATGCTTTCCTCTACATTCATTCGCAATCCCTCACGGCAGCGGCGGAGGCGTCGGCAGTTGCGGCGAGGTTGGCGGAGGCGTCGCGCCGCCGCCTCCACCGCCGCCCAGAGCCAGAGCCGCGCCGGCGCCGCCGGCAACGACGAGGCCGCCGATCAAAAACCATTTGCCGCTGCCTTTCTTTTTGGGTTGAATGGTCGGCGCCGGTTCGGTTGGCTGAGGCTGCATCTCGCGCTGAACTTGGTCGACCAGCTCGATGTAGGGCGGCGGATCCTGAATCGGATCCGGCTTGTAATTCGGCGCCAATTGCAATAATTTCCGCACCGCCTCTCGGGCCTGGCCGGCATAGTCTTTGGCTTGATAAGCCAAAACCTTCAGCCGGTACGCCTGCAATTGCGTTGACTCGGACAGGCCGCTCTTATTCAAGCAGCGGTCAACCAGGTCGATCGCCTCGTCAAAAAGGCTGGATTCATATTTTTTCTTGGCCTCGGCCAATTCCGCTTCACACTGGGTTTGCGCCAGCGCGACCGCGCCGGGGCCGAGCAAAACAGCCCAACAAATCAGGCCCACAATCAAGCCGGCCCGATTGCCAATATTTTTTCTTTGAGGTGAAAACATAAGCGCCTCCGAGTTTGAATATGATGAACTGCGATTATGGATTTTTTCTGAGCGTAAACCGCAACGGCTCGCTGACATTGTTTTCCAGCAAAAGCGTCTTCGGCCCTTCCAAAACTTGAAACCCCTCGCGCCTGACTTCGATCGCGTGCAGCCCGAGCGGGAGCGTCAAGCGCTTCGGCGTGATTTGATTCGTGGGTTTGCCGTCCACGAAAATGTATGCCCAGGTTGCAACGCCTTCCTCATCAAATGAAGTCACCGGCAGCGCCACCTGTTTGTTGAAATCAACCTCGACATACGTCTCTTTGTCCGGCTCGACACTCACCTCTTTTTCCCACGTTCCCAATTGCGGATGAAAAGCTTTGAGCCGGTGCGTTCCGGCGGGCACGTCTTTAAAATGGCGAACGTTCCAAAATCTTCGTTCCAATACGTCATCAATGTAAATCGAGCCGAAGGGTTTCACTAAAATGCTCAAGCGGCCGATCAACGCGGTCAGCGACACGTTGAGTTCCAACAGTTTTTGCGGCTCGATGTCAATCGCGCGCGAATCATCGCGATAACCCGGTTTGCGCAAAACGATTTCATGCCGGCCCGGCGGCGCCTCGTTGTTTTCGTACCGCGTCGTGCCGACCGCCTTGCCGTCCAAAATAACGGTGGCGCCTTCCGGATCGGAGCGCACGCTGAGCCGGCCCGCTGCAACCGGCGGCGAAACCACCGCACCGCCCGGTTTTACCGGCAGCGCGCCCGCAGGTGATTTCGTCAAAACATAACGACGCGGCGCATTGTCGCCTTGCTGCAAACTGAATTGTTCTTCTTTGGAATCGTATCCCGCCAGCGCAATGCTGAGGCGATAGCGGCCAACCGGCAATTGCAAATTAGGCAATCGCGAGGCCGCGATCAGCGTCCCATCAATTCTCACTTCGGCCTCCGGCGGCTCGACGAAAATCGCCGCGCGCGCCGCCGGCTCCAGTGTTGGCAATAATTTGTAAGTTTCACCTTTTTGAATGACGAGCGAGGTATCAAACGTAAAATAATCCCGTTTGCGGAAACGCAGCTTGATCCGGCCTTCTTGCGCGAGCGGGACATTCAACGGCGTCACCCCGAGCGAATCGTCATTCAAAAAAACCGTCGCGCCCATCGGTTGGCTGATGGAAAGCTGGGCTTTGGTCTGCTCTTTTCCTTTTGTCATAAAAAGCAGCGCCAGCGCGATGAGCGCCAAAATCGCCGCGCCGGCAAACGCCGTGCGGCGGTTGATGAACGTTTTCTTTTTTTTCTTCGGAACGATCTCCGTCGTTTCGATAACTTCCGGCCGAGTCATAGCGCGTTTTAAATCGGCTTGCAGCTCGTCGATGCGCTGATAGCGCGTTTGGCGGTCTTTGGCCAAAGCTTTGTCGATGCAGCTCTGCAAAGCGTCGGGAAGGTCGAATTCATAGCGCGCCAGCGCCTCCGGTTCTTTGGTCGTGATCGCCGTCATCACGGTAAATTCGCTTTCGCCCTTGAAAGGCAGCTCGCCGGTCAGCAGCTCGTACAAAACCACGCCGGTGGAAAAAATATCCGAGCGCTGGTCGATCTCTTCGGTTTTGACCTGCTCCGGCGACATGTAGGGAATCGTTCCCATCATCGCGCCGCCTTTGGTCAGCTTGGAAACGCCCGGCATTTTGGCCAAACCGAAATCGACGATTTTCACCTGCCCATCGAGATTGAATAAAATGTTGCCCGGCTTGATGTCGCGGTGCACGACCGTGGCGCGATGCGCTTTACCGAGTCCGGCGCAAATTTGCGCGACCAAATCAATCGTTTCTTTGATCGGCAGCTTGCCGCGCCCCATTCGATCTTTGAGCGATTCGCCCTCGACGTATTCCATCGCGATGTACGGGCGGTTTTGATGCTCGCCCACTTCGTAAATCGTGACGATGTTCGGATGATTCAAATTCGCCGTCAACTGCGCTTCGCGCTCGAGCCGGGCCTTGAATTCCGGATTGGCGGTGTATTGTTCCGACAAGAATTTGAGCGCGACTTTGCGGCGCAGTTTCATGTCTTCGGCCAAATAAACTTCGCCCATGCCGCCGGCGCCAAGCTTGCGCAGCAGCCGGTAATTTTTGAACGTCGTTTCGATCTCGCCCAAATTTTTCAGCGCCTGCGCCAGCTCGTCGATTTGTTGATAGCGCTTCTTCAAATCTTTCGCCAGCGCCGTGTTGATGATATTTTGCAAGCTTTCGGGAACGTCGGGATTGTAGGCGGCAAGCGGTCGAGGCTCTCGGTCGACTATCGAACTCATGACCGCATATTCACTGTCGCCTTGAAACGGCAGATCGCGCGACAGCAGCTCGTACAACACGACGCCCATCGAAAAAATATCCGAGCGCTGATCGAGCTTTTCGCCGCGCACCTGCTCCGGCGACATGTAAGGCAGCGTTCCCATCATGATGCCGGTTTTGGTCAGTTTGGAAACGCCCTGCACTTTGGCCAAACCGAAATCGACGATTTTCACCCGGCCGTCGCGGTTGATCAAAATATTGGCGGGTTTGAGATCGCGGTGCACGATGCCGGCGCGATGCGCTTCGCTCAAGCCGTCGCAAATTTGCAGAACGAAATCGATCACTTGCCGACTCGTCAGCTTCTCGCGAATGAGGCGGTCGCGCAGCGATTCGCCTTGAACGTATTCCATCGCAATGAAGGCGCAATTCTCGTGCTCGCCGATTTCATAAATCGTGATGATGTTCGGATGACTCAAGTTCGCCGCGGCCTGCGCCTCCAGCTTGAAGCGCGCCTGAAAGCCCGGATCGGCGGAGTACTTGGGCGCCAAAACTTTGAGCGCGACTCGGCGGCGCAGGTTGACGTCTTCGGCCAGATAAACCTCGCCCATCCCGCCCTGGCCGATTTTCTCAAGGATTTGATAATGGGAAAATTTTGAGCCTGTCGTCAGCATAATTCCTTTTATCTCGATTATTCACAAATTGAACCACGAAGACACTAAAAAACAGGTTTAAGAATTGATGATTATAAAATTCAGTTTTGTATTATCATGACAAAATTTTTTGAAACAACTTCTCTTTGATCGAGACTTTGTGTCTTGGTGATTACCGAATTGTCCGGATTTAATCATTTTGCCAATAAATTATCTTGCCTTAATTTTTTCGCTTCGCAATCGCCGCCAGGCCGACAAAATTCCTTGGCGCGCCGAAGCGGCTTTTTCTATCGCAATCACCTGCACCGTCGAGTTGTCGCTGCCGCCGCGGGCATTCGCCAGATCGATCAGCATCCGGCAAGCCGCGGCCGGCGGGTTGGACATGACGATGTTTTTGATTTCCCGCGCCTCGACTTTGGAAATGCCGTCAGTGCACAGCAGAAAACGCTCGCTGGATTGCAGCGGCGGCAGGTCGGCGATAATATCGGCTTGCAGCGCTGCCGCGATGCCTAACGCGCGATACAAATGGGATTTCTCGGGATGATGTTTGGCTTCTTCCGCCGTCAAAATGCCGAGGCGCTGCATCTCCGCGACTTTCGAGTGATCTTTCGTGATCTGCTCGATTTGCGTTTTAGTGATGCGATACGCCCGGCTATCGCCCACGTGCGCGACATAAACGCGATCATTTTTAAAAACCAAAACCGTGCAGGTCGTGCCCATTCCCTGAAATTCCGGGCCGCTGCTGGCGCGTTGGTAAATCTGCGCATTCGCGGCTTCCATCGCGCGCCGCAAGCTCTGCGGGATGTCGACGCTCGAGTCGCCAAAATAAGCTTGTTGCACCAGCTCAACCGCCATCGCGCTCGCTTCTTTGCCGCCGGCGTGTCCGCCCATGCCATCGGCGACGATGAAGAACTGGCCTTGGGGATTTGTCAGCGCCGAATCGTCTTCGGGAAACTTGCCGAAATTATCCTGATTGTCCGCGCGTTTCATGCCCCGATCGGAAAGATGATCGAAGACGATGATCAAGCTTTTTGCCATACTGTGTGATCAAAACTATAAACATCTCACGCCTACGGCGTTTTGGTGTGCTCGACGTTGCACCAATCGTTAATTTAATGATATGGAGTATTCAGTCATCAGTGAGCAGCCATCAGTTGATCGAGCTTCCAGCATCCAGCAACCAGCTACCAAGCATCCAGCTCACACTCCCAAAATCTCCACCACCACCGGCCCCTGCCCCTTCAGTTTCGCCATGCAGGCCAGCCGGTACTCGCCGGGCTTCAAATTATTTTTTTCTTCCAGCGTCGCCTGCTCGATGCCGCCGACCGCGCTCAAATTTTCGCCGCCGGAAACAACGCGAATCGGATCGCTGCCGCAATTCCCTTCGTGGCACTCGGCCTTGATGGTCACGCCGTTCTTTTCGGCCAGCTCGCAAATCGTTTGATTGCGCTTGTACGGGCATGTTTTCCCGCCGGCATTTTTGAACATCACAACCATGCCCTCGGCTTTTGCTTCCGATCCAGCCACCGGCTTCGGCTCTGCCGGCGGCGCAGGAGATTTTTGCTGTTGTGCTGGTTCTTGTTTAGGCGGCGTCATTGATTTTGGGGCCGGCAGTCCGCCCGGCGGCGGGGTTTTGTAAATCACCGAGTAACGCGATTGTTCGCGCTGCAAGCTGAAGCGAAAGACTTGCTGGCCGGCGCGGAACTGATCGTCCGCCTCGAGTCGCACGGCATTTCTCACTTTGAGAAAACTGCCGTTGGTGCTGTTCAAATCCTGCAGCAAAATTCGCTGCGCCTGCCGCGTGATCGCCAAATGTCGCCGCGATAGAATCGGGTCATTCGGATCCAGCGGCATCTTCGTCGACTTGCCGAGTTCCACGGTTCCTTCCGGCAGCGGATGGCGATTTACCGGCTGGCCGGCCGCGTCATAGTGAATAAAAAAATAATTGTCGTCTTCGACGCGAAACACCAAAAACTGCCGGCCCACTTGCATGATATCGCCGGGCGTCACCTCGTACGTTTGCGTCGTTTTCAATTTCAAAAAAACCCCGTAGCGGCTGCCGTCATCGCGCAGAAAATAGCCCTCGGCGCTGCTGGAAATCGAAGCGTGCCGGTCGGACAGCATCGTGTCATTCGGAAAAGAAATGTCGCAATCTTTGCGGCCAATCGTGGTGATGCCGACGCTGTTGACGGTGAAGCGCTCGACTTCCAGATCGTTGGCCGAAATGCGAATGAGCGCCGCTCGCGCTTCCGCCGGCGCCATAGCGGCCGGCATCGCTTCCGCGACCATCGAATCAATGATCGACTTCAAGGCGGGATCTTCCTTTTTCTCAACCTCGGCCCCATAGAAGACCAGATCAACGTCAATCTCCGCTCTGCCCTCGATTTTTTGCTTGATAACTTCGGCGACAAAAACGCCGTCGGTAATCGAGGCCTTGATGTTGCCGCCGAATTTCTTTTCGCGAAACGTCGCCGGGTCGGCGCCAAAATCGTCGGTCTCCAAATAAATCTGGCCCAACATGCTGCCGATCAAATACACATTCGGCTGCCGACTTTCGAGCAGCGGCGTGACTACGATGCGCTTTTTCTGGCTCGGCCCGCCGGCTACCAGCGGGATGCCCAATTTGTTCAAAAAGCTTTCCGGAATTTCCTGGCCGATGCAGGCGATGCAATAATCTTTGAAAAATTCCAAATGCGCCGTTTCATTGGGCCGGCCGGCAATGATGCGACGGTCGACGCGAATCGAGAGATATTCCCGACGGTCTTCGGCAGTAATGACGGCAACCGGCTCGCTGCCGGGGTGTTGACGGATGTTGCCGTTTTCCGTGAACGCCGCGAAGTACTCGTCGGCCAGCGCCTTGGAAACTTTCGGCAGTTTATTGTTGCGATAAGACCAAAACACTTCCGAAGCGTCGCTGTTGTCGGCTTTCTCATTTGAGATCGCGATCACCGCTTCGGCTGCGGAGGTACCGCCGCCAATCACCAAAACCGGCGCGCCGACGTAACGCGCCGGGTCCGACATGCGATA
>Ga0247727_10012443_pt1 | contig 14601 bp, 21 predicted proteins | sample WisWelCaveWW1625_FD_202498 | JGI IMG/M metagenome (GOLD analysis project Ga0247727, IMG submission 202498) | Biofilm microbial communities from Wishing Well Cave, Virginia, United States - WW16-25 | ecosystem: Environmental > Aquatic > Deep subsurface > Groundwater > Cave microbial mat | place... | reverse complement strand
CCGGTTGAAATATTGCGCGAAAGGTTCCCTGATGTCGATGAAGGAGTGTTAAATTTACCTCCCATCAGATTGGAATCATTACTTGACCAAAGCCTTTACCATGGATACGATGTACCCAAATCGCCCACTCTCCCCGGATATAGTTGTTGACAAATCAGGGGAAATAGCCCATACTCTCCCGTGAGTACGATGAGGAGAATGCAGATATTAAACCGCAACGGTAGAAGGTATCGCACCCTGCGGTTTTTTTATTCTCCGAATGTGCTCAATTTTGAAAAAGGAGGTAATTAGTAATGGCAAAAGGAAAAGTGAAATGGTTTAGTGACCAAAAAGGTTTTGGCTTCATTACTCCGGAATCAGGTAAAGATGTGTTTGTGCATCATAGCGCGATTCAAGGTGAAGGCTACAAATCATTGGCCGAAGGGCAAGAAGTTGAATTTGAAATCGTCAACGGCCCTAAAGGTGAGCAAGCCCAGAACGTGGTGAAGGTATAAAAACCGATAGGCCCGGCGCGAAAGCGTTCGGGCCTTACTTTTTGTAGGGAATCCGTCAGGAGGGGAGCGATGAATATCTACGTTGGCAATTTAGCACCGGAAGTTACTCAGGAAGATTTAGAGCAAGCCTTTAGCGTTTTTGGTCAAGTAGCCTCCGCCACGATCATCAAAGATAAGTTTACAGGTGACCCCAGAGGGTTCGGATTTGTAGAAATGCCCGGTAAGACCGAGGCCGAAGCGGCGATTATGGGATTGAGGGAAATTAAAGGACGAATGGTTTCGATCAATGAGGCACGGCCGCGCGAGTTTGGTGGGCATCGAGGCAGTGGTGGTTCAAGAGGATTCGGTAAAAGTCGTGACGGTGGACAACGCCGGAGTGGTTGGAGATAAAAATTTTTATAATGCCAGCAAGTGTAGGAATTCTATCCCAAAGGAGCAGATATCAAAAAAATAAAAACTTCGTCTAAGGGCAGGAAATGCAAGGCCAGGCATTGCAAGTATATTTTAAGTATCTATAATCATGAGGTTTATTGTCACCTGCATCTTCTTCAGGGTCTTACGAAAAACCCAATGCCGCATGCCTAATCGAAAATTCAACAACTCGTCCGAAAAATAATATTAATACTCAGTACATATCCATCATATGGAGTGAAATTTTATGAATGAAACTAGTTTCAATTTTTATGGTTTAGGACTTGCGCCGCAGTTAATTGACACCTTGTTGCGTTTGAAATTTAAAACAGCGACGCCAATTCAGCATCAGGCTATTCCCATCGCCTTGGAAGGCAAGGATATTGTCGGTATCGCTCAAACCGGTACCGGGAAAACCATGGCCTTCGCGCTTCCGATGATTCAACGTCTCGCCCAGGCACATGGCCGCGCGCTGGTGCTGGTGCCGACGCGTGAACTCGCGCTTCAGGTCGAAGAGAGTATTTTAAAGATTGCCCATGTGTTGGGGATCAAGACGGCTGTTTTGATTGGCGGGGATCCGATTCACCGGCAGATCCAGGCCTTGGCCCGCGGACCGCGTGTTTTGATTGCCACGCCTGGCCGTTTGATTGATTTAATGGAACAGCGGAAGGTACGTTTGGGAGATATCAACATTTTGGTTTTGGATGAGGCGGACCGTATGCTGGACATGGGGTTTGCTCCGCAGATTGATCAGATTCTGCGTTCAGTACCGACTCAAAGACAGACGATGCTTTTTTCCGCGACCATGCCTGGGGCCATCGTGAAGATGACATCAAAGTATATGAAAATTCCTGTTCAAGTTGAGGTTGCTCCCTCCGGAACAGCCGCTGAACGCGTGACGCATGAATTATTTATCGTTAAACGGGACAAGAAAAGAGATCTCCTGGAAAAAGTACTTAATCAGTACCGGGGGTCAGTACTATTATTTTGTCGTACCAAGATCGGAACCGCCAAGATTGTTCGGACTATCCGCCAGATGGGACATACGGCCGCGGAAATTCATTCGGACCGTTCCTTGTATCAAAGAAGAGAAGCGCTGGCGGGTTTTAAGTCAGGGAAATACCGTGTCTTGGCCGCGACCGATATCGCTGCCCGGGGTATTGACGTTGTCGGTATAGAATTGGTTGTTAATTATGATTTGCCTGATGACGCGGAAAATTACGTTCACCGTATCGGCCGCACCGGCCGCGCGGGCTGTGCCGGACATGCCATTTCTTTTGCCGCGCCGGATGAGAGAAAAGATGTCTTTGATATCGAGAAATTAATTAAAACCGCTTTGCCGATTTCCCAGCACCCTGAAATTACTTCCCCGCACTTTGACAAACCCCAGATGGTTTTTAGTTCCAATCGATTCCGTTCACGCCGCAACCGCCGATTTTAAATTTTTTTCCTCAATAAATCGAATCATTCTAAATAAAAAACGGTTGACCGGGACGTTAAGCTGATGGTGATCGGCCAGACGGACAACGGCACCGTTGAGGGCATCTATTTCGGTGCGTTTTTTGGCCTTGAGGTCTTGAAGCGTTGACGAAAAATGTTCCGCGGTGGCGGGTAAGAATTCTTTATAAAATTTTTCTAAGTACTCTTCGGGCGTGGGCCAGTGGGTTTGATAGTCGGCCTTCATCATGATTTGATACACTTCACGAATAACTTCATCCATGATTTCACGGGTATGCGTGTATTCTCCCAGCGTTCTATAGGAAACATCTAAAATAGCTCCCAACGGATTCAGCGCGCAATTATAAAGCATTTTACTCCAGAGAAATTTGTCGATTTCCTCGGTTATTTCACAGGGAAACCCACCCAGCGTGATTGCCTGCGACACTTCTTTTATGGAGGAAATATTAGTTTGAAATAGGCTGCCCATGCGTACGCTATCCGCGTGCACGGTGACGGCGACTTGATTAGGCCGCGGGCGGTTAAAACCGGTGATCACGCGGGCATTGAATATTTGGTTTTTGTCAAAGTATGAGGCGAAGATTTCGGCATTGCCCCAGCCATTTTGAAAAAGAATAATTTTAGTTGTTGGCTTTAAAAGTTTTGGGTGACGTGAGATATCTTGGGCACTTTGTTGTGAGTCAAATGATTTGGTGGACACTAAAATAAAATCGTATTGGATGCCGTCAACTTGATCAAGGGATGTAAACGCGCGCAAATTTTTGGCTGGCGCGTGATAATCTCCTAATAATCCCGTGAGATAGAGTCCGTCGGCTTTAAGGGCCTTGACGGTTTTCTCGCGGGCAAGAATATCGACTGCCGCTCCCGCCTTCAACAGAAAGCTGTCAACGCCTAACCCAACCGCCCCGGCTCCATAGTTAAGAATTCGCATTAATTTCCCCTTTCCAGATAAAAGACATTATAAGGGAAATTTTGTGGAGTACGATGAAAAGTTATTGACGTTTGTACAACCAACATTAATAATTTTAAGATGACAAACGTCGAGATACTGACTACAACTATTAATGTTAGTTCAGAAAAGGTCAGTAATCCTTGATCCGCCTACGCCTTCAGACCCCGGACGTCAGTTCGGGGTTAGGAAAAGGCGGATCAACCCGGCGAAGCCAAACGTGAAGCGAAGCGGAGCAATTTGGCGAAGCGGGGTTGGCTTCGGCGGATTTCGCCGAAGAATTATAGGAAACCTCGGATGTAAGTCCGAGGAGCTTGATTATAGTGTCTATTGGGAGGCGTTGGCGGCGCGTTTTATGAGGTGGCCTCCTATTTCCGTGGCTTGGTTAAACAGGAGGCCTTTTATTGAAGGGCGTTGCGAGGCCATTCATTTTTATGCTGCCAGTATAAACAGTGATTACAAACATTAGATGAGATTTACATTAAATTTTTGTAAAAATTATTTTTTTAAAAATCCGCTTTTCTAAGCCGATAATCTCCTTGATATAATAAACCTTGCCATATATAATACACCCCGATAGATTCTTAAACGAACAAGGAAGGGAGAACGTCATGTCCGCGGTGCATTTAACGGAAACTAATTTTGAAAACGAAGTGGTCAAATCACCCGTGCCTGTTTTAGTCGACTTCTGGGCCGAATGGTGTGGACCCTGCCGGATGATTAGTCCCATCATTGATCAATTGGCCACGGAATATGCCGGAAAATTGAAAGTCGCCAAGGTCAACGTTGATGATAATCAGGAATTGGCCATGCGCTTTAGCGTGATGTCTATTCCGACGCTTATTGTTTTTAAAAATGGCAATCCCGTTGACCAGATTGTCGGAGCTGTCAGTAAGGATCATTTAGCCGGCAAATTAAAATCACACTTATAAAATGTTCATCACCATTTGCAAATCCAAAATCGCCAATGCCTCGGTGACCCAGGCCGAGCTCTATTATGAGGGTAGTATTACCGTTGATGATAAAATCCTCAAGGCCGCGGGAATTATCCCGGGCGAAAAAGTTGAGATCCTCAATGTCAATAACGGTAGTCGCCTGGAAACCTATACCATTGCGGGAAAGCCTAATTCCGGGCAGATCCGTCTCAATGGCCCAGCCGCCCGTTTAGGCTGTGTGGGCGATAAAATCATCATCTTAAGTTACGCTCTTTTAGACGAAAAAGACGCCAAGAATTATAAGATGAAATTAGTCCGCCTGGATGGAACTAACAAAATTAAAGATTAGGCTGTACGGCGACCCCTGTTTACGCAGGAAATCAAAACCCGTCAAAGAAGTGGGCCCAGCTGAGCGGATGCTGATTGCCGCCATGATCGACACCATGCACGCCCATAAAGGTGTTGGTCTAGCAGCGCCGCAGGTAGGCATCAATCAGCGGATCATGGTCGTCGATATTGGGGAAGGTCCCATCGCCATTATCAATCCCCAGATTTTAAAAAGAAAAGGGAAGGATCTGATGGAGGAGGGATGTTTAAGCCTACCCGGAGTGTTGGTGGAAGTTAAACGCGCCAAGGAGATTCGGGTACAATATCTTGACGAATATAATCAGGTGGCCGAAAAAAATTGCAGTGAACTTTTAGCCCGCGTTATCTTGCATGAAAGGGATCATCTCAACGGCAAGCTGATTATCGATTATCCAAGCCTTAAGGAAAAATTTAAGTTAAGAAAACAGCTTAAGGAAATTGTGCAGCAAAGTAAATCGCAATAATATGCCCGCGTCCACCTGCGAACAATCCATTCCACAAATTTCTCGTCTGCCTGCCTGGTTTAAACAGGAAATTCCTGATATTGAAAAGATCAAGGAAATGAAGACAATGTTCCGTGGTTCCAGACTGCATACGGTCTGTGAAAGTGCTCATTGTCCCAATCTGGGAAAATGTTGGGGACAAGGTGTGGCGACATTTATGATTTTAGGGGGGACGTGCACGCGCGCGTGCCGGTTTTGCGCTGTTCCCGCCGGCCGGCCGGAAAGTATAAATCAGCATGAGCCCGATCAAGTGGCGTTGGCCGTGCAGGAATTAAAATTGCGTTATGTTGTTATTACCTCGGTCGCCCGGGATGATTTACCGGATGAAGGGGCGAATCATTTCGCTCAGACCATCGCGGCGATTAGAGAGTTAAATCCACAGATAAAAATAGAAGTATTGATTCCGGATTTCTCGGTGAAGATTGAAAATTTGCGCGCGGTCGTACAGGCTGGTCCGGAGGTCGTCAGTCACAATATTGAAACAGTGGCTCGGTTAAGCCCGAAAGTTCGGCCGCAGGCGGATTACGCGCGTTCTTTGAATGTTCTTAAAATGTTTAAACAATTGAATCCCGTCATCTTTACCAAATCCAGTCTCATGGTTGGCTTGGGAGAAACACAGCCAGAAATTATGGAAGTGATGAAGGATTTGAAGGCGAATGATTGTGATATCTTGACCATCGGACAATATTTAGCGCCTTCGCATTCCAAGCGGCATCTGCCAGTTGAACGTTTTTACACGCCGGAAGAATTCGAATATTTAAAACGCATCGGAAAAGATTTAGGATTCAAACATGTCATAAGCGGACCCTTGGTGCGAAGTTCATATATTGCGGAAGAAGGGTATAAAGAATGTGTGGGCGAGGCATGACCAAGAATATTTTATCTTTTTTGGCCCGGGTTGTTTTAAGCTTTGCCCTGTTATTTTGGCTGTTTAAGAAAATTGATATCGGTAAAATGATCAATGTCTTAAAGACGGCGGACTTAATGTATGTTGGCGTCGCCTTGTGTGTTTTTCTGTTGATTAATCTTATCCTTCTTATCCGCTGGTTTGTTTTTATCAAGGCCCTCGATTTGGAAGTCACCTTTATGGATGTGGTCCGGAATTTCTTTATTGGATTGTTTTGTAATTTATTTTTACCCAGCGCCATCGGCGGGGATATTGTTAAAACCTTTGGGCTGTGCCGGACTTCTTCTCAGAAGGCCCGGGTGGTCGCCTCGGTGATCCTCGACCGCCTCAGCGGATTTGCCAGTATTGTTTTGGTGGCCACAGTTGCTTTTATTTTTGGATATCGTTTTATCAATGACCCTTCCTTGTTGTGGTTGATTGGCGCAATAGCATTGTTCTCAACGACGATTTTTATTATCTTATTAAATGAGAAATTATTTTCCTTTGTCTGCCGCGTATTTAATGGTGTCCCGAAAATCAAAGACGGCCTGATGAGTTTGCATAATGATCTGGTAATGATCAAAGACAGGCAAAGAGCCATTATGAATGCCGTGGGTTTGTCCTGTTTGTCTCAGGTTGTGCTGGCGGCGGTTTTTTTTCTGATTGCCCGGGCCTTGCATCATCCCGTTGATATAATTTATTTCTTTATTTTTTCGCCGCTGGTTTGCGTGGCGGCCTCATTGCCGTCCATCGGCGGTTTGGGGGTCAGAGAGGTCGGCTGGGTTTATTTGCTGGCTAAAGTTGGTGTCCCGGAGAGTATTTCGTTGAGCATGAGTTTAATGAGTTTTCTTTTTATGGTGATTGTTGGTCTTATAGGCGGGCTTATCTATGTCGTTACAGTATCTTCTGGACGGGTACAATGTTATCAACCAGGTTCCGCAGTTGGTGCAAAAAAAGCTTGAAGACCGTCGGGAAGGGTTGATCGCTTTAATTGAACGCTTTCAACCTCAAGGGAGCCGGAAGAATTCCGTGACCATTGTCTTTGACGGAAAATCGGATGTGTATGCCCCGGCAGGCGGGGCGGGGTTATCCCGTCCGTACAATGTAAAAGTTATTTTTAGTCGTGATGAGACGGCCGATGAAGAAATAAAGCGTTTGGTTCAGGAATCCACTCGTAAGAAAAGCATCGTGGTGGTGACCGATGATCGGGATATCAAATATCATGTGCGGGCCTTAGGCGCCACGCTGATGAGCGTTGCCGAGTTTCTCGCCAAGCTGGCCGCGCCCAAGCCAACGGCAGTGGAACCCAAGGCCAAGAGCAAAGAGCCGTTGGATACCAAAAGGATTTCAAAAACGTTAGAGCAAAAGATTACTTCAGAATTTGCGGAAATTTGGTTAGGAAAAAAGAAATGAAATACCTTTTGGATTACGTGGTAAATTTTTTAGCCGGGCTCGGCAAGGCCTTGCTTTTTTTATTTGATGTTTTCAGCCATATTGTTCGAGGAAAGATACGGTTCAAAGAAGTTCTCAAACAGATTTATGAACAGGGCATACAGACCGTGGTGGTCATTGCCTTAACCTCGCTGGCCTCGGGGATGGTCTTGGCCATGCAGGGGTATGTGACGCTGTCGCGTTTCGGAGGAAAGGAAGCTGTTGCGCAACTAGTGGCCTTATCCTTGGTCAGGGAAATGAGTCCGGTATTTAGCTCTTTTATTTATTCGGGGAAGGCCGGGGCGCGTATGACCGCGGAATTAGCTTCGATGAGTGTGAATGATCAGATTCTGGCTGCCCGGACGATGGGAGTCAATCCTATCGAACTTCTCATTGTTCCGCGCATGATTGCCTGTTTTGTAGTCGTCCCCATCTTAGTTGTTCTTTCCGAAATTATCGGAATTGCCGGAGGCTATTTGATTGGCGTTTATGAAGCGAATATTCCGGGCTCGTATTACATTAATCAAACATTGTCTGCCGTTGATTACGTAGATTTTTTTAGTGGTTTCATCAAGACATTCTTCTTTGCCATTATTATGGGCTGGGTATGCTGTTATCAGGGGTTTTACGCCCGCGGCGGGTCGCTCGGAGTCGGAAAATTTACCACCAAGGCAGTGGCTTTGTCCTATATTTTGGTGGTTATATCCGACGCGCTATTAACCAGGATTATTTTAACTTTTTGGGGGTAAGACCATGCGCAGAAGTGAAAAGTTGTTTATGGTGATTTTGATGGCTTTGTTTTTCGTCGGCTGCGGTGAGACGGCGCAGAGAAAGTCAAAACCCGTCAATTTTGACTTTCCAGAAATAGAAGCCGACTGGATCCGTAATGGGGAACCGATTGAATTTGAAGGAGAAGGCTGGTACCCCAGGGACGCTATTGAAGTATTATCGGATGCGGACGTATTTTTTCTGGGACGGGACAAGGGTGTGGAATTTTTCGTTGAAAAAATCGATGTCCGGCCGTACGATCGGCTGTATACCAAATTCGGCAACAATAAATTTCGAATTTATAAGAAACACAGATCCCGTGATTAAAATTTCGCATTTGAATAAATCGTTTAACGATCAGCTGGTTCTTGAGGATATCAACCTCGAGATCCAGGCGGCGGAGATTGTCGTCATCCTGGGCCAGAGCGGGTCGGGCAAGAGCGTTCTTTTAAAACATCTTATCGGATTGTTAAGACCAGACTCTGGTTCGATTATGATCAACGACACGGACATCACTCAGCTTTCTGAAAGAGAATTATTGAAGGTCCGCAAAGATATTGGATATCTGTTCCAGGAGGGGGCCTTGTTTGATTCCCTGGATGTCAGCGAAAATATTGCCTTCCCTTTAGAAGAGCATACCAACTTTAATTCCATTGAGGTTGAGAGGAAAATCAAGGCGATGTTAAAGATGGTTGGGCTCGATGGGACAGAGCATAAATATCCCACCGAGTTAAGCGGCGGGATGAGAAAACGGGCGGCTTTGGCGCGCTCCGTCATTTTGGACCCGAAGATTTTATTCTGCGATGAGCCCACGTCCGGTCTAGACCCTATTCGCAGCCGGGATATCTCTGATTTGATTAAAGACCTGGCCCGGCAATTGAAAACAACGACGGTGATTACTTCCCATGATATTGAGAATTCTCTGCGCATTGCCGACCGCTTGACGTTAATTCATGAAGGCCGGCTGCTGATTACCGGGACAAGAAAAGATTTGGAATCTTCGCAGGACAGTTTTGTGCAATCATTCTTTGGGCAGGTTTAGGAGGGGATATGGATAAAAAGGATTTTGTGAAACGGCTATACGCCGGGATTTTCTTTTTGATTGGCCTGGGACTGATTGTGGTGGTGGTCTTGGCCATCGGCATGGAAAAGGGTTTGACTCAGCCCAAATTCCAGACCGCAGTCTTATACCGGGATGTTGGTGGTCTTTCGGTCGGCGCCCCGGTGCGGCTTTCGGGAGTGACCATCGGAACCGTCGCGAATATTGATTTTCTTAATGAAGAATTTAAGGGTCGGGGCGTTAAGGTCACGTTGAATATTTTTCGGCGGTATAGGCGCCAATTCGAAAGGGCCGCCCAATTTGCCATCAAGACGGAAGGGATCTTGGGCCAAAAATTAGTTGATATTTCGGTCACTGAACAGGGTAAAATGCTTGATCTCAACGAACCAATCATTGGTGATGATCCCTTGGATGTCCAGGATTTGGCCGAGACGTTTGGGGATACGGCGGTCTCTTTAAGTGAAACCTCCCGGGCGATTGATGATATGATCGAGGAGCTGCGCAATATCACGACAGCCACGAAACGCTTAATGAATCGCATTGAAGAAAAATTAATTGATGGAAGTTTATTCAAGATATTCTAAAGGACACTTTTTAAATGGCGCAGATGAATTTTTTTGGACTTAATATTTCTGTTTGGATTTACATCCCCATTTTTTATTTGGTGTGGGTGACATTTTTACTTTTGCTTAAAAGGGTTGTCCTTCACTCCATCCGCAAGCTTGTCCGCAAAACAACCACAAAGATTGATAACATCATGATTGCCGCCGCGGATTTCCCGGCTACGTTGTTGATCTTTACCAGCGGCGGGGCCATTGCCGAGAGAATGTTTCCTGTGGCCACGGAGGGTCAATTAACCAATTATTTTACCCTTGGATTTAAAGCGGCCACCATTGTGGCCATTGTTCTTTTCGTTGATCGGTTTATCAATGGTCTTCTGAAAGTTTATTCCGATAAAGTAGAAGTTTTTAGGACTTCCGGGGGCGTGGCCCGCGGGATTATCCGTACCATTGTCATCAGCCTCGGGCTTTTGATTTTATTAGACAGCTTTGGCATTTCCGTGATTCCGGTGATTGCCTCGCTGGGCATTGGATCTCTGGCCGTGGCCCTGGCCTTACAACCGACGCTGGAGAATTTCTTTTCCGGTGTGCAGATTGTGATGGATAAATCGATTCAGGTGGGGCAATTTATTAAATTGGAGTCTGGTGAAGAAGGGTACGTACACAAGATTAGCTGGCGTTCGACCTGGCTGCGGATGTTGTCGAATAATGTGGTGGTCATTCCTAATAAAGTCCTCGTCAGTTCCAGGATTGTCAATTATTATTATCCGGCGACTGATTTAGCGGTCTTAGTGGAGGTGGGGATCCATTATGGTTCCGACCTTGAACATGTCGAGCGGGTGACGATGGAAGTCGCCCAGGAAATCATGACAACAGTCCATGGCGCGGTCAAGGATTTTAAACCGTTTATCCGTTATCATACGTTGGGCGCTTACAGTATTAATTTTTCAGTCATTATGCGGGCGCAGGAATTTGTTGATAACTACTTAATTAAGCATGAATTTATTAAGCGGTTGCATAAACGATATGCCCACGAGCGTATCGTGATTCCCTATCCCATTGAAGCGGTTAATTTGGAGCAGGAAGAAGTTTTTCAGAAAATGAAGAAGGAAAGTTAAGGATAAAGGAGCCTGGCCGTATGTTTATTCTAGGAAATTTTTTTATCGCCTTGGCGAATGTTTTGGACGTGGTTTTGACCCTGGTCTATTGGCTGATTTTGATTCGCGCCCTGATCAGCTGGGTTAATCCGGACCCGTTTAATCCGATTGTCCAATTTCTTTATAATACGACGGAGCCTATTCTTTCTCCTATCCGCCGGCTGATGCCGCCGATGGCGATCGATATCTCTCCGATTATTGTTTTTCTGGCGGTTTTATTTCTGAAACCATTCTTGGTGAGCTCTTTAATGGGGCTCGGTTATCGGCTCCAATAGGGCTTAAGGCGAGCGAGACATTATTTGACCCAGGGACAATTTTGTATATAATACTGCTGGTTCAGGCAAGATTAATTAAAGAAGCAGTGGCAGCCAGGAAGGAAAAGATATGCTCGATAAGATAAAGCAGCTTATGGAAGTTAAACGTCAGGCGGAACAGATCAAACGCGAGTTAGAAGATACGACCATGGAGATAAATGATGTCAACGGGATTAAGATCGCGATCAATGGCGCGCAAAAATTTCAATCCGTGGAAATAGCCGATTCTCTGATTAACGTGGTCCATAAGGAAAAGTTAGAACATGATTTGTTAAAGAGTATCAACGCGGCCGTCGTCAAGTCCCAGAATGCCGCGGCGCAAAAGATGAAGGAAATAACGGGACTTAATATACCTGGACTATAACAAGAAACGGGGGAAGTCATGCCATACGAAAAGTCATTAGACGCGGAATTGTTTAAAGAGACCAAGGAGTTTGCGGATACCCGCATTCATGTGGGGGTTTATTCGTATAATGGCGGTGAGAAAAAATTGCAGATCACGCGCGAAAACAAAAATGCCTCTGAAGAATGGCAATTTGTTAAGCTCGGCCGCATGACCAAAGATGAGGTTAAAGAAGTCGTCCCGGTGATGATGAAGGCCGCGGAAAAAATGTAACCGAAATTTACCCCGCCGTTGGCGGGGGTATTTGATGAAGGTGACTTTATGCCTGGAGAGATTTATCTCACCAAAGAAGGTTATGAGAAATTACGGAATGAATTGGAGCGCCTGAAAGGCAAAGAGCGCGTGCGTATCGCGACCACGATTCATGAGGCGCGGATGCTGGGGGATATCTCCGAAAACGCCGATTACGATGCCGCTAAAGAGGCCCAGGCGCATAATGAGGCGAAGATCGCAGAATTAGAATCCAAGCTGGCGATTGCGCGGATCATTGACAACCAAGATATCCCGACGGACCAAATCTTTATCGGGGCCAAGGTCACCATCAAAGATTTAGATACCGATGAGGCCATTGAGTATACTCTGGTTTCCATTGAAGAGGCTAATTACGAAGAAGGAAAGATTTCCATTCAGTCGCCGGTCGGCAAAGCCTTGATGGGCAAAAAAAAGGGAGATGAAATCTCCGTGAATGTCCCGGCCGGGGTTTTAAAGTATAAGATTCAAAAGATCGGTCGATAGTCCTGCCTAAAAGTTTCAATCTGGTTGTTCCTCTGCATTTTCTCCCCACAAAGAGTAGAAAACCCAAAAAATCATTATCGGTAAAATGGCCAAAAGTACTCTGGGCAGAGTCACCGTTAGCCACCAGCCAATTTCAAAATACGTGTTAAGCCAGTAATAGAAACAAGTCAGCAATCCATAAAGGCCAAGGAAAGAGCAAAGAAGAAGGTTTTCTCTTTTAAAACATCTGCCGTGACTGAGAAGTAATCCAATGAATAACAGCGCCCAAAGTCCGCACCATTTTTTGCTCATGAGTTCGGATGCGAAATACAACATGATGATTTTAAATCGTTCCATCGTGACCGGATGGGTTGAAGAATTTAGCCCGTTGATAAAGGTTTGGTTGGCGGGGGCATAAAGGATATGAAAAAGAATTGTCGGCAGCAATCCCAAAATAAGTCCAATCCCAAGAAATGTGAGCGGATGCGTTCGCGCGGAAAATCCTTCATTTTTGTTAAAGAAGAAGGGGACACTTAAGCCGACGATCAGCGCGCTCGCCAAAGTCCCTTCGGGTTTGGTAAAACTTAAGAATCCTAAAAATAAGCCCGCCAAAAAGGCAAAAACTTTTGCCCGATTAAGTTTCGCGAGAATAAGACAAACCAACCCCGCCAACAGTAAATAGGCAATGACAATGTCGCAGTATTGACTCGTCGCATAAGTAATAAAGGTTGTTGGGCTGACCAGAAGCAAAGCGGCCAGGAGCGCTGGAGTACTTTTAACAAAAATCTTTAATCCGGAATAAAGTAACGCGACCGTCATAAAGGTAAATAGGATGGAATTTATCAAAGGGATCATAGGGGTGGGTTCTTTAAAGAATATCCAGCCCCAGACATTCGTCAAAGGCAGTAAAAGCGGATAATGCTGCGAGGAACGCCAAAGGATAGGGTCAAACATATTTTTCCAATCCTGTCCCCCGAGATAAAGAAATTTTGATTTAAAATTCCAGACGGACCATGCGTCCCATCCCCCATAGGGATAAAAATTCGCCTGCGTCCATAGTACATAAAGAATAGTCACGATCAGTCCCAAGCCAAGTAAAATTTCTAACGCCGTCTTGCGGAGATTTAACTTTGGAAGGGTGAACGTTTTCCACCGAGACAGCAGTCCAATAAAAAGCAGTGCGAGTAAACAAAAGTGGATGGTCAAAACGAATGGCCGGTGAAGTTTATCAAAAATCACAAAACCGAAGAATATAATGTGCGCGCTTATAGACAGTCCGATCCCTAAAGCCAGCGAAAGGCGTAAGGGCAGATTAATTTTTTTTTGATCCTGCAATAAAAGAGAAATGGCCAGAAGGCCAATCAAAAACGAAATTAGATAGGGGAAACAATAAGTCATTTTGTTTTTTTCGCTAAAATAAATCCTGCCTTGGGGTTAATAAAAACTAAAGTGGCGTTCATTTCTATCATTTTTTCGACTGCCTTTTGTCCCGAAGCGCAATCCAAAAGAATAAATTCATAATCCAAACTGTCCGGATTAAGGATAACCGGGGCAAGGGTATACTGGGCTTGGGCAAACCGGGCGCTGTTAACATTTTTTGCTAAATCCCGGTCTGTGTAATAGCCGATCACAACAACCTTATCCAGTAAAGGCGCAAGGCCGGCATAGTTTGTCCCGAGAAAATGATAACCGATGATCTTCCTTTGCTGTTTTAATTCGATTATTTCTATGGTTTGAACTAAAAAGTTGATGAGGATGCAAAGGCCAACCAAGGCGGTAAAGATCGATTGAGGAGAAGACAATCGCGGTAGAGTATTTTTTAGGATAGGGGTGGACATGTTTGTGGTTGGTATGATTTTCATTCTAAAGGCAGTTCCAGGGGATTGCAATCGGAAAATCAAAGAAAGCTGGAAATTCTTTTTATTGACGTTTGTACAACCAACATTAATAATTTAAAGATGACAAACGTCGAGATACTGCCCCGACTTTCCTTTAAATTTTTTAAAAGAGGAAGACGGGACTGTCCCAGCTTCCACAATAATTAATTTAAAGGTAAGCTGGGGCTGACTACAACTATTAACCTCAAAAAAGCGTAAAAGTCGTGATTTTAGTGGTATCCACGACGATATGGGTTGAGAGTTTATTTGCAAAAATGAAAATTTTTGAGCAACTTGAGTTTGTTGATTTTCTCG
>Ga0247727_10012442_pt1 | contig 14602 bp, 15 predicted proteins | sample WisWelCaveWW1625_FD_202498 | JGI IMG/M metagenome (GOLD analysis project Ga0247727, IMG submission 202498) | Biofilm microbial communities from Wishing Well Cave, Virginia, United States - WW16-25 | ecosystem: Environmental > Aquatic > Deep subsurface > Groundwater > Cave microbial mat | place... | reverse complement strand
AATCCCTTTTCTCTGAGCGTGTGAGTATCATTCGAATGATGACTAAAGATAACACCAGAGCGGGGTTTCTCAAAAAGCTTTCTACATTGTGAAAAAAATCTTTGGGCTTAGCTGCTAATTTGGGTTACATCTAACTCATCAGAGGAGGAAACAAGATGGAAAGAAGTTTTCTAATGATCAAGCCGGACGGTGTCAAGCGTGCTTTCGTTGGTAGAATCATCGCTAAACTTGAAGATGCTGGCCTTAAATTGCAAGCACTTCAGCTCATCAAACCTTCACGCGAAATTATTGAAAAGCAGTATCCGAAAGATGAAGAATGGCTCAGAACCGTTGGTGGCAAATCACTCGAAACATACAAAAAGTATGGGATAGATCCGGTAAAGGAGGTTGGCACAGCAGAACCTCTAAGAATAGGTGAGATGGTGCGAGAGTGGTTAATGGAGTATATTATTTCAGGTACTGTCGTCGCCATGGTTGTTGAAGGAAATCATGCTGTCGAAGTTGTGAGAAAACTTGTTGGGAGTACTATTCCAATATTTGCTGCCCCTGGAACCATCCGTGGTGATTATGGTATGGATTCGCCTGATTTGGCAAATGCAGAAAGACGTGCGGTTTACAACTTAGTTCATGCCTCTGGTTCTGTAAAAGAAGCTGAATATGAGATTAGTGTTTGGTTCGGAGAAAAAAGGGCAACGATTTAATTTCGATCGTCACGCTGGGGGGACTTTTTCTACTTACGCATAATCGAAAGCCGAAGGGAGCGACTTGAATCATGAACGAATATCAACCTTCATCTGCTCGGTTTACATCCCAGTTTCAAGATGCTGCGGAATCTGAGCAAAGCCAAAATTCGAAACTTGTAAAACTAATTGTGAGAGGTGTCACTTTTAGTTTAGGAATAATTTTCTTTGTATTTGGTCTGATTTATCAGATCGTCTCAACTAGCATTTCAGTAGATTCAGTAACAGCTATTAGCCTGACAGGCGGGCTCTTATTTTTCCTATTAGGGTACCTCGAAAAAAGTTTAGATTTAGCTTCAAAGAATGTAGAAAGTCAACAAGATAAGTTGAGTCTTTTAGAAGCAAAATTAAATAGACAAGGTGAGAATGTTGATAGGCTGGTTGATTTCATTAGCTACTATACTGTTGAACCATTACCGAGGAGTGATGTGTACAAAGTTCAAAGTATGCTTCTGTACAAATCTCTTCACCGAGCTTTTATGATGCATCTTGGACAAGACGCGCCTGCCTCTGCTTTATCAAAAGAATTCTATAAAGCTTATATTAGAGAAGTTTGTGATGATCGGAATCATCAAAAACATTTTCGATGGATTATAAAAGTCACACCACAAAAACTACAATGGATTGATGAACTTCTAAAAGAATTCTTAGGTATTATTCAACAAACCGCTCCACCAACTTTCGATTTTGGTTGTTACCGTGGTGATGAATTAATTAGCGTGCAACTATTCAATAGTAATGCTGCTGTGTTGATTAATGCTGCTGCTAATGTTCTGCCGACTGATCGTTATTTTCTGATGACTTTTAAGCGCGAAGGGGATGCGATAAACAAGTTTTTGCTGGGTCATAATGAAGCCCTTTGGGCGCAGTCAATTCAGATTATAAAAGATGGTAAGATAGTCCAAGCTAATTTGGAGCATTGGGAGAAAGTCAAGAGCGCTTATTCTGCTGATCATGCTTCGAGTGGCTGAAACAGAATATGGAATTAATCTCTGAGCTGCAAGCACCGCAGTATCACCGGAAGAGAATTTTTCTTTGCCGCAAGCGGCGGGGATTTCAATCCGAAGAGACTAAAATACTTAAAATATGAAAAATGCCTTTATGTGTTATTCTTTGAAGGATTGACTGATATGATCAACAGTAAAGAACTTCGTAATTGTTATTTTAACGGAGGAGCAATGACCATGTGCCGCTACATATCATCACGCCTTGCGATTCTGACCGCGATCTTGATGCTCGAAGGCGTGATCGGATGCAGCAAAAAGCAAGAGCCTGAAGCGCAAAAGATCGCGCCACCAGTGGCGACGATCCCAGATACGTTGGTTTCTGCGCTGGTGGATACCATTCCGCTTATCGAAGAAGATGTAAAACCCGAGGTCGTTTCCAGTCCGGACGGCAAGTACACGGTGCAGGTTTCTTCCTGGCAGACGAGACAAAAAGCCGATAGGGTTGCCCAGCGTTTTCGTGATAAAGGGTTTGATGCTTACGTTCAATCTGCTTATTTGACCGACCGCAAGGAAACTTGGTACCGCGTTCGCGTTGGGCGTTATGCCACCAACACCGACGCTGCACAGGTTGCCAACGAGATTCGTGACTTGCTGGAATCAGGTTATTGGATCGATCGCATACAGAGAGAAAACTGAGCCATTCTTTCTGTGTCGGCAACTACATAGGCGACTTGGAAGCTCGAACACTTTTTTTCAAGAAGTTAGAGACCTTTCGCTTTGGCACAAGCGATTTTTCAGCTTGACTTCTTTGGTTTCTTTTTCTACATTTTCACCTAAAATTTCTTAAATCTTTTGCCTTGCATATAACAAACCCCGATGTGCTTCAATAAGGATATGTGCAGCGAAGCTGGCCGCGCGGCAAATGATGACATAATATCGGGGCGAGACATTTAGCGATCATCATGAAGATCTCCATAAAACATCTGCGCGACGGGTTGCACACATTTAATTTTGTGGAGACCGCCGCTTCCTGCGGGTTGCCGGATCATCCGAGTCTAAAATCGGATGTTGAAGTCAGGGTCGAGGTGGAGAAAAGCTCACCCAATTTTTTTGTTACAAATCACGTTCGCACCGTCGGGCGGTTTGAGTGTGATCGATGCCTTGACGAGTTCAGCAGATCGGTGGAGGAAAAATCGACGGCTGTTTTTTCTTCTGCGCCCGACATGATAGAGCGAGCAGACGAGGACATCCATCCGCTGACCAAGGACGCCGTTGAAATAGACATTACAAGCGATGTTCGCGATGCGCTGCTTTTGGCGGTGCCGATCAAAGCCGTCTGTCGTCCTGACTGCAAAGGTTTGTGCCCGAGTTGCGGCGCGGACTTGAATAAAGAGGAGTGTCACTGCGGCCCGCCGCTGCGAGATGCGCGCTGGGCTGCGTTGGACAAATTTCTGGAAAAATCATAACAAAGAGAGGTAGTTGTGCCAAATCCGAAAAGACGTCATTCACGCACACGGCGAGACAAACGTCGAACCCATTGGAAGCTGGATACGCCTGCAGTATCGACTTGTTCGAATTGTCACCAGCCTAAATTGCCCCACCGCGTGTGTCCAAATTGCGGCTATTATGATCAGCGCTCGGTGTTTTTGCCGCGTGAAGACTGAGCACGACGATACGTTTGAACCTTGATGCCGGCCAGCCATGATTCCGGCCTTTTGTTCATAGTGGAGAAGTGTAATGCGCATCGCAGTGGATGCAATGGGCGGTGATTTTGCGCCTGCGGCAGTGGTGCAGGGAGGCATCGAGGCAGCAAAGATTGCCAACGGAGATTTTGAGATCGTCTTGGTCGGCGACAAGGCCAAGATCGAGCAGGAACTTCACCGCCATTTTCGCACCCACAATTTGCCGCTGTCCATTCATCACGCCTCCGAAGTGATCGAGATGGATGAAGCACCCGCTGCTGCACTCAAACGCAAGCGTGATGCGTCCATCAGCGTGGCCAATCGCTTGCAGAAACGTGGAGAGGTGGACGCGGTCATCAGCGCCGGCAACACCGGCGCCGCGATGGCTTCGGCGCTTTTGGAATTGGGTCGAATCCAAGGCGTCAAGCGTCCGGGAATCGGTTCACTTTTGCCGAATGGCGATGGTGCAGCCATGCTCATCGACGTCGGCGCGAATGTGGATTGCAAGCCGCAGCATCTTCTGCAATTTGGTCTGATGGGCAGCATCTATATGAATCGTATCATCGGTATTGAAAAACCGCGCGTCGGCTTGTTGAACATCGGCGAAGAGCGCGGCAAGGGTAATGAGGTGGCTGTTGCTGCTTATGAATTGCTGGCGCAGAGCCGGATCAATTTTGTCGGCAACCTCGAAGGCCGCGATATTCTCAAAGGCGCTGCCGACGTTGTCGTCTGTGATGGTTTTGTCGGCAATATCATTTTGAAGTTTGCCGAAAGCATCGGCGGGGTTTTTACGGTTCATATGAAAAGACAAATCGGCAAAAAAGTATTCAGCAACATCGGCGCGTTTCTATTGAAACCGACTTTTCGCGGGCTGAAAAAAGTTTTTGATTACGAAGAATACGGCGGCGCGCCGCTGCTCGGCGTCGACGGCGTGTCGATTATTTGTCACGGCGGATCGACGCCCAAGGCGATCAAGAACGCCGTTCGCGAGGCCGCCAAAATGATTCGCGAAGGCGTCAATCAAACCATCCGCAAAGAGTTGCAATCACTGAATGGAGCAAAGATTGCCCAACACTAAAACGCATTCGATGATTTTGGGTACGGGGCGGGCTGTGCCGGAAAAAATTTTGACAAACCACGACCTGGAAAAAATGGTCGACACCAGCGACGCGTGGATCAAAGAGCGCACCGGCATCGAGCGCCGCCACATTGCGGATGACGCCACCCAGACTTCAGACCTGTGCACTGAGGCCGGCCGCCGCGCCATCGAAGCGGCGGGCATCACTCCCGAACGAATCGATGCCGTGCTTATCGGCACGGTCACCGGCGACGTGACCTTTCCGGCGACGGCCTGCTTTGTGCAAGAGCGGCTTGGCGCGCACAACGCCGCCGCGTTCGATCTTTCCGCCGCATGCACCGGATTTATTTATGGATTGTCGATGGCGGATAGTCTCATTACCGGGGGTAAGGCGAAACACGCGTTGGTGATCGGCGGCGAGATCCTCACCCGCATCATCGATTGGTCGGATCGCGGCACGTGCGTTCTTTTCGGCGACGGCGCCGGCGCCGTGGTGCTCGGCCCTTCGGATGGGAAGCGCGGCATTATCGACACGTTCATGAAAAGCGATGGCCGGCTCACGCACCTTTTGCACATGTCTGGCGGCGGTTCAAAATATCCGGCGCAGGTGGCCATCGATGAACGCCTCAACTACTTGCGTATGGAAGGCCGCGAAGTTTTCAAATACGCCGTGACCGCCATGGGCGATGCCGCGAGCATGATCCTCGAGCGCAATCAACTCACCCCTGATGATATTAATTTGCTCATTCCACATCAAGCCAATCTGCGCATCATCACGGCTACGGCCAAGCGCGTCAACATGCCGATGGAGCGCGTCTATGTGAATGTTCAAGAATACGGCAACACTTCGGCGGCGTCGATTCCGATTGCGATGGACGAGGCGGTGCGCAACGGCCGTTTGAAACCGGGCGACAAGGCGTTGTTGGTCGCCTTCGGCGGCGGCTTTACGTGGGGCTCGGTGATTGTACAATTTTGATTTGACTAAACTTTTCACGAGTGATCGAACCTTGGCTTAGCCAAGGTTTTGAGGCACGATTTAATTTGACAATGTTAAGTTAGCTTGAACAAAAGCCAAGACAGAAAAATGGCCTCCGACATGATGCCGGGGAGGTTGACAGACGGAATGAAGAAGGCGGCTAAAATTTTTCTGTCTTCCATCTTTCTGTCTTCTGAAAGTTTCTGTGGGATGATTCTGCCGTGCAAAGAAAATGAATGCAACGGCTTAGCCGTTGCAGGAACTTAAAAAGATATACACATTGCATAAATGAGCCAAATCGCTTTTCTCTTTCCCGGACAAGCCTCACAGTTTGTCGGGATGGCAAAAGATCTCCATGAGAACTTCCCGTTTGCGCGTGATATTTTTTCCAGAGCAAATCGCGTACTCGGTTTTGATTTACAGAAAATATGTTTCGAAGGGCCGGAAGAAGAACTCAAGAAAACTTCGATCACTCAACCGGCCATTTTTGTGCATAGTTTTATTGTCACCAAATTGTTGTTTGAAAAAAGCCTTCAACCGGCAATGACCGCCGGACATAGTCTTGGCGAATACTCGGCGCTGGCCGCCGCCGGTGTTTTGGAATTTGATGAAGCCTTGCAGTTGGTGAAGTTGCGCGGCGAGTTGATGCACGAAGCCGGGCTGTCGAATCCCGGAACCATGGCTGCGGTGATCGGGCTTGAGCCTGAAGAAATCGAAACTGTGTGCCGCGAAGCGAGCAGCGCCGGCGTGGTGCAGGCGGCAAATTTCAATTCGCCCGGACAAGTCGCCATTTCCGGTTCTCTTGCCGGCGTCGAAGCAGCGATGACACTCGCGAAGGCGAAGGGCGCGAAGAAAGTCGTGGCGCTGCAAGTCGGCGGCGCGTTTCACTCGCCGCTGATGGCCGGAGCGCGCGCCGGATTGCGCGAGGCTTTGAATAAAGCAAATTTCAAAAACGCGCGTTGTCCGGTTTATGTGAATGTGACGGCAAAACCGGAAACCACCGCCGAACGATTGAAAAACTCTCTCGACGAACAATTGACCAGCCCGGTGCGCTGGGTGGAAACAATTGAGAACATGATCGCCGACGGCGCTACGCAATTCTACGAAGTCGGGCCCGGCAATGTGCTCGCCGGATTGGTCAAAAGAATCAACCGGGAGTTCAAAGTTACCACTGTCGGAACGGTCGATGAATTAAGCACGGTTGGTAGATGAGCGCGATTTCTGTCTCGTTAAGGGGAGCTCTTTTTTCTCGAAAAGTAAAGCCATTTGCAACAGATTACACCGATTACTCGGATTAAATAATAAAGCAATCAGTGTAATCCGTGAAATCTGTTGCTACTTTTTTCTATTGAATTTCGGTCACTTCAGGCTTTGGGATTAACTGCAAAAGAGAATTGACGAGCTTGACTGTTGAATTTGAAACGACGGCACGATGAAAGATTTGAAGGATAAAATTGCAATCGTCACCGGCGCCTCGCGGGGCATCGGGCGCGGCATTGCGCTCCGGCTGGCGCAAGAGGACGCAAAAGTTGTGGTGACCGCAACGACGCAGGATGGTGCGGAAAAAGCAGCGCAGGAAATTCGACAAGCAACGGGAAGTGAAACCCTCGCCTGCGCCGTCAATGTCGTCAATTCAGAGTCGGTCAACAAAATGGTCGAGTCCACGATGGCGAAATTTGGCGCCATTCATATCCTGGTAAATAATGCCGGCACGACTCGCGATAATGTTTTCCCACGAATGAGCGATGAAGAATGGCAGGAAGTGCAGGATGTTAATCTGCGGGGCGCTTTTTTCTGCATGCGCGCCGTGACGCGACCGATGATGAAACAGCGCAGCGGCAAAATCATCAACATCACATCGGTCGTCGGGCAGATGGGCAACAAAGGCCAGGCAAATTACAGCGCCGCAAAAGCCGGAGTTATCGCGCTCACCAAGTCGGTGGCGCGCGAGCTGGCGAGCCGCAACATTCAAATCAACGCCGTCGCGCCCGGCTACATCGCCACCGACTTGACGGAAAATTTGTCGCAGGCAATCAAGGATGAAATGTTGAAGACCATTCCCTTGGCGAGACTGGGAACCGTAGAAGACGTTGCCGGCCTCGTCGCTTTTCTGGCCTCGTCAGACGCGGGGTACATCACCGGCCAGGTTCTCAACGTCGACGGTGGCATGGTGATGGCGTGAATTGCAAAAATCAAATTACCAAAATACACTCACGAACATTACGGAGGAGGTGAAGACACATGGCAGACGTCAACATCGATGAAAAAGTGAAAAAGATCATCGTCGACCAACTGGGCGTCGATCCCAACGAAGTGACCAACGCTGCTTCGTTTATCGACGATCTGGGTGCCGATTCGCTTGACACGGTGGAGCTGGTCATGGCCTTCGAAGAGGAATTCGACATCGAAATTCCCGACGAAGACGCCGAGAAAATGGCGACGGTCGGACAAGCGGTGGAATACTTGAAGAAGAAGCTGGCGTAAGATTTTGCCAAGAAGTCCCCGATGGCCGGTCTGCATGATAAATGTGGGTTCTTGCATTATGTGCCCGTCGGGGACTTGTGCGGCTTTGATCTACGTACAGTATTCCCTTGGGACAATATGAATCATGACCACATTATTAACCAAAGCATTTGAAGAAGCAGCAAAGCTCCCCGATTCGGAGCAAGATACGTTTGCAAGCTGGTTACTCGCGGAGCTTGCTTCCGAACGACGTTGGGAAAAAGCTTTCGCCGATTCCGAAGATGCTCTTGCGCAATTGGCAGACGAAGCCCTCGCTGAATATCGCGCCGGTCGCACCATGGAGCTTGATCCGGATAGTCTGTGAAATCCCATACCACAGCGCGTTTTCGTAAATCCTTTGCGGAGTTACCGGAACAAGTGCGGCGCCAAGCGAGAGGTGCTTACAAACGATTCAGAGAAAATCCATTCCATCCAAGTTTGCACTTAAAGAAGATTTTTCCAGAACGATCGATCTACTCAGTTCGAATCAATATTGATTATCGTGCGGTTGGCATCCGTGAAGGAGATGAGATGATTTGGTTCTGGATTGGTTCACACAAAGAATATGAGAAATTGATTTCTCGTTTGTAGAAAGTATTGGGGCCGTTATTTTTAGTTTTTGTGGTTTATAACACAGGACAACTTAATGCACAAACGACGAGTCGTCGTCACCGGAGTGGGGGCGATTACCCCGCTGGGTAATTCTCCCTCAGCCCTGTGGGAAAATCTCCTCGCCGGAACTTCCGGCGCCGGCCCCATTACTCGTTTTGACGCCGCGCAGTTTGACACGCGATTTGCCTGCGAAGTGAAAAACTTCAACGCCGAGGACTACCTCGACAAAAAAGAAATGCGGCGCATGGATCTTTTCACCCAGTACGCGCTTGCCGCGGCGCAGCAGGCCATCGCAGACGCCGGCCTCGACAAAAATTCCAGTCTTGATAAAGATCGCGCCGGCATCATCCTCGGCTCCGGCATCGGCGGCATGGAAACTTTCGAACGAGAGCATCGCAAGCTGGTCGAAAAAGGCCCGAGCCGCATCAGCCCCTTTTTCATTCCCATGATGATCGCCGACATCGCGCCGGGGCATATCGCCATTCAGCACGGTTTTAAAGGACCAAACTACACCACGACTTCAGCATGTTGTTCTAGCGCCCATGCCTTAGGTGAAGCTTATCACGCCGTCATACGCGATGATGTCGATGTGATGATCACCGGCGGCAGCGAGGCAACCGTCACCCCCATGGGCGTCGGCGGTTTTAATTCTATGAAAGCGCTTTCGACGCGCAACGAAAATCCCCAAGCTGCCAGCCGGCCGTTCGATGCCGAGCGCGACGGCTTCGTCATGGGCGAGGGCGGCGCGATTCTCGTTCTCGAAGAGTTGGGTAGCGCGCTCCGGCGCACTGCAAAAATTTATGGAGAGATCATCGGCGTCGGCTTCACCGCAGATGCACATCATATCACGGCGCCGTCGCCCGATGGTGAAGGCGCAACTCGCGCCATGGTGCTGGCGATGAAGTCTGCCGGTATTTCTCCGCAAGACGTGCAGTACATCAACGCGCACGGGACCTCGACCGAAGCCAACGACAAGACAGAGACGCGCGCCATCCATGCGGCTTTTGGAGAACATGCGCGTAGCCTGAACATCAGCTCGACGAAGTCGATGACCGGACATACGCTCGGCGCTTCCGGCGCGATCGAATGCCTCGCGACGCTTTTGACCTGCCGCGACGACATCATCCATCCGACGATCAACCAGACGGCGACGGATCCTGAATGTGATCTCAACTACACTCCCAATGAATCCGTCCGTCGCGAAGTTCATATAGCCCTTTCCAACTCATTTGGCTTTGGCGGTCATAACGTTTGCCTCGCGGTAAAAAAGTTTCACCAGTAGCTTTTTCCGATCGGGTTCTGCAACTCTGGCTTTTTATGTTTAAATGGCTGTCCCGCCTCTTTGGGCGCAAGTCGAGAAAACTCCGCATCGATCCTGCATCTCTGAATGCCAAGCTGTCTCCGGTTATCGGATATACTTTTTCCAATCCGAGCCTGTTGATGCAAGCGTTGAAGCATCGTTCCTATCTTCCCGAAGTCAACGAGTCTCGTGTGCAATCGAACGAGCGCTTGGAGCTGCTCGGCGATTCCGTGCTGGGGCTGGTGGTCACCGAGTCGTTGTACCATCGCTTTCCGGAAAAGGAAGAGGGCGACCTGACGATGATCAAGTCATTGCTGGTTAGCCGCAAGGTGCTGTCCACTTGTTGTCACGATATGCGCATCGGCCGGTTTATTCTGCTCAGCGAATCGGAAGAGCATTCCGGCGGGCGTGAGCGCCCTTCCATTCTTGCCGATGCCTTCGAGTCCATCATCGGCGCGATTTATCTCGATGGCGGCTTGACGGCGGCGCGAAATTTCATCGAAGATCATCTCTTGCAGCAGATGGATTCGACGCTGAACGACGACGGGCACCGCAACTTCAAGAGCATACTTTTGGAATATTCTCAAAGCCGCAACCTCGGCGCGCCGTCGTATTCGATACGTTCCGAAGAAGGGCCGGATCATGACAAATGGTTTACCATCGAGGTGAAGATTCAAAACCAGGCGATGGGAATCGGCGAGGGCAATAGCAAAAAGCATGCGGAGCAGCTTGCGGCGCGAAGCGCGCTGGAGAAGCTGCGAATGATTGACGAAGAGCATAAGTCGTAAAGCGAAGGGCGAAGAGCATTGGCGCTTTGCTGCTTGTTTTGGCATAGGCATTCGAAAAATTGCTTTGCATGTTGAATTTTTTATATTAAAGTGTGTTTGATTGGAATCGTTTCGGGCAATCACATTTTAACAAGAGCGAACTATGGAAGAGCCCTACACATTGCCGCGCGAAGCTTTTGACGTCTTGGCAGAAAGCCTGGGCGGCAAGCAAAAGGCTGAAGTTGTTGCCAAAGCGATGGAATCGGCCATTGGCTCCATCCAACAAAGAGCCAATGAGGAAATCCTCAAACAAAAGCAATACTTAAAAACCGAACTCAAGGATGAGCTCAAGTACGAGCTTGTGACGCGAGAGCTCTTTGAAGAAAGATTCAAAGGCGTTGAAGAAAGATTCAAAGGCATTGACGAAAAATTTAAAGCCCTCGAAAATACCATGCTGGAGAGATTCAAGGTTGTTGACGAGAAATTCTCCAGCCTCCATTTCAAGATGAACATCTTTATCGCCATCGCGCTTATTGCACTCACCTTTGCCAATCCCACCTTCGTGCAATTGCTCGAAAAGATATTTTAGCTCGTTGCGCAGAGAGCATGGCGAATAACACTTGGCCATCGAACGATGTCACATGCCCGTTGATGTCATCCCGACGGGTCGGGATCTTTTTTGTTCTCAAGCACTGTGCCGTATATGGAAATGATCCGAATGCCATTGTGAGGAAATACGTTTTTTTGGACACTCTGCTGATCTTGAAAGCAAAAATATTGGCATAATGAAACGGAACTCCCACCGAAAGAGATTTTGTCTGTGGAAGTTCTTATTTGCCCCGTCCCGTGTCCATAGCTTTTTATGAAGGCGGGACGGGGTGGGCTGAATTTTTTTCAAGGAAGAGAAATGCGCGATCCAAACTCCTCTCTCCTGCACGCCACACTCAAAAAATTTCATGAACTCCCCGTTTCCCGAAGAGAATTCTTGCGCCGCACGGTACTGCTTGGCAGCATCGTGCCCGTCTCCTCTGCCTTGCACGCTTTGTGGCTTGAAAAACCTGCGAGTACCGAATTCACGGGCTTGAAATTTTTTTCGTCGCAACACGCCCGTCTTCTGGCAATGATGGCCGAAACTCTTGTCGAGCCGGAATCAGTTGATGAGCCTGTCGAATCAGATTGGCCGACCATCGCAGAGACGCAGGTGGTCGAACACATTGATCAAGCCCTGTCCGCAAGCGACGAGAAAACTCGCAACGACTTTCGCGAGTTGCTCGATCTTTTCGAAAATCGTTTTATCGCTTTACTTTTTGATTTGCGCTTCGAAGCCTTCAGCGCAATGACAAAAGAAGAGCAACATACCTACCTCCGCGATTGGATGACTTCGAATCTCGAACAACGCCGCACCGGTTTCATGGCACTCAAGCGTCTTACGACTTCCGCATATTATACTCATCAGAACACGTGGCCAAAAATTAGTTATTCCGGTCCGCTCGTTAATCGACCTGAAAAAGGTGAAAGACAATTACGAGTAGCGACTGTACCATCGACGAGCCGCGACTATGACGCCATCGTCATCGGCTCGGGCGCAGGTGGTTCGGTGGTGGCAGCGCGACTTGCACAAGCTGGTTGGCGCGTTGCCATCGTCGAAAAAGGCGGGCACTACGATCGGCATGATTTCACGCAGAACGAGCGCGACATGGTTCCGGCGATGTTCATGAAGCGCGGCCTGATGGCCACCGACGATCTCTCATTCATCCTTCTTGCGGGTGAATGCGTCGGTGGCGGCACGACAGTCAACTGGTGTACCTCGATGGAAGTGCCGGAGCACGTGCTCGCAGACTGGCGGCAACGAACCGGCTTTCCTGATCTCACGAACAATATTTTAAAACCATACTATGACTTGGTTCGCCAACGCCTGCACATTTCTCCGGTGCCGGACAGCGACCACAACGCCAACAACCGCGTCATCTTTGACGGCGGCGCGAAGCTCGGTATCCCCACCAAAACCATTCATCGCAATGCAGTGAGCGACGCTGCACTGGCCGCGCAGTACGGCATTCCCGCTTGCATCCAATGCGGCTTCTGCGGCGTCGGTTGTGCGTATGATGCAAAGCAAACCACGCTGGTGACCTATCTCGTCGATGCCGTCGCTTCTGGAGCAGATTTGTTTGTTCATACCAAAGCCGAGAAAATTATCATCTCGTCTGACGGCGTTAAAAAAGTAATGCTCGTTCATGAAAACGGTCGCGATGCGGCGAACGAGTTTGAATTGACCGCGCCGATTGTGATCGTTGCTTGCGGCGGCCTGCAATCTCCGGCGCTGCTTTTGCGCTCCGGTCTTGCTAATGGCAGCGAGCAGGTCGGCAAGAATCTTTATTTGCATCCGACTACGGCGCTGTTCGGATTTTATGATCGCGATATCGAAATGGGCTACGGCATTCCGCAATCGGCGCTCTGCGATGATCGGATCGATCAAGGCGACGGCTATGGTTTCTGGCTGGAAGTCGCGCCGGCGCAGCCTGGACTGGCGGCGGTGGCCACGCCGGAATTCGGCGCGACGCATCGCGACCTCATGCGGCAATACCCGCGGATGAGCAACATTATCATTCTGGCGCGCGATCTTGGCAGCGGCCGCGTGACGCTCGACGACGCCGGAGAAGCCTCGGTGCACTATGAGCTGCATGAACGCGACGAGCGCAGCGTGCTGGACGGCATGAAGCTCGCGGTGCGAATCATGCAAGCCGCCGGGGCGCGTCGTGTACAAACGCTTCATGCAGAGAGGCTTTTCGCTGACTTCGACAAGCTCAGTCAGCGCGGCGGTGATCCGCAAAAAGTTTTGCAGGAGTTTGACCAAGAGATCGACCGGCGCGGCATCGAGCCGAATCGTTGCGTGATGTTTTCAGCGCATCAAATGGGAACCTGCCGCATGGGCAGCGATCCGAAAACTTCCGTGGTCGATCGTTTTGGCGAATGCCATGAAGTGAAAGGTTTGTACCTTGCCGATGGCAGCATCTTTCCGGCCTCCGCCGGCATCAATCCCATGCTACCGATCATGGCTTTTGCGGAGCAGATTGCATCCCATCTCGCCAACTCAAAAACTGAATAAAGCAGTGCAGCCAAAATTTGTTCTTGATTTTTGTATTCGTTTCATTACTTTGACCGGCGACATGACGTTGGAATCGCAGCGCTGTTTGTGGTGGGATTGGAACGGGCAAAAAATAATCCAATAGCATGCGTTCCGATTTAACTAACTTGAACTGTACATGGAGCAACACATGTCTTCAGCAAAGAGTTCTTGGTTTGCTCGCAAAAGCGCATTCCTGAGCGCAACAGCAGGTGTTATCTTTTTGCTTGTCGGAGTTTTCGATAAAGGCTGGGACTGGCGTGGCGTTCTGTCATTCTCCGCAGGAGTGCTCTGGCTCATCATCGCCTACCAGCAATTCAAAAAAGCTCAGCCAGATACACCAAATAAATAGTTCAAACCGCCGGCGCGCGGCGAGTGCAAACCTTGCATGCAGAGAGTCTTTTCGCTGACTTCGACAAGCTCAGTCAGCGAGGTGGTGATTGAGAAAAAGCTTTACAGGAGTTCGAACAAGAAATCGACCGGCGCGGCATCGAGCCGAATCGCTGCGTGATGTTCTCCGCGCATCAAATGGGAACCTGCCGCATGGGCAGCGACCCGAAAACTTCCGTGGTCGATCGTTTTGGCGAATGTCATGAAGTGAAAGGCTTGTACCTCGCCGACGGCAGCATCTTCCCCGCCTCCGCCGGCATCAATCCCATGCTACCGATCATGGCTTTTGCGGAACAGATTGCTTCGCATCTTGCAGACAGCAAAACCAAATGATCAGCCCGGCCAAAATTTATTCTTGATTTTTATATTCGTTTCATTACTTTGATCGTCGAAATGACGTTGGAATCACAGCTCTACAAGCGATGGGGTTTGGACCTGCAAGAAATAATCCAACCGCATCGTGGTCCGTCTAAACTAAGTTAGC